>Ga0101944_10002651_pt1 | contig 27967 bp, 20 predicted proteins | sample DewCreD2012metaG_FD_75245 | JGI IMG/M metagenome (GOLD analysis project Ga0101944, IMG submission 75245) | Hot spring sediment bacterial and archeal communities from British Columbia, Canada, to study Microbial Dark Matter (Phase II) - Dewar... ... | reverse complement strand
GGGATCGTTTGGATGGGGGCATGTCCTGTCGTTCCGAAGGGATGTTTCCGGCGGACGATCGGTCCACCGATGGAATCGGCGCTCTATAGTACGAAAGCGGCCAATCTGTCAAACGATCAGAAACGACCGATCTTGCGGACCAGCACCTGCCATCCCTCCAGATGGATCCATCGCCCGATCAGCATCATGATCAGCACGAATCCGCCCCCCACAATGCAGCATACCAGAAGACCGGACACCATCGCAGGCATGGTCGGCAAAACGGCATACACACCCTGTCGAAGCGGCTCCAAGAGCATCCCGATCGCTGCACCGACAAGCGCGAGGATGCCGATCGTTCTCAACAGCCGAACATGATCCGGATGGGGATGGGTCCTGGCCCAAACCCCATAGAGGATCGCAATTTGAAGCCATGCGGCAGCAGACAGGCCAAACGCCACCCCTGCAGCGCCGAAACCTTTCATCAACAGAAAAAACAAGGGGATACATCCCAGGGCAACCATTGTTCCCAGAAGAGACGGGGTCAGGGTGTTCTGCAGGGCATAATACCCTCGAACCACGAGGGATTGTGCGGAAAAGGCGAAACTTCCGATCAGGATCCATGGAAGCAGGGAAGCGGTGAGTATCGTTGCATCCGGGTCGAAATTTCCCCGTTGAAACAGAACCATGACGATTTCATGTCGAAGCACGATGAGCAGAACGGAAACAGGAATGATGAAGGCCAGATACCGAATGGTCGTTCCCAGCACCCGATTGAGCTCCGCCATGTTTCCTTCTGCCGCCAGACGGGACAAATGGGGATAGGCCGCCGTTCCGACGGCCTGACCGAAGACCCCGGCCAGCATGAACACGATGCGCAACCCGTAATTGATGGCTGAAATGCTGCCCGATGTCAGATAGGAACCGAAAAACCGGTAAAAGATTTCCGTCGAAAAACTCATCCCCATTCCCAAAATGAGGGGCAGAGTGGTCAACAAGTATTGCTTGAGCACTGGATGCCGCAGCCGAACCGGACCGCACCACTTCATGCCGACCCTTCGGGCCCCGAACCACTGGAGAACGAGGTGCCCGATGAGCGCTCCGGCCAGCACCCCCCACGAAAACCCCTCCATACCGATCCATCTGCCAAGGAGGAGCCCCCCCGTGATGATTCCGGCGTTGTATACGAGGGGAGCAAGGGCCGGAAAGAGAAAGTGCCCCCTCGCATATTGGACTGCGGAGAAAAGTCCGCCGATGAAGAAGCAGCCCTGCGCAGGAAGCAAAATGCGGCTCATGCGGACCGCCGCTTTCAGGACAGCGGGGTCATGCAGCCCTGGTGCGAGCCAGTGGAGGAGTTCTTCGGTAAATATCCACGCCAACCCCAGGGCTGCAGCCATCAGCAGGCCGAAACCGTACAAAATGACCGAAAGACTCCTCCAGCCTTCCTCCTCGTTTCCGGACATCAGACATCGGGTAAAAATGGGAATGAACGTGATGGACAGAAAACCGCTTCCCGAGGCATGGTTGAGAATTTCGGGTACGAGAAAGGCGATCTGGTAGGCATCGACATCGGAGCTCACACCACCGATCCAGGCAATGGCCATTTCCCGAACCAGACCCAGCACTCGGCTGAGAAGCACCGATGCCATCAGGATCAAGGAGGCCCTGCCGATCTGTTTTCCGGAATCACTCATGAAGGATCGTTGTAACACATTCCCCCTTGGCTCCCTACCCAATCGGAGGTCTCGCCCCGCCGCCTTACGCCGAACTTGGGTCGGTTCGCCGGGGGGCACCATTTCACGATAAATTTCCATGGCGAGGGGCGCCGCCCCGTTCATGAAAATGCCGTGGTCGTGTAGGGGCGAATCATTATTCGCCCCTACATGTCGCCCGTCACCCGTCACTCGTCACCCGTCACGCATTTTCACGATAAATGTTCATGGCACAGGGGCCGCCCCCCGGGAATGAAAATCGGACGGAAAACACTGCCCACTGCCGACTGCCCACTGCCCACTGCCGACTGCCCACTATTTTCACGATAAAGGACTTAACGGGGTTCTCTCACGATTACGGTCATCATTGACAATCGAAAGGAGAAAGCATACTTTTCAGCCGTTGAAATGACCGTTCGCTGCAAGTGCAGCGAACCCAACCGAACCCTACGCCTTCGATCGGAGATGCCATGTCCGAACCCTTTCATGTACCGGACAACTTGATCGGCGCCTTCAACCGCCTGATGAACCGAATTCCTGCAGAATTTCGCGAAGACGAGTCGATCCGCAGCAAGGCCTTGTCTTTTCTTAAATTGGGCGGTGAGCAGCTGGCCCGGCAATGGGTCGAAACGATGAAAAAGTCTTTCCCGGATGCCGCCACCCTCTTCAAGCGTCCGGTTCGGGAACCCCAGACCGACGATGCCGGGTCTACCGATGCCGTCGAAACAGCCGAGGAAGAAGAAGGGGTTGCAGAGGATGAGGAAGCCTTTGCATCGGAAATCGACGACGACATCGTCGATCCTTCGGAATTCGATTGATCCGCCTGCGGCCTTTTCCGATAATGCCCGTTCATCACTCGTTCAGACGGACCGAAACTGAACGTGCATGCGCACCCAGCCCTTCGGTTTCGGCAAGCCGCATTACATGCGGCGCCTCCCTCAGAAACGCCTCCCGCGAATAATAGATCATACTGGTTTTTTTGACGAAATGATCGACGGACAGGGCGGATGAAAACCGTGCGCTTCCGGCTGTCGGCAGCACATGGTTGGGGCCTGCGATATAATCTCCCATCGGCTCCGGCGTGTAATGCCCCATGAATACGGCTCCTGCGTGCCGGATCTCCGAAATCAGATCGAAGGGATGCTCGACGAGCAGTTCGAGATGTTCGGGTGCGATCCGGTTGGCAAGCGTCAGGGCAGTCGCCATGTCCGGAACGGTAAACACCGCACCGAACCGGTTCAGGGACTCTCTGGCGATATCCTTCCGAGCAAGCTCCGGAAGCTGTTCCTCGATTTCCTGCAAAACGGAGGCAGCCAGTCGTTTGGACGGCGTGATCAGAACGGCCGAGGCCACACGGTCATGTTCCGCCTGAGACAACATGTCTGCAGCTGCATGGTCGGGCCGGGCCGTTTCGTCCGCCAAAATGAGAATTTCGCTTGGACCTGCGATCATGTCGATGCCGACCATTCCGGAGACAAGTTTTTTGGCAAGGGTCACATAGGTGTTGCCCGGGCCGACGATGACATCACACCGATCGACGGATGCCGTACCAAAGGCCATGGCAGCCACAGCCCACGCGCTGCCGATCTTGAAGACATCATGAATGCCTGAAACGGCTGCTGCAACCAGAAGATGCGGATTGACCCTGCCCTGTCGATCGGCCGGGGTTGCCATGATCCGACGCTTGACACCGGCGATCCGTGCCGGAACGGCTCCCATCAGAACCGATGACACGAGGGGGGTTTTTCCACCCTGCCCACCGGGCACATAGATCCCGGCTGCATCCACCGGGTGAACGATCTGACCCGTCACGACCCCTTCCCGGCCCGTAAACATCCGGGAATGGGGCACCTGCATCCGATGGAATTCCTCGATCTGCCGATGCGCCCGTTCCAATGATTCCCGAAACGCATCCGATACGGCGCGTTCGGCTTCCTGAAATTCGGCGGCCGTCACCCGGATGTCTGCGATGTCGAGCTCCGGGGAGTCGAATTGCCGCACGTATTCCATCAGGGCATCGTCTCCCCGGATGCGAATGGCCTCGAGAACCTGCAGCACCTGAAGTTCGTCCTTGCGGCTGCAGGTCAGTTTCCTTCTGGCAATCTGGTTCAGCCGAACGTCGGCAGACTTCGACGGATAGTGATGAATACGCAGAATCATGGGGATTTTTCCTCCGAGATCGCTCGGCCATCCGCTCCGTTGTCTCGCAGCTCGGATGGCCTGTTTTTCCGAAAGGCGACCGACAAGGAAGCACCTTCACGCAATTCCCTCAGAACAGCCTCCATATCGGGTGCCAACGGTGCACAGCAGGTTATCGGCCGGCCTGTCACCGGGTGCGTAAAACCGATCTTCCAGGCATGCAGCATGGGACGTCGAATCAAGGAAGCCCATCGAGAGGGGGCGCTCTGAGGCAGTCTTCCCCCGTAAACATCGTCTCCGGCGATGGGATGCCCCATGGCCGCCACATGCACCCGAATCTGATGGGTTCTTCCCGTCTTGATTTCGATTTCCAACAGACTGAATCCGGTGTACACTTCCCGCTCATGCCACAGGGTCAGGGCGTTTCTGGACCGGGTCGCATGAACCGACATCTTCTTTCGATCGACGGGATGTCTTCCGATCGGCAGGTCGATGATCCCGTCGGGTCGAGGCATCTTACCGACCACCAGGGCGAGATACGTCTTCTGAACCTGTCGGTGTTTGAATTGTTCGGTCAGCCCCGTCTGTGCGGCATCGCTCTTGGTGACGATCAACACTCCGGACGTATCCTTGTCGAGTCGATGAACGATGCCCGGGCGAAGGCATCCTCCGATCGAAGAAAGCCGATCGCAATGGTGAAGCACCGCATTGACGAGAGTTCCATCCGCATGTCCGGGCGCCGGATGGACCACGAGACCAGCCTCCTTGTTGATGACCAGAAGATGGTCGTCTTCATACAGAACGTCGAGGGGAATGGCTTCAGGACGGGCTTCGATCGGAACGGGATCGGGAATCCAGACACGAACGGTTTCTCCAGGCCGAAGCCGGACCCCGGATTTTCGAACGGGAACGCCCTCAATCCACACATGACCGTCCTTGATCCGGCTGGCGGCATGAGACCGACTCATCCCGGGAATCGCTTCCGACAGAAACAGATCGACCCGCTTTCCGATGGCGTCGTTCGACACGATCAGCAGATGTTCTTGCGGCATATCATGCAGGTAGCTCTGCGGTAGGGGAAGGAGGCATTCACTGAAACAGAGCCTCGATTTCCGAGAGAATGGCCGTTTCCGGTGCCTGTCTGGCTGTGGACAATTCCATGACGAGAAGACTCTGGGCCTGATCGTGAAGCTTGCGCTCCCCGAAGGACAAATCCTTGGCTGCCTTCAAGCGGTGCAGATCCCTGAAAACGATGGCGATATCTTCGATGGCTCCGCTCTTGATCCGTTCGGCATAGTCCCGGTAGCGCTTGTTCCAAGCAGGTGTGGATTCTCTGGAGAAACCCGCCGGTTCGTTTCGAAACAACTCGTAGATGCGGGGGATTTCGTTGGGATGGATGACGGAGCGCAACCCGACGGCACAGACGTTGCAGACCGGAATCATGACAATGGTCTGGGTGTTCAGCAATTTGAGGATATAGAAATCGAGAACGGCACCATTGATGGTTCTTTGTTGGATCGCTTCGATGCGCCCCACACCATGTGCGGGGTAAACGACCATATCACCAATGGAAAAGGAACGGGGTTCGACCATCGAGGCACGACCTTCCATGATGCGGACAGGAAACTTCGGATTCATCCGTGGATGACCCGTTGCGGGGTTTGGCTTCCGGGACGGCTGTCAGAGCATGTGGAACGCAATTCATTTTTCTGTTTTCCAATATAGCAGTTTTCCGCCCCGGATTCAAATGCATTATCCAGCACAACAGGGCCCCGTCAAAGTCCTTATCGTGAAAATAGTGGGCAGTGGGCAGTATTTTCTGGCCCATTTTCATCCCCGGGGGCGGCGTCCCACACCATGACCATTTATCGTGAAAATGCAGCCGCCCCCGCGTGAGAACCCCGTTGGCGGAGCGGACGAGACGGGCTTTTGCGCCAGCCACCCCCGACGATCCGCCTTCATTTCGACGGGAAGGGGTCTTGGCCTTTTTGCGGAACCGGAAACGCCTGTTTGAATGTGCCGGGCCTCGTTGGGCTGGACAAATAAAGTTCCTTCGGCATGAATCGGGTAAGGCTGCATATCGAACACCGATGGCCTTCCCGGAGCGGGTGTGGCCTTTGTCCAGGCTTACGAGGCCCGGCACATGAGTTCGTTTTCGGTTGCGCAAAACAGGCCAAGATCCCCTGGACGCCGTGACGATTTCATGTCTCGGGGGTGGCTCCAACCATGCCCCATCGCCCGATTCCGCCACGGATTTTCATGGACGGGGGCGGCTCTCATCATCAGGGTTTAATCAAAGGACTTTGACGGGGCCGTGTCCACCACAAAGACCTGAAATCGGTGTTGACAGGAGGCATTCAACGCAATAGGGATGAATTCGTCATCGGTTTCCGCCCTCTTTTGCGACATGGATTGAAACAACATGGTCTCTTTTTTTTCGAATGCCTCCTTTTCAGAGATACGTCACTTGCTGCGGAGCGTTCCTACGGCATCTCCCGTCTATTTGGTCGGCGGCTGTGTAAGGGACATGCTGCTCGCCAGAACACCGGACGACTACGATGTCGTCGTCTCGGCCCCCGAGGCAGATGCCTATGCAGATCATCTGGCGAAGAAGTGCCGGAGCCGCACCGTCGTCATCGGCAAAGAGCCCGATATCATCTATCGCATTCCCTGTCGGGGCAGGCTGATCGACGTCATTCCGATGGTCGGTGAATCGATCCAGGCGGATCTGCTCAACCGGGACCTTACCGCCAACGCCCTTGCCGTCGATCTTCAGACCGCCATGCTCATCGATGTCTGCGGCGGCGTTTCCGACATCGAATCCAGGACCATCCGGATGGTGTCTGAAAGGGCGTTTCAAAACGACCCGCTGCGGATGCTTCGGGCCTACCGGATTGCCGCCCAGATCGGCTTTTCCATCGATCCGCATACCCTTGCCGCCATCGCCCGCCATGCTTCCGCCCTCGTAACGAGTGCGGCGGAGCGGATTCGGATGGAACTCTTCAAGCTGCTCGGCTGCGATCGCTCCTTGTGGGCGATTCGTTCCATGGCCGACAACCGGTTGCTGGGCGCCCTCTTTCCAGAAATCGAGGCATGTCGAGGCTGCACGCAGAACCAGTACCACCGCTTCGATGTCCTTGACCACACCCTGATGGTGTTTTCAGCCATGGAGACGGCATGGACCCAAAGCCTCGACGGTCTGGCCGAATCCCTTGCCGCCTTTGCCAGGAGCCTGCCAGCCCCCGAACGGGCATGGATGAAGCTTGCCGCCCTCCTTCACGACATCGGAAAACCCGTCGTTCGAACGGTAGGTTCAGACGGCGCGGTGCATTTCTATGGACACGAGGCAGTCGGCGCCGAGATGGCCGGAACGGCTTGCATCCGGCTCAAATGCACCCACAAAGAAACCGAATCGATCGTCTTCCTTATCCGACGCCATCTGCATCCCTTCCTCCTCTTCTATGCCGACCGAAACGCCCGGTTGACCCGGCGGGGAGTCGCCCGCTTCTTGATGGACTGCGCACCGTTCGTCCGCCACGTGCTCTTTCATGCCGTAGCGGACCACCTGGGTAAGGCGGATTGGACCCTTGAACCCGGAGAGCCGCATTTTCTCGCTTTTATCGATCGCCTGGACGAAGCCTGGCTGAGATCCCAGCAAAGCCCCAGGGCTGAGGCAGGCCATCCCCGCCTGATCACCGGAGCCGATCTCATCCAACACCTGGGACTTCGGCCGTCCGAACAATTCAAGCACCTGCTCGATGCCGTAGAAGAGGCCCGGCTGGCAGAGGACATCCACACCCGGGAAGAGGCTCTCGATCTCGTCAGAAAGCTGCTTCGGGAAACATCGTGATGCAGAATCCCGCCCACGAAATGATTCACACTTGTTTTTCACGTCCATCAATGATAGGAAATCGTCATTGGGGATGGAGTTCCCCTTTATTTGCCGCAAGCGGCTTTCGCCCTTTCGGCTGATGACTCCTGCCGCAGCCAAGTTGTTCAGCGGGGGAGAAGTTTCCTATCGACGACGTCGCCAAAACCCGCTGAAAAGGCGGGTTTTTTTGTTTCCGGAACTCGAAAAAAATCGCCCCTCCCGTTGTCGATGGATCCGGATAAGCGACAACGATCCGTTTTGACCGAACACCCTTGACGGCCGGCAATGACGGGCTTGGCTGTTTCTCGGCTTTTGGCGACCCCATCGATCACCGAAGACAAGGAGATGCTTTGAAATGGAACACATGTTGACCCTGGCAAGCATCTGGCTGGGATTGGCCGTTTTCTCGGCGATTCTCGCCTACCACCTGAAGATTTCCATTGCGCTGGTGGAAATCTGCGTTGGGGTGGCTGCAGCTGCAGTTGCCGATCATTTAGGGATGCTGCAGCTGCTCGGATCCAACGAGGAATGGCTGAAATTCCTGGCATCCTCCGGCTCCATCCTCCTGACCTTTTTGGCCGGTGCGGAACTGGAACCCGATGTCATCAAGACCAAGATCAAGGAAGTCACGGTCGTCGGGTTCATCGGTTTTTTGTCGCCCTTTCTGGGATGTGCGGCGGTTGCAAAATACATGCTTCACTGGGATACCCAGGCAAGCCTTTTGGCAGGCGTCGCCCTATCGACCACATCCATGGCCGTCGTCTATGCCGTCATGCTCGAGACGGGTTTCAACAAGACCGAATTTGGAAAAGGGATTTTGGGGGCATGCTTCATCAACGATTTGGGAACGGTCATTGCGCTTGGATTGTTGTTTGCGCCCTTTACCTATAAAACGGTGCTCTTTGTCGTAGTGACCGCCGTCGTTCTCACCTTGCTCCCGTGGATGAGCCGAACCCTCACACGCATCTATGCATACCGGACGGCAGCCATTCGCACGAAATGGGTCATCTTCATCTTGTTCGCCCTCGGTGCCCTGGCTCTGTGGTCCGGCAGCGAAGCCGTTCTTCCGGCATACATCATCGGCATGGTGCTTGCCCGATTCTCGTCTGAGGATACCCAGTGGATGCGGAGAATCCGAACCTTGACCGTCGGATTTCTCACGCCGATCTATTTTCTTCGGGCCGGAACCTTCGTGTCGATGTCCGCCCTGATCGCAGCCCCCATGATTTTCGTCTTGCTCTTTGTGGGGAAGGTCATTTCCAAGATTTTCGGCCTCTATCCCTTTGTGGCCATTTTCCGCAAGCAATATCAGGAAAAATGGTATTATACCCTGATGATGTCCACGGGATTGACCTTCGGCACCATTTCCGCCCTGTACGGATTTACACACGGTATCGTCGATCAGGCACAGTATTCCTTTCTGGTGGCAGCAGTCATCGGCAGCGCCGTCATCCCGACTCTTATCGCCAACCTTGCCTTCATGCCAAGGCATCTGATTCCCCAACCGGAAACATCCACCGCCGAAAGAGGCAGTCGTAAAGACTGAAAACATGAACATGCGAAAACCACCTACAGAAAGGAGATCTCATGGTCAGCACCATGATCGTCGCTTATGACGGATCGAAACAATCCGAGAAAGCCTTTCGTTTTGCACTGGATATGGCCGAAAAATATGCCGCCAGGATAACCGTCGTATCCGTGGCCAGCCCTGGAGAACCCGCAGTGGCCGTCGAGCTGGAGGAAATGCTGGACAATGCGAAGGAATATTTTGAAGGGCACTACAAGTGCTTGCAGGAGCTCGCTCAGCAGAAGGGCATCGAGATGATGAGCGAAGTACGGATCGGTCATCCGGCGGAACAGATCATCCTGGCAGCCGAAGAAAAGCAGGCGGATGTGATCGTGATGGGACACCGCGGAGATCGAATGATCCAGCGATGGCTGCTCGGATCGGTTGCCAAGCGGGTCATCGCCCACAGCCATTGCACGGTCGTCGTGGTTCGATAAGCCGAGTTTGTACTTCTACTTCATAACAATTGCTCATGGCGGGGGGCGCCGCCCCCCGGGAATGAAAATCGGCCAGAAAATACTGCCGACTGCCCACTGCCTACTGCCTACTGCCGACTATTTTCACGATAAAGGACTTTCACAGGATCCTGGGACAAGTCTATTTGCTCTTGACAGTACTCCGAAATTATGGTGATTACATCTTGAGGCGGGTGTATTTTTCTCTTCACATAGAGAAGCGAATCCTTTTCCTTTTCATGATTCCAAACTTATGAAAAGCCTGCAGCCGCCTAAACTCTCTCTGAACCCCGCCCTGGAGCAAGTATGTCCCTGGTGGAACACAGAACGGCCCATGGCTGGACGGTCCTTAGCCCCACGGGCCGGTTGGATGCGCATACATCCCAACCCCTGGAGGAAGATCTGCTGGCTCGAGTGACCCCGAATCTGAAGCTGGCCCTGGATCTCGGCTCCGTGGACTATATGAGCAGTGCAGGCCTGCGTGTTCTGATGAAGGTGTTCAAGGCCTGCCAGACTGGCGGCGGAAACATGGTCTTGCTGAACCCTCTGCCCAACGTGCGTGAAGTGTTGGACATCTCCGGCTTCCTGCAGATCATTCCTGTCTTGGATGCCGAAGCCAACTTGCCTGCATGAGGATGCGATCCCAACTGCCAGGGGCAATGGCTACCGAAAAACAGGGCATGCCCTCACTGCTGCGCACACATACGGCCTTCCGTTGGATTTGGATAGCCCTTCTGGTGAGCCAGGCCGGGACGAAGGTCTACCTCATTGCGCTGGCATGGTACTTCGTACACTTCCTCCGAGATCCCCACGGGCTGGTAATCATGCTGCTCTCGGGCTCCCTGCCACTGCTGATCCTTGGGCCCTTAGCGGGGCCGATTCTGGATCGCCATTCCCGGCGCCGCATCCTGCTGCTGGCGAATTTGGTTTCCTGCCTGCTGACCGTCGGCATCGCCGGAATCATCGCCCTAAGCCTGGGATCCGTGTATATCTATGCTGCGGTTTTCCTGCTGTCGCTGTGCGAAGTCTTTATCAATCCAGCAACCCGGGCACTCGTACCGGCCATGGTGGGCAAGGAGCGCATCCAGGAGGCGACAAGCCATCTCAGCGTGGTATTTAATCTGGCCAACCTCCTCGGGGCTGCCGGTGGCGGGGCGCTGGTGGGGCTGGTGGGCGTAGTGGGCGCCGTCCTGCTAAACGCCATGTCTTTCCTCTTTTCGGCCGGTGCCATACTTGGCATCCGGGTGGTGGAAAACCCGCAGGATGCGCCGGATCGATTTCTGCAGAGCCTGCTGGCCGGGCTGGCCTATGTCCGCGACCACCGTCTGGTGCTGCGCATGTTGGTGCTCTCGGGCCTGCTAAACCTCTTTTTCGTGGCCATCATCGTGTACCTCCCAGTGCTCATCAGCGGGGTGCTCAAGCTCGATGCGCGGCACTTCGGCTGGGCGGAAGCCTGTGCTCCGGTCGGCTCGCTGGTAGCCGCTGGGCTGGTGGTGCGGCTACCCACGGAAGCCCACTTGGCGTGGTTCCGGGGCGGTGTCCTGGTGCTGGGGGTGGCCTTCTGTTTGGTCTTTTTGGGGCGCAGTTATGCTGCGGTCCTGGCGGCCATGGCCCTCATGGGCATGACCCTCACCACCATCAACATTCATGCCATGTCCTTCTTCACCAAGTCTGTGGATGCTGCGTTCCTGGGCCGTTTCTTTAACTTGATGGAGACAATCTCCTTCGGCACCTTCCCCCTGGCTTACCTGCTGGCTGGGTTCCTGATGCACCACATCGAGCTTTACACCCTGTTCCTGGTCCACGGGCTGGCTCTACTGCTCCTCGGCGGACTTGCTTTTCCGTTGCTTCGCGATACCCCCCTTCCGGAGTGAAACCATGTTCAAGCACCTCAGCCCGCAACAGCAGTTCCAGAAGGCCCTCAGCCTATGGGACGAGGCCATGAAGGCGCCTTTCTACCGCCGCCGATTTCCTACGACACGTCCGGAGAATGCCGAGGCCTGGCAGGCCTTGCCCATCCTCAAGCGCCTGGAACTTTTTGAACACACCTATCCCCGGTCGAAGGACATGCTTACAGTGCCTGAGGAAGGCTTCTTCATCAGCGCCACCAGCGGCACCAGCGGCACCGCCCGCTACGTGGTGTGCACCCATGCCGAGTGGGAGGCCTTCTGCGCGCAGCAGGCCCGGGCACTGCGGCTCATGGGCGTCACGCCGCGCGACCTGGTGGCCAATGTGTTCGAGGCCGGCTATCTCTGGCCCAGCTTTCTTGCGGTGCATGACATCGTCAAGCAGCTCAATGCCACACACCTGCCCATCACGTCCATGATTCCCCCGGAGCGTATTCTAAAGTATTGCCGGGAGTTCAAACCCACGGTGATGCTGAGCATCCCCACCATGTTCGTGTTCTTGGCGGACCTGGCTCTCAAGGAAGGCGCGCCGTTAGAGGGCCTTCGGCTGGTGGCCTTTGCCGGGGAGGCCATGACAGAGGCCCAGAAAGCCCACATCGCCCGGGGGCTCGGAGCGACCCAGTTCCGCGCCCTGGCGTATTCCAGTGCCGATGCCGGCCTCATGGGCTACCAGTGCGACCACTGTCAGAGCGGCACCTACCATGTACCCACGGACTTCCAGTTGATCGAGATCATCGATCCCCTCACGGGGAAGGCTTGTGGTCCTGGGGAGAAGGGGGATCTCATCGTAACCAACTTTGCCCAGAAGAGCATGCCCATCGTGCGCTACGAAATCGGCGACCTGGGGACCTGGGTGGCGGAACCATGCCCCTGCGGCGATCCCAATCCCCGTTTCGAGCTGCTGGGTCGCATTGGCAGCGATGATTTCAAGCTCTACGCTACCATCATTCCCATGAGCGTGTTCGAGCGCGCCCTGGAGCCATTCCATGAGCATGTGAGCTTGAACTTCAATCTGCTTGTCACACCCCACGAGAGCGCTGTGGATTTGACGCTGCGTGTCGAATCCGCCGATCCGGAGGCTGCCAAAGCCGTCATTCCGGCCATTGTGGCACGCATCCGCGAATTGGATGTGGTGATCAACGCCAGCCTAGAGGCCGGCAACCTGCATGCGCTTACGGTCCAGCCCGTACCCCTGGGTACCTTAGAGCGCAACCCCAGTACGGGCAAACTCATTCGGCTGACGGACCGGAGGCACTGACATAGGCCTGTGGCGCAGCCTAAAGCTGATCTTACCCACGAAGGCCGCAGCAGGTACCCTGGTGCTGGAGGCCGCTTCCCAGCGCGGCCATGAGCCGTTCCAGATTTCGCTGCTGGAGATGTCCATCGTGATCTATCCCGAAGGGTTCGATCGTCTGATCCTGCAGTGTTTCAACGGAATCGTACCGAATTCCAATGGTATTCAGCTTACCGACATCTTATAGCGGGATCTGATGAATCCGATGTACAATCGACATTTTGGGCTCTAGGAGAAAGCGTTCATGCTCACGGAAACCGCCACCCACGCGCTCTTCGAGCAACACGATGCCTTCAGCCACTGCGCCGAGAACGACGTCCGCTTCGTGGCTGCCATGCGCGAGATGATCGGGTGGCACCGCCACCATTCGCGAATTTACGACGGGATTTGTCGTCAGTACGGATTCGAGGCCGAACAGGTGCGTCGCATCGAGGATGTGTTCACCATCCCCCACATCATTGTGAGCGCCTTTAAGGAACGGAAGATTCTTTCGCTGCCGGAGGATCAGATCACGCGAACCTTTACCAGTTCTGGCACAGGCGGACAGGTGAGCCAGATCAACTGGGACGCGGTGAGTGAACGACGTCAGGAGGGCATGCGCCGGGACATCATCGCCACCTACGGCCTGCTGAATCCCGAGCAGCGGGTGAACTACATCGTCTTCAACTTTGAACCGAAGGTGGCCGGCACCAAGGGTGCGGCCTACTCGGATCTGAAGTACACCGAATTCGCTCCAGCAGCCGAGATCTTCTGGGCCATCCAGGGCGATGACTGCGGTGAGCCGCAGTTCAAGCTTGAGGCGACGGTGGCGAAGCTTCGGGACTTTGAGCGCCAGGGCCTGCCCATTCGTCTCATCGGCTTCCCGGCCTTCACCACCTTCACCCTCAAGCATCTGGAGGAGCAAAAGCTCACGTTCCGCTTCCCCCCGGAAAGCGCCATGATCCTTGGGGGCGGATGGAAAACCCACTCCGGAGCCGCCATTCCTTTCGAGGAATTCGCGGCCCTCAGCAAGCGGGTGCTGGGTATCCCGAAAGCACGCATCCGCGACGTCTATGGCATGGTAGAGCATGGCGTTCCCTACATCACCTGCGAGGAGAACCACTTCCACGTGCCCATCTACAGCCGTGCTTGCGCGGTCGATCCCGGCACCCTCGACATCCTTCCTTTGGGTGAGAAGGGCATGTTGAAGTTCGTCACCCCCTACATCCGGTCGGTGCCGGCCATCTCGGTCCTCAGCACCGATATAGGAGAAGTCCGCCAGGGCTGCGCCTGCGGCCGCCCCGGTACCTACCTGGTGCTGCGTGGACGGGGAGGCGTTCAGAAGTACGCCGGGTGCGCCATCAGTGCTGCCCAGCTCTTGGGTCAGTAAGGAGGGCCGCGATGCAAACCTGGTATTGCTTTGGCGAAATTCGACAGTCGGAGTTCATCGATCTGACGACGATGCAGGAGATCGTTGCCCAGGGCAAGGCGCTCATCCCGCGCATCCGCTCCGTGCCGGTGGGCTACATCCTCGATGTACTGCACGAAGTGGGACGTCGCCTGCGGGATGTGGATCACCCCCTGCGCCGCATGGCCCACGATCAGTTAGGCGGCATGATCGGCTTCAGCGCCGAGATGGTGGAGGAAGGCCTGCAGACCCTGGCAGAGATCCTGGATCGGGAACACCTTCGCGTGCAGCTGGAGTGCGATCTGGGTGCACCCGTAGACGTCCTGGACACCTTCATCTGGGTGGACCGTTTCGAAGGCTACGTGAAGGCCGTCTCCCGAGGCTTGCTGGGCCACGTAAGCGCAGGCAATGTCTTTGTCGGCGCTGCGGACAGCTTGGTGCGCGGCCTGGTGACCAAGAACGTGAACCTGATGAAGATGGCCAGTATCGATCCACTGTTCCCGGTACTCTTCGCGCGCCTCATCCAGGACTGCGATCCCAACGGGGATGTGGCGGCGGCCATTGCCATGGTGCCCTTCCCCGGGGGTGCTAAGGAGCTGGAGGCCGAGCTCAAGCGGCACTGCGACACCCTCATGGTCTACGGCGGCAAGGAGACCGTCCTGGCCTACCGAGAAGGGCTCTCCCTGCACACCAAGCTGCTGGAGTACGGGCCCAAGTACAGCTGCATGATGCTGGAAGCCAGCGAAGTGCACCACCAGGGGCTGGAGTTCGTGGCCGAGACCGTAGCTCGGGACTTCAGTTTGTGGAACCAGAGCGCTTGCAGTTCACCCCACGTGGTCTTCATCGACGATGACAACACTGCCCAGGCCTTCGCCCGCGCTTTGGCAGTGGCCTTGGAGCGCTGGAGCCTTCGATTGCCCCACGGCGAGATCCCCTACCAGGAGCGTGTGGAGATCACCCGCACCCGCGAACTGGCTCGGGTGGAGCAGGCTCTGGGAAACGGGGAACTTCTGCTCCCCACCTCGGGCGGTCAGGACTGGACGGTGATCGTGGATCGAACGCCGCGCTTTCGCGTTTCCTGTCAGCACCGTACGGCCTACGTGAAGCCTGTGGCGTCTTTCGACGAGGCCATGGGCCTATTGGCGGAATACGGCACCTTCATCCAATCCGTGGGCATCCTGGCTTCCGAGGTCACCCGCTTCCGGCTGGCCGATCAGGCTACGGCCCTGGGTGCCGACCGCATCACCGAAATCGGCTGGATGACCCGGCGCAAGTACGGCAGCCCCCACGATGGCGGCAAGGGACTCTCCGAGCTGGTGCGCTGGGTGAGCATGGGGCACCGCACACCCTTTGTCGAGGCCTTCGACTACCAACCACAGGAAGGCCGGAACCGCAAGACCCTTTCCCGCCTCAACCACTTGCTGGCCCTGGCGCGGGATCGGGCGCCCTTCTACCGTGACCGGATTCCGGATCGACCGCTGCGTACACTCGAGGAGCTTCGCACCGTTCCGGTACTCACGCCTGCGGAACTCCGAGAGCATCTGCCTCCGGCCGGGGAAGGCCTGCTCACCGGGCCACTGGAAGGTGCTATCGCCTTCAGCAGCAGCGGCACCAGCGGAACGCCCAAAAGCGTGTACCGCACCATCGCAGAAACCCATCGGAACGCCCTGGCCATCGCCAAGGGGTTGCGCTTGAGTATCCTGGAACCCGGAGACCGTGTGGCGAACCTCCTGTTCGCGGGCCATCTCTGGGCGAGCTTTCTGAGCTATACCCAGGCCTTGGAACACTGTGGCGTCCTGATTCTACCCATCGGCGGCCACATCCCCTTGGAAGTGATGGTGTCCTACCTCCAGACTTTTCAACCCACAGCTGCCATCAGCCTGCCCACGGTCTTTCTGAGCCTGGCCCGTTATGTAGAAACCGAGGGACTGGAGGTTCGCATTCCAAAGATCATCAGCGGCGGCGAGCATCTATGGCCCGAAGGAAAAGCCTATCTGAGCCGTGTGTTGGGCGTCGAGCGCTTCGCCAGTACGGGCTACACCTCCAACGACACCGGGGCCATCGCCTACCAGTGTTCGGCCTGCGAGGGAGGCGTGCATCACCTCCATGAAGACTTGGTGTATGTGGAGGTGGTGGATCCCGAGACCTTGGCGCCCGTACCGGATGGGTCACCCGGCAAGGTGCTGGTGACCAATCTCCACCGGGAGCTCATGCCCATGATCCGCTACGACGTGGGGGATTTGGGACGTATTCTCCCGGAACCCTGTGCCTGCGGTCGAAGCGTCCGCCTCTTCGAGCTATTGGGTCGCAGCGATGACACAATGCGCATCGGCACCAACCTCGTGACTTTGGAGAGTGTGGGGCGCGCCGTAGGAAACGTTCCGGGCCTTGGACAGGCCTTCCGCATGGTGGTATGCAAGGAGGGCGGATTGGATCATTTCCTCGTGGAAGCCGAGACCTTCCAGGCAGGTGATGCCGCCCGGGCGAAGGAACTCGAAGCCCTTCTCAAGGTATCTCTTGCAGCGGAAATGGAGGATGTGGTGAAAGAAATGACCGATCCCGCCACAGGACGTTTGACCTTGCGGGTCCTCCCTCCCGGGGCCCTGCCGCGCAATTCCCGCACGGGCAAGATCAAGCAGGTGGTCGATGAGCGCAACTGAATCGATTCCCGTGACCGGCTATCGAATTCAGTTTCGTTCAGGCACCAGACGATAACGAGATGCGGGGGGCGGGTGAAGCTGCCCAGGCGCTCAAAACCTATGACCCATAGTAATCCAGGTGTGTCTTATGAAGGAAACCTTGCTCGCCCGACTCACCCTGCCCGCCCGCTCGGAATCCCTGGCACCAGCCGGAGCCTTGGTCCGGGCTGTTGGAACCGGGCTTGGGCTCTCCGGGCAAGCCCTGGACCATTTGGAATCCGCTGTGGACGAGGCCTGCACCAACGTGGTGCAGCACGCCTTCGAACCGGGCCAGGAGGGAGTCTTCGACTTGGTGCTGACCCGAAGGCCGGGCCAGTTGGTTGCCGCTGTGGAAGACCGCGGCTTGCCCTTCGACCAGGAAGCCGTGATGGCAGGAGAAGGCATCGGGCTTGGAATGACCCTGATGCGGGCCTTTGCCAGTACAGTGCGCTTGCAAAACCTCGGTGCCCGAGGCAAACGGACGGAATTGATCTTCGATCTGCCTTCGTCAGTGATGGCGAAAGTTCGGGAAGAAGAAATCGAAGCGCAACCTGGAGAAGTAACGATCTCCTCCGAACCGGTGGTCATCCGTCCCCTTCGCCCCGAGGAGGCCCCCAAGCTTGCCCGCTGCATTTATCGAACCTACGGTTACAGCTATGCCAGCGAGGCCCTCTACCGCCCTGAACAAGTCCGGGAGCGGCTGGAAGCCGGGCTGGTGGAAAGCCTGGTGGCGGTCACTCCGGGGAGTGAACTGGTCGGGCACTTGGCCCTGATCCGCGATTCCCGAGAGGCCCGGGTGGCGGAAACCGGTCAAGCCGTGGTGGTGCCAGCCTTCCGCGGTCGCAAGCTGTTTGAGCAGATGAAGGCGCGCATGGTGGATCAGGCCCGTCGCCAAGGTCTCCTTGGACTCACCAGCGAGGCTGTAACCATCCATCCCGCCACCCAGAAGGGCAACCACGCTCTGGGCGCGGTGGAAACGGGCCTGCTACTGGGTTACATCCCCGGACAGCTGCTGTTCGGGCCCAACCAGGACCCCACACTGCGCCAGTCCGCCATGCTCTACTTCCTGCCGCTGAATCCCGCCCCCAGTCGGGCCGTCTTCCTGCCGGAGCGCCATCGTGAAATGCTGACCACCCTCTACATTCGACTTGGGTTGGAGCGACAGGAATCTTCTCCGGATGGTCTATTTCAACACCGAGAGGGTCAGTTGACGCTCCAGGTGCGGCCCGAATGGGGCCAAGCCTTCCTGAAGGTGACGGCTTTCGGAGCGAGCACGGAGCGGGAAGTGGCCGCACGGCTCAAGCAGCTCTGCCGCCAGAAAATCGACTGCATCTACCTGGATCTGCCCCTGGCAGCGCCCGAAACCCTCCATCTCTCTCCAGCCTTCGAGGCCCTGGGCTTCGGCTTCGCCGGCCTGCTGCCCGAAGCCGCACCCGATGGTGATCTACTGCGGCTTCAGTACCTCAACAACGTGGTCGTGGACCCCGATCGAATCATCACAGCCACCGCCTTCGGAAGCCGTATGAAGGACTATGTGTTGCAAGCCATGGTGTAGACGCATCAGGACCCCGTCAAAGTCCTTTGATTAAACCCTGATGATGAGAGCCGCCCCCGTCCATGAAAATGCCGTGGCGGTATCGGGCGGATGAGGCATGGTTGGCGCCACCCCGAAAGATTGGCCCGTCGTGGCTAGTTCAGGTGCGCCCTCACCGCCAACGGGGGACATCACGCGGGGGCGGCTGCATTTTCACGATAAATGGCCATGGCGTGGCGCGTCACCCCCGGAGATGAAAATCCGGCATGGATAAGGGCGACCGGCAGGTCGCCCCTACAGGTTACCCGTCACGCATTTTCACGATAAATGCTCATGGCGATTGGGTATCGCCGCCCCCGGGGATGAAAATCGACTTGAACCTACTGCCCACTGCCTACTGCCCACTGCCCACTACCCACTACCCACTGCCGACTGCCCACTGCCGATGAGAATCGGTACTTTTTTCCGTTTAAACTTTGGATCTATTTCCACCAAGTTAATTCTTGCTTTTTCTTCCCCCATTTGCGATAGAAAATCCCCTTTTCTTTCCTCCCTCTTCCATTTGCGGTTTCTTGCATTCGGAGTTTGTTCCGATATGGTTTTTCGGTTTTAAACGTTCCAACCATCCGAGAAAGGAAAAGCGAACTCGAAAGAGATCGTCCTTCGCGAAACTTCCGATGGTGCTTAGGACGAATGCAAATCTATGTCCTTTCAAACACCGTCGACATCCGAAAGGAAACATCATGAATTCCGATAAGCGAATTTTCGGCCTTGGGCGCAACGTGACCATCTCCGGATGGGTCAGCTTCTTTATGGATGTGAGTTCGGAAATGATCTATCCCCTCGTTCCGATCTTTCTATCCAGCGTGCTCGGTGTCAACAAGTCATTGATCGGTCTCATCGAAGGCATTGCCGAATCGACGGCCAGTCTTCTGAAGGTGTTTTCGGGTTGGTTTTCGGATCGCATCGGAAACCGCAAATGGCTCATGGCTGCTGGCTATGGCATTTCCACCCTAAGCCGCCCGCTCGTCGCACTTGCCGCAGGATGGCATGCCGTCATGGCTTCCCGCTTCATCGACCGTTTCGGCAAGGGCATCCGCACGGCGCCGCGGGATGCCATTATCGCCGAATCTACGGATACCTGCCACATGGGGCGCGCCTTCGGATTTCACCGTTCGATGGACACCCTCGGAGCGGTTGTCGGACCGGCGCTGGCCTTTTGGCTGCTTTCCATCACGGCAAACGACTACAGAACCATCTTTTGGCTTTCCATGATTCCGGGGGCGATCGCCGTCTTGCTGATTGCGGCGTTCATCGTCGAAAAGCCAAAGACCCAAAGCGTTGCCTCAGCCCGACCAAAGCTGACCTGGCGTCATTTCGACGGACGATTTCGTTTTTTTGTCGTGATCGCAGCCGTTTTCGCCATCGGCAATTCGAGCGATGTCTTTCTAATCCTTCGGGCCCAGAACGTCGGAATTTCTACCGTTCAGATTCCGATCGTCTATCTGATGTTCAACGGGGTGTACGCCTTATCCTCCTTTCCCCTGGGGATGGCTGCCGATCGCTTCGGCAGAAAACGGATGATCTGGATCGGATTCGTTCTCTTTGCAGCCCTGTACTTCGGGTTCGGCAGGGCGTCCACCCCGCTTTCCGTCTGGATTCTCTTCGGCTGTTACGGTATTTTCATGGGGCTGACCGAAGGCATTCAGAAAGCCTACCTCAGCACCATCATTCCTGCGGATTTCAAGGCGACCGCCTTCGGACTCTACAACACGGTTGTCGGCATCGCCACCCTTCCGGCAAGTTTCATCGGTGGCTGGCTTTGGGACCATGTGTCGCCTTCGGCCACCTTCTATTTCGGAGCGGCTACGGCAGTCACGGCCGCATTCCTGTTCGCTGTGATGGGTTGGATGCATCCCGAACAACCGATCCATCATCCTGCTCGATGATCGGACCCTCGACGGATCGGAATTCGAATGGACATGTGGCAATTTGATCTGTCCCACCCCCAATTGATCGAGGCTTCGGCCGGAACCGGCAAGACCTGGCAGCTCACGGAACTCTATCTGCGGCTGGTTGCCGAAGGCTTCGGCGTCGATCGGCTGCTTGCAGTCACCTTCACGGAGGCGGCCACAGCCGAGCTGCGGGACAGGATCCGCTCCAAACTCCGCAACGCCTGGATGGCGCTTTCCTCGGGAAGCCCGCCTTCGACGCTCGAGCCCTGTCTGCACCGAGATGGCCTCGATGTGCTGAAACGCCGGTTGTTCGAGGCCACCCTCCTTCTGGACGAAGCCCAGATTTTTACGATTCATGGCTTCTGCCACACCGTTCTGCGGCAGTATGCCTTTGAAACCGGCATGCCTTTCGATGCCGAACTGCTTCAAGACAACAAATCGCTTGCCGAAGAAATCGCAGCCGACTGGTGGAGCAAAACCCTGTATTCGGCCCCACCCTGGCTCGTCGGGGAACTGACAGCATCCGGCGAAAGCCCCGAAGCCTGGGCCGATCTGCTCATCCGGGCAGCCGCCAGACCCGATCTGCGCATCCTTCCCGAGGCCGCCTCGTCCCTTGAGCTGGCTCCCGACATCGCCTCCCTCTATCAGGACATGCAGGCCACATGGAAAGCCGAGAAGGATGCGATTCTCGATATTCTGGACCGCCACTTGACCTCCCTCAACGCCAGATCCTATTCCAAGCAAAAACTGGCGCTTTGGAAGCAAGAAATCGATGTCTTTCTCGCTCCGGAAGAACCTCTCCGATGGAATCCTCCGGAAGGGGTGACCAAACTGGGGACGACCTGCCTTCGCGCCGCAGCCAGGAAGAATGCCTCCCCGCCGAGCCATCCCTTCTTCGATCAATGCCAGCGCTGGGTAGAGCTTTTTGATGAGGCGGCCGATCGGCGGATTCTTCTCAAACGGCGCTTTCTCGACTTCGGCCTCACGGAATGGCGAACGCGCAAGGCCCGGCGGCAAATCCTCGATTTTGACGATCTCGTGCTTCGCCTCTATGCCTGTCTGAACGGTCCGCAGGGCGACACCCTCGCCGAAGCCCTCCGCATCCGGTATCCTGCGGCTCTGGTCGATGAGTTTCAGGACACCGATCCCTATCAGTACGGAATCTTTCGCAAGATCTATGTGGAAGGCGCCCGTCCGTTCTTCATGATCGGAGATCCCAAACAGGCCATCTACGCATTTCGAGGAGCCGACATCCACGCCTATTTCGAGGCTGCAAACCAGAGCCGGGACCGGACCTGGCGGCTCGATACGAACCACCGGTCCGACGGAACGCTGGTCGCTGCCGTGAACGCTCTGTTTCAAAACGCCCCTCTTCCCTTTGTCGATGAACGCATCCGCTACGAATCCGTATCCGCCGCACGGCCCGGCGGAAGCTTTCGCCTCCAAGGTCGCTCCGTTCCGCCCTTTCGCTTGATCTACGTTCGGTCGGATGCGCCGACAGATCGCAATCCCAAAGGAACCCTTTCCATCGGCAGGCTGCGCAGCTGCATCCCCAGATTCACGGCGCAACTGCTGGTGGATTGGCTGCAGCAAGAGCCGTCCATCGACGATCGAGAGGTCCATCCCGGCCAAATGGCCGTTCTGGTGCGGACCAACGCCCAGGCGTTCGACATGCTCGAAGCCCTCGGACAGGCCAATCTCCCGGCCGTTCTGGAAAGCACCCACAGCGTATGGGAAACCCTCGAGGCCAAATGGATCTGGTACCTGCTTCGGGCCGTTCTCGAACCCGAAAACCGCAACCGCATCCTGACGGCCCTCGGTTGCGGGCTTTTCGGAACCGATGCCCACACCCTCCATGCCATTAACCGGGACGAAGGTCTGCTGGACCGGTGGATCGAAGGATTTCGCAGGCTTCGAACCCTATGGCGGAAGCATGGGGTGTTCACCATGCTCGATCGTACGATGCGTGGGGAACTCGATCCGGAAGAACCCGCCGGATGGGTGCGGCTCGCGCAACGGCCATCCGGGGAGCGGATGATCACGAACGTGCTTCACCTGGCAGAGCTGCTGGAAAAACAGAGCCGATCCGGAGCCTTCGGAGCGCTCAGGCTCGTCCAATGGATGGAAACCCGGATGAACGGGATGTCGGACGGGTCCGAAGACAGCCAACTGCGGCTTGAAAGCGACGCCGAAGCCGTTCAGATCGTCACCATCCACAAGAGCAAGGGGCTCGAATACCCGATCGTTTTCTGCCCCTACCTCTGGGATCTGGGCGCCGGAAGACCGAATCAGCAGCCGCTGTTCTACCACGATCCGGCTGCGGCCGAGCGCCTGACACTGCACCTTGTCCCCGGTGAACCCGAACAGGAGATTTGGAAGAAGGAGCAGCTTTCGGAGAGCATGCGGCTTCTCTATGTGGCCGTCACCCGGGCACGAAACGCCTGTGCCGTATGGACTGCCGGAATCCGCGACATCGAGTCAAGCGCTCTTGGGCGGCTGCTGCACCCGGACCGATCGGCGCCCCAGGATGCCGGCACGATCGACGACATGCTCCTGAACGATCTCCATCGGCTGGCCCAAGCGGCGCCCAACGCCATCGATGTCACGGTCGTCGATATGGATTCTGCGACAGATGGAGGCATCGGCCGGTACCGCCGACCGGGTCAGGCAATGGAGCTCGTTCCGCCTCCGAAAGCGCCGGCTGTTTCTCGCAGATGGCGGATCTCGAGCTTTTCAGAACTGATCCGCATGCCCCTTGCCCCAGAAGAGATCTGGGAAGGAAAGGATATCGACGGGTTGGGTACCGGAACCGCCGACGAGGCGAAGCCTTCGATCTATTCGGATGCTATGGAAATCCCCTTAGCCGATGTCGATGCCGGAACGCAAACAGGGCTTCTCCTCCACGGCGTCTTTGAGACCATCGATTTTACGGACCCGCAAAGCATCGCCCCTGCCGTCGAACGACAGATCCAGCCTTACGGCCATGAACCGGGAAAGCTTGGCCCGGTGCTTTGTAGGGCCGTTCGAGACGTTCTGGAAGCACCGCTCGATCCAGACGAGGTCGAACCTCGACTCTCCTGCATTCCCCCATCTTCTCGATTGACGGAAATGGGGTTTCTGTTTCCGACAGCCGATGCCGGCGGCCGAGAGGCGATATCGCCGCATCGGCTGGCCGAGCTCTGGACAAGGTCCTGCGGCTCCTCTCCCCTTGCTTGCTATGCCGAACACCTCCGCCGCCTGAGCTTCCCGGAACTTCAGGGATATCTCAAAGGGTTCATCGATCTTGTCTTCATCTGGAAGAAGCGTTGGTACATCGTCGATTACAAATCGAACCATCTCGGCAGACATCCGCAGGAGTACGCTCAAGACCGACTCGAACCCGTCATGTTCGACCACCACTACCTGCTGCAGGCCGTCATCTACACCCTCGCCCTGCACCGCTACCTGTCGGTTCGGCTGCCCGGATATGCCTACGACAAGGACATCGGCACCGTTTATTATCTCTTCATCCGGGGTATGGGACCACAGTACCCCCCCGGAAACGGCGTGTATCGATTCAAGCCGCCCTTCGCCCTGATCGCCGCTCTCGAAAACCTCTTCGGAAACCGGAGCTGATCGATGCCGCATCCTGCCGAAGCACCCGCCTCGATCGAACGCCTGTTCGGCGCAGGCTATCTCACCCCCTACGATTACCATCTGGCATCCACCCTTGGAAAGATCGCCGGGGAAGGAAATCCGCTCGGCCTTCTGGCCGTTGCGGCTGCAAGTCACTTCACCTTGCAGGGGCACAGCTGTGTCGATCTGTATGCCCTTTCTCTTCGTTCGATCGAAACGGCCGAAGGACTTTGCCTTCCAGCCGCATGGCCGAAGGCCGAATTTTGGATCGATCACCTGAACCGCAGTCCGCTCGTCTGGAAGCCGGAGACGGATGGTGACAGCAAGCCCTTTTCAGAGGCTCCGCTGGTGCTCGATGCCGCAGGAAGGCTGTATCTTGCCAGGATGTGGTGTTGCGAACAACGACTTGCAGCCCACCTGAACGCCCGCCTGTCCGCCGTGGACGAGGCCATCGATCTGGATCTGCTGCAAGAAGGGCTCACCCGATACTTCGGCGACGGGGGGGATCCCGTTCGAACGGCTGCCGAAACAGGGGTTCGGCGAAGGTTTGCGGTCATCTCCGGCGGGCCGGGAACGGGAAAGACCACGACCGTGCTCACGATCCTGGCCCTCTTGGTCGAACAGGCCCTTTACCGCAATCACCCGATCCCGAACATCCTCGTTCTGGCGCCGACCGGAAAGGCAGCCGCCCGGCTGCGGGAAGTCCTGCGTCGACAGGACCGACTTCCTTGCGCACCGGAAGTCCGGCAGGCCCTTCCGACGGATGCGGCAACCATCCACCGAGGTCTTGGCGCCCGTTCCGACGGCGGCTCGGTCTTCCGCTACCATGCCCGAAATCCCCTCCCTGCAGACATCGTCGTTGTCGATGAGGCCTCGATGATCGATCTTGCCCTGATGGACCGTCTCTTCGAAGCGACGGCTCTCCGGACGAAGCTTCTGCTGCTTGGAGACCGCAACCAGCTCGCATCCGTCGAATCCGGTTCCGTGATGAGCGATCTGTGTCGCATCGGGGAAATGGATGCCGCATGGTCGCAGGCCGTTGTCCATCTGACGAAGAATTATCGGTTTTCGGAAGGAAGCGGTATCGGCCGTCTGGCAAGGGCCATCACAGCAGGACAGGCCGAGGAAGCGATCGCCTGTCTGAAGGATCCATCCGAGCCCGACATCCGTCGGATCGAACCGGAAGCGCTGCTTGAAGCGCTCGAAGCAGCGCGGACATGGCTGAAGAGCTGGCTGACAGAAGCGGAACCCGAAACCGTTGCCGAACGATTCAACCGGTTCCGGATTCTATGCGCCCACAGACAGGGCCCCTTCGGCGTGGAGCGGATCAATGGCGTGCTCGATCGCATGGCTCGGAACATGCTCGAGGTTTCGGATCACCGGCAATGGTATCCTGGAAGACCGGTGATGGTGTTGCAGAACGACTACAGGCTGCATCTTTCCAACGGCGACATCGGATGGATGCGCCCCGAGGGTGTAGACAGCCGTTATCGAAATGGGGGAACCGTCCGGTTCGTGCAGCCGGACGGCCGATGGATCGCCGTTTCCCCGCATCGTCTTCCGGCCCATGAAACGGCCTATGCCATGACGATTCACAAGAGCCAGGGATCGGAATTCGACGATGTGCTCGTTGTCCTTCCTGAACGACGCTCTCCCATCCTCACCCGGGAGCTGCTGTACACGGCCGTTACCCGAGCCAGGCGCACCGTTGTCATCGTCGGTTCCGAAGAGATCATCCGACAGGCCGTCGCAACGCCGATCGAGCGGTATTCTGGGCTGATGGCCGCCTTGTGCGGCCGCCTGGCCGCTTGAGGTCTCCAACCGGTTTTCCGACTTCCTAGGCTCAACTTCCATCTCCTTGATCCATGTCAAGGCAAACCGATTCCGTCTGCGGTATAATGGCGTCCAAGGTCAAGCTCCCAAACCGGTCCAATCATGAAAGACGAGACATGTCATGAACAACCTGCACACCGTCCCCTTCGGAAAAACGAATCCCTCTCAACATCCATCCATTGCAGACGGAAAAACATTCCGAAAAATCGTCAACCACTTATCTCGCCAGAAGGTTGAAATGTGCTGGCATTGCAAGTGCTGCGGTGGTGGTTGTCCATTCTCCGATCACATGGATCTCATGCCGAATCAGGTGATCCGATGGGTTCAGTTGGAAAACAGCGAAACGGTGCTTCGATGCAAAACGATTTGGATCTGCGTGGGATGTCATACCTGCTCGGACCAGTGCCCCAACGCCATCGACATCGCAGCGATCATGGACGCGCTGCGACAGCTGGCGATCCGAAGCGGGATCGCTCCAGCAGAGAACGACATTTATCGGTTTCATCAATACATCTTCGAATCCATCCGCCGTCATGGCCGACTCAACAAATTGGAGGCCCTTGCCCAATTCAAGGTTCGAACCGGCAACTTGTTTTCGGACCTTCAGGCGGGCGTTCGCATGCTGTTGACCGGAAAACTCGAGTTGCTGCCGCAGCATGTAACGAAAAGACGGGAAGTGAGCCGCATCTTCGACCACTACCATCATCGCCGAGGGAGTTTTGAATCCCATGACTGAAAAGCATCTGGCCTATTATCCGGGATGCACGCTGGCATCCACGGCCCGTGAAATCGACGAAGCCCTTCATCGGGTATGCGAGCGCCTCGACATTCGTTTGGAAACACTTCCCGACTGGAACTGCTGCGGCTCGTCCTCCGTTCATGCCGTCCGGCCCCAGCTCGCGGTTTCCCTGGCGGGAAGGAATCTGTTGCAGGCGCAAGACATGGCCAAAGACATGATGGTCATGTGTGCCGGGTGTTTGAACCGCCTGCGATCGGCCCATATACGGCTTCTGGAGGATCCGGTCACCCGCCGGGTGAACGAAAGCCTTCTCGGAACCCGTCTGCAGCATGAAATCGGCATTCATCATCTGCTGGATATTCTGCCGAAGCGGATGACCGAGCCTGCCTACCGGGGTGTCGTCTTCAAATCGCTCGAGGGTCTGAGATATACAGCCTATTACGGCTGTCTGTTGGCCGCTCCTCCCGAGCTCAAACGCTATCCCCGACTGCATGGCACCATCGAGTCGATCATGCAGCACTTGGGTGCCATCGAGTGTCCCTGGGGCTACGAAGCGAAATGCTGCGGATCGTTTCTTTCCGTGGCTCGTCCCGACATCGTTTCTCCCATGGTGGCGGACATCCTGCAGAGCGCCCGCCAGGCCGGCGCCGAATGCATCGTTACGGCATGCGCCATGTGTCAATTGAACCTCGAGCTGCGAAGCACCGAAAAAGATCGGCTTCCGGTGTTTTCCATCGTCGAATTGGCTGCCTATGGCATGGGTGAAAGCGACTGGCAGACCTGGTTCAGGAAGCATCTGGTCGATCCCATGCCGCTGTTCGAGAAACGGGTTCTCCGACGTCGAACCACAAATCATGGGTCCTGATGGAGCTCTGTCGAAGGACCGTTTTCCCGTTTTCATCGGGGGATTAATCGATGGCGTACATGAGAAAATCCTTTTAGGCCTTTTTGCCAAGCCCTCATGCATGCTCAGAAAACGATATCCCACAAGCCAGGCATTTTGGCCGAGAACCCACAGGACCCCGTCAAAGTCCTTTATCGTGAAAATAGGGGGCAGTCGGCAGTGGGCAGTGGGCAGTGGGCACTTTTTCCGTCCGATTTATCGTGAAAATGCGGCCGCCCCCGCGTGAGGCCCCCCGTTGGCGGAGCGGGCGCTACGGGCTTTTGCAATGGCCACCCCCGACGAACCGGCCCCTGTTCGGCGGGAAGGGGTCTTGGCCTTTTTGCGCAACCGGAAACGCCTGTTTGAATGTGCCAAGGCCTCGTTGGGCTGGACAAATGAAGTTCAATCGGCATGAATCG
>Ga0101944_10002650_pt1 | contig 27967 bp, 16 predicted proteins | sample DewCreD2012metaG_FD_75245 | JGI IMG/M metagenome (GOLD analysis project Ga0101944, IMG submission 75245) | Hot spring sediment bacterial and archeal communities from British Columbia, Canada, to study Microbial Dark Matter (Phase II) - Dewar... ... | reverse complement strand
GGACACCAGCGACGCCGGGTTCACGGCCATCAAGACCGCGTACTTCTCCAACACGCTGATCGGCATCGCCGCGATGGACGGACCGATCGCGACCAACGGCAGCCAGGGGCTCTGGGCGGATTGCATGATCACAGACTTCAGCCGCGACGAGCCGCTAGAGGATGCGATCAGTGTGAAGGTGACGGCCAAGCCGACCTACTCGGCCAATGCCCCCATCTGGAAGACCGTCGGCCCGTAATCCCTGACCGGAGCCCCCCATGCCAATGCAGATCATCGACAGCCAGTGGAAAGGCGGCAACGGCCTGACGCGCCGGCCCTGGGTTCCGGAGGACCACCTGGCCCAGGCTCTGGTCCAGGACGTGGAGGTCAGAAGCCACGGTGAAGGGAAGGCCTTCTACTTGCCCTGTCACGACGCCGTGGACTACCTCCGCGGCAAGAACCGGCCCATCAACCCGACCACCCATCCGCAAGGGTGGTGGTTTGCTTCCCTGACCGTCCGCAACTGCGTGGTGGACGGCGTGAAGCGGTTGGTGCCCGACAACGGCACGCACAACGACGCCTTCTACCTCGTGGGCTTTGCGCCGCAGAAACAGGCCATCACCTTCGAAAACATCACCATCCGCAACTGCGATGGCTCGGTGATGCCGTTCCTCTTCCAGCCGATGAACCTGTCGATCCTGACGCTGCGGAACGTCGTCATGGAAGCCAGCGTCGCCCAGCGGCGCGTGGTGCTCAAGGCCGGGTGCCGGATCGACCTGCTGAGGATCGAGAACTGCGGGCAGATGACGGTGAACCCGCCGGACGACAACCCGGCGAACGTGAAGCGCATCGAGATCGTCAACTCGCCGCTGGTCAACGTGGGCGGCTTTGCCGGCAAGGGCACCGAAATCGTGCAACTGGCCGCGCCTCCGCCGCCCGTCTCGCCGCCCGCCCCGGCGGTGACGGATCTGGAGCGGCGCATCACCGCCCTGGAAGCACGGCAGTCGTGTCGATGTGGCGCGATCGCGCGGGTGATGCACGACGCGCTGGGGAACTGGCTGGCCAAAGAAGGAGACGAAATCAAGCCATGAAGACTTTCAACGACAACGCCGCCCGCAGCTGGACCGTCCAGGTCAACGTCGACGCGATCAAGCGCGTGCGGGATCTGGCCCAGGTGAACCTGCTGGAGGTGGTCGAGGGCAAGCTGCTGGAGCGGCTGATCTCCGACCCGATCCTGCTGTGCGACGTGATCTACTGCCTCTGCAAGCCGCAAGCGGACGCTGAGGAGGTTTCGGACGCGGACTTCGCCCGCGCGATGGCCGGCGACGTGATCGCCCAGGCGAAGACGGCGCTGGTGGAGGAACTGGTGCTTTTTTCCCCCGACCCGAGGGACCGCGAGAACCTCGGGATCGCCGTGCAGAAGTTCAACGCGATGGCGACAAAAGCGAAGGAACTGGTCAAGGCCCGTCTGAACAGCCCGGCGCTGAGCCGGGAGATCGAGGCGGCGCTGAGCGCCGTTGGCGGCTCGTTTACGAGCTTGCCGGAATCGTCGGCGTCGACCCCGGACCATTGACGCTACGGGAGTTGTTCTGGATGGCCGAGGGCCGGCAGCGGGACCAGTGGAACCATACGGCGCAACTGCTAGCGATGGCCTACAACACCCACCGCGACCCCAAAGCGCGGGCACTGAAGCCGGCCGACTTCCATCCGCTCGCCGGCAAGCAGGCATCGCTGCCGAAGGTCAAGGATTTGAGCATCCTCAAGACGGTGTTTGTGAAGGAGTGAAGCGTCGATGGCCAGCGCCCAGGGAATTCGAGCCGGTCAGGCCTTCGTCGAGCTGTTCGCCGACGATAGCCGGCTCATCAAGGGCCTCAATGCGGCCTCGAAGCGGCTGAAGGCCTGGGGCGAGAGCGTCACGGCGCTGGGCAAGAAGGCCATACTGGGCGGCATGGCCGTACTCGGCCCCCTGGCGGGCACGGCCAAGGTCTTCGCCGACATGGGCAGCGAGCTAACCGACATGAGCCAACGCACGGGCGTGTCGGTCGAGGCCCTGTCGGAGTTGGGCTATGCGGCTGAAATGTCGGGCGCTGATATGGCGACGCTCGAAGGCGGCCTGCGGAAGATGCAGAAGACGATTGCCGAGGCCGCCTCAGGATCGCAGTCGGCCCAAGAGGCCCTCGGTGCGCTGGGCATCACGATCAATGACCTCAAGAACCTCGCGCCGGACGAACAGTTCGCGCTGATCGCCGCCCGGCTGGCCGAGGTCCAGAATCCCACGCAGCGGGCGGCCGCAGCGATGGAGGTCTTCGGCAAGTCCGGCACGAAGTTGCTGCCCATGATGGCCGGCGGCGCGCGCGGCCTAGAGGAAATGCGTCAAAAGGCCCGCGACCTGGGGCTGGTCATGAGCAGCGAAGACGCGGCAGCGGCCGACGACTTCGGCGACGCGCTCGACAGCCTGTGGAAGGTCTTGAAGATGGGGGCCTTCACCATCGGCTCGGCGCTGGCCCCGGTCCTGAAGGGCTTGGCCGAGCGGGTGATGGGCGTCATCAAGACGGTGGCCGACTGGATCAAGCAGAACAAGGATGTCGTGGTCACGGTCTTCAAGGTGGCCGCCGCCGTGGCGGCCGGCGGCGCGGCGCTGGTGGCCCTCGGTGGCCTGATTTCCGGGGTCGGGTTCGCCTTCGGCACGCTGGCTACGATTGCATCGAGCGTCGGCGCGGCGCTGGGGGCCATCGGCACTGTCCTGGGCGCAATCCTCTCGCCGATCGGCTTGGTGATCACCGCGGTCGCGGCGCTGGGCGGCTACCTGCTCTATGTTTCGGGGGCCGGCGCGCAGGCCCTCTCTTGGCTGGGCCAGCAGTTCGCTGCGCTGCGCGACACGGCGCTGGCAGCGTGGCATGGCATCTCCGACGCGCTGGCCGCTGGCGACATCGGCCTGGCGGCCAAGATTCTGTGGCTCACCTTGAAGATGGAGTGGCAGCGGGGGATCGCCTGGCTTAACGAGAAGTGGATCGGCTTCAAGGAAACCTTCATGGCCGTGGCCACCGAGGCAGTCTACGGCACGGCGAAGATACTCACCAAGGCCTGGGCCGGCATCCAGACGGCGTGGATCGAGACGGTGGCCTTCATGTCGAAGGCGTGGACGGTCTTCACCAGCGGCCTGGTGACCGGTTGGCGGACGGCGCAGAACCGGATCGCCAAGAAGTTCGTGTCGCTCATGGCCATGTTCGACGACACGGTCGACGTGGAGGCCACCCAGCAGATCCTGGACGAGGATTTCCAACGCGAACAGCGCGGGCGGGAGGAAGCGACCCAGCAGCAACTGCGCGACATCGAAACCACCCGGCAGGCGCGGCGCGCGGCCATCGACCAGGAAGAGAAGGGCACGCTCGACATCCTCGACCAAGAGAAGGACGCCAGGCACGTCGCCCGCCGCAAGCAATACGACGCCGATCAAAAGGCGGCCGAGGATGCCGTGGCCGAGGCGCGGAAGGAGTGGGAAGCCGCCCTGGCCGAGGCCGCTAAGAAACGCGAGGAGGCCGAGGCGACCGGCGGCCCCGAGCGGCTGAAGAAGGCCGGCCCGCTAGAGGGCATGGACATGGAAGCAATGGGCAAGAAGGCCGTCAGCGTCCAGGGGACGTTCAACGCAATGGCCGTGCGCGGCATGGGCGGCGGCGGCCCGATGGAGCGGGTCGCCGTCGCCTCCGAAGAGATCGCCCGCAACACCAAGGATCTGTTGCGCGAGGCCCGGCTGGGTGGCCCCGTGTTCGAGTAAGCGGCACGCGGCCCTGCATGAACCGTTTGAGAGGTGCTCGTTCGGAACCGTTCCAACCGAGTTCGGCATCGGAATCAAGAAATGCCTGTCGTCGTTCAAGAACGCTTCGAGAGCCGCGAGTCCACCGAGGGCGATAGCCCGTCGGTCGATCTGCAGTTCTGGATCGGCGGCACGGACGACGACCTGGTGGCGAAGGCGGCCCTGCTGAGCGCCTCGCCCGTCTGGTACGACGGCCTCGTGCGTCAAAGCGCCAACACCAAGCCGGTGGGGCCGGGGCTGTGGGATGGCGTGGTTCGCTACGGCCCCCGCAAGAAGCCCGAGACGGGCGAATCGACCTTTCAGTTCGACACCGGCGGCGGCCAGCAGAAGATTACCCAAAGCCTGCAAACGGTCCAGAAGAAGGCCCCGCCCGGCAAGACGGCCCCCGACTTCAAGGGCGCGATCGGCGTGACGCACGACAGCGTCGAGGGCGTCGAGATCACCGTCCCGGTCTACAACTTCTCCGAGACGCACTACGTGGCGGCCGCCCTGGTGACCGGGGCCTACAAGGCGGCCCTGTTCGCCCTGACGGGCAAGGTCAATAACGCGGCCTTCCGCGGCTTCTCGGCCGGCGAGGTGCTTTTCCTGGGTGCGTCCGGCTCGAAGCGGGGCGAAGAGGACTGGGAGATCAGTTTCAAGTTCGCCGCCAGCCCGAACGCCACGAACCTCACGGTCGGCGACATCACGGGCATCAACAAGAAGGGCTGGGAGTATCTCTGGGTCCGCTACGCCGACGACGAGGACGCCAACGCGAAGGTGCTGATCAAGAAGCCCATCGCCGCCTACGTCGAGAAGGTCTACGAGGACGGCGACTTCTCGGGCCTGGGGATCGGAGGCTAACGGCGATGGGCGACGCATATAAAAAGGTCCAGACCGGCGAGAAGCTCAAGATCGCCGCCGAGACGTTCAACACGATGATCGACGCCGCGTTGGACTTCAAAGCCCGGCAGCAGGGGCGCGGCCAGGATGCGCAGCGGCGGTTCTACCAGTCGGGCATCTTCCCCGTGCGGAACGCCTCGGGCACGGATCGCGACCAGTTCGACGTGGTGGCCGTGGGCAGTCCGATCATCGGTCCCTCGGACAACCTGCCGGAGTTCAAGAATCGGCCGGCGCTGGAGGGCGCCACGCCCAGCGGCGCGTTGGTCGGTGGCGACATCGGCCGTTTCGGCATCCTCCAAGAGCCGTGCAAGGCGGGCGAGATCGTCTCGGCCGTCATCTCCGGCGTGACCGTGGCGAAGGTCTACGTCACTGCCGAGTGGCACGAGAAGGCCGACGTGCGGAACGGCGCTTGCGCCAGCCTCATTAGCGCCGAGCAGGGATCGGCCACGATCCTATGGAAGGAATCGGGCCTGGGCCTCCGCTGGGCGATAGTCCGGCTGGACGACTGGGTCGTCACCGAGTTCTGGGCGAAGCTCGGTGTGCCGACCTCGCTGGGCTACAACCGCTGGCAATACCCGTTCGTCGAGGTGCAGAAGGCCGACACCGGCTATGGCAACTGGCAGCCGGGCGGGTTCGGCCGCAGCGGCTACGCCTACAACACAGTCGAAGACCCCAACGACGGCCAGGGCCAGGAGGGCAACGGCGTCGATATCGACCGGCTGATCCAGTGCATCTGCGGCGAGTCGTCGTCCGGCAGCGGCACGCCGTGCTGCCGTCTCCTCCCCGCCGGCACAGGCGCAATCGTGCGGATCAAGGAAGTTCGGTTCGGCTACGGGTCGCAGCCCACGGTCGAATACTGGTTCCAGTTCGAGAATGAGGTGGATTGCTGCCCGACGAGTTCATCCAGTTCGGGATCGTCCTTCAGCAGCAGTTCATCGTCGAGCGGGAGTGGTTCGTCCGGCAGCGGATCGTCATCGGGGAGCGGTTCGTCGAGCGGTCCCTCGTCGTCTGGCTCGGGATCGTCGGGCAGTTCTTCTGGCCCACCGAGCAGTTCGGGCTCCGGTTCGTCGTCGGGGTCTTCGTCAGGGCCGGTGACGAAGGTAACGGTCGTGACGGGCGTCGAGTGCCTCGACTGTGCGATCCGCATCAAGACCCGCGAGATCACGCTGCCCGCCGGCGCGACGCTGGGCGACGAGCAGACCCAGGAGTGCCCGTTGTGCGATTCCTCGTCGGGTAATAGCTCGAGCGGCACGTCGGGAGGCATGGGTTCGTCGAGTTGATCATGACGGCAAGATGGCTGGGCTTCGGGCGGGCGGTGGGCCGGTGGGTCGCGGCCGGGCGGCCCGTGCGCGCCGACGCCCGCGTCGCGGAGATCTTCGATACGCTCTGCCGGCCTTGCCCGCAATTCGACACCGCGTCGCAGACGTGCCGGCTGTGCGGGTGCCGGGTTCGCCGTGACGGTCCCGCCCCCTTCAACAAGCTGCGTATGGCCACTGAGCGGTGCCCCGACAGTCCGCCGAAGTGGATCGAGGAGGTTGCGAAGCGATGAAGGTGTTCCTGGTCGGCTATCCCGGCGAGATGGGCGGGGCCAACACCGAGGCCTGGCACACGATCAAGCTGTGGCGGCGCTTCGGCGTCGATGTCCACTTGATCCCCACCTGGGGCCGCGACGAACGTTGGCAGACGCGGCTCGACGCCCTGGGTTGCACCACGCATCTGGTCACCGCCGGCGAATTGGAGAGCGTCCCCGGGTTGGCCGGTACTCCGGTGGTCGGTATGTGCAACAGCGAGTTCATGCTCCAGGCCCCGCGGCTCCGCGCGCTGGGTTGCCCCATCATCTGGGTCAACTGCATGACGTTCCTCTTCGACCACGAGAAGCGGTTTTTCGCCGAGCATGGCCCGGCCGATGCGATGGTTTTCCAGTCGCAGTTCCAGCGTTCGCAGCTCGAACCGCAGTTGTCCCCCTACAACTACGCCCCGGCCACCGGGCACCTGATCCGCGGTGCATTCGACCTCGACGAGTGGGAGTTCCGCCCGCGCCCGCACGCCAAGGGCGAAGTGTTTGTCGTCGGCCGCGTCGCCCGGCCCGACCAGGACAAGTGGTCCAGCAATACCTGGCCGATCTACGGGCGCATCCAGTACGCCCACAAACGGGCCTTGATGCTGGGCATGGACGAACGGACGCACCAGAAACTGGGCACGCCGCCCGTTTGGGCCGACTGCCTCAGGCCGATGGCCATGCCGGCGCGGGACTACTTCCGGCAGTTGCACTGCATGTTGCCGGTCAACGGCGGGGCGCGGGAGAACTGGCCTCGCGCCGGCCTGGAGGCGATGGCGGCCGGCGTCCCCATCGTGGCCCAGAACGAATGGGGCTGGCGTGAAATGATCGAACACGGCGTCACCGGCTTTCTGGGGGACTGCGACGAGGAACTGGCCCACTTCACAGCCATGCTGGCCTACGACGAGGATCTGCGGAGCGAAATAGCCCAGCGCGCCCACCGGCGATTGGTCGAGGAATTGGCGCATCCCGAAGCGATCTGGGCCGGCTGGCGACGGCTGTTCGATTCCGTGGGCGCGGTCAGGAGCAAGGCCGCATGAAGATCGCCATCCTCAAGTACCGTACCCACAACATCGGCGACGACATCCAGTCGTTGGCCCTGGAGCGGCTCTTGCCGCGGGTTGACCTGCGACTGGACCGCGACGACATGTCGCCTGCGCGCGAGTGGGACGATGACGTGCGGCTGATCATCAACGGTTGGTTCGCGCCGGGGATGCACCGCGCGTGGCCGCCGCCCGGTCGGGCGCGCTGTCTGTACGTCGGCCTCCACGCGACCGAGCCGGAGATCGTGCCCGCCGGCGCGGCCCTGCCCATCGGTTGCCGCGATCCGTGGACCTTGGGGCTTTGCGAACGCCTCGGCGTCGAGGGGTGGATATCGTGGTGCGCGACGCTGTCGCTGGTGCGGCCCGACGTTCCGTTCGACGGCAGTATCCTCTTGGTCGATGTCCCCGAAAAGGATATCGAGCGGTTGCCGCCCGAGATCGCCGCCTACGGGGATCGCGTTACACACATCGTCCCGCCGGGGATCGACCGCCAGGCCGAGGCCCGCCGCCTGCTGGACCGGTATGCGCGGGCGCAATGGGTCGTCACGACGCGGCTCCACGCCCTCTTGCCGTGCGCCGCGATGGGCACGCCAGTCGTCTTCATCCGTCCGCCGTGGTCCGAGCATCGTTACGTCGGCTACACGCACCTGGCCTGGCGGATCGCCAACGCACCCTGGTTTGCGCCGCGCCCGCGGGTGTGCCCAGAGGTCGTGCGTAGCATGGCCGTGCCCCTGCGCCACGCCGTCGGCCAGTTCATCGAGGATTGAACCATGAAGCTGGCCGCGCTGTGCTGCACGTACCTTCGCCCAAAGACGCTCGGGCAGTTGATCGAGAGCTTCCTGCGCCAGGACTACCCGCGCGAGCTGCGGGAACTGGTGATCCTCGACGACGCCGGACAGTACGAGAACCAGGAAGGCGACGGCTGGCGGCTGGTCTCGATCCCGCGGCGGTTCCACTCGCTCGGCGAGAAGCGGAACGCATGCGCGGCGCTGGCGTCGCCCGACGCCGAGGGGTTCCTCGTGGCCGACGATGACGACATCTACCTGCCGAACTGGTTCAGCACCACGGCCGAGGCACTCAAGCGGGCCGACTGGTCGCGGCCGAGCCTCGTTCTACTCGAACATGGCTACGGGCTGAAAGAACACGAGACCGGCGGGCTGTATCACGGCGGCTGGGCGCTGCGGCGCACGGCCTTCTACCGCGTGCGCGGCTATGCGGCCCTGAACAACGGCGAGGACCAGGAACTCGCCGGCCGGCTCTCCGCCGCGGGCGTCACCCAGTGCGACCCGTCGCGGCTTGCCCCGCCCTTCTACATCTACCGCTACGACAACAGCAGTTACCATCTCAGCTACATGGACGACCGCGGCTACAACCGACTGGCCGACCGTCCGAAGGCCCCGGCAACAAGCCTAACCGTCGGCTGGCCCCGCGACTACGCGAAACTGCCGGTCATTCGCCGCTACTCGTTCGCGCCCCACGTCTCGTACCGCGACGGCAAGATGCCCGTCGAACTGATCGGTCCGGTCAACGCTCCCGGCGGCAACGGCCCGACCAACGGCATGTTCGCGTTGCAGAAGGCGCTCAAGAAGCGGATCGCCGGGGGGCTCGATTGGCTGTCGATCAAGTCGCTGCCCGCCAGCCGCGGCGCACTGCCCTGGTTCTGGCACTGGGACGACCGGCGCTACGCCGCCTGGTGGGACTCGGAAGGCCAGCCGTTCGTCCAGGGGCCCAACATGCTCTTCACCTACTCGGGCAAGCCACGGATCGACGCCGAGGAATGCGCGCTCCTCGACGCTGCCAACTGCCGGGCGATGTTCTGCCACAGCGAGTGGTATCGCGATCTGATCGCCAAGCATCGTGGCCCGGCCAACCAGTCGCCGATCGTCCTGTGGCCCTACCCGATCGACCCTTGGCCGGGCGAGCCGTTGCCCGACGAGTACGACCTGTTGATCTACGCGAAGAACGGCAACCGCCCGCAGCTCCTGGAGCACCTGGCCGAGTTGTTCCCGCGGCACGTCCAGATTCACTACGGCCAGTATCGTCGAGAGCAACTCCTCGAGGCCGCCCGCCGCTCCCGCGCCTGTGCCTATCTGGCCGACGATGACCACGGCCCCCTGGCCCTTCAAGAAATCCTGTTGGCCGGTTGCCCCACGGTCGGCGTCCGCACCGGGGCCCCGTTCGTCCAGCACGGCCTCACCGGCCACCTCGTCGACCGCCTCCCCCCCGGCCGCCGTTGCGTGGCCGACGACGAGGATGATAAGGCGCTGGTTTCGTATCTTGACACCCTCGAACGCGCCCAGGCGTTGGATCGCCGATCCGTGCGGGCGGCAGCGGCAGAGCAATTCAGGACGGAGCGGATCGAAGATGCCGTCATTGATGCGTTGGAACACATTCGCTGCCCGTGACGCTGAAGCGAGCCCATTGCGACTCACACGGAAATCTGCCGAAGCAAGCATTCGCACGACAGAACCGTTTCGCGATCAAGGACGACGGGCTGCTGCGTGGAAACCGACCGTCAACTCTTGGTGTGTCAGCCGTCAATCGCTTGACCTGCATGACCGGGGGGCCGGGCAGAGGGTTAAATCCGCACGAGGCAATCCAGGTTTTGCAAACGGCACAAGCGGCTGCTGTATCGACTGGCGAAAGTTGTTCCGCGATTTCGACCGACGCAGCTCCACGGTTGGCATCTTTGACGCCCTCTTGTTAGGTCATACCTGAATCCGTGACGTTTTTCCGCGACATCGTGTGGAAACCACCTGTTTTTCCATGCGAGGAGCGTTTCGACAGCAGCGATGCTAGCTCACCCAGTGGGTGAGCTAGCACTCATGCCCGAAAAAATGGGATTCACCCGGGAAAACACGGGAAGGTCGCCGTCGTCGGCGGACAAAACGTCACGGATTCAGGTCATAGCCTTTGCGAAATGGGAATGAGTCTTTCGCGTATGAATCGCGTTCTGGACAAGAGTTTGTTCGCATTGTCGCGCGTGGCAGGCGCACCGACTGGGAACACCTCATTTAGCGGAGAACCGTTCAGGACCGCATTTGCCCACTCTTCCATCATTTCGCAGTAAACCGCTAAAGCCGACCCTGGATCGGGTGCATTGTCTGTCACCAGGTATGCTGATGGCACGTCGCCTTCTACGACCCAGAGGAATTCGTCAGTGCCGTTCACCTTCCCAGCGAGTTTGAACAAGAATACAGCGATGACGCCACCCACACCATACCCCAAGAAACGCTCTGCAATGGGCGGGCACCAGTTGAAAGACCGAAGGTATGTTTCTGCGCGATGCAGCATTTCCCGAAGTTGTCGAGTCTCGGATGGATCCTCACCGGCGAGCTGTTCTGCCGGGGTGATATGCTTGAACTCCACGGGCAACGTCATGGCTTTCGTCCTCCTCTGGCTCCCCATCGCTTAAAGTCACCCGCATCAATATGCCGTTGCATGTGCTCTGCGTGCGGCAACGGTTCGATGTTTTCAAGGCTGTTCGCGCCGCCATCCGCTTTCGGAACGGTATGCGACACGTCTTGGTTCCTGCCAGTCACAGGGTCTTTCGGCCACGGTTTCTGGTTGACTTCCTCCCACTCGGCGCGAAGCTGCGCATTCGTCTTGGGCGTGGCTGCTTTCCGTGGGGCGTCGGGGACGGCCTGTGCGCACGGGTTGTTGTTGTGCGACACCAAGCCGAGGCGGGAGACGTGGAATACGTGCTCGCCGGCAACCGTCATGTTGTACACGCGATGAACGCCCGGCAATCGCCGCACGTCCGTCACCGTCAGCCACCCGTCGATGCCGCGCAGCCGCTCTCCGGCCTTCAACTCCTCCGTGTTCACCCAGTGCCCGCGATCCGCACTGTAGAACTTGTGCAACCCAGTCGGCCTCACCGTCTCGCCGCGTCCCTCCGCATCGGCCAAGGCCAGACTATAGACATCGGGGTTAAGATGGTTCACGGTCGTCAGCACAACGCTCCCAGGGCCCGCGGCAATCGGCGGACACGGCTCATTGGCGACGACCTCGGCGCGCTGATCCTCCGGCAGCCCCATCTCCAGCAGATCGAGCGGAAGCGGCACCGCAGCGCCAACCACCGCGTTGTGTTTCTCGACCCATTCGGCGGGCTGGAGCGTTTCGACATGAATCACGTCGAGCGTGCCGTCCGGCCATCGGCTTTCCGCCCGCAGACGCAAGAAACGCCATGTCGTCGGATCGACCGCCACCCCGGCCGTCCGGGGCACGGCCTCGGGCTGCGGATTCCGCGCGACGACCCGCTGGCCGACGCGTATCGTCTCGATCTCCTGCGTGCGAGGCCGCTCTTGTCGCGCGACCGCGTCGGCGGGCTCCACTGACCGCGGGCTGAGCCGCCCCGACACCGAACTGCCGAACAGAAGCGCCGCCAGCAGAAGGCAGCCCGCCAACCACCACCGTCCGAGGCGAGCGGCAACGGGCGCACGGCGGCATTCCAACTCAGAACTCACGACTCGCGTAGCCATAGTTGTCCTGTTGCTGCGCGCCAAGCGATCCTTGGAGACGACCTCTCCACACGAAATATCTACCGCAGCGTTGCGCTGGCTCACGTCCGCCGACCACATGCCCCAACATTCTCCCTTGCACGTACCCGCCGAGCGCGACCGCACCAACGGCCGCGCCGGCTCGTCGCCCTGGCAATCGATGCAACCGCAACGCGCACGACTGTCGTCGGCATCGGGCGCGTCTTCGTCTGACCATCCATCAACGAACAACCTGTCCAACGTCTGCTCCCGTTGCTTTCTCCTCCGTCGCGTCCGACGCTCGTCCGCAAGCCATCCAGCCAGCCCGACCACAATCGTTCCCGCCGCAAGAAGAAGGTTGCGGCCGGAGACTCCAGTGCAGACGCCCTGGCTGTCGCGGCTCTCGGCCGCTGCGTCCTCCGATTCCTCCGACACAAGAACTGCCGTTCCGGCCACGAAACAGATCCCAGGCCGCGTCCGCGGGACGTGCTCGACGGCCTCCTTGGCGGCGCCGGCGATCTTGTCGGCCGAGTGGGCGGCGTCTCCCGCCCGATTGGCGAGCTTGGCGGCCTTGCGGCCGTATTTGGCTACCTTGGCCGTGTCGCCCACGTAGGGGATCATGCCCGCGAAGCTGCATCCGGCGTCGGCCCAGTTGCCGCGGAAGGCCGAAATCACGCCGCTGGCCAGGTCGCAAAACGGCGTCGGCTCGACCACGCCGCCGGTTCCCGCCATCGCCAGCAGCACGCTTAGCCATAGGATCGTTCTCTTCGTGGCGTCCATTATTCAGAGATTCATATAACGTCAGTGCGCCGGTACACTTCTTCGATAGCCACAATGGTTTCCTTCAAGGCAGGGTCCATCACTATCCGATCTTCTTCGTCGATCACGTACCGCGTAAACGCGCACGAACGTTGGTCCTTGGACCGCCGCGTTTTCGCGTGAATCTCGGAGTTAATTAGTTGAAGCGCATCAACCGCAATCTGCAAATCTCGCGTTAGCGCATAATTACCCGGATCGCGCTGCGCGTCTTGAAGTTGCGACTCGCAAAGGCGCAACGTGAATTCGACCACCTGCGGAAGGTTTTCTCGTGTTACCCTGGATTTGCCCATGTCGGTCACGGTCCTGGCAATAGTGGTGTCGGCGTAAGAACGGATCGGGATGGCACAAACATCTGTGGCGCGCCACCCCGCAACGGGAAGCCGAAGTTTTGCGGAGCGGTGGTGCCCATGAGAGCTCTGGTCGGGGCGACAGTGTATTGCTGTACAAAAATAGCAGGATTGCTCGGTGGCAAAGCCAGTTCCTGGATCGGGTTGGACAGGGGGCTCGGGGTCAGATAACGGCTCGATGTAGTGCCAATCCCGGAGTATTGGTATGCCTGTCCCTGGTACGTACCAAGTCGCATGTCCGCGCCAAAGGACTCAATCACTTGACGGCGGTACGCCCTGCTCGTGATTCCCGCTTCATCCCGCAAGAAAGTGGAAGCCTGGCGCAGCTGCGAAAAGCGACTGACTGTTGCGCTTGGCGTATTGCTCTTCGCAGTTGTCCTGAACGCCTGGCCCGCCTTGATCGTCGCCGCGCCGGCCAGGTTGCCGGCGGCCACACCGCCCATGTGTTGCTGGAACCCTGCCGCGTCGCCCGTCTGGGAGTATTGGTAGGTGCCGATGGCGATCTCGCTGACGCCCAGTGTGCCGCCCGCAAGACCCGCACGCCCGGCATTCTTGGCGGCATCGGACCAAAAGTTCGGATTGCTCGGCTGGTTGCTCCTCCCGACTTGCGACCACTCTTCCACGCCCAGCGACCAATTCCTCCCAACAAGGGCGCCGGCCCCGGTGACGGCCGCGTCGGCACCCACCGCACCCACGTCGCGCACATAATAGACAGCCTCGCGTCCCGCGTTGAAGGCACCGACGCCGAGGTTCTTCGGCCCCGAGACGAAGAAGGCGTACAGTCCCGCCTTGGTCCCCGCCCACCACGGCGATTCCCACCCGTTCAAGTTGCCGCTTGACGCAAGGCGATGCCTCGCCCGGGCGTCGGCCGCCCACTGCTCGTACACCGGATCGACGTAGCGGCCCAGGTCGGCGTCCCACACCGGCTGCCCGCACGGCCCGAAGCCGCTGGGGTCGGTGAAGTTCACCGGACCGCCGCGCACGTAGCGGTACGGGTTGGCGTCGGCCGTGACGATGATGTCGCGACTGACGAACTGCCCCAGGTGCGGGCCGTACCACCGGGCATCATAGTAGTACAGGCCCGTGGCCGGATCAAGCTCTTGGCCGGTGTAAAGGACCGTGTTGGCATAGACCGTCGATGACTGCGTGTTCGTCCAGGTCGCGTCCCAAACGGTCACTTCGCCGTAGGGCGTGTAAACGTAACGCTCGACGACCTGCCATTCAAACTGCCCCTGGGCGACCTCCACCAAGCCCACCAGCGCGGTGACGTTGTGGTTGGCGTCGGTCAGGTAGTACACGCGCTGGTCATCGCATTGGCCGTCGGCATCGGTGTTCTCGTCGCGCAGCACCGGCGCATCGACGTACCGCAGCGACCAGACGTACTGGTGCTTCGGCTGCTCGGGCGCGGCGAGCGAGTCGCCCTGGCGGGTTTCGACCACCTGCCGACCGGCATGGTAGAAGTGCTCGCAGGTCGAGCCGACGACGCGGACGATCCGCCTGTTCAGCCCATCGTACCGATACTCGGCCACCGTGGTTTCGCCGTCTGCGACCTTCACCAGCCGGTTCCAGGCGTCGTAGGTGAGCGTGAAGCTGTTTTGGGGGTCGCCCGGCTGCGGCAGCGAGGTCATGTTGCCCGCGGCATCGTACTTCGGGTCGGCCCAGTTGGGCGTGCCGCCGGTCGAGGAGATGCTGTCGCCCGGGGTGTTGGCATGGTAGTCGTCGGTGTCGATCTCGTTGGCCGCGTTGGCGGCGCGGGTCTGCTGGAGCGACCAGTTGCCCACGGCCGTCCCTTCGTTGAACCCGGCCCAGTTCCCCAGGCCGTCGAGGTTCCACTGCTGGGCGAACGTGGAGTTGGCGATGACCTTCTGGCCGCTCTGTTCCACCAAGTTCCCACGCTCCGCGCCGATCAAACGGTAGATTTCGTCATAGGCATAAAGCTCGTCGAGGTCGCGGCCGGTGGACTTGAGGTTCTCGCGCCACAGGCGGTTGCCCACGCGGTCGTAGCCGTAGCGGAAGCTCTCCAGCGTTTCGGGATTCGCCCCGTAGCGCTGCCACACCTGATCGACCACGCGGCCGAACTGGTCCAGTGCGCCGGCGGCCGTGTAGTCCAGCTTCACGTGCGGTTCGGCGAAATCTTCCGCCACGATGCGGCCCAGCCCCAAGTAGGTGTACGCGGCCAGCGTCGATTGGTCGTCGTCCCGAATCTCCTGCACGCGGTTGAGATAATCGTCGGCCGTGCCGTCGCCGTAATCGAAGCGGACGTAGCGGCCGTTGGGATAGACCACCGCCGTGGGCCGCAACCCTTGGGCGGCCGTGGCGTACTCGTAACCGACCCATAGCGTGTTCCCGTCCACCGCCCCGTCGTGCTCCTGGTGCTCGGTGGCGAGCAGGCCGAAGGCATTGTACGCGAACTGCACCTGGTTGACGATGTTGTTGGCGCCGCCGTCGGGGTCACTGAAGCTGGTCACCTTTTCCAGCAGGCCGCGCACGTCGTAACTCCGCTCGATCCGCAACACACTCGCGTCGATCGGCGATCCCTGGGCCAACGTCACCTTGTCGGCAACCTGGCGGCCCAGGCGGTCGTAGAGGTACTCGTGGACCGTCTGGTTCTGGTCCTTCACGGCGACGACCTCGCCCAGGCGGTTGTAGGTGTATTCTACGCGATCGTAGCCGTCGCCGCCATCGGAGATCGTGTGGGTGTACCGGTTGTAGGAATCGTCGGAGTCGGCGTAGATGACTGCCCGCACCCAGTCGTTGCGGTAGATCGCCGGGCCGGCGTCGCCGACATCGGTGCCATAGACGTACCTGGTCGTCTGGATGTTGTCCCTGGTCGTGACGGTCACGGCGCTAACGAGGTGTTGCGGATTGTAGCCGTACTCGGTCACGATGTCTTCGTCGGACTGCCCGTCGGCGGGGTTCCCGTTCTTGAAGTTCTGGATGACCGTCTTGACGCGGCCCGCGTTGTCGTAGATCGTCCGCGTCTCTCGCCCGTTCGGATCGAAGGTGCTCTGCAACTCGCCGCGGGCGTTGTACAGGGCGGTAGTGACCAGCACCGAGTCGCTGCGTTCGGGCGGGTCGTCGCCGCGCGTCGGCGCGGCGGCCGGCGCGCCGTAGTCGGCCGTGGCGATCTGCCGGCCGACGGCATCGTACCAATAACCGAGGTAGGAGGTCCGGGCGTTGCCGCCCGTCAGCGCGCCTTCGCCCGTTGCGTTCGGCAGGCGTTCGCGGCCGGTGACGAAGATCGTTTTGCCGGCCGCGTTGTAGGCGTAGTCGGTTTGCGCGAAGATCGTGTCGCCCGCCACGTCGAGGGCCCGGGCAAGCGTGCCGGCGGTGCCAATCGGCTCGTCCACATCGTAGCCGACGTAGACCGCGACGGGCCGGCCGAGGCCATCGTATTGCCGCTTGGTGAACTGCTGCGTACCGCCGGCCTGGGATTTCACTAGGTTGCCCGCCGCATCGTACCAGAAGTTGTCCACGAGCGCGTCGCCCGGGATGCCGTCTTCGACGCCATAGGTTACCTTGCGGTAGACCTGGCCGAGGTTGTCATACCTGGTTTCATCCTGGGCAAGCAGCACGTCTTCTTCGCCCGCGCCGTTGACATAGGGTTCCGGCCCTCGGTTGAGCACGTCGTCATCGTCGTCATGGTAATGCTGCGTCTTGGTCACCCGGTCGAGATTGTCATATTCGAGCAGCGTGTAGGTGACGCGGCCCTGCTCGTCGGCCGGCATCGCGATGTAGGACAGGCGGTTGCGCCAGTCGTAGCCGAAGGCAGTGGTGCGGTCGTTGGCGGCGTTCGCGTCGGCGTGCTGGGCGAGGCTGGTGAGATTCCCGTCGCCTCCGGCCAAGTCGTTGTCGTAAACGTAGGAGGTGACTTCGACCAGGTTCGTGTTGATCGCGTTGCTGGGCGACCACTCGCCGTAACCGTTGGTGTCATCGTCGGTGCCGACCCACACGCTGGTGACCAGCCCACGGACGTCGAAGAGCGTTCGGGTGATGACCTCACCCGGCGTGCGGGTGCGGTTGAGTCGGCCCAGCGAGTCGTAGCCGTACTCGGTCGCAGAGAATACCGAAAACGCCGGCCATTCCGGGTAGATGATCGTATACACGTTCGTGGCGGTCAACTGCCCGGCCGCGTTGTAGGCGTAGGTCGTGCGGCGGGTGTAGGAAGACGGCCCGAAGCTCTGGAGGTCGAGGTCTTCCAGCTTCTTGCCGTCGATGGTCGCGCTGCCGCCGCTGGCAGCTTCGATTTCCTCTGTCGTCCGCCCGTCGCGGTCGTACTTGGTGATGGCAACGGGATTGACGAGCGCCCAGGCCGCGATGGCTTCTCCTTCACCCAGCGTGGCGTAGCCGCTGGCCGAGCGGACCTCGCGGCCGGCGTCAAAATACCGCACCCACGCGGCCGTGCGGACATCGGCGCCTTTGCCATCCACCACGGCGGTGTGTGCCGGCCCGAGCACTTGCGTGACACGGCCGAGCAGATCGTACTCGTAGTCGGTTGCCTGGTGCAGCCCGTCGTCGGGCAGGACGGGCCAGTCTTGAAGATCGAACTCGGGCAGAGCGTGCCCGGCGCCATCGTCCACGTCGGCAATGACTGTCTCCACCAAACCGGTCACGCCGCTGTATTCATAGTGAGTGAACCGGCCGCGCTCGTCGGCCGTCCACACGAGGTTTCCGGCAGAATCGAAATACTCGAACCGGGTTGCCGGCTCGCCGGAGCCGTTCTGGTCCTCGGAGACCGTCGGCAAGGTGGTCTTCCGTTCCTTGACTTGAACCGTGTCCTCGTACCACGTATAGGCATAGGTGGTGGTTACAGCGGTGCTGCCATCGGGGTAGACCGTCAGGGCGGACAGGGGATGCACGGTCATGTCGCCGGCACTGCGCGAGGTGTATTCGTACTTGGCGAGGTTGATGGGCGTGCCGTTCCATCCTTCTTGCACCTGCTCGTATTCGAGGTAGCCCGCCGCGCCGCTGGAATAGTACGTATAGCAGTAGACCAGGCCAGCGGCACCGGAGTTGGTGAACGTCACGTCGAAAGTGCCCGCAGCAGCGCCTTCGCTGTAGCCGGCCACGGCCGAAGGCATGGCCAGCTTGGTGAGCAAGGCGTCGTTGTAGCCGTCGTCACCGTACTGACGGAAGGTGAACCAGTGGTTCGACTCCCCATCTTCCAGGTCGGTGAGCAGAACCTGGCCGAGAAAGTTGGCGTAGACCGTGTAGTTGCTGCCGTCCGCACGGTGCTCGATAGTCTTGTACTTCCAGAGGTTGAGGCCGGCCTCGGCCGAACTATCTGCATAGCCGTAGAAGTAGGTGTAGAGACCGCCGATGGTTGCTTCGATCACCCGACCGGAGGAGTCGTATTGATAGTAGCGGCTGCTGAAGTCGTCGAGGTCGGCATCGTCGGCGATGTAGGGCGTGCCCGTGCTGTAGGGTTGCAGCGCGGCGTCGGCGTCGGCGAAGCCTTGGGGCGAAACGACCATTTTGAGCAGCCCTGCGGCATCGCCCGAGGTGTAGTAGCGGCAGTAGGCAACCTGGTCGCCGATCCAATCGTAGTGGCCGCTCGGGCCGAGGCCAAAGAACTGAAGCGTGGCCGTCTTCAAATTGCCGGGAAGGCCGTGGTCCTCGCTTTCGCCGTAGTAGGCGTAAATCACCTTGCGGACGCGCTGCCAGGCGGGAGCGTCCTCTGCCTCATTGCGCCAGACTTCGACGCTTTCCAGCCTTCCGGCATTCGCGCCCTCGCGGAGGTAGACGTAAAGCCGCATTTCGTAAGGAACGGCCGCGGCCGACGCCCGCCACTGCATTTCGGCGATCCGGCCGTCGAAGGCCCAGCCCGTCACTTCGACGGTTTGGCCGCCGGGCGCGACCATGCGGCGGAATTGACCCATGCGCGGGCCGGAGAAACTGAAATCGTCGAACTGGTAGATCGTCCCGTCTGGCTCGACGAGCGTGAGCAGGTGGTTTTCGGCGTCGTGGCTGAGAAGCTCCTTCGCGCCGAACTTCGCCGAATAATCGTTGCCCGATTGGGCGAACCAGAGCGACTGCTGAGCGCCGAAGACCACTGCGGCCCCGTCCGCCGTCCTCACCACGTAGGGCGATTCGTCGAGTTGCCAGCCCAGGCCGACGCCGAGGTCCGCAGCACCCTGAGATCGCCACAGATTCGTGTAGGTGCGCGCCGTTCCCAGCCCGAGATCGTTGACAGTCAACACCACCTCTCCACCGGCATAGCGGACTCCGCCGGCCGATACTTCCATCGCGTCCAATCCGCCGGGCGCCACGAGCGCCGGCAACGGCCGGGCGTTTCTCTCGACCGTCACCGCAAAGGTCTGCGTGTCCGAGCCGCCGTTAGGATCGGTGATAGTCGCAGCCACGTAGTAGATGCCGGCGGCCGCGTAGGCGTGCCGGCCGCCGAACGAGCCGATGAGCGGAGCGTTCTGCGACCCTTGGGAGCGGATGGTTGCCATGCCGCTGTCGGGCGTGGAGCCGTCGCCCCAGTCGATCTCGTAGGTGAAATCCCCGGCGACCGCTGCGTGCGTGAAGATGCCGAGTTGGGGCAGATGGAACATCTGCCCTTCGTCGGCCTGCCGATTTGCCACGACGCGCAGCACGGGCGGCACGTTTTCGGCCTGAACGCCAAGGGTCGCCGAGCCGGAATCGAACTCCGCGTCGTCTCCGCGCATGGGATCGTTGGCGCCGCCGATGGAGTCCCGGCCCTGTTCGTCGCCGGTGTTGCCGCCGGAGTACGTGCCATTGAGACTGGATGCCGTTACCGCGATTCGATATTGGCCCGCACCGCCGGGATACCGATGAACGACCCAAGGCTGGTTCGGAACCGTCTGCGGCTCGCTGCCGTCGCCCCAGTCGATGATCCACTGCCGAATCAGCATTCCGTTGTCGTTGAGGTGCAGCCGATACTCGCCGCCGCCCGCAGTGAGCTGTTCGCCCCAGTACGACGGCCGGGCGCTGGAGTCGCTCAGGATATCGGCCTGAATCTGACGCAAACCTTCCACGAACGGCACGAGTTCCGGGATGCTGTGATCGAGGATCGGCGCGGGAGTGTACGCGGCGAGTACGACCATCCGGCTGCTGCTCGAAGGTCGATCCCCGGTCGGCCGGGGATTCGGCGTCCATGCGGCCAGAAGCCGGGCTGTGGAATCCTTGTCGTCGGTCAGCGCGTCGGTTGGCGTGGTGTCCGTCACGGTCGTCGCGTCGCTCGGTTCGGCAGTCCCGGAATCGGGCTTTCCGGCCATTACGATGGTCACGGCCGGCCCCCAACGAACATCGCCGCCGTTGGTGCCGATCGTATGCGCGAGATTCGTGGTGTCGGCGATGAACGTGTGGACTGCCTTCAAACCGGAATTCACCACCGGCTGTGCCCAGAGCTGCGTCGAAGCACCGGGAACGGGGACGCTACCGATCGTGAAGGTGAATGTGCCCAGTTTGATGTCCACCCAACCGTTGCCGTTGAATCCGCTGCCGAAAACCGGATTGGTCATGGCGCAGGGAATGACCCAGGAACCCCGACTATCGGGCACGCCGCTGACATTGATCGGGCCGCCGAGATCGAGGCCGCCGTCGTTGTCTAGGTCGCCCTGGACCTTCCCCTTCGAGTAGCCGAACTCTTTGAACTCCGGCAGCAACGACAATTGACTCGGCTTGCCGACCAAGGGCGTCGCGTCCGGGCGGTTGAGGATATTCAGCGCGCCTTTGAGAAAGCCGTCGTTCGTCGGATCGCCGTCCAGCCCGAGAATGCTCACGTACAGTTCCAGCTTCACGGTCTGACCGACCGCGGCGCCTTCGTCGAGCACGACCGTGTACGAGCTGCCGTTGAGGCTTCCGGGCGTTCCGCCGCCGCGGTAGTCGCCTGTCGCCGAGGCGATCACTGCGGTGCCCGCCTCGGCGCCGCTGATGATTGGTTTGAGGTAATACATCGCCTCGGGCTGCAAGCCGGCCGCGCTTAGCATTTCCCGCGGTTCCAACAGCTCGACCGACAATCGCCGCTTTTTGAGGCCCTTGGGCTGCGAGCGCGTCGCGCGTCCCCGGTCGCCGAAAATCCAGTTGCGCTTCTTCACGGTTTTCCTCCCGGCTTGTTGTCAAGCTTTCTTTCCGCGAACGCGATTGAGGCGGCCCCCGATGGCAAGCAGTCCCGCGAGCGAACCGGCCAGCAGCAGGACGAGGCTCCCCGGTTCGGGAACGGCCGCCGCCTCGGCGGACGCCGGAGAGGCCGTCATGGAGCCTTGCGAAAGCTCGCCGACATCCAGCACATTGAGCACCGAAGTTCCCCCGCCTTCCCGCACGATGACCCTCGCCCCCGGGCCAATGCTGAGCGTGTCGCAGCGAACGTAACTGACGATCAGCGATCCTTCCGACACGGCAAGGTCGCCCCTTAAGTCCAGGACACCGACAGCCAGCGTTCCCTCGCCGTCCTTGACCAACTCGACGTTGCGGGCGCTGCCGTCGAGGAAATCGCCGAAGAACGTGGACGTGCCCACGGCGATGTCTACGGTCAGTACCGACGTGCCCGCCGTCATGGCGTTGTCGGTGATGGTCGCGCCCGTAATGCCGTCGAGCGAGGGAAGGGTGATGCTGCGGCCGTTGAGGTCGAGCGTGCCGTTTTCGCCGATCCAAAGGCCGCCGTTGCCCAAGGCGTTTTCGTGGCCAACCTTCAGCGTGCCGCTCTCCACCGCCGTACCGCCGCTGTAGGAATTCGGGCCGGACAGAAGAAGCGTTGTACCGACGGGCGAGTCGAGCAAGACGGTCTTGCCGCTCCCTGCAATCCGGCCCGAGAACGTGCTGTCGGCGCTGCTGGTGTAGTTGAGGCTGCCGACGATCTGCGCCTCGCTGGCGCCGGCCGTGATGGTGGCGCTGCCGCCGATCGTGACGCCACCGGCCGTCTTGAGATAACTGCCCAGGTCGTTCTGGCCAATCGTGAGCGCACCGCTGGCGGCAGTGACAGTGCCCGCAATGTTTCCACTGGAGCCCAGGGCGATGGTCCCTCCGCTCACGGTCACATTGCCGCCAATCGTTCCGTTGCCGGAAAGCGTTGCGCCGCTGTGAACAGTCACCGCCGAGCCGGCGGCCAGTGAGCCGTTGACGGCAAGCGCGCCACCGGCGACGGTCGTAGCACCCGTGTAGGTGTTGTTGCCGCTGAGAGTCAGCGTAGCCGTGCCGGATTTCAGCAGGCTCCCCGCGCCGCTGATGACGCCGCCGTAAGTCACGTCGCCGGCCGGGGCATATTCCAGCGTGCCTTGGTTGAGATAGATATTGTCGCTGGGAATGGCGGTGGTGGAGGTCAGCGTGAGTTTCGCCGGACCTGTTTTGACCAGAGCGGTTGTGCCCGTGCCGATAGCGCTTGTGATCGTCAGGGCTTGCACCGCGTTGACGACCAATTCGCCGTTGCCTGAGAGCGTTCCGCCGGAGATGCCGCCAATGGTGTTGCCGATCAGTCCGCCGGAGTTCAGCGTCAGGGTGCAGCCGGTGCTGATCGTGACGCCAACACTGCCAGTGAGATTCAGGGAGTTGAACGTCTTCGACGCGCCAATCGCCGTCTGGCTGCCGCTGGGCTTCACGTTCGCGGTCGGATCGGACGAGAGCGTTCCGAGATCGCCGCCTGTGTAGCCGGAGTAGGCGGAAACGGTGTACGGGCCGGTGCCGCTTATGGTCGCAAAATCCACGCCGTTGAGGTCCGCGTCGCTGAAGAAGGCGTAGCCGCCGATGATCCCGTTGACCAGCGCCGGCGGATCGGCCTGGAACTGGATTTGCGAATTGGCGTCCGAATAGAAGTTGACGGTCGCGCCAGTCGTATGCGCGGCCGGGCCGCCGGCAAACCGCAGGTACGGCGCGTAGGCGGCGCCGATTGCACGCGCGGCCGTCACGTTGCTGTGGCCGACGCCGAGCGCCAGCGAGCCCAGCGACTCGCCTTGTACCGCCCCATTGCCCCGAAAATCGAGTCTGCCGCCGCTGAGGCTGATGCTTGCAGCGTTCGGCAGTTGGTCGCCGCTTAGTCCGGCCGCCACGCGCAACACAGCACCTTCGCCAACGGTGATGCTGGATGTGCCGTTGACCGACCCCGACGCGCTGATCGCCAGCGTGCCGCCGCTAACGTTCGTTGCGCCGGTGTAGGTGTTCGCGGCACTCAAGGTGAGTGTGCCGCTGCCCGTCTTCTTTAGGCCGCCGCTGCCGCTGACCGCCCCGCTCAGCGTCAGGTTCGCAGCGGACTCGTCCACCTGGAACGCGCCGGAGCCGCCCGCAGCCAACGTCCACATGCGATCGGTCGCTGCGCTGCCCGCGCCCGTGAATTGCAATGTGGCCGTCTTGCCGCCACTGCCAAGCACGATGGAGCTTGTGGCCGCTCCCAACGGGCCGTGGCTGCCCGCATTGTTCACGCCGGAGAGGCTCAAAGCCCCTTCCAACACCGACATCGCCTCGGTGAACGTATTGGCGCCTACGAGGACGAGTGTGCCGGCGCCGACCTTCACAATGCCATACGAACCACCGATGTTGCCGCTCAGGCTGAGCGAACCTGAGCTGACGTTCACCACGCTGTCGTCGACCAGGGTGACGGGACCGGCGAAGCCGTTGATGCCTTGGCTCTGGAGTACACCGTTGTAATCACTGCCCGCGCCGCCGATGGTCAGCGGGATAGCCGGAATGCTCACGCCGCCCTGTAGTGCCAACGCTGCGCCGCTGTTGACCACGACACCGCCGCCGCCCGACCCCAGAGCGTTGCCGTGCTGAAGGGCAAGTGTGCCTTCGGCCACCGTAAGCGTGCCGAGAAACGCGCTGCTGCCGCCGCTCAGCGCCAGCGTCCCCATTCCAGTCTTCCTCAGGTTGAAGGTGTTCGTCTGAATCCCGCCGCTGAGCGTAAGCATCGTGTCCTCGGCCGTGTCGATCTGGGCGTCGCTCCCGAGGATGATCGTCCCGGTGATTTGATTGTTGGTCCCATTATCGTCCCTCACGTTCCTGAGCGCGCCGCTCCCGCCTACGCCCGCGCCGTTGATGGTCACGGGCACGCTGCCCAGGACGATGCCGCCCTGGATTTCCAGCGAGGCGCCGGCGGCCACAACCACGTTGTTGCCGGCCCCGCCGGGCCCCAGGGCCGAAGGATTTCGGACGTTGAGCGTTCCGGTTCCCACGATGATCCCACCGATCAGTTGACTATTGTCTCCCGAAAGCACAAGGCTTCCCAGCCCGAACTTGACCAGACCGCCGCTCGTCTGGATCGCAGAACTGATCGTGCCGGGATTATCGGAGCCGGCATAGATCATCGCCCCGCAGCCGAACGCCAACTTGCTGCCGCTCCCTCCCTCAATTGTTCCGCCGCCCAAGATCATGCCGCCGGAGCTAACGGTCAAGGTCTGATCGCTGTTGATCGTGGCCGTACCGCTCACCTTCATCGCGTAAATGGTCTTGCTGTTAGTGGACGACGTGCCGCTGACGCTGACCACGCTGGTGCTCCCTGCACCCGAGAAACCTGCGTGGTAGCCCGCGAAGGCGGCCAGCTTGTTGCTGCTGACGGTCAAGTAGTCGCCCGCCGTGTCGGTCCCCGATGTTTGCCCGACGACCCACGGGCCGACGATGTTGTTTTCAGTGGTTGGGACCGTGCCGAAGCTGACCGCCTCGGTATCGCCAAGGTCGCCGGTGTACGGCACGATGACAAGAAGGCCCAAGGCCGGCGCGCCGCCCGAACTCACGCGTGTAAGCGTGTTCCCGAAAGAGGTAGCCACGCTTCCATTCGTCCCATTGAGGGTCAGCGTTGCGATCCCTCCCACCAGCAGATCGCCCTTGACGTACATCGTACCGCCGCTGCGGGTGAAACTGGCCAAGCCACCATTGCTCCCTAAGGTAAGGTTGGCCGAGACCATCGAAGTGCCGATATTGAGTTCCCCGCCGGCAAGGCTCACGCTCCCGCCGGTGGTCAGACTGGAATCTTGCCCAATCACCAGCCCCGAGCTGCCAACGTTCACCACAGCCGAGCCGTCAATGGTCGCCAAGCCGTTGCCCTGACGGCCCACGAGCATCCCGCCGTTGGCGTTGAGCGTTCCACCGTTAATGTCGTAAAGACTTGTGGCCGTACCCGCGTAGCCGACCGTCAGCTGCCCGGTGAGCGTGGCTGTTCCGCCGCTTTGGTAGACGGCCGCATTGGTGGTGCTCGGGCCGGTTCGCATGGCCGCCCGGCCGATATACGTCTGCCCGCCGACGGCCAGCGACCCCGACTGCAACGTGAGAACGGAGGCGACGCCCGACGTGTGCTGATAATTCACGTTGAGTTCGCCGCCCACGCTGACCGAAGCGTCGTCCTGGATGGTCAAGGCCGCCGGTCCACTCTTGCCGACGTAGAGATTACCGCCAGCCGAACTGAGCGAGCCGGAGGAAGCAACTACCAACGCGCCGCCGTTGAGCGTCGTGTCGCCGCCATGCGTGGCGCTGCCCGTCAGCGTCAGCGAGCCTTGGCCGATTTTGGTCAGCGAGCCGGTGCCGCCGACTGTGCCGGAGATCGTGGTGTTGCCGGGACCGGAAATCGCCAACGCTTTGCCGCCATTGGTCACGGCGCCGCTAACGATCAAACCGTTGCTGGAGTTGTTGGTCCAGGTTTGGGCCGCTTGCAAGGCAAGCGGAGTCGAGATCGTCACCGGACCCGTCGGGACTATGCCATAAGCGTACGGCGATACGGTGATCCCGCCCCCCGAGAGGTTGACAGTGCTGCCGGAGAGCGTTGCAGCGCCGAACGCCTGAAATGTCAGTGCCTTGGCAACTTGCGTTCCGCTGACAGAGACGGTGAAGGCATTCGCGCCGCTGTCCACAGCAGGGCCGGCGACAAAGTACAGAGAGTCGTCGGAACCGGGAGACGTGATGAAAGTCCCGCTGTTTCCCGCCGAATTGCTGTTCCAGAAGGCGTCGGCTCCCCATGTGCCGCTGGGTGAGGCCCCAGCGCCGGCGGTCGAGCCGTTGGCGTCCCAGTAGTAGGTTCCCGCTTTCGCCCGCATTGCCGGCAAGCAGCAAACCCACGCGACAACCATCGCAGCAGAGATAAACCTAATCGCAGGTTCTCTGCGTTCAGCAGTATTCATGGACGCCCCCTCGATTTCAGCGTGACCATCGTTGACCTCGAATCGCGCACCTTGCCGGCATCAGTCGGACTGCACGGGAGCATGGCCTGCGCGTCAGGCGATGGTGAACCGCAGCTTCTCTCCGCGTGAAGTTCGCTCGGCCACCGGCGCAAGAAAACAGGGAGCGCCGAAACCGAGACCGTTCGGAGCACCCCCGCCAAGGGGCGTCTGGAACAGCACCCAGCTCGACGCCCCCATACGGGGGCGCGGCCAAGTACTGCCTCCAGACATCAAGAGCCCGGGCGGGCTCAGGTTGGCGGTTTTGCTCCGAAGCAGATACCTAACGCTCGCGCGTCAGTCCAAATTGTCTTGTTGCCTTCGCTGCTCGGCTATTTTGACATTCCCGTGGTTGTGCTGATCTGCACCGTCAACAGGGTGGTGCAACTGATTCAACGGGGAGCCTAGCAACCCAGCGGCCAACTGTCAACCGGGCGCTTTGTCGCGGGCCCACCCCCGTCGCCGACTCACTCCTGTTGGTCTGCACGCATACTGTGCGACCGATGTGATTCTCAGCTTGATTCTACGATGGTGAACCACCTCACCGTGCCGATCCGCGTCGCCGTTTGGTTCGGTCCTTCGTCCAGCCGCGCAAGCAGCGTGCGGTCGGTGATCTGAAGCGCCCGGGCTGTCGCGTGGACGTTGCCGCGATGCAGCGCCAGCGCGCGGCGGGCGTAGGCGTTGCGCGCCTCTTCCAGCAGGCGAATGTCTTCGACCATCTTGGGTTGGGATGTCATCGGCTTGGCTGTCTGCCAGCGCGAGGCCAAGGCGGCCGCACGCCGCGCCGGCCGCCACTCCCCCTGCGGCTAACCCCCGCAGGATGGGCATGCCGAACGGTTACGGCTCCGTGGCGAGTCCAGCGAGCCCTGGCGGCGGTCGTCGATCACGTCGGTAGTCGGGATGTCCATCAGTTTGTCGATATTTCGTCGGCATTCCTCGCCTTGGGGTGTGGCGTTGCCCCGATCGCGTTGCCCCCACAACAGGGGCGTACTCGCGCCGCGAGATTTTTCGCGGTGCCTCTTGCAAAGAATGTGTACGCATGTATATTAGTCCGCATTGAGGCTCCTTTGCTTCGGGCCTCAACCCGGAAACGGGCTCCATTGTTCGCCCAGGGGGCGGCCTGCCGGGCCACAGTATTGGCCCCTCGATTCTGAAAGCCGATCTGGCTTAACACAGCTCTGAGCCTTGTCACGCGCCCAGGTTCGCCGAGGAACCGCACGGCGCATTTGCGCAACCACGCTCAGCAAGCGCGCCGATGAAGCCGCCTCAATACCGACCGTGAGAAACGCGACCTTGACATAGAGTCTCCCCAAGGACCCGAGGAGTTCGCACCATGCCCGCTACCAGCGCGACCGCGCCGAAACCCGTCCACAAACACCCTTGCCCGCCAGCGTTCCACCGCCTACGTTTCCTGTCCGTGATCGGCGGTTTCCTCGACGGCCAGACGTTCGAGTTCGCCGATGGCCTGAATTGCCTTATCGGGGCACGGGGCACGGGCAAAACGACGGCCCTGGAGTTCATTCGCTACGCTCTGGACATGCTCCCCGACCGTGAGGAAGACCCGGCCGAACGCCGCCGGATCGAATCGCTCGTCCAAGAGAACCTCGACGGTGGCCGCATCCAGGTGGGGATCGAGACCAAGGACGGGTTGGTGTACATCGTCAGCCGGTCCTGGGGCGAAGAACCGATCGTGCTGGATGCCGACCGCCAGCCCACCGATGTGACGCTCCGCCGCGGCGCTATCTTCCGCGCCGACATCTACAGCCAGAACCAGATCGAGCGGATCGCCGACCAGGCCCCGTCTCAGTTGGACCTGATCGACAACTTCGAGTCGCAGCGGCTCCAGGAACTGGAGTTGGAGCTTCAGCAGATGCACGCCGCCTTGGAGAGCAACGCCAGCCAGATCCTGCCTTTGACCTCGCAGATGGCGGCCCTCGGCGAGGAACTGAGCAC
>Ga0101944_10002648_pt1 | contig 27971 bp, 38 predicted proteins | sample DewCreD2012metaG_FD_75245 | JGI IMG/M metagenome (GOLD analysis project Ga0101944, IMG submission 75245) | Hot spring sediment bacterial and archeal communities from British Columbia, Canada, to study Microbial Dark Matter (Phase II) - Dewar... ... | reverse complement strand
GCTTTGATGTTAAGCGAAGCGGGGGCAGACGGCATCAATAAAATGGTAGAGTCGTTGAAAAATGTAAAAGCCTCTGAAATTGCAAAAACCCAAATGGAGGGCTTTAATGGAGCAATGAAGGCACTATCGTCAGCTTTTGAAGCGGTACAGCTTGCGATTGCGGATTCGGGCTTACTTAGTTTCTTTACTTCTTTAATTAATCATGTAACTGTTATTGTTCAAAAAATAGCACAATTAAACCCCAACATTTTAAAGTTTGGAACTATCATAGCTGGTTTGGTAGCAAGTATCGGTCCCTTATTGTTTGTTATTGGAAAGTTAGGCACTGGATTGCCTATACTATTTGCAACTATATCAAAAGGGGCTACGGTGTTTATGACTTTGGGGAAAGCTATACTTTTTGCGAGTTCAAAATTGTTAATTATTGCAGGCATTGTAGCGGCTGTTATTGCGGTGATTGTGGCAATTGGCTTGGCGGTTAAAAGCGCTTACGATAAATTTGAATCTTTTAGGAATATAGTCAATAAAGTCGGTGAGGTGTTGGGCAAATTTTGGGAGAAGCTTGTAAGTGATGTAAAAAAGGCGCTTGGCTTTATGGGCAAAGCAATAGACGCAGTAAGCGATTTTTTCAAAAAAGCTTTTGGCACTGATGAGGCTACTAAAAGCCTCGATAAAGTAAACCAAGAAGTAAAGCAAGTAGGGGATAGCGTAAAAAAAGAATTGTCTTTTGGTGAAACTTTTAAAGAAAACTTAAAAGGGCTGGGGGAATTTGTAAGCGGTGGGCTGGGAAAGTTAACAAATGGTCTTTCCGATTTGATTTTTGTCAAAGAGAAAGCATTTAATTTTGACGTTGAAAATGAAAACATTAAAAAAACGGATGACCAAATAAAGAACCTTAACAATACCATTGGCAGTCTTGGAGAAAAAATAAGAGGTACAAAAGTAGAATTACAAGGGTTAAGCCTACCCACCTTAACGCAATCTGCTAATATAGACGTAACAACGGAGGGCAGGAATAAGATGCAAGAAGAAGCCGCAAGAAAGTTGCAAGAACTATTGCCTAAGCAGGTTGCAATGCTTGACACGGTGAAGCAAGCAGCAATGGCGACTGATTATCAATTAGCCCTAATGCTTAAACGCATGTCCGATAATATACCTACCTTTAACGACTTTAAACTGGCAGTTGGAAATTTGTTTGAAAAAATGGGGCAAGACGTAGCAAGTGGTGACAAGGATTTAAAAGACTTTGCGAAATCTGCTGTGAGTAGCATCAAAAGAATTATTAGCGCATTAATTGCGCAAGGCATTGCAGGTGTGGTGTCCCAAACTTTAACGAGTGCAGGAATTACAGGTCCGTTCGCAGTAGCTTTGGCAGGTGCTGCGGGCGCAGCGGCAGCGGCTTTGTTCAACACAATTATTCCCAAATTTGCAGAAGGAGGGCTGGTCTATGGTAAGACATTAGGCATGGTCGGGGAGTATCCTGGCGCTGCTACCAATCCAGAGGTTATTGCACCTTTGAGCAAATTGCAAAACATATTAGCAAGTAGTATGCAGACCATTAACAGCGATGCTATTGTTCAGGCAATACGTAGCAACCCGCCAACAATGGTTAATATTGATGCAGACGGCTTTGCGGTTTATGAGAACCGCAGGCTTCAAACTATACAGTACGTAACTAATAGATTTAATTGGCAAAATAAATAACGTTCCACGTGGAACATGGAAACAAAAGAACTCATAAAGTTTAGGTTAATAGGAGAAAGGGAAAAGCCCAAAGAGTTTAGCTACCCTCCAATGGGCTGGCAAGATATAGGCTTGTCGTTCAAGCGTGATTACGATGTACACGGAGTTTTTTTAGTATCTTCTTTGCCTGTTAAGTTCCAAGACGGGTACAAAGACTACATCAAAGACCAATACGAAAAGTATGGTATTAAAGCAAACATTAGCATTGAGGTCTATTTTTTAGATGAATCAGATAATTATAATCTCGTTTTTAAAGGATATTTAGACCTGACCACACTTATTTTTTATAAAAGAATTATTAATCAAACTCCTTTAGAAGAAAAACCTGACGATTATTTATTTTGCGAGTGCAAAGTTGAAAGTTTACATATTGGAGATAAGTTAAAACAGCGGGCAGGCATTGAAACAAGTTTAGCTAATAGAGTATCTGCGGGCGGGCTGGTGTTACAAGAATTAAACATGCCTACCAATGTTATATATCATTCGCAAGCATTGTTTGAGTATGATACATATGCAATAACTAATAATGGTATTCAATTTGTCGGTATCAGAGGATATGCAGAGTTTGAGAGTGAAAAGATACAACTTATATATGCTCCCAGTCCTTATTGGATTTATCAGAACCCGACAGCTTGGGTTATTCAAAATAAAACCGATTTCCCTTTGAAAGTCAAAATAACTATTAAGGGAGTTTTTGCAGTAGAATACAAAAAAGTTGTCAATGGCAATGCAATGGAATTTGCTTTTTATTGGAAAAGAAGCAATGTTACAGCCGTTAATGACTTGTTAGTGTTTACATTGCCAAACTCGGCTAATAACATCTACGATTACAGAGATATTGATTTAACAACTACTGTAACCATAGACGCAGATGAAAAGCTGTTTGCGGGTATCATGTTACGAGGTAACATTGCAGGGGTAGAGGTGGACTTAATATACAACTTTTTAAATGCCATCACCTTGCGTTATGAATCCGTTGCTAATGCTTCAATAGCTCTATCGTGGCTGGCTTATGAAGCCTTTGAAAGACTTATAGGGTTTTGCACAGACAAAGATAATAGATTAATTAGCAATACCTTAGGCAGGCTTGACTCTGTACCTAAATCTTACTCGCAAAATGGTAAAGCGTCTTTAATAGCTATTATTAACGGCTTAACCCTTAGGAACTCACCGCAAAAAAAAGAGCCTGAATTATCTTTTAAAACACTATTTGACAGCTTCAATGCTTTGTTTTGTTTGGGCTTTTCAGAGGTAAACATTAATAATGAAGAATTCATTATCGTAGAGAACCGTGAGGACTTTTACAATGATGAGGTGTTATGGACTTTTAACAAGATTCCAGATATAACTTTAATCATTTGGAAGGATGGATACTACCAAAGGGTAAAAGTTGGGTTTAATAAATATGAACTTGACGAGACAAAGAACACCATTGACGAGTTTAACACGGAGCGAATTTTTTTCAACGAACTTTACGAAGTCAATAATCAGTACGATGCTATGTGTGAACTCATTGCCTCTGGGTACGCAATTGAACGGACAAGACGTTCTCAATTTGAGAAAGATAGCAAGCAGGGTGATAGGTATGACGAAGATAACTTTGCAGTTTCAGTCTTTTATGATTATAACTTAGATGTTTACATTTCGGAGAGAGATGGATTTTTAGAAGATGTTGAAAATTTGGATTCTCCCGAAACAAGGTACAATATTAGGCTTTCTCCTACTCGCATATTTACAAGACACGCCAAGTGGTTCAATGGTTCTTTTTTTAGAAACTTAAATGGATTGTGGAAATATGGCAAGGGCAAGGGGAATGTAAGAATGTTATCGCAAGATACTGATGATACAGACTTTGCGGACAAACTTACAGAAAATCAAGATTTTAAGTTAAGTCAAATAGACCCTTGTTTATATCAACCTGAAATCGTTAGTTTCAAAGCGCCTTTTGATGTCAAACTATGGAACTTGCTGTTAGACGGTTACAATCGCTTTAAGCTAATTAGGGTAAGTCATACAGAGGCAGACCACTTAGAGGGGTGGATTGATGAGATTAGCGTTGACGTAGAAAATTGGACTTTTGACGTTAAATTATTGAGGAAAAACACAGGGTTTATTGCAGATGGATTGCCTCCAATTGTACCTCCTCCTCCGTCACAAAGATTTGCACAAATGGAGATTTTAGGGACTGAATTAACGCAGAACTTGCCTAATTTTACGTATATACCTAATCAACCCACAAAAGTAGGGTTTAAGTATAATAATGGTGCTAATGACTTCTTTTTTCAAGCAACTGTTAGTAACTTAGATGCGTTTTTACCTCTAATATATAATGATTTGATTGCAAATCCTACTATTATGGCGAGTTATGATGTATATTTAGGCACGACGTCGGTATTGATAAAAGCCAAATTGCCGACACCAGCATTTAACTTTGGTACAACTGTTATAGACAGTATCACTAACATAACAGCTATTAACGGAATTGCAGTTTTCATAAATTTTTAAAAAATATGTACGTTTTTGAAAGCAACGGATTAAGGTTTTATCCTATCAATGCAATCAACAATCCTATTGGGGTGAGGTTTGATGAATTACCTTACCACGAGCAGTACATATTTAAACAGACTCAAATTGAATGCAAACGTCAATCGGTGCGCTTTAATGATATTATACGAATCCAAGTCAAAAGCCCAAATTTAGTAACTTGGCAAATATTTAACGCCAGCAATACACTGCTAAGCAGTGGTAACTTTACTGACTTTGGGGCTTTTGGCACGGAGAAAGTTTGGTGGGTTACCATTAATCTTGCAACTATTCCAGGATTGAATAATGGGTCTTGGATTATAATAAGCAACGGCACGAGTCATTATAGAACCGAGCCTCTGCAAAACGAAGTACATAGGCTGTTAAAATTAACATATAGCAACTACAAAGACCATGCAAGGTATGGTTCTTATAGACGCTGCAACGAAATGGTCGCTTATATACCTGCCTCTTTGATAGAGCATGTAATTTTTGAAAATAAATCTGTTTTTCAAGATTCAGTGGGTAGGTATAAAAAACTTATGCACGATTGGCAGAGGGGCAGGGTTTTAAAAACCCGCTGGCTACCTTATTGGCTTATCAACATCTTACACGCTGCTATTAACCACGATGTTTTGTTTATTCAAGAAAAAAGCGGCAATTATTTGGTCACCTCTCCTTACGAAGTGTATAATGATGAATTGTTAAAAGTTGAAAAGCCTAATGAAGACTATCAGGGTTACGAAGCAAGCATAAGCCTTGTAGAATTAAATACGTATTCAAGACGACTCCCAGCATTTGAGCCTCTAATACTTGGCGATTCTATCAATATACTGCCTGAAACCAATATTACAGCAAATTCATTTACAGCTAATTGGGAGGCTATGGACGTAGATTTTTATGAGTTTCAACTTGCAACAAATCCTAATTTTACAAGTCCGATTATTAATCAATCCAATATATTAACTAATAGCTTTAATGTTAGTGGTTTATCTCCTTGTGTAAAATATTATTACAGAGTAAGGGCGTCTTTGTGTGGGGTGTTTAGTGCGTGGACATCTAATTTAACTAATCAAAGACAAAGCCTGCATTTTAGAGGTGAGCAAAGAAAACACGTGCTTAATTTTGATGAAAAGATATTTAATTTAGCGGTCGCCAATATCTTTGGCTGGGCAAACGGAATAGAATACAAGATAACGTCTGGGACTATTACTAATCCTGACGCCCCTGTGTGGTTATTCTTGCCTGTGCTTACATTAACACAGTTGCAAAGCAACATTAATTCGCAAACAGGAAATTACACCATTCTTGTTTCAATACAAGGGTACAACTTTGGGAGCGATGCACTGTTGGAATTAATATATAACACGGAGTTTTTTTGGCTACGAGTTGGCTGTACTACTTATAACATGGGCAATCATATAAGCCAAGATTTATTTATTGGTGCAACAAGACGCATACAGATAGACAGTATAACATTGACTAACTCTGCTACTGTGGTAGGATATGAATTAATAACCTCTCCATTAGGCACAGCAGTACTGTTTACAACTTCTTTAAGTGCATTAAATACAGCCATTGCGAGTTTATTGCCTAATCAAAGCTATATTATAGGTATATATACAAGTATTAGCAATACAACATTAACCATTAACAGCAGATACATTTAACGGAGGTGTTCCACGTGAAACATTAAAAATATGGTAGCAAATTCATTTTTATCAGGTATAAAAGGAGATAGTACAGATTCAAATCACAGAGCGGCATTGGCAGGCAATGCAATGGTCTTTAACCTTACCCGATGGGTACGTCTAACTGCGGGCGTGGACAGTGTGCCAGATTTGCGATTTGACACTAACTATACAGCTATCATTAGTTTATCCTTTGATACTTTGCTTGCCGACTCTGGTTTGTCAAGACGTATCTTTTCACAAAGTAATGACTCAGCAACAGGTCAAAATCGGTTAGAATCTTTGGCAGTGTTTAATAGTGGTATATTTACAACCCAAACATTTAGCAACAGCGTTGTTTTTAATCCTAATGGCAGAAACTTTGAATCTTACAACGCTCCTATTGCTTTGAATAAACCTTATATGCTTTTTTGGAGAAAGAAGGCAGGAACAATGAATGTTAATTCCTTGACATCTGATTTATTTTTTCAAGGAAGAAAGCAAGCAATTACATCGGGAGTTCAATCTTCACAAAACTATACAGCACTTAACTACATAGACATCGGCAGGGTTAATGGGTTAAGTTATTTTGTCGGCAGATTAGAAGCTAAAATGCGTTCTTTTGAGTTGTTTACTCGTCAGTTGAATGATGTAGAATTAAGAAAAGTCTTTAATTACGGCACAGCACACGCCGCTGGTTTAATCACTGCATCAGATATTAGCATTGACTTTAATCGCATCAATGGACAAGCGCCAATATGCAGGACAGGTAGCAGACAACTGACAGTTACAGCTTATAATAATACAACCTCTGACACCGCAGGAACTACTTACACACCTTTTTTATGATAGAAGAAAAAATGCAAGAATCACTAAACACAACGGATTATGTGTTTACGATGGACAAAATAGAGCTTTTTTTGAAATGGGGATTAGCTAATTAACGTTTCTTAACATTGCATTTTTTCAAAAAAAAGTGTTAAAATATTTGCATATATAACATTTGTGTTATATCTTTGTATTATCAAATTAATTAATAATTCAAGCAAAAAAAAATAATTAGAGCCATGAAAACAAATAGAGCAAATATAATTGTAAAAATTGTAAAAAAAGCGTCTGAAATTTACAAAAGCGTAGCAGTAAAGAGCCGTGCTGCTTGGTATGCTGCTATGAGAGAAGCAGCAAAGTGTTTAAAAAATAACAATTACATTCAAGAGGTAAAATTAAAACTCACTACTTATATTAACACTTTGCCCGACGTAAAGAAAAAAGCAGTATTGTCTTGCGTTGAGGCTATTGGACGCGATGCCTTAGCACTTGGCAACAAGTTCGTAGCTGATGTTGCGAACAGTGTTTGCCGCTACTGCAAAGGCTACAACCCAATTTCAGAAAAGCAAGCCTATGTAATTGCAAGATTTTACGTAGAGGCAAAGCTAAATTATGGAGCGCAAGGTTTCTTTACATTGCCAATTATAGACTAATAACATGAACATGCTTAAAATCAATGTAGATTATAATTTTTAAAAAAACTGTTAAAATATTTGGAATTATAAACTTAAAGCAAAAGTATGTTTAGTTATTACGGCGGCAAAAGTAAAATAGTGGATTATTATCCGCCGCCAAAATTCAAAAAAATAATTGAACCATTTGCGGGCAGTGCAAGGTATAGCCTTAAATATTGGGATAATGATGTACTACTGTTAGATAAGTATGAGGTTATTGTTAAAATTTGGAAATGGCTGCAACAATGCAGTGAGGCTGATATTAAAAAGCTACCAATATTAAAGCAAGGAGAAAGCCTCCACGACTACAATTTAACAATACAAGAAAAAATGTTTATGGGCTTTATTATAACGTCGGCAAGTTCTGGATTAAAAAATATAGCGACAAAATATGGAGCGCCTGAAATTAAAAGCAGGTTAAACAATGTAGCCAAGAATCTTTATAAAATTAGACATTGGCAAATAAAAGAGGGTAGCTATGAGGAGTTGTTAAATGAAGAGGCTACTTGGTTTATAGACCCTCCCTACCAATTTGGCGGGCATTGCTATAAGTTTGGCAATAAAAAAATTGATTATAGTTTTTTGGCCAACTGGTGCAAGACAAGAAAAGGGCAGGTTATAGTTTGCGAAAATACGAAAGCCAGCTGGCTACCATTCAAACCAATGATAAATATTAGAGGCATAAAGTATAAAACGACAGAGGCAATATGGTCAAACCAAAGAACTAATTACGATGGACATCAAATCCTATTGCAGTTTTAGATTTAAATAACAATTAAACAAATTTTAAAATGAATAAAAAAAGTGTTAAAATATTTGCATATATAACATTTGTGTTATATCTTTGTAACGTTAAATAAATTCAAAAAGCAAAAACAGGTTTAAAATATGTTAAATGATATAAAAACAAAAACAGAAAAAAGAAAAACCAAAAATGGTTTTCAGATATTAACCTCTTTGCAGCTGTGCTTAGAATATCTTCAAAAGCACAGACCCACTGCCTAAATTTGAGGTTTACCCTGACCATCCTGTAAATTTTACAGGGGTCAATGTTTTTTTGGAGTTTTCTTATGAAGGCAACTCGTTTGTAATAAATAACGAGTTTTTACAAGCAGAGAAAGGCAAAAAAATATCAGAAATGAAGTCTGTCGCAAAAATAAAAGCGTATCAGGCTTTATTAAATTATCTAGAAAGCAATCAAATAACAAAACACGATTCGGATTTTCAAGGGAGTTATACCCTTGACCTATTAGAATTTGATTGGGTGCGTTATGATAAGGGCGCACAAGACACAATCATTTCTTTAATGGGAACGGATTTTTCTTTAAAAATAAAAAACGGAAAAAATGAAAAAACACTCCCATTCTTTAACGAGTGCAAATTTGATTATCACTCGTACAAATATTTCTTTGAAATAGTAAAATATTTCATTGAAAAACTAAAATTAAAAAATCCCTTTGAGGGGGAAATGTGTTTTGACCCAGATTCATATATAGAATATGGGGCACATAGTACCCAATTGCAAGTACCAGAGATAAATCTTTATTACGATTATTCTCTAAACGAAGCTCAAGTCCAAAAGGACTTGAAAACAACATACGACTCCATGCCAGCTTTTTTAAAGGATATCCAACCATTTGAAACAATAAAATGGGGGTATCATACTACCCATGGCCATTGGAACGGGATAGACGAATATAACCGTTATCATATCGATGTTACAATGCCAGAGTGGGAAGCGTTCAAAAAACAAAATCCCATTCTTTTCGAGGAAAACAATAATAAATTCCTAAATACTTTCCCCTATCGATTTTTGAAATGGGGATTAAAAAAATTAGCTAACGTTTTTTAACATTGAATTTTTCAAAAAAAGTGTTAAAATATTTGAGATTATAACAAACATGTTATATATTTGTAACTTTAAATAAATTTAAAAAACAAAAACAATAAAGATTATGTACGCAATTTATGAACAAATAGCAGGGCAAAGTCCCCAACTAATTGCCTCTTTTGATAACAAAAAAGAAGCAAAGCAAGAACTTAGCAGAATAGCAAGGATAGAAGCAACTGAAAGGGACTGTATTTTTTATTATGATGCAAAAACTCTGGAAGAGTCGCCTGAACTTGCAGAACATCTTTGCAATGTAAAAAAAGCAGGCTATTATGATACAAGTGTTTTGCCCTTTCAATTATGGCTATCAGAAGCTAAGTTGCAAGCGGGCTTAGAATCATATCAGTATGATAACAAGCAGTATTTTATAAAAAAAAAGTAAAGAACGAAAAGGCTAATGATAAGGCAAGGAACTTGGTTAAAGAAGTGTCAATACTTGTAAAAGAGTTTGGCACTTCGCAAAATGAGTTGGCAAGAATTATAGGCGTTAAACAAAGCTCTATAAACAGAATGCTGACAGGCAGGTATGATGTTCACCTATCAACCCTTATAGCATTAGCAGAAGCAATTAACTGTGAAGTTGTAATTTTAAGGAAAAAAAAAGAAGCATAGCTTTTGTTTAATCAGCGGTTATACTTCTTTTGCTCGATATCTTTTATTATTTGATACTTTGTCTCAATTTTTTGATGTGTTTTACGATAAAAAATAAACCTACCTTTAAAAAAAGCAGGTTTATTCATCAGAAAGTAAACACATCAGTAAAAGTTGTACAAATATACAATTTTTCTTGCAAAATACGCAATTTCTTTTTAACTTGCTAAAAAAAATTATGTTTTATGGAAAAATTAATTAAGGTACAATTTGACATGTTTGTTGATTTAATGCAACAAAAGATTGCAGAACACAAAGAGCATGAGTATCTTGCAAAGAATGGGCAATAAACAAGGTATTGCAGACCAAATTATTTCCTTGTTTCCAAAACACGAAACATATATTGAACCGTTTTTTGGGGCGGGAGGAATGTTTTTTTCAAAACCATTATCTAAGTACAACATTATGAATGACTTAGATAATGACGTTTATAATTTATTTGTTGTGCTTAAAGACCACAAAGAGGAACTGTTGCAACTGTTGGAATTAACGCCAATACATGAATCATTATTAAGGAAATGGAAAAAGCAAAAGGAAACTAATAGTTTGTGGCAAGCAGTGCGGTTTATTTTTTTAAGCAATTATACTTTGTATGCAAAAGGTGAAACTTTGTGTATAGAGAATACTAATGCCAAAGAGATTTTAATAAATAAAATTAAAAATCTTAATGGTAAATTACAAAACGTAGTATTTGCTAATAAAGATTATAAAGACTTTTTAGCAAGCATAAAAAAAAGAATTGTAAACAAAGACATGTTTGTTTATTGTGACCCTCCCTATTTACACACGAAAGCAAATTATAACAAATTTAAAGAAAATGATTTTTTGCAACTTGTTGAAATATTGACAAGTAGAAATTGGAATTTTGCAATCAGCGAGTTTGATAACGAATTTATTTTAAGGGTTGCACAAGAACACAACTTGCATGTCAATTTTATTGGAGAGAGGAAGAATATTCATAATAGAAGATGTGAGATATTGATAACAAACTACAAAGTTGATGCAAGGCTTTTTTAAGTTGCAAAGAAAAACAAGAGGTATTCCCAGCTTTGCAGGTCAGGAAACATCTGCGACTGAAGACAACCGTTTCTGCTTGCTCTTCGCTTACCTGTGGGGTTGGTAGTCATCAGAAATGTAATGATGCTTTCATTACTCATGCCTAAACTCTTGCACCTGTGAAAGTGATACACCTCCTTTTGTTTTTCGTAACCATTTGAAAAACATAAGGTCTTGACCTTGTTCAATGATGAACTCCATATATCCATGATTAGCTAAGTCCATGGCGATAAGCATACGGTTTAGCCTTTTTACTTCTTTCTGAAGCTCATCAACTTTGTACTTCAACTCGGTACTGTCAAGACTTGCTATTTCCTTATCAGTCAATAGTTTTATCATTTTATATAGGTGTCGTAATAATCATACGTGCCTAACTCTTTGGCAAACTGATTCACTGTTTGCGTTTTGGTGAATTGAAAGTAATTGTTTATTTTTGTTTGCATAACTAAACTGTTATTATGTAGCCTGCCTAAGTAAGTAGGTAGGCTTTATTATTTCAAGTTGTCATACATTAATTCCAATATCGTGCTTTTAAGCACGTACCATCGCCCAAACAGCTTAACTCCTTTAATGTCCCCCGCTCTTAGTTTGTCTTGCAGGGTTCTTTCTGTAATGTTTAACTTTTTAGACGCCTCTTCAGTGGTGAAAAAGTCATCATTAACCCACTCGTTTTTTTTCATACGTTAAAATTTTAAACCCTAAAACTTACAATACGATATACATACAGTTTGTTTGCGCAAAGCTAATAATTTTTTGAGAACAAAGCAAAAAACTTGCAGTTTATTTGTTAAATGCTTTATGTTTTTATACATTTTAATAAAAAAAGTTAGTTACAAATTTTGATTGTTCAATGATATTTCGTAACTTTGTAACATGGAAAAGTACGTAGCATATTACCGAGTATCAACAACCAAGCAAGGATTAGAAGCGCAAAAAACAGCTGTTCTCAATTATACTAAGTGTCAAGAGTGCGTTATTGCAGAGTTTGTTGAAAGTGGCAAGAAAAACAATAGGGTAGAATTAACCAAAGCCCTTGACTTGTGCAAGCAAGAGGGTGCTACTTTGGTAGTAGCTAAGTTAAGTAGAAACTTAACGTTTATCTCTGCACTCATGGACAGCAAGGTGAAATTTATTTGTTGCGATACGCCACAAGCCAATGAATTAAACATTCACATCTTTGCGGTTATGGCATTGATTAGCGTCCGAACAAAGGACGCTTTTCAGTCATTAAAGAAGAAATATGGTAAAATACACCACAAGCAAGCCCAAAGACTTTTAAAATAAAAAATTTACCAACCAAAATTATCTCCAATACTATACTCATTTGCCTTATTTGGCTTTTTCATATTTTTAAAAAGCCTGCTCACCTTGACGGGTGAAACACCAAGTAATTTAGCTACCTCATACTGCTTTAACTTGCCAGCCCTCACCTCATTGTAATACTTTGCAAGCAGTTGTTCAAAGTCTTTTTCATTTGAAATTTCAGTTTTTTCATTTGAAATTTCAGTTGAAATTTCTGAAACTTCTTGCAATGACCGCTCAGGTCGTTGTAAAACTTGGATGGCAATAGCGCAACAAATCGCCAAAAATTCAAAAGATAATCCTACATAGTCACCTACTTTTTTCTTTTCTTGCAGAGTTTCTTTTTGCCTTTTTTGCAATTCTTGTGCCTCTTGTAATTCTCTATCTCTTTGATTTCTAAGGTCTTGCAAGTCTTTCTGCTTGTTTGCCTCCAAATCGTTAATGGCTTGTTGTGCCAATTCAACAGATTTATAGGATACCATGCGGTTATACTTCTTTTGCTCAATATCTTTTAGTATTTGATACTTTGTCTCAATTTCAGTTTCTTTCGCTTGAAATTTATTTGAAATTTCACTGAAATTTATTGTTGCAATTTCTTTGGTAATTTCTTGGGAGAGGTGAGCAGATGCGCCTGACGTCGTAAAGTGCAAGGAGAGAAATAGACTACTGATTGATAAAGAGCCTACTAACAATGTCTGTCCTAAAAAAGTTATAAAGTCAGTAGATTCACCATGTATGTTCTTTAAGCCTTGTTGTTTATATCTTATAAAGCACCCTAACAAGTAGGTAAACCTATCCGTTGCAAGCCAAAGCATAGCAACAAGCATTAGCACAAAGAACATAGTAAGCAATTCCTTAAAAAAAGGTAGGTCTTGCATTGGTAATATGCTTACCCATTCGCGTTTCACTTGGCTATAAGAAAGTAAAATAATGCAAGACAAGCAGACAGCCTCAAACGCATATAAGGCTGTTGTAAAAATAGTGGTTTTGTTAATATTTCTCATAATTTTTGCTTTTTATTTGCAATTTAAAAACAAATCTTATAAATTTGTAAAAATTAACAAAAAATATATGAATATAGAAGAAAAAATAAAAGAACTTGAAAGAAGAGTTAGTATATTAGAGCAAAAGGAAAACGAAAAGCTTCTTTCAGTGAAAGAAACGGCTGCTCTTTTAAAGGTTAGCCCAAGTATAGTATATGCCTCAATTCGCAATGGCACACTGAAAGCATTTGATTGCTTTGGTGTGATTAAGTTAAAAAAAGCAGACGTTTTAAATAATGTTTTAAAAATTAAAAAATATCGTCATTGGGACTTAGATGCGGTAAAAATTAAAAATACTTAGTGTTATGAATACAATTAGAGTTGAAAAAAACAAGAACTACACCGTGATAAGTAACACGGTGTTAAAGGATGACCGCTTGTCGCTCAAAGCGAAAGGGCTGATGTGTATCATACTGAGCCTGCCTGAAAGCTGGGACTTTACAGTGAACGGGCTTTGTTCTCTTGTTAAAGAGAGTAAAAATACCATTTATACCATCATTAAGGAACTTGAAACGTGTGGTTATGTGGTTAAACAACGCATAACTGATGAGAAGGGCAGGTTTACAAAGCACGAATACGTATTTTACGAAAGTCCACTTCCCAAAAATCCAGATGTGGACAATCCACTTACCAAAAATCCAGATGTGGACAATCCAGATATGGATTTTTGCACACAATTAAATACTAATACTAATAAAGTACTAAATAAATTAAGTACTAATAATAACTCTCTGCGAAAAAAAATTTGTGAAAAAGTTGAACAAGCGGAGAAATACACCCCCCCCCGAGTTGCGCCGCACCCCCCCCCAAGCAAAGAAGAGGTAATAGAATATTTTGCGGGAAAAATCCCAACAGGTTCTGATACACCAGAGAGGTTTTACAATTTGATGAGCGCACAAAATTGGACTTATAAAGGTAGTGTAATATACAATTGGCGGTTAATTGCTGATAATTGGATTGGTAAAGAAAAATCAAACCAACAAGTAATAAATAAGAGTTATGAAAGACCTAACAAAGACCAACAGCGGTATGAGCGAATTGCAAGGCACATACAGCGATATAATGACGCTGTTGCAAAGCGAGCCGCAGGCAATAGCGGCTCTTGAAAATACGCTTACTACATTGAATTGCATAGAAAGTCCTTTGCAAGTGTCTAAGTTGCTAAGGGAACGACCAGAGGAGTTAATGCTGGTTATATGCGTGCTAATAGAAGAATTAGTATTTGCGTTGAACGTACCAACTTTAACCGATGCACAAGTTGCATACATTGCTAAGGCATTAGTGCATAAGTTTTGGTTTTTCAAAGTTGAAGATTTTATCTTATGCTTTCGTAATATCAAATATGCCGCGTATGGGAATATATATAACCGTCTTGACGTTCACACCATTTGCCAATTTTGCCAGAGGTATGATGCAGACAGAACCTCTGAAATTGAGCAAATGAGAACTTGGGAAAATCATGCCTTTAAAACGCAAAAAAAAGAAGCAGACCATTGGGACTATGAGGCTGTTAAGCAAGCCTACTTTGCTAAAAACAAGCCTTATGATGACATGAGCGAAGAGGAGCGCAAGAACTTTCGCATTGCGCAAAAAAGAAAAATGTTTGGGTTATGAAGGACAAGTATTATTTTAAACACACAATAGCACAGCAATTAACAATTTTTAGCAAATAAATTACGTAAATTATTTGCAAATTACAAATATTGTGTGTATCTTTGTATCGTATTAAACACATCAAAAAAAAATGAAAAAGAGTAATATAACATTAGAAAGCATATACAAGCAAAGGTTTGTTGTGCAAGATGAAGATTTTAGCTTTGAATTAGCCACAAAAGTCTTCCCAGAACTCTTTTGGGAAGATTTAGATAATGCGTATGCCTTTATAGAAGGCTTGCTAATGATTGACTCGGCTATAAATAGCGTGTTTTCCGAAAAGGAAAAAGAAGAGTTTGAAATGTATTTGTACATCACCAAACACAATAAAATTGTTATCGCAAGAAGCGGAGATGTTATATCTTATAAGGCACTGACCAACTCAATTTGCATAGATTGGCAAGAGTTTACTATTTCAGAAGATGGAAAAAAAAGTTTAATTGATTTTTTTAAAAAAGTAAGGCACAGAATTTATGAAGATTAAAGAAAATAAAGGGCTACTACCACTCGGATTGTTGGAAGAGCCAGTTAGCAAAAGCGTTATCAAGTCAAAAGCCCAGCAAGAAACGCAAATATTACTTGCGGAAAAAACACCCTTAGAGGTGTTTGCGGTGGCACATGTTGCCACCGAGTATATTGGGCAAGTCATGGAAAACGTAAAAACCTTTGCCACAGAGCAAGCTATGGCTTTGCTTGAAGACGGCAGAAAGTCTTATGATTTGCCTAACGGAGTAAAAGTAACCGTTGCTACTACAAAAGAGGAGAAATATGATTTTAATAAGCACGAGGAATGGGTAAAAGCAAATGAGCGTGTCCAAGCCTTAGAACTTGAACTTAAAATTGCTAAGGCAGAGTTAAAGGCAATTGAGCTGTCAATTGCTGCAGTAGAAGAGCCACTTTCAAAAAATGAGAGAAAAACCCTTAAACTGTCATATTGATATGATACCGCCAAATTTTAACCTGCCAAACAAAAAAAGCAATCAATTCCTTAATCCACACAAATTGCCTCAAGGCCAAACAGTGGTAAGGATATTGAGCGAAAAGTTGATTGAGGGCTTTGTATTTTTTGACAAGAACAATCGCCCTCATCGTCGGCAAATTGTCCGTGACGAAAATGGTAATATTCAAAAGGAGTGCTTTGTTTCTGATGAAGAAGCAGCACAACTTGAATGTCGCAGAAACGACAAAGGTACGTTTGAAATTAAGTACTTTTGGCTTTTTGCAGTTTATCATTATGAAAGTGCCTCGTTTAAGGCAATGGAAATTACTCAAAAGTCCTTAATTAAAGGACTAATGCAGATATTTCAGACGGAACACCCCAAACAAAAGGGAGTGTTTCCTTACGCAAATCCAATAGAGTATGATGTTGTCTTCATCAGACAAGGTGAGGGAATGAACACCTCATATAGTGTAATGAGGCTTGATAAAGAACCGCTTGAACAAAGTATAGTAGATACCTTTGAATCCTTAAACTGCGACCTTGAAGCCGTTTTCAGAAATGAATATCCGTTTTCAATTTAAATATGCTACCTAAAAACTTCGCTCTCCCCGTAAGTAACAACGGGGAGAGTTATTTCTTGAAAAAAGATTATGTATCCAACTCTTTCCTTACCGAGTTGGAATTTAGTATTTTAGGCAAGGAACGACCTACCCCACCCAAGCGAGTGTTTGAGTTTGGCAGTCAATTTGACTTGCTTTTAACTAAAAACGTAAATCCGCACACTAATCACATATTGCGTAACTTTCATTTGCAACAAATGCAAAAGATGCAAGAACTTTTTGAAAACCACCCTATAACGCAAGGAGTAAAGGAGTTTCAAAGAGAAGTTTATAACGATGACTTTTTAGGGCTAAAAGCCAAGTGCAAGATAGACGTATTCATGCCAGATTTAAATATAATTATAGACATCAAAACCACTACCTGCCTAAGTTTTGACGTTTTCAAGTCAAAAAAACTAATACAATACAACTACCTGCGGGCAGGGGCTTGGTATTTGGACGTTGCTAAGGCAAAGGAGTATCATTTGCTGGTTTTTAACTATACTAATTTTTTTAAAAATAGCAAAAACTTTTGCCACGAGGTTTGGCATATTGAGTTTAACAAAGATATGCTTGACTTTGGGAGAATGCAGTATCTAAATATCATCAAAGGGGCTAAAAAAAGAGGGTTACTGTAACTTTTCTATATTTTTTATCTTTTGTGCCAACACTGATATATCATTGTAATTATTAATCAGTTTTTTTAAGTCTAAAAACTCTTCTGCGATAATTGACAACGCAAATTCGCTATCAAATGGAGGGTTTAGACTTTGCCACTCAATACACAATATAGCACTAATCCTGTAACCCGCAATAGTCCTTTTACTAACTACCATGTACACCCCGCTGCCCATGCCTCTTTTTTTTAAGGCTCTTTCTGATTCTGAAAAGCCCTCATATTGATTTGCCTCTGACAAAGTAGCGTGTTTTTTTTCTGTAATAAAGCTGATGACATTTCCCCACAATTGGAAAGGCACGCCTTTAATGCAGTGTTTAATTTTTTTTACGCCTTTTGACGTGTTCACCGCCTCGTTAGTAGCGACAAGCCTTAACAATGGAGCTCCGCTCTCAAAATATTCTCCATTTTTGACTTGAAACAACAAAACGCGGTCAGCGTAACACCTAACAAGGATTTTATTTAAAACCATGTCAATCAATTTTGATTGCTCTGCGAGCTTTTCAAAGCTTATGCTGAGCTCGGGGAATACCACAACCATATAAAATATAAACAATCCTATGAGTATTCCTATAAAGAATATTGCAAGCGTGAAGTACATTATCCTATGATGAGTTTTTTGTTTAATAATGTTAAGGTGTAGCGACTTTGTTTTGCGGCTTTTATTAATGCCATGCTTTCAAAGTAAGCCTTAGTGTCTGGGTTTACCATGCACCCAGCCGAACCGTTATCTACTTGCCTTGCTACTATAACCCTGCTTACGGACATGGTGTGGTAGTTAATGCCAAATAGCCCGCTTTCAGTTTTGGCAGTGTCTAACTTAGCGTCTTTGTTTGCGTCCCTATACACAACTACTGGTTCAACTTGCACCAAAGCCTCGTAAGCGCCACGGTGCAAGCCCAAAGCATGGGAGTTGATATACTGATTTTCAACAAGCCCCGCTACGCCTCTTGGATTTGTGAAGTTCTCCCACCAAACCCTGCCCGCCTTGGTTGTTACAATAAACTCGGTAAATGGAATGCAACTATTCCAAAGGTAAAGCCTATCGTTGAATAAGTTGTCAAAGTCAAAGTTTTCTCTGACAAAGACCATGTTTATTTCCTTGTCAAAGACTTTCATGTTTAGTCTTTGCAAAGCATTAACTATTTGTTCTTGTGTATATCTCATAAGTTTTTTTTATATTTGTAGCAAAGTTACAAAAATATTTGTATGCGATTTGAAAAGGGTCATCAATATTCAAAAGGCAAAGGCAGACCAAAAGGCAAAGAGTCTGCAATCAAAGGAGAAATTAGGCAGGAATTATTAAAGATAGTTAAGGAATTAACAAAAGATATCATTAACAACTTTGATGACATGAAAAGTTTAAGCATCAAAGATAAATTAGTGGTGTTAGATAGACTCGTGCAATACGTCATTCCAAAAGCTAAAGAATTACACGTTTCACAAGATAGCCTGCCTGCTGTTCGCAATTTAAGTTTACAATATTACGAGGGAGAATCTTTGGAAAAGTTAAACCAAGAGATTATTGATGAAATTGAATCCGAAATACAAGTTATTGCAACTAACGAAGTATAGGTACTTTATGGTTAGCGGAGGCAGAGCGTCCGCCAAGTCTTATGCAGTAGCAGACTTTATTGTAAGACTCACCTACGAACCTGACCACGTAATTTTATTTACAAGATATACCATGAAATCCGCAGAAATTTCAATTATTCCAGAGTTTTTGCACAAAATTAAAGTTAGAAATTTACACAACGATTTTGAAATTTCAAAAGATTCAATAAATAACAAAATTACTAAAAGTAGAATCATATTTAGAGGCATTAAAACCAGCGAAGGAATACAGACAGCTAATTTAAAGTCTATCGAGGGACTTACTACTTGGGTAATAGATGAGGCTGAAGAGATACCAAGCGAAGAGGTGTTTGACAATATTGATGAATCTATACGCCATAAGTTTAAACAAAACCGAGTTATCTTTGTGCTAAACCCCTCAAAGGTTACTCATTGGATTTATAAAAGATTCTTTCAAACCATACCTTATGGTTTTTGCGGTGTTCAAAATAATGTCGTTTATATACATACAACCTTCTTAGAAAATGCTATCAATCTTAGCAAGTCTTTTCTCATAACGGCAAAAAAAACAGAAAAGGAAAATCCTTTGAAGTACAAGCATAGATACTTAGGATATTGGCAAACTGAAACCGCTAATGCTTTATGGAGCGCCTCAGATATAGTTATTAAGCAAGCCCCCGCAGACTTGCATAGAATACTCGTAAGCATAGACCCAGCGATAACTTCAAACAGTAACAGTGATGAAACGGGCATTGTGGTAGTTGGAAAGGATAGTTTGGGAAATGGTTACGTATTGGCAGACTTGTCAGGGACGTATAAACCTGAACAATGGGCAAAAAGAGCCTTGCAAGCATACGAGGTACACAAAGCCGATGCTATTGTGGTAGAAGTAAATCAGGGCGGGGAGATGGTCAGTAGCACCATACGGCAATTTGATAGAACGGTTAAAATCATAACCGTAAACGCTACCAGAGGTAAACGATTGAGAGCAGAGCCTGTCAGTGCTTTATATAATCAAGGCAAGGTGTTCCACGTGAAACACTTTGAAAAGTTAGAAGAGCAGATGTTAAGTTGGGACTTTGAAGCGAATGAAAGGTCACCTGACCGCATAGATGCCTTAGTACATGGATTGACTAAATTATTGATAAACAAAGATTTTCACTGTATATGACAAATTTTTTCCATAAGTTATTTTCTCAAAAAACTCCCTTTTTCATTGAGATTGGGCAGTTGCAAGATAACAATGATTTTGATATTGTAAACAACAATCAAAGTTATGTAAGCAAGGGGTTTCATTACAACGACGCTGTTTATGCAGTGGTACATTTGATAGCTCAAACCTGCGCAAGCGTGCCGTTTAAATTTTACAAGGATATAAACGGAGAACTGCAAATATATCAATCAGATAGCGAGGCGTTTAAGAAGCTAAAACGCTTGTTAGAAAAGCCCAATAAATACGACACTTACGAGTCGTTCATATACCAAGAGGTTTGCAATTACCTTATTTGTTCAGAATCCATCATATATAAGCAGCGCAGGCAGACGGGGGCTAAGGATGTGTATGAGCTTCACGTTTTACCAAGTGCTTGCTGTCAAATACACTATAAGCAAGACGGATTCAAAGTTATTGACTTTGTTCAATACAACAGCGATACTCTTAATAAACGATTTTCTCCCAACGAATTAATCATAAGTTATAACACTAATTTGTTAAGCAAGAATCATGGACAAAGTAGGCTGGCGGCTTTGAGAAAGACGATTTTGCGTTCAAACAACGCAAAGAACGCATCAAACCAACTTTTTAGAAATACAGGGGCTGTGGGGTTTGTGGGTGTTAAAGGAGGTGAATTGACTAAACAAGATATTGAGCAACTTGAAAAGGCATATCGCATTAAACACACAGGGGTAAGCGAACAGGGAAAGATAGTGTTTACTAATGCAGATATTAACTTTGTTAAGGCAGGCATGTCTGCTGTGGAATTGAATATCAGTAACAGCGAACTTAGCGACTTGCGAACCATTGCCGCGTGTTATGGTGTGCCTACGCAATTAGTGGGGGATGTTGGTGCAAGTACGTATTCCAACTATAAAGAGGCACGTAAAGCCCTATATTCTAATGCTGTATTTCCAGTATTAAGCAGGCTGTTTACGAAATTAAGCTGGGAACTATTCTCCGAGTTTGGAGGCGAGTTTGATAATGTGTTTATCGGTATTGATAAAACGCAAATTAGTGAATTGCAATCTGATAGAAGGGAATTAGCCGAGAGCCTTAACGCTTCTTGGTGGCTTACGCCTAATGAAAAGCGTGAGGCAATGGGTTTGCCAAAGATTGAAACCGCTGAAATGGAAATGGTCTATGCTCCTAATAACAACATACCTATTGAATACATTAACGAAGCATTTGTGCAACAATATGAGAAAGATAACTTATAAGTTACCAAACCCTGAGCAGTTCTTTCCCAAATACGAAAGAAAAATCAAATCGCTTATTAGAGGGTACGTTCAGGATATTAGCGACTTTGTGAAGGCAAACAACGCCAGCGAATACGCAACTTATCAGTTTATTGATAGTTACTTTTTCACCAAATCCAAAACTGTGGACCTGGTGAGTAGTATATACACAGAAACAGGGCTATACTATGCAAGACATGCCTTTAATACTATCAATAAAGCAATGAATAGAAAAAATGATTTTGAGTTTTTTTTACAAGTTGTTTTTGAACGATTAAAAAACGAGGGGCTAAGCCTTTGGGCAGGCATTGATGAAACTATCAAGGAAAACATTAAGGCAATAATCTTTGAAGCGTTCACTGAGGGACTTTCTCCCTTAGAAGTAGCTGACAAAATTGTAAGGTTATCAGATAAGTTTGTTAAAAAAGAAGCCCTTATCATTGCACGCACCGAGATTATCAGCGCGGCAAACAAGGGAGCTTTGGAAGGTGCTTTAAGAACAAACTTTGTCCAATACAAGGAATGGGTCTCGGGGCGGGACAGTAGAACAAGACCAGCGCATAAAAGGGCGCATGGGCAAAGGGTAGGTATTAAAGAGCCGTTCATTGTAGATGGGGAACAACTTATGCACCCTGGCGATAGGGCTGGGAGTGCAAAAAACATTGTGCGGTGTAGGTGTGTAATGCTTTTTTTCACCGAATAAACTTTTTTCTTAAATTTTTTTTATCTTTATATCAAAATTTTACTATGCAAACACGAATTAAAGGCACAGGAAACAATCATGTAATAATCAAAGACTTAGACACTGAAAAGCGTTACGTCAGTGGTTATCTATCAGTTTTTGATATTGAGGACTCGGAGAAAGATATAATGCTTAGAGGGTGTTTTCAGGAAAGTATTAAAAAAAACTTCAAAAGAATCAAGTTTTTGCGAGAGCATGACTACCAAAAGCCAATAGGCAGGTTTTTGACATTGAAAGAAGATAGTTATGGACTGTACTTTGAGGCGCAACTTAACAAAACCCGTGAGGGCTTAGACGCTTTAGCCTTGTATGAGAATGGAGAACTGTTTGAGCATTCCGTAGGATTTGTACCAGTAGAATATGAAGTTATACCAGAGACGGGAGGCATACTATTCAAGAAGGTTAAACTCATAGAAGGTTCAGCAGTGCTTTGGGGTGCAAATGAAAAAGCTATCATGTTAGAACTTAAAGCACAAAACGATGATAAAGAAGATTTTAACAATAAAATTTTAAACATATTAAAAACAGCATGGAAATCTTAACAGAAATAGAAAAAATCGCAAACGACATTAAAGCACGTCTTACCTCGTTTGAAGAAAATAGCAAGGCAGAAACAAAGGCGTTAAAACTTTCTTGGGAAAGTTTGAAAAACTCGCAAGAGGAATTTGAAAAAGCCTTGATAAAAATTCAGAACCGCCAAGATGAATTAGAAGCGCTTGGCATTCGCAACAAGACCACTGATTACGTTTCTTTTAGGCAAACATTAAGCAACGTTTTGTTAGAAGAAGCAGAAAGTTTAAAGTCTTTAACATTTGGCAAAATCGTAACCAAAGCAGTTGGGGACATGACTACTGCCGCCAATCTAAACAATTATACAGCCCCAGCGGAGCGAGGTAACTTGTCCTTCCAACCGTTTAGAAGGGTTCACGCCAGAGACATCGTGCCATCTACTACCTCAAATTCTCCAATTACGGAATATCCACGCCATATTGGAGGTGAAGGAGGTGCAAATTATCAAAGCACCGAGTACGCTTTGAAACCTCAAACCGACTTTGATTTTGACATGAAAGTAGTGACCGCCAAAACTATTGCCCATTGGGTTCGTATGCCTACCTCCTTTTTGCAAGACCACGAGGCAATGGTTACGTTTATTCAAACTGCCATGATTGAAGGGCTTTTGAATAGAGAAGATGCCGAGTTGTTCAATGGAGATGGTGTGGGTACAAACATTGAAGGGATGATTACGGCTGCCAGTGCGTTCAACCCTGGTTACAAAGTGCCAAACCCACAACGCATTGATGTACTTGTAGCTTCTATTGGACAATTGCTGGCGACCTCTGTAAACGGGGGAGGCTTTGTTGCTGACTTCATTGCCTTGAACCCTACAAATCTTGCTCAAATGTCCCTAACCAAAGACACGCAAGGGGCTTACGTGCTTAGCAACTTTATTAGTCCCGATGGCAGGACTATTCTTGGCGTACCCGTAGTAGCACACAACGCTGTTCCAGTGGGTAGGTTCTTGGTAGGTGATTCATTGCAAGCACAGCATCAAGTTTATTCACCTATTACATTGCAATTCTATTATGAGGATAGGGACAACGCCATTCGTAATGCCGTAACTGTAAAGGCTGAAATGAGAATTAAGTTTGCAGTTCTTCAGCCAAGTGGGTTCATCAGCGAAACGTTCCAAAACGCAATAACTACTTTAACATAATAGGTGGTATGGCAAAAAGAAGTAAAAAAATAGAGACTACTATTGAAAGCGTTGTACCTGAGCCAAAGTTAGTGCGTGTAAAGTTCCTGCGGCACTTAACCATTGACGGCACGACTTACTGGCGGGACAAGGAGTATGATTTAGCAATAGAAGTCTTTGAAAAAATTCAAAACAAGTCTGTAATACAAGTACTCAAATGAAGCAGTTAGTAGATGCTCCTAATAGGCAAGTATATATTCATAGGTGGGTTGTGTTGGAAGACGACCTTATACATGGATTTGACTTGCAAAAAGTCAAAAAGTACATGAGAGTAGACGGCGCTTATGAAGACGACCTGTTAGAGCTGATGTTAATTGCTTGCATTAGGCAGGTGGAGGACTTAAACAACGTTTCTTTAACGGGTAAACTCATAGAGGCAGTATTAGCCACTAATAGGGTTTGTGAAGTTCAAGAACTAATACCTTACTTGCCTTACCCGCCAATTTGCGAGGTGCAAAGTTGCGACTACATGCGAGGTTATCATTGCTTAACCTATGAAACCCAGAGAAGCGATAACCCGCAGTGGTTTATGGAGGTGTGCAATTTAATGCTTAAAAGGTATGAAGAACGGGGCAAAGAACAAATCAAAAAAATTATATACCTATGAAGTTTAATGAGCGCATAACTATTTACTGTTACGAAGAGGAGAAAGACGAACTGGCGGGGGTAAAGCAAAAAAAACGATTGTTGGGTTATTTTTGGGCGAATTGCGAGTATAAAGATAGTAAAGGGGTTACTTTGCCTCAATATTCGCAAACCGCACAGTTACACGTGTTTATGCGATACAATCCTCAGTTAATAATTAAAGTGGGGGATTTGATTGAGTTTAGATACCTAAACCACGTCATTGCCTCTGTTATTGTTCAGGAAAGCAAATATTTTAAACTTGTGGCTTATGAATATAGAGGTTAAGATAGTGGGCAAGTTAAATCTACCATTGACAAGCGAGGTAGAAAGTAAAGCGCAGTTTGCAATTGAAAAGTTTTCAAATATTATTAGAAATGAAATTGTTGTAAATATCGTAATCAGGCAAAAACTATTTGATACAGGGAACTTAGCCAATTCCATTCAGATAGACAGAGGTCGTTTGCTTGCAAAAATACAAATGCAAAAGCGGGCTTATTATGGTTATTTCCATGAGTACGGCACAAAGCACTTAAAGCCAAGACCGTTTTTTATGCCCGCCGTGGAAAAACACAAAGAGGAGTTTGTTAAGTCAATTCAAGAAATAGTATGATAGTAGAGGAGTTCATACAACGGGTTTTAGCAAAAAAAATGGCAGAGCAAGATATACCATTTTACGACGCTATTCCCACCGATTTAAACTCAGTGCCTTGTGTGAATTTGATAAGCATACAACGCCTGCGGGTGATGGCTTGTGTAGTAGAGTGTAGGGCAAATATTACGATATTCTCGCAAAGAACCACCAAACAAGAATTATATGACTTAGCCGAGCATACCTTGCAGGCTTTACTAAAAATCAACAACGAAAAGTTAGACAATTGTAATTATGTTTGGAGTTTTTGCGGTTTAGAGAATACAGAGGCGAGTATGTTTAATCCGATAGAAATGGCTGGCGCTGGTATTCAATTCATGCAAACTTTTTCAATAAATTTAAACATAACTATTGACAAAAAATGTGGAGACCTAACATAGACAAAAAATTAGCCGTAGATATTGCTGAGCGTATAGATATACAGGCTCGGCAAAATGAAAGTTTAAACTTGAAACTTTCCTTCTTTGACCCTACCATCGGTAGCCCATTAGACCTAACGGGTTATAGCTTTGAATTTGTTGTAAAAAGCGGGACAACCGTTGTACTATTGCGAACCATAGGCACAGGTATAACCATTGCCACCCCTACCTCTGGGGTTATGGATATAGATGCCTTGCCTTTGGATACAAACTTCCCTGCGAGTACTTATACTTATAACTTAATTGCAACAAATGGCAATTACGTAAAATCGTGGATTGCAGGGCTTTACTATCAATTACCGCAGGAGTCTGTCTCTCAAAAAGACGCAAGAGAAAACACCCTGAAAACTTATTTGAGGGTTTTAAATAAAGATATTTTATTAACAGTAGTAAATAATAATTAATGATATGCCATTAGATATTAATTCCATTCACAAAGGGGACTTTTGGTATTTAAAGCTAAAAGATACCACAAATGACGTAGTTGGTTGTATTACGTCTATCAGTCCGAGTTTTCAATCGGACACAAGCGAGGTTCAAAATTGTAGAGAAGATTTTGCATCGCAAGGCTCGTGGCGTGCCTATATCATGGGGGCTAAGTCGGGGGAGATTGCAGTAGAAGGATATGTAAAGATTGCCGCCGCTTGGAATCCTGTAAGGTTCTTTAATGCTTTGGACTTGGAAACGCTATTAGATTTTGAAATTTATCCATCTGAAGATGGCGGTGTAACAAAGAAAAGCGCTGGTTACGAAATTAAAGGAAAGTGCTGGCTTACTAACTTGGAAACCTCGCACCCGACAAATGAGATTGTAACATACTCTTGTACATTGTTGATTAACGGCAGACCTACTAAAACCATTATACCATAATGAAGGTAGTTATTAACTTTTTAGGAGTGGATTACGAATTTCGCTTTACCATGCGCTCCATGCTTAAAGCGATGGAAATAAGCCGCATTGACTTTGAGAAAGTACAAAGTAATCCTAATGCAATTGAAGCCTTGCAATTCTTTTTAATTTATATAGAAGAATCAGCGCCAAAGTCCATTAAAGACAAGGAAGCGTTAATAGATGAGTTGCAAGCAAGCGAGCCTAAGTTGTTTAAACTTTTGGTAAGTAAATCCATTGAAAGCATTACTAATAACTTGGGTTTTTTTTCAGTGGAAAACGAGGCTTTGCAAACTCTGCAATAGAAAGCACAAAAAAAGATTTCGCAAGGGATATGTACGCCTGGGCAATAGGTAAACTCGGATTGTCTGAAAGTCAATATTATAAGATGAGTTTTAACGCATTGTCTTTAAAAATAAGTGCCTACTTGGAAAAGGAATGCAAAGACTGGGAGCGGGCAAGGTTTATTGCTTGCACGTTAATTAATGTAAACCTGCCCAAAGGCAAGCAAATTGCGCCAGAGAAATTAATGCAATTGCCTACTGATGAAAGGCCTAACCTTGAAAAACAAATTAATGAACTTATCAATATGTTATGAGCAATGAGCGTCGCACAATAAGCGTTATATTAAGCGCTGATATTGACGGATTTAAAAAAGGACTTTCAGAGGCTAATGATGCCTTTGAGAAAGTCAAAGATAAGTTTTCCAAAAGTTTTGAGAGTATAAAAGAAATAGGCTCAAATTTAACTACTTATGTAACCCTACCTATAACCCTACTTGGCGGGCAAATCTTAAAGACCGCTGGCGACTTTGAATCCTCAATGAATGAGTTAAAAGCCATTACGCAAGCTACTGGTGATGAATTTGATGCGATGCGAGAGAAAGCAAAGCAAATTGGGGCTACTACTCAATTCAGTGCAAGCGAGGCAAGCAAGGCAATGACTATGCTGGCAAAGAATGGATTAAAGTTTAACCAAATATTAGGGGGAGGCATTGATGCAACGATGGCGCTTTCTGCGGCTACCAAAGCAGACCTATCAGAAGCAGCCGACATTGCTACTGATGCAATGTTACAATTCAACTTGCAAGCTAAGGAACTGCCTAAGGTGGCCGACCTTATAACGGGGGCTACTATTAACTCCAAGTTTGGCATCCAAGACTTTGGCTATGCCTTAGCAAATGCTGGGGGTGTAGCAGGTTCAATGAAAGTTAAACTTGAAGAATTTGCCGCAGCCATGTCAGTAACAAGCTCAGCGTTTAGTAGTGGTGGCGATGCGGGTACTTCTTTTAAAACATTTTTATTGCGGTTATCTCCCACAACTAAATCGGCAAAAGATGCCATGAAACAATTAGGCATTGAGAGCTTTTACACCAACGGCAAACTTGACGACTTAGCTACTGTTGCAGAAAAATTAAAAAAAGCCACAAGGGGACTTAGCGATGAGGCTAAGACCAACGCATTCAAAGATATATTTGGCGATGATGCTATTCGCACTGCTTTGATGTTAAGCGAAGCGGGGGCAGACGGCATCAATAAAATGGTAGAGTCTTTGAAAAATGTAAAAGCCTCTGAAATTGCAAAAACCCAAATGGAGGGCTTTAATGGAGCAATGAAGG
>Ga0101944_10002218_pt2 | contig 28000 bp, 20 predicted proteins | sample DewCreD2012metaG_FD_75245 | JGI IMG/M metagenome (GOLD analysis project Ga0101944, IMG submission 75245) | Hot spring sediment bacterial and archeal communities from British Columbia, Canada, to study Microbial Dark Matter (Phase II) - Dewar... ... | reverse complement strand
GACAGAGCGCTTCAACCGCTCCATCCGGGATTTTGACGTCAACGCCTTGCTGCCGATTGAAGCCCCGGCCAAGGCTGCGTACGCCGCCAGTTGGGCGGCCAACCCGACCCTGGAGCTGCCGCCGGACCAATTCAAGGTTCGAGGCGGTGTGGTATTTGCCGGCGTCAACGGGCAGCCGCGCGAGCTATGGAAGCGGGACGCGAACAACATCGCACCGCGCGTGGGTTTGGCGTACACGCTCACCAGAAGGACGGTATTGCGCGCCGGGTATGGCATTTTCTTCGGCCCGCTGGGCATGCGGCGGACCGACGTCCGGCAGAACGGCTTTTCTCGCAACACGAATCTCGTTCCAACCCGGGACAGCGGCTTGACCTTCTATAGCACGCTGTCTAACCCGTTGCCGGACGGCATCCTGGAGCCGCAAGGCACAGCGATGGGTCCGATGACGGACGTGGGCAGCAACACCATCACGTATTTTCACACCGCGCCGGTGGCCAGTTACAACCAGCGGTGGCAGTTCAGCATCCAGCGGCAATTCCGCTCCAGCAGCATGGTCGAAATCGCTTATGTGGGAAACCGGTCGACCAAGTTCGAAATCAACCGCGACCTGAACGTAGTTGGCAATCAGATGCTGTCGCGCAGTCCTTATTTCGACCAGGAACGGGTGAACTATTTGACCGCCAACATTCCGAACCCGTTCCGGGGGTTGGATGGAGTGGCGGGAACACTGGGCACCGGCAACAACATTTCGCGTGAAAACCTGCTCAAGCCGTTTCCGCACTTTAGCGCGGTGAACACGGGATTCTTCCAGGGTTACTCCTGGTATCACTCCTTGCAGGCGCGCGCCACGCGGCGGGTGTCCGCCCGCATGAGCCTGAATGGGTCATTCACCTGGTCGAAGAACATGCTGGCGAATGCCTTCCTGAATCCCGGCGACGCAACGCCGTATGAAAGCCTCTCCGGCGCCGACCGTCCTTTCCGTATCACCGGGTCGGCTCTTTACCAGATGCCGTTTGGCCGGCGAGCCGCGATTCTGCCGACCGCGCCTCGCTGGCTGGATGCGGCGATCGGCGGCTGGCAACTCTCGCTGATGTACATCTACCAGTCGGGCGTGCCGCTTGCCTGGCAGGACGTGATTTTCCTCGGCAACCCGGACGACATCCGCAAGGGACCGCGTTCCGTGGACCGGTGGTTCAATATCGACGCCGGATTCACGCGCAATTCGGCTACGAGACCGTCGTACCACTACCGGACCTGGCCGTTCTATCTGTCCAGCCTGCGGCGGCACGCGTCCAACAACATCGACATGTCCATCAACAAGCGCTTCCGGTTGAACGAGCGGGGCGCGGAGTTCCAGATCCGCGGCGAAGCGCTGAACGCCTTCAACCACCCGCAGTTCGGCGCGCCCAACATGGATCAGTTCAGCACGGCATTCGGCCAGATTACGGCCACGGCGAACTATCCGCGGCAGGTCCAGGCGGTCTTCCGGCTCTCGTTTTAGGCGCGCGGGCGCAAAACGTGATATAAGTACGCCGGACGGCGTTTCAGACGCCGCAAAGTGGAGGTGTCCGATGTATCGAGGTCTGCTTCTGCTATTGCTGGCGGGTGCGCTGGCGCAGGCGCAGGAGTCGCGTGGCACGATCGCCGGCGTGGTGATGGACGCTCAATCGGCGGGCATTCCCAAAGCCCGTGTCGTCATCACCAACAAGGACACGGGCGTGGACACCGTGCTCCAGACCAACGAGCGCGGCGCATACATCGCTCCCCTGCTGATTCCGGGCAATTACCGCATTTCGGCCGAGCATGAGGGGTTCAAGAAGTTCACCCGCGACGGCATCACCTTGAGCGTGAACGACAACCTGCGAATTGACATCCAGCTCGACCTTGGGGCGGTGACCGAAACGGTGAACGTGACCGACGCCGCGCCGCTGGTGGAGGCGACCAGCGGCAACATGGGGATGATGTTGGGCAACAAGGAGGTGACCGAGCTGCCTCTGCCGCACGGCAACCCGTATGTGCTGATCGGGCTGGCGCCGGGCACGACGTTTGAGGGCGACCCTTTGCTCAACCGCCCGTATGAACCGGGCCATATTGCAGCCTATAGCATGGCCGGGAGCGTGGCCGGCACCACCGACATCACCATGGACGGCGTGGTGAACACCTACCGGGGCAGCGCCGTGCCGGTGGGCGTCGCCTACACGCCGCCGGCGGACGCCATCGGCGAGATGCGCATCGAGACCAGCTCCTTCGACGCCCGCGCGGGACAGACCTCGGGCGGCGTAATCAATATCAGTCTCCGCTCCGGCGCGAACAAGCCGCGCGGTACGTTTACCTTCACCAAAATGAAGCCGGAGTGGATGGCCAACACGTGGTTTGGCAACCGCAACGGCACGCCGCGCGGGGATTTCGACTACAACCGATGGAGCTCGTCCTTCAGCGGACCGGTCCGGCTGCCGAAGATTTACAACGGCAAGAACCGGACGTTCTTCATGTGGTCGTATGAGGCCCTCAGCGACCAGCGTCCGCGGGGCGGCACGACCCTGACGGTTCCGACCGTAGCGCAGCGCAAGGGTGATTTCTCCGAGTTGCTGGGGATCGGCTCCAACTACCAGATCTATGATCCGGCCACGCGGCGGCGGGAAGCCGGCAGCACCACGCGCTACCGCCAGGATCCGTTTCCGAATAACGTGATCCCGCTCGCGCGTTTCGATCCTGTGGCGGTGAAAGTGATGGAGTATTTTCCGCCGCCGTTGAATGACGGCACGACGGTGGATCGCCGCAACAACTTCCCGAAGCCGAACTCGCCGGAGATCGCGGATTATTTCACGCACATCGTCCGGGTGGACCACAACTTCTCGGCGGCTAACCGTTTCTACGTGCGGGGCAACGGGTACGTGCGCGACACCAACCGCAACAATTATTTCGAGACGCGCGCTACGGGCATCCGCGAGAAGTACAAACCCGTGGGTTTCTCGGCCGACGACGTGCACACCTTTTCACCCTCCCTGGTGCTGAATGTCCGTTACGGTTATACTCGCGTGGACTTTCAGACCACCCCGTTCTATGGACGCTTCTTCGACCTCACCAGCCTGGGATTTCCCAAGTCGTTCGCTAGTCTCATCAGTCCGGACGTCAGCGAGTTTCCGTACTTTTCCATAAGCGGGTACTTCAACACGGTTTCGGCGGGAAGCGCGCGATGGATGGATACCCATTCCCTGGTTGTGGCGTTCACGAAGCTGCGCAGCAATCACAGCCTTGACTTTGGCTTTGAAGGGCGTGCCTACCGGCAATTTCAGTACACCGGGGACACCAGCCGGAGCGGGCGGTTCATCTTCGATTCCACTTGGACGCGGGGACCGCTGGACAACTCCCCGACTTCGCCGATCGGGCAGGGTTGGGCGGCGTTTTTGCTCGGCTTGCCGAACTCCAGCGGCTATGTCGCCCGGACCTCCGATTATGCCGAACAATCGACCGTCTGGTGCGGCTACTTCCAGGACAACTGGCGCGTCCGCCGCAATCTGACGGTGAACCTCGGGGTGCGCTATGAGTTGGAAGGCCCATTGACCGAGCGCTACAACCGCTCCATCCGCAACTTCGACACCAGCATCGTATTGCCGATCGAAGCGCCGGCGAAGGCGGCTTACGCGGCGAGCTGGCCCGCCAGTCCTACGGCTGAGCTGCCGCCGGAGCAGTTCAAAGTGCGGGGCGGATTGGTCTTCGCAGGGCTCAACGGACAGCCGCGCGAGCTGTGGAAGCGCGACAAGAACAATATCGCTCCGCGCGTGGGCTTGGCCTATACGTTCGCCAAGCAGACGGTGCTGCGCGCCGGCTACGGCATTTACTTCGGCGCCCTCGGCTTGCGGCGCACCGATGTCCGCCAGAACGGTTTTTCGCGCAATACTCCCTTTGTGCCCACCAAGGATAGCGGCTTGACGTTTTACAGCACACTGTCCAATCCCTTCCCGGACGGCATCCTGGAGCCGGTGGGGACGGCGCTGGGTCCCATGACGGACGTGGGCAGCAACAGCATTACGTTCTTTCATCCGGAGCCGGTGGCCAGCTATAACCAGCGCTGGCAGCTCAGCATCCAGCGTCAGTTTAAGGGCAGCAACATGGTGGAAATCGCTTATGTCAGCAACCGGTCGACGAAGTTCGAGATCAACCGGGACCTGAACGTGGTGGGGAACCAGATGCTTTCGCGCAGTCCGTTTTATGACCCAGAGCGGGTGAACTACCTGTCGGCGAACCTGCCGAATCCTTTCCGGGGATTGGAAGGCGTAAGCGGAGCGCTGGGCACCAATAATACGATTACGCGCGAAAACCTACTGAAGCCCTTCCCGCAGTTCAGCGCCGTGAACACGGGCTTCTTTCAGGGCTACTCGTGGTATCACTCGATGCAGGTGCGCGGCGCCCGGCGCGTTACCGCGCGGATGAGCGTGAACGGATCTTTCACCTGGTCCAAGAACATGATGGCCAATAATTTCTTGAACCCGGGGGATTTGATGCCGTACGAGGGTTTAGCCGGCGCGGACCGTCCGTTCCGCATCACCGGTTCGGCCATTTATCAAATGCCTTTCGGGCGCCGCAGCCCCATCCTGTCCAACGCTCCGCGCTGGCTGGATGCGGCCATCGGCGGCTGGCAGATTTCGGGGATTTACATTTATCAGACGGGCGTACCTTTGGCGTGGCAGGATGTGATTTTCCTCGGCGACCCGGACGAAATCCGCAAGGGACCGCGTTCGGTGGACCGCTGGTTCAATATCGATGCGGGTTTCACGCGCAACTCAGCGACGCGGCCATCGTACCATTACCGGACGTGGCCGTTCTACCTGTCGAGTTTGCGGCGGCATTCTTCCAATAATGTGGACCTGACCATCAGCAAGCGTTTCCGGCTCAGCGAGCGGGGCGTGGATCTTCAGATCCGGGGCGAGGCGCTGAACGCTTTCAACCACCCGCAGTTCGGCGCCCCAAACATGGACCAGTTCAGCACGGCGTTCGGCCAGATCACAGCCACGGCGAACTATCCGCGGCAAGTGCAAGCGGTTTTCCGGCTGACATTCTAGACTCCGCGGTATTGAGTCCAGTTGCCGCCGGCTACGGCGGCTACAATCGGGGAAGGAGTCTTCATGACAGCGAACGAACTCTATGAACAGATCGGACGGCTGCGCATCGTCCCCGTGATCGCCATCGAAAGTCCGGAGCACGCGCTTCCACTCGCAGACGCCTTGCTGGAAGGGGGCCTTCCGGTGGCGGAGATCACCTTCCGTACGGAAGCCGCGGCGGCAGTCATCGAGAGGATCGTCAAGGCACGCCCGAACGTATTGGTGGGCGCCGGGACCGTGATATCCGTCGAGAATTTGCGCCGCGCCGTGGCGTGCGGCGCTCAATTCGGGGTGGCGCCCGGATTAAATCCGGAGATCGTGCGGGAAGCCGGCGCCCTCGGCTTCCCGTTCTCGCCCGGAATCATGACGCCCACCGACATTGAGTTCGCTCTGAGCCTCGGGGTGAAGGTGCTCAAGTTCTTTCCCGCCGGGGCGGCGGGCGGAGTCAACATGCTGAAGAGCCTGGCGGCGCCTTATGCGCACTTGGGTGTCAAGTTTCTGCCCACGGGCGGAGTCAACCAAGACAACCTGAAGGAATATCTCAAGGAAAAGAGCGTGCTAGCTGTCGGCGGCACCTGGCTGGCTACCAAAGACGACATCGCCGCCGGGCGATGGGACGTAATCCGGGATCGCTGCCGGGCTGCGGTGGCCATCGCGGGATCGATGCAGTAATAACAGCCTTATAGTCTGTCTTGCTTGGGCGGGAAAGATATGTTACGCTGAGCCGTAATCGTTAATCGATTATGGAGGCGAAGCCATGGCAACCCGTTTCCTCCACGGAACCCGTATTTGCCTGACCGCAACGCTGCTCTCCGCCGCCGCACTCGGTCAAACCACCACCGCGAGGGTCGTCGGGACGGTGCGCGATGTCAGCGGCGCAGTCCTGCCCAAAGTCTCGGTGACGGTGCGGAACCTGGACACCAACATCGCCCGCACGGCGTATTCGAACGATGTCGGTGATTATGTCATCACCAACCTGATTCCGGGGCGTTACGAAGTAGCCGCCGAGCATCCCGGCTTCAAGCGCCACGTTCAGGGTCCCATTCCGCTTGAAGTGGAGCAAACGGCGCGAGTGGACGTGAGCATGGAACCCGGAAGCGTGACCGAAAGCGTCACTGTGGAGGCCATTGCGCCGATGATCGAAAGTGACCGGTCGAGCATCGGCAAGGTGGTTGAAAACCAGATGATCCTCGAGATGCCCCTCGACGGGCGGAATTTCCTCGAACTGACCCACCTCTTGCCGGGCATGACCGAGGGAGCGCCCGGCAACAGCGTGGTCAGGGACCGTCAGGATGGCGTCGCACTGACCTCCAACGGTCAGCGCGCGGAAGGCAACAACTATATGCTTGACGGCACGGACAACAACGCCGCGCTGTTTGGCTTGGCGGTGGTGGTGCCATCGGTGGACGCCATATAGGAGTTCCGGGTGCAGACCGGCAGCTACTCGGCTGAATACGGGCGGGCGGCGGGCGCCGTGCTGAACGTAGCGATCAAGTCCGGCTCCAACCGGTTCTCGGGCACGGCGTACAACTTTTTGAGAAACGACAAGTTCGACGCCATCCAGTACTTTTCCCGCGGCAAGCCGTCGTTACGGCGCAATCAGTTCGGCTTTTCTTTTGGTGGACCCGTGGTTCGCAACCGCGCTTTCTTTTTCCTCAACTACGAAGGCATGCGGGAGCGCCGCGCCGTCACCAACGGTTACACGGTGCCCAGCCGCGCTGAGCGCCGCGGAGACTTTACTGGACGAGCCGCCATCTATGATCCGTTCAGTCTGGACGGCGCCGGAAATCGCCTTCCCTTCCCCCAGAACATCATTCCCGAAGACCGGATCAGCCCCATCTCGCGAAAGGTCAGCGAATATTGGCCGCTGCCCAACCTGGAAGGGGACGTCGCCCGCTCTTACACTCAGAATTTCAACAATCCCCTGGACAAGAACCAGGTAAACGTCCGCGCGGACCACCATTTCGGGCCCAAGGATCAACTGATGGGGCGCGTTTCGGTCAATTCGACCGACGACGACAATCCGAACATCTGTTTCAACGGACAGGTACTCCAGAATCACCATCGCAGCGCCACCTTGGGATGGACCCGCATCTTTTCGCCTTCCGTCCTGCACGAGTCCCGCGTCGGTTTCACCGCCTACAACTACAACATTCTTCCGGACAGCCTCGGAACGGATTTCGCCTCCCGGCTTGGCTTGCCCGACTTCGCCTCCTTCGCGGATCTGAGACGCTTCCCCACAATCAGCATCCGTAACATTACAGGTTTGGGAGGGAACACAGCCATCCCGGTCATTCGTAAGGAGGTGAATACGCAATGGGTGGAGCAGTGGACCATCATCCGGGGGCGGCACGCCATGAAAGCGGGCGGGGACACCCGGTGGTACCGGAACCGCAACTTCCAGCCGCAATTTTCCGCGGGCGGCTACACGTTCAACGGTCCCTTCACCGCTCAGCGGGGGAGGCAATACGACACCGGCTTGCCGGACTTTCTGCTCGGTCTGCCGCAATCCCAGACCATCCTGGTTCCTGAGGGTTTCGATGCCAGCCGGCTGCGCAACAACCGCACCAGCTTGTATTTTCAGGACGACATCAACGTGCTGCCGCGGCTGACGTTGAACCTTGGACTGCGGTGGGAGCGGGACGGGGCCTGGAGGGAGCGGGACAACCGTTGGGCCTATTTTGACTACGCGCGCGGCATGCTGGTTTATCCTGACACGCTGAAATTCGGTTTTGTGCTGCCCTACCCTCACCGCTTCGACCCGATGCATGAGATGAAGCGCCCTTCGACGAAAGACATCGCCCCGCGGGTGGGCTTTGCCTTTCGCCCCTTTCGCAACGCGCGCACGGTCATCCGCAGCGCCTACGGCATCTTCTATACGCAGCCCATCGCTAACGTAATTCTGAACAGCACTTTCACCGCCCCCTTCTCGATGCGGACTACTTACAATAGCGGCGTCACAACGCCGGAGCTCCGCTTCGGCGAGTTTCCCGGGCTTTCAGCGGCAAATGCCGTACCCCGCGCGCCTACGGCTTTCACGCACGATCCGTGGCTGTACGTCAACGGATACGTGCAACAGTGGAATTTCGGCGTCGAGCGCCAGATCATGCGCGACATGGCGGCGCGTGTCTCCTATGTGGGCAGTAAGACCACCCATCTCGAGCGGCGCCATCAGGGCAATCCGGCGTTGCCGCCCGGTCCGGGACCGCTTGACGCCCGCCGCCGCTACCCCTTGTTCGGGAGCCTGACGCAGCAGGAAACCAGCAGCTTCGCAACGTACCATTCGCTACAGGCGTCGCTCGAACGGCGGTTCCGCAAAGGTCTCATGTTCCTGGCGTCGTACACTTTCGCAAAGTCGCTCGACGACACCTCTACATGGACCGGGTTGAGCGGCCAGGAAAGCCAGTTTGCTCAAGATCCGGCACGTCTCTTTCTGGAGAAAGGGCGGTCGGGCTTCGACCTGCGGCAGCGGCTGACTTCTTCCTTCATCTACCAGGTCCCTTGGAAAATTTCGCACCGGTGGCTCAATGGCGCGGCAGGCGGCTGGCAAATCTCCGGAGCATTGACGCTGCGCACCGGCTTCCCGTTCACCGTGACGACTGGAGACACCACCAACGCCGGAACCGGCACGGCGCGCCCGGACCGTATCGCCGACGGGAACCTGCCGGTTGCGGACCGGACGTTGGACCGCTGGTTCGACAAGGCGGCTTTCGTGGCGCCGCCGCCATACTCGTTCGGAACCTCGGGGCGGAACGTCCTGGACGGACCGGGTCTGCGGTCCCTCAACGCGGCGGTGATGAAATACTTCCGCGTGACCGAAAAGAAGAAGCTCCAGTTCCGGGGAGAGCTCTTCAACGCCACCAACCATCCCAATTTCAGCATCCCCAACGCTTCGTTCGGCGCAAGCGGGTTCGCGACGATACGCGGCGCGAGCCGCCCGCGTCAGGTGCAACTGGCGCTGAAGCTCATCTTTTGAAGCCCGGCCATGACTCCGCTCGACTATGGCGTTCTCGCCCTTTACTTCGCGGTGGTTCTGCTGTTGGGCGGCGTGTTCTTCCGCCGGCAGAAATCCCTCCGGGAGTACTTTCTCGGGAGCCGCAACATTCCCTGGTGGGCGGCGGCATGTTCGGGCATCGCCACCATGGCGAGCGCGGTGGGGTATCTGGGTGCGCCGGGACAGGCTTTCCGTTCCGACCTGACGTACTTGCAGTTGCGCCTCGCTGTGCTGCCGGCGATGGCGGTCATCTGCTTGTTACTGATCCCGTTCTTCTACCGGTTGGACGTATACACCGCCTATGAGTATCTGGAAAAGCGCTTCGACCTGAAGACGCGCCTGCTCGCCAGCACGCTGTTCATGCTGCTGAAATGCTTTTACCTGGGCATTGTGATCTACGCTCCCGCCCTGGTTGTGGCGCAAATGACAGGGTTCTCGATGACTTGGGTCCTGGTGACAACCGGCGTGCTCACCACCCTGTACACCATGCTGGGCGGGATACGCGCGGTGATCTGGACGGATTCGTTGCAACTCGGCGTTCTCCTGGCCGGCGTTTTCGCCGCCGCCACGACGATTCTGAGCCGCGTGGAAGGAGGAATCAGCCGGGTGTTCGAAGTCGCGGATGCAGGCGGCAAGCTGCGCCTGGCTGATTTTTCAACCAGCTTTCAGACTGAGTTTACGGTCTGGGGCGGCTTAATCGGCGGCACGTTCTTCATGCTCGCTCAGTACGGAGTCGATCAAGCGGAGCTGCAAAGGTTCCTCACGACCTCTTCGATTCGGAACAGCCGCCGCGCCGTTATCGGCACTCTGATTGTCACATCTGTTTACGGGGTGATACTGTTCCTGTTAGGAAGCGCGCTTTACGTCTTTTACCTTCAGCATCCGGAAAAAGGCGGCCTGGCCACCCACCCCGACCGCGTCTTCCCCAAGTTCATCGTCGAAGAATTGCCCGTGGGCATTCGGGGCTTGGTGATTGCCGGCGTGTTCGCCGCCGCCATGTCGACTGTCAGTTCGGTGTTGAATTCGCTCACTACAGTGACCCTGGCGGACTTCTACCAGAGGCTGCGCGCAAGCCAAGCCACGGTCCGGCTGGCGAGGACGGTAACCGTGTTGATTGGCGGTCTCGCCACCGGCATCGCTTTTTACGGCGACTCGTTTGGCGGTTTGCTGGTCGCCTCGGGACGGATCTCGAACTTTTTTGGAGGAAGCTTGGCGGGAGTGTTTTTACTGGGAATGCTCACCCGGCGCGCCACTGGAACGGGAGCGTTTCTGGGCGCCCTTACGGGGTTCACAGCCGTAGCCTTGCTGGCGGCGTTCACTCGGGTGTCGTGGGTTTGGCATGCGGTGTTTTCCGCTACGGTGGCGTTCGCTTCCGGACTCCTGTTTAGCCTCGCCTTCCCGCCGGCGCCCTCGGAGAGGTTGCGGGGACTGGTGGTTGGCCTGCAAGAATCCAAGTGCGAGGAGGTTCGAACATGCCCATGACACGCAGGCAGGCGATCGCCGCGGTTGGCGGCGCCCTCGCCGCCTCCGGCGCCGGACGGAGCGTGATGCGCGTGGTTCCCGAATCCGCGCGGTTTACCGTCGCGCAAGAGGAGGGCTGGTATCTCGGCTTCACCGGCGTCGCGCGCTCGCGCGGCGGCAAGCTCGTTTGCGCCTATTTGCGAAGCGACGCGCATCTGCGGACCACCACCGACATCATGGTCGCCATTTCCGAGGACGGAGGGCGGACGTGGAAAGACCACCGTTCGATTTCCCATCTCGACATCCACAAGGACGAAGCCGTTTGGGTGTCGCCTGAGATCAACGCCCTGAGCGGCGGGCACTTGGCGATTATCTGCGACCGCGGGCAGCGAAGACCCGGCCAGAACCAGCCGATGCTGAGCCAGTGGCAATCCAAAGAGCGTGGCATGTGGAACTATATGTTTCTGTCCCGCGACGGCGGGCGGACCTGGAGCGGACCTCACAAAATCGACGACGTGGGCGGGGAGCCTGAGCGCATCCATGAGCTTTCGAACGGCGATTGGGTCTTCACCCGCACTCAATCCAGGCCTACGGACGCCCTCAAGCATCCCACCCCGCCGTGGGGTCCGAACTACTACATGAGCGTCGCCGTCTTTTCCAGCGACAAGGGTGCGACGTGGCGCCGCACCGTAACTGTGGCGGACAGCCCCCTGCACGGCGATTGCGAGGTGGGCATCGCCGAACTCGAACCCGGGCACATCATCGCCGTTACCCGCATAGGGGACGGAGGCGGACGCTTCGGGCAGCCAAGCCGCATCCTTCACAGCTACGACTACGGAAAGACGTGGGGCAAGGCTGCCCTTGCGCCGTTCTACGGGCAGCGTCCCATCCCCGGCAGGTTGAAATCCGGCAAGGTCCTCGTGACGTACCGGAACGCTTGGGGAACCAGCGCCTCTTATGCGTTCGCTTTCGACCCGGCGGAGAAATTCGAGTTTCAACCTAACTCCTGGATCTGGGACGAGTCCCGCTGCCAGATTCGAGACGGCTGCATGGAGATTCGCACAGAGGATGGCAGAGCTAACAGCGTGGAGTTCGGACTTTACCCCTTGGAGGACGATGATTCGTCCGTGGAAGTCGAAGCCGAGTTGATGGTCAAAGAGGCGCAACCGGAGGGCTGCCTTATCGCCGCGGGAGCTTGGGTGCGGTTCGAACCGCGGCGGATCTCGCTCGCTGACCGCCCGGCGGAAGGTTTTGAGATCGACACGACTCAATGGCGCCGCTACCGCATCGCGGCGCGCGAGGGTCTCCTGACCATCCATGCCGGAGGAGAACTGAAGCTGAAGGCGGCGTTGGGAAAGGAATTCACGCGAATGGTGCGCTTCGGGAGCCGCGGCTATGCGGCCAAGCACCAGAAAATGCGCGGCCACTCCCTGTGGCGGTCGTTTTCCGCCAAAGTGAGCAACCGCCGCGACTATTCGATGGATTGGCGTTGGACTCCGGCCAAAGGATACCCCGATCAGTTCCGGCGGGACCGCATCGTATGCCTGGAGCGCAACGGCAGCTTTGCAGCCGGCGACGGCGGCTACAGCGGGTGGACTCAGCTCGACGACGGGACGATCGTAGTGGTCGATTACACCCGCGGCGATCCGCCCGCCCCAAAGCCGTTTGTCCGGGCGTACCGCTTGAAGGAGTCTGACCTTGCCTGAACCCCGATGGGCGTTCTTGGGGCGCCGGCTATGCGCGTTGCCGGGCAGGAGAGTGCGGATTTCTGTTTCGAGGAGACACGCATGACGCAAAAGCGTTTGCCTGTGGTGAAAGACAGCTCGCTGCGGGCTCAGGTAGTCGAAATCCTGAAAGAATCGATCTTCTCGGGCGCGTTCCTTCCAGGCGAGACCCTGGTGGAATTGCAGCTTGCGCGGGAGCTTCAGGTCAGCCAGTCCACCGTTCGTGAGGCGCTGTTGCAACTGGAGCACTTGGGTCTGGTGGTTCGCGTTCCGAACCGCAGCACCGTGGTGACGCGTTTTACAGAGAAGGAAGTCATCGAGCGCGTCGAGATTCGCATTCGCCTGGAAGGCATGGCTGCCGTGGCCGCCGCCTCGCGGCTGTCCACCGGCGATTATGAGGAACTGGAACGCCGCCTCCGTGTCTTCCATGCGGCGATAGCGGGCGGCGACCCCTTCGCCCGTGTGGAAGCGGACTTGAATTTCCACCGTTTTATCTGGAACTGTTCGGGAAACGAAACTCTGGTGCACATCCTGGAAGAACTCACGGTCCCGCTCTTCGCATTCACCTGCATTTTGCGAAAGCGGGGCTTGGTCACCGCCAAGCCGCTCTACAACCCCCACGAGGCCCTTATCACGGCGCTCAAACTGGGAGAACCCGCCAAAATCGAGAGCGCGGTCGCCGCTCACATTCGCCCTTCTTTCGAGCACTTCTTGAAGGTGGCCGTCGATTGGCAAACCGCGGAACCCGCGCTTTCCCGCTAGGATGCCACTGGAAAGGCGCCGGATGTGGTCGCGAGGCTGAGCGGACGCGGAATCACCGCTTTCCCGGGTCCCAGATCGTGGCGGCGATGTAGCGCTCGGATTGGGCGCCTTCGTTGAAGTAGTACACGCTGACAATTTTCCCGTCCGGACGCTGCACGCTGCGCGGATAGCCGAGGTCGCCGCTTCCACCGTCATCCCGGAGAATCAGCTCGCCGCTCCAGGTGCGCCCCTCATCCGCGCTGAGGCGGGCGCGGATCCCGAAGGGCTTTACGCGGTAACCATAAGTCAGGAGCAGGCGCCCGTCGCGCAGGCGGATCATGCTCGGAGGATTCCCGCCGATGTCCGGCGCGGGTACGCCCAGCTTGGTCCAGGTGTTGGCGTTATCGTCCGACCGCCAGAGCTCGATGTAGCGGCGGTGCCGGATGGCGGTGAGAATGCTCTTCGGAGACAGGCGCACGGAAGCCGGCATGATGGCGAAGTCGTCTTCAGGGGGCTCTGGTCCGATGAAGGTCACAAACTTCCAGCTCTTGGCGCCGTCTTGCGTGCGCGCGACAAGAACGCGCCCTTCGCGCCCGTTGGACTTGGCGGCAGTCAAAAACACGAACATGTCATGCTTGCCGTTGATCAAGTAGTCGGTCCGCGCCGCGATGCCCTTCTGGCCGAAGTCCGGGAGCCGAAACGGCCCTTGCCACGTCTTGCCACGGTCGGTCGAGTAGTAGAACCGCGAGGGACCGACATGGATGCTGGTCATGCGGGCGGTGAATATAAAGTTGGGGTTGGAAAAGTCGACGCCGCCCGGGCAGTCGACGGGCTCCTTCCCTTCCGGTCCCGTGGGCACGCCGGCGACTTTGGTGTTGGGCGGCGGGCGCAGTCCTTCGGGTTTTTCGATGCGCCACGTTTCGCCGCCGTCCAGACTCCGTGCGAGCACGTGCTCCGCCGGGCGGTCATAGTCAATGAGGTGCCCGGTGGGATTGTTGCGGTGATAACCGATTTCGAACCCGACCAGGATCTCGTTGCCCCAGGACCAGATGCCGTGATTGGCCGGCCACCCGCCAAACCGCCCGGGTTCCTTGTACACAACCCGGTTCACCGCCCTCGCCGGCGTCTGGGCGAGGCCAACCGCGGCTAGAGCGCTCATGCATGCCGCCGCTACCATCGATCTCATCATCCCCAGAGTCTAGCACCACGTATAGGCGGCAACAATCGCGCACCGGAGGCGGCCCTCCGCGATAAGATTCCTGCATGGCCATCAGACTGAAGGAACTGAGTGTCATTGCGGCCGTCTTGCTCGTTGGCGGGTGCGCGGAGCAGAAGAAGCAGCCGGAGGCGCCGGCGAAGAAACAGTCCGACCGGGCGCCCGATGTTTATAAGGTCAGGTTTGAGACATCGAAGGGCGTCTTCGTGGTCGAAGTGAGGCGGGATTGGGCGCCGCGCGGAGCGGACCGCTTTTACAACCTGCTCGAGGACGGCTTCTTCGATGGCGTGCGGTTCCACCGGGTGGTCCGCAATTTCATCGTGCAGTTTGGCATTAACCCAGATCCTTCGATTTCCCGCCTGTGGGCGAATCTCGTGATTCCCGATGACCCGCCCAAGGAGAAAAACAAGAAAGGCACCATCGCTTTCGCCCACCGGGGACCCGTGACCCGCACCACTCAGGTTTTCATCAATCTCAGGGACAACAGCGCCACGCTCGATAAGACCGGCTTCGTGCCGTTCGGCAGGGTCATTGAGGGCATGGAGGTGGTGGAGTCGCTTTACAGCGCCTATGGCGAAGTCCCTCCGCGCGGAACGGGACCCGACCCGGCTCAAGCTGAAATCCAAGGCAAGAAATACCTGGATGCCAAATTCCCCCGCCTCGACTACATCCGTAAAGCATCGGTCGTTCCGTGACACCTGCTACCCTCGAAGTATATGAGGGTCTCTGAGACTTTTTTTGGCCGGAAGTTTGGCCTTTCAGAACGCGATCTGGAGCGCTACCTGGGCGAAGCGCTCTCCCGTGGCGGCGATTACGCCGACGTTTATTTCGAATATCTCGCCACGACGTCGGTGAGCCTGGACGAATCGATCGTGAAGAGCGCCACCCAAGGCGTGAGCGTTGGCGTGGGCGTGCGCGTCGTATCCGGCGAGAAGACCGGCTACGCATACAGCGACGACCTCAGCCCGGATAAGATACTGCGCGCCGCGCGTACCGCCGCCTGCATCGCCGAAGGCCCGTCTCGCATCGAAAGCACCGGCTTGGCTGCCGCCCCGCGGCACGACTTGTATTCCGTGCAGCCCGCGCCCACCGAAACAGACTTGGCGGAGCGCGTGGCTCTTGTCGCGCGCGCCGACAGAGCCGCCCGGGCTTACGACTCCCGCATTTTTGAAGTCCAGGCATCCTACGGCGACAGCCTGCGCTATGTGCTCGTAGCCACGAGCGACGGCGCTCTGAGCTACGACCGGCAGCCTATGGCGCGGCTCAACGTATTGGCGCTCGCCCGCGGCCCAAACGGCCAACCTCAGAGGGGATATTCCGGCGGCGGCGGGCGCGTCGCGCTCGAGTACTTCCTGGCGGATAAGACGCCCGAATACTTCGCGCGCGAGGCTGCGCGCCAAGCCGTTGTGCAGTTGGACGCCGTCCCGGCGCCGGCGGGCGAAATGACCGTGGTGCTAGGTCCCGGCTGGCCGGGCATCCTCCTGCACGAAGCGGTGGGGCACGGGTTGGAAGCCGACTTCAACCGCAAGGGAGTTTCGGCGTTCAGCAACCGCATGGGCCAGTTGGTGGCCAGCCCCTTGTGCACCGTCGTCGATGACGGCACGATAGCCAACCGCCGCGGTTCCCTCAACGTCGACGACGAAGGCGTTCCCACGCAGCGCACGGTCCTCATTGAAAACGGAGTGCTCCGGGCGTACTTGCAGGATAAGCTGTCAAGCCGCTTGCTACGCGCGGCGCCCACAGGGAACGGACGGCGAGAGAGCTACCAGCACATCCCGATGCCCCGCATGACCAACACCTTCATGCTGCCGGGCGGCTCGGATCCCGAAGAAATCATACGCTCCGTCTCCAAGGGGCTGTACTGTGCCCACTTCGGCGGGGGGCAGGTAGACATTACGAGCGGCAATTTTGTCTTTTCCGCCTCGGAAAGCTACTTGATTGAAGATGGCAGGCTCACGCGCCCGGTGAGGGGCGCCACCCTCATCGGCAACGGACCTGAAGCCCTGCGGTACGTTTCGATGGTAGGCAACGACCTGCGTTTGGACGAGGGCGTCGGGATCTGTGGAAAGGAGGGGCAGTCCGTGCCGGTGGGCGTGGGCATCCCCACCGTGAGAATCGATCGCATGACTGTGGGAGGAACGGCGGCTTGAACTACCAGGAATTGGCCGAAAAGGTGGTGCGGATGGCTCTCGAGAGAGGCGCAACGGGCGCCGAATGCACCATCACCGAAGGCGACGAGTTTTCCGCCTCCGTCCGCATGCGCGAGTTGGAGAACGTGAAGCAGGCGGGTGCGCGCGCCGCAGGCGTGCGCGTCCTCATCGGCAAGTGCGCCGGCTCGTCTTACACGTCGGATTTGTCGCCGGATGGCCTCGCCGCGCTGGTGGATTCCGCCATCAGCCTGGCGGGCATCACCACCGAGGATCCTTTCGCCGGTTTGCCGGAACCTGAGGAACTCGGCGCGCTCAGCGGAGACCTGGAGCTATACCACGACGACATCGAAGGGCTCCCGGCCGCGTTTAAGATCGAGCAGGCTCGCGCCGCCGAGCAGGCGGCCCTCGACCTGGACCCCCGGATTGCAGCGAGCGAAGGAGCGTCCTTCGACTCGTACGTCAGCGCCCGCTATTTCGCCAATTCGCTCGGCTTTTCGGGCGGTTACCGCAGTTCGACGTGCTCGCTGAGCGTGGTCCCTGTGGCGCGCGACGGCGATTCCCTGCAACGCGATTACTGGTATGCCGCGGCGCGCTCGTTGTCCCGTCTGGAGCCGGCGGCCGAAGTCGGAAGAAAAGCCGCCGAGCGGGCTTTGCGCCGCCTGGGCGCGCGCAAAGTGGCGACGCAGAAGGCTCCGGTGATATTCGAAGCAAGGGTCGCGCGCTCTCTGATCGAGCACCTTTTCGAAGCGGTGAGCGGCGATTCCATTTACCGCAAGGCGTCGTTTCTTACGGGCAAGCTCGGCGAGCGCATCGCTTCGGAGCGCCTGACGCTCATCGATGACGGCACCATCCCCGGACTGTTTGGCACCGCACCCTTTGACGACGAGGGGGTTCCTTCCCGCCGCAGCGTAGTGATCGAACGAGGCGTCCTGAAAACCTACCTTCTGAACTGTTACACTGCCCGGAAGTTGGGGCTCAAAACCACCGGAAACGCTTCGCGCGGCGTCACCGGCAATGCGCACGTCGGGCATGGAAATCTGTATGCGGAAGCAGGCGGCAAGACGCCCGAAGAAATCATCGCCAGCGTCAAGAGCGGCTTCTATGTCACCGAACTGATGGGTTTCGGTGTCAATATAGTGACGGGAGATTACTCCCGCGGCGCCTCCGGGTTGTGGATCGAGAACGGCGAGTTGGCCTATCCGGTCCACGAGGTCACCATCGCGGGCAGTCTCTCCGAAATGCTGATGAACATCGAAGCCGTCGGCGCGGACCTCGAGTTTCGAGGCTCCGTTGCTTCGCCCACGCTGTTGATCGGCGAAATGACGGTCAGCGGACAGTGAGTCATGGCCACCACTCAAGAAGCACGGAATCAGACGCTTGCTATCGGTTTGCCGGTAGCGATTGCCGTTGTGGTCGTTTCCATCGGCGGATACCTTTTGTGGCATATGAGCCGTCAGGCTCCCGCCCCCAAGGGCCCGGCGCTTACCGAGGAAGCGCGCGCGTACATCCGCGGAGGTCATCTGAAGCTAAGCGACGTGGAAATGAAGGCCACGAAGAGCTACATGAATCAGATGCTCGTGGAAATCACCGGCAATATCACCAATGCCGGACCGCGCAATCTTAGACAGGTGGATATCCACTGCGTGTTCTATGACCCATACGGACAAGTGGTGCTGAGGGAGCTCTCCTCCATCGTGCGCCAAAAGGGTGGAGGGTTGAAATCCGGTGAAACCCGAGCTTTTCGCCTGCCTTTCGACACTTTGCCGCAAAGCTGGAACCAGCAGATGCCCCAATTGGTGATCGCCCAGATTCTTTTCGAATAACGTATGCGCGCGCTTTTCTTGTTGGCTGCCGCCGCAGCCGCTTCCCAAGCTCAACGCAGCTTCGAGTTTTCCCTCGTCCGCCCGGCGGAGGTGGTGGCTGAGTTAGAACTCAGCTCGCCCGGCGCCGATTGGGCGGCTTCCGGGCGGGAGGCGGCCGTAGCCGACCTTTTCGTCGACGGGAAGCTGAACCAGCAGGTTATGCTCTTCGCCGGCGAGAAGCGGTACGTCTACCCGGTCTTTCTAGGCACGCTTCCCGCCGGCAGGCATACCGTTCGCCTGGAGCGCAACGCGAGACAATCGGCGCGCGGCGCGGGGTTCGAAGCCCATGCAGCGAAGTTCCGTCCCGTGGCGCCGGGCGACGCCGGTTATGACGTTCTCGCCCATGCCCCGGTTCTCCATGCCCGCGAGGACACCATCAGCCAATTCAGTGATACGCCTTTACTGGTCTATTGCGAACGCTTGCGCGAGGGCGGCCAGGAGATCCTTCAATACACCGTTATCTTTTCGAACGAAGACGGCGGCACCTCAACCCGCGCGTTGATGGCGCGTTGGGGCAGGACCACGGATATCGAATACGTCTACCGCTGCTTTCTCGGCCAAGCCGGGCGTTGCGCCCGCGCCACCATTCAAGCCAAGGACCACAAAGAGGTCGAGTTTGACGGGCAGCGCTTCGGGCAGCACCCTCTGCTCACGCCCGTGACCCGGAATAACATGCTGGCGCCGCGCCCCACCACCGCTTTGCGGTATCACTTGGCGCCGGTCGAGATTCAACCGGGAATCCACTCCCGCGAGCGGGTGATGGACCTGTGGCCGGTGACCTGGACCGTAATGGCGAAGGAGTTGCAGCGAGAGAACAAGTTGCGCCCGTTCGGGCAAGTAGACGGCGAAAAGATCAGCGACCCGCGGAATTATCTCTATCTCGACGCCAAGCTGAAGGTAGCCGACGGGGCATTTGAATTCTTGGTGCGGCTGAAAAACGACCGCCGTTGGCGCTCCTCCGCCCTCGGCAGGGCTGACTACGCCATCGCCCGCGACGGGTGGATTCGGACGACCATTGAGATGCCGCCCGGAACGCGCATCGAAGACATTGAGGAACTGGGCTTCGCTTGCCGGGTGGCTAATCCGCCCCGGGGCGCTCCTCAGCCCGTGGCAGGAGTGTGTCAGTTGGAGCAGCTCGGCAGCCTGTTTTTTCTGACTCCGGAAGGCGTCCCCGGGGCGAGCCTCGCGCCGAAAGCCACTTTCACGATTCCTAGTGGTTTGACCGAAACGATCCGGGTTCGCTAGCGTGCCGCAGCATCTTCCAGCCCGCGAACTTCAGATCAAGGTGATTCCAAAGAGCTCGAAGAGCGAGGTGGTGGGAATCCTCGGCGATGGGACATGGAAAGTGAAGGTCGCCGCCCCGCCCGAGAAAGGGCGTGCGAATGAGGAATTGCGCGCCACGCTCGCCAGGCACTTCGGCGTGCCGGTACGAGATGTGGAGATTGTCAGCGGAGAGACGTCGCAGCGCAAGCGGGTGCGCATCAAGGGCCTGAGCTGAGCCGCCTGCCTTTCTCGTAGTCGGCTTTGAGTTGACGGGCGATTCTGTCCGCCACGTCGGCTCCCGCCCCCTTGAACTTGCCTCCAAGGCTCTCCTGGGTTGTCGACCAAATGATATCGCCGTCTTTGGTCACCAGGCGCACGGATGCCGTCGCCTCGTGCTTGCGCTCCGCGATACGTTGGGATTCGTCTTCGCCGACGCTCACTTGAACCCCGGGCGTCCGCGTGGTGGTGGCCGTTGTGCTGCGGGTCGAAGTTGAGCCCGTACCGATCGAAGCCCGGGCGCTCACGCCCGAGCTGGTTTGAAAGGTATCCGTGAAAATCAGATCCTCGGCTGAGCCGCGCAGCACTGCGTCCGCTCTCTCTTGGTTTTCCGTCAGCGCAAAGATTTTGGCGTTGACCAGCGCGCTGATGAGCATATCACGCAGTTGCACCGCCGTTTCGCCGCCGTTCAGCCGGTCGACGAAGACCCGCCGGACTTTGGCCAGGGCGCGCAGGTTCTCCTCCTCGATTTCCCGCGCCGGGTCCGACGCTAAGAGGAACAACAGGGCCAGGGTAGCAGCCACCGCTCAACCCCTCCCCGCTTTGCGCGCTTCTTCGTCTTGATAGGTGACCTTCCTGCCGGTGCGCGCCTCCAGGCTCGCCAGCACTGAACGCACGTGGTCTTTTTCCACCCGCAGCACAATCGCTTGCTGCCTGCCCTGCTCGTCGGTGAAGCCCACGGTCAGGAAGTGCTTCCTTTTCTTCGCCAAGAGAAACATGGGCGAAATGAGCACCGCGGCGACGTATTCGCGGCTGACTTTTTGCCCGTACTCGAGCAGGTTCACCCGGTCGTAGGGGATCTCGAGCGTGGCTTGTTTCAGACGCAATGCCAGCCGGGCGTCGCCCGTGGCATCCAGCCGTCCTGTGGCGTTCGCCGGAAGGCTGAGCGTCCCGCCGACATACTCGACGGGACTGCCGGGATTCCCTCCCCGGAGAAGCGCTCCGGCTAAGAGAAATATGGGCGCTAAGCGGAGCATCGCCATATGAATTGAGTGCCGAGAAGCAGGCGATCGTCTCACCCTGCGCAACCTCCGGCGCGGCGAGGCATCCAATTGAGGGAGGCATTGTTGAAATGATTGTCAGTCCGGACACGCGGCGGGCGCATCGCCTTCCTCCAGGGCAAAGCCAAACGCACAAGTGGCCCGTTCTGGATGCGAGTGGACCGCCTCGGATCGACATGGACCAATGGCGGTTTTCGGTGGGTGGCTTGGTGCGGCAGCCGGTCTCCTGGAACTGGCCTGAATTCAATGCCTTACCAAAGGTGAGCGTGCTCTCGGATTTCCACTGCGTCACCCGCTGGTCGCGGCTGGACAACTTGTGGGAAGGCGTTTCCACGCGCGAAATCGTGGAGCGGGCGGGCGGGCTTCTTCCCGAAGCCAGGTTTGTCCTGGTTCATGCCTATGATTCCGGCTGGACCACGAATCTGCCGGTAGAGGATTTTCTGGCCGAAGACACGCTGATTGCGCTGACGCACGATGGCGAACCGCTAAGCCTCGAACATGGAGGACCCGCGCGTCTGGTAGCCCCGCGCTTATATGCGTGGAAGAGCGCCAAGTGGGTCGCCGCCATTGAGTTTCTGGCTGAAGACCGCCCCGGATTCTGGGAGCGGAACGGTTATCATAGGCATGGAGACCCCTGGAAGGAGGAGCGTTTCGGATGGTGAGCCGTTTCTCCCGCCGGGCCGTCCTCGGCGGCGTGGGCATCGCCGGCGCAGCCGGCATCGCGGGTTTGATGTATCAGGCGGCGCCCACCTTTTGGCGCCAATTTGTCAAGGAGTTGGGGCGCCCCATATTGCCTCCGCCCCGTTCCCCGGACCCTGCTCGATGGCCTGACACCGGCTTGCACGCCGCATGGATCGGCCACGCTACGGTTTTGCTCAAGGTCGACGGATACACAATCATCACCGACCCGGTGTTGACCGATCGCATCGGGATCAACCTGTTGGGCCCGTTGACCTTGGGGTTGAAGAGACTCGTGGCTCCCGCCTTGGCCCCTGAACGCGCGCCGCGTCCGGACTTGATCCTGTTGTCCCATGCGCACATGGACCACTTCGACATCCCGACGCTGCGCAGGCTGGAATCGAAGCAGACGGCGGTGGTCACCGCGTCCGCCACAAGTGACCTGTTGCGTCCGGCGCGTTACCGCGAGGTGCGGGAGTTAGGTTGGGGCGAGCGCACACAAGCGGGTCCGGTTTCGATTCGAGCCTTCCGCGTGAAGCACTGGGGCGCCCGGTTGCGGCGCGATACTCACCGTGGTTACAACGGTTACGCGATCGAGGCAGGACGTTGGCGGATCCTTTTTGCCGGCGATACCGCCGAAACGGACGACTTCCGCCGCCTGCGGGGACCGAAAGAATACCACCTGGCCATCATGCCCATCGGCGCCTATAACCCTTGGATCCGCAATCACTGCACTCCGGAGCAGGCGTGGCGCATGGGTAACGAAGCAGGCGCCGAGCTGTTCATCCCAGTCCACCACCAAACCTTCCCACTGAGCCGGGAACCCTACCACGAACCCATCGAGCGTTTCCAAAATGCCGCCGGCAATCACCAGAGCCGTATCATCGTCCGAGGCATTGGCGAAGAAGCGCATTTGAGCTAACCCGAAGTTCGACGGGGCAGGACGTAGTATCTGGTTGAAAGCTGGGGAGATCAAGCGAGTAGCGACTTCCGGTTTCTGGCTACACGCCCAGCATCTCGAAGGCTCGCGCTTGCAGTGCGGCGGGTGTGGTGAGTTGGTGGAACGTGGCGTCGCCCGCCTGCTGGCGGATGCGGCAGAGGTTTCGGCAGCGGGCGCCCAGGATCTCCAGCAGCGTGTCGAAGCTGTGCACCGGAAAGCCATCCGGAGTCATCCGCCTGATCTTTTTCCGCTGGGCCGGGGCCGACGGTTTCGGTGGCGCTACCGGATCGCGGCGGGCGATGCGCGCCAGTTCTTTCTCGGTGGCCGCCAGCCGTTCCTCGCGCTTCCGTCGGCGCTCCTCCGCCAGCAGGGGATGGAAGCACGCCACCAGCCGTTCGCCCGGGTACTCGGCCGAGCGAATCTCGGCCAGGTTTGTTTCCTCGAACAGGGATAGCGGCAGGCTGCCGCTCTCCACCAGTTGGCGGATGGCCGGTCCGCGCAGGGCCGAAATCCAGCCCAGCCCGGGGTGTTCTCGCAATTGGGCAATCTCCGCTTCGGTCAGCATGCCGCGGTCGCCCACCAGCACCACGCGAGAGAGCCCGAAGCGTGGCCGCAGTTTTTCGACCTGATCGGGCACGGTGGTGGGATCGCCCGTGTGGCCCGGATACACCTCGATCGCCACCGGGCGGCCCTCGTAGGAACTGCTGCTGACGTCGTACCACACGATGGCGCCGTGGTGCAGGCGCCGTTGGGCCAACTTGCTTTCGATCCGCGGTTGCCGCGCCAATAGCCAGCGCATGGCTCGATAGAGGTCCTCTTCGACAGCCTGGACATGCCCGTGGGGCAAGCTGCATTCGACCTGGAAGGCGTCGGCGGCGACGACGAACTGCTCGCCGGCCAGAGAGCGGCGGATGAGGTCGATGAGGGGATCGGGGAGATGGGAAAGGTTGCCGAGGGTTTCATGGCGCACCTGGGGGCCGACGCGGAAGGTGCGGCGCAGGAGGTGGGTGCGATAGACCTAATCTTTGTAGCGGCGTTCGGTAGTGGCCACATGGACGCAGCCAGATCGTGACGGCATGGATTGTTATAAGGCACCACGAAAGGGATGTAACGATCTAGTTCAACTATTTTAGTAACTACACATTCAAGGCCAAACCAACCTCATCGTATTCGAATCAAAGGAATAAGCTTAGGAAACCATCAGGAACTTCGGTTTAAACAGCAGGGCGAGAACGAGCAAGTGTCTTGGCTTCAAAGCGCACAGCTCCTATCGTCGGCGCGCCGCGGCGCTCAAGGCTTCGGCGCGGAATTCTCTTTTCTGTTCCCCAGCGGTTGCCGGCTGATCTCGATGTCTCTCTCCACCGCCGGCGTCAGCAACGCCCAGGAAAAAGGCTCTCTCGCGTTCGACAAAACCGGCAGCCGGTTGAATCGCCCGCCCAGTTCGGCCAGGCGCTTCCAATGCCCCAGCGCCTTTTCAAGCGCGGCGGTGGCCAGCGCCTGCTGCTTTGGGTCGTTGTTGGCGCGCGCCGTGGCCAGAGCCACGCCCGCGCGCAACTTCTCGGCGAAGTAGCTGGCGTAGGCGGTCCAGGCTTCGATGTCCGCCAGTTCGCACTCCAGCGTGGGCGAGGGTTTCGCCTTCGCGCGAACGGCGGCCACCCGCCGCGCCGCCTCCGCGCCGTCGCGCTCAAGCTGCGCCGCCAGCGCCGGCGGCGAGAACTTGCCGGCCTCGGCAACCCCACCGGCTTTCACGAAATCGGCGATGTTGATGTAGCGCTTGGTGTCCAGCACCGGATGCTTGATGAACGAATCGATATCGAAGAAGGTCCGCTTTCCATCCCCCCTATCCACCCAAGACGAAAAGCCCTCCGTATACAGCGAACCGTCCCAGGTGCCCCGGTGGAACGAAGCGAAATGCAGGGGCGCCTGGCTGGCCAGTTTCCACGCCTGCAACAAGTCGTCTCCCAGTCCTGCGCCGAAGCGTTCCTCCAACAGCGCGGCAAAGTCGCGGTCCGCCGTCGCTCCGTCGTATAGCAGGCGTCCCCACACCGCATAAAAAAGCCATTGCCGCTCGAAGGCGAAACGCCAGGTTTTGTGCGGCCCCGGCGCCGTGATGTAATCAAGCGCGGGCACGTAACATTCCGAACCGATGATGACCCCGCCCACGTAATCCTTGCGCTGGTTTTGCAAGAAGGCCCGCACAAAGTCCGGCTGGCCCCAGCGCAGCACGAAAAAGTCCTCATTCCGCATGGTCCACACAATCTTGTGGCGGGTCGGCGGCGGATTCCAGTACGCATCCGAGAGTTTGCCGCCGTGAACCATGAACAGGTCGGGCGAGGAATGGGCGTGCGACCAGTTGTGCTTGAACTCCACCCAGACCGGCCCCGTGATGTTCTTGCCCAGACTCTCGATCTGGGCGCGGGTGCGCCGGTCATTTTCTTCGCTCGTGGTGCCGCCGGACTTCACGTCGGCCGAGAGCGGCGCACGGTACAGGAACTTCACCGGACGATTGGCGCCGGCAATCCCGGCGAAGAAGGTGCGGTCCAGCCAGGCGCGCCGTTCGTCCGGCGTCATGCCGCCCATCTGTTCGCCCAGCGTAATGCCTAATCCGGTGAGGTCAGGGTACTCATTAAGCACCTGCGCCACCACTTCCCTCGTATAGCGGACGACAATCTCGCTCCTTTCGGGATCCGGACCGATATGCCGCCAAGTTTCGCTCCAACGTGCGACGTTGTGGGCCCGCGCGAACTCCGGCGAGACAAAAATGTTCCAGTTTACGAGATAGGTCTCAATCCCGCGCTCCTTGGCCATCGCCAACAGACGGCGCCACAGGCTCCGCCACTCGGCCAGTTCGGCGTCGGTAAACGGAGAAGCCTCCGGAAAGCTCTTCGGGCGAACCATGTAATGGAAGGGATGCAGGCTCCAAAGCGTCAGCACGTTGAAGCGATTCTCCGCCATCATGTCCAGGAAGGCCTCCCAGAATTTGACATCCCGGCAGGTGGCGTCGTGCTGCTCGATGGCCGGGCTGGTGCGGTAAGCGGCCCACGGCAGGTTGAACTTGATCGCGCGGAACGGGAACTGCGCCTTCACCGTGCGTTCCTGGATCTTGCTCCAGTGCCGGCCCAGGCGGATCTGCCCGGCCACCTCCAGCACGCCATACATCGCGCCGCGTTCGTCGCCGCCCAAAACGTACAAGCGGCCGTCCCGCCGGGCCAGACGGAAACCTTCCGGACCTGGATTGATCCCCTCGCCGGCCGGCGTCCGCACGACGATGTCAGGCCGCGCGGATGCGTCGTCCGGCCGTACCGTCCTCGCCGCCTCTCCGCGCTGCCGGAGAGCCGATTCAAGCTTCGCGGCGGCATAACGCAGCATGGGCGAATCGGGCGCCGCGATCGTGACTTCTTTCGCTGGCAGGGATGTTGCGCAGCACAGCAGCGCCATGCTCATCCCGTGCAAATGCCAACTCCGCAAAATGTCCGTCATAGAAGGTCTTCCAGCCGTGTTCGGCTCGTTTTCCAAACCGCGAAAGTGTCTGTAACGTGTATACCTTTCGAGTATACCCTCAGTAGCTTCAATTCTCCTCCGCCGCTACCGGATTTCCAGCTCCACCACCACCGAGGCGCTAACCACCACCAGACCCGGTTCGACAGGCGTCGTGGCTCCCGGCGCTGCCCGCACCACGTCCACGCTCACCGGCTGAACGCCCGAGCTTTCCTCCGCCCACAGCACCCCTCCCGTGCGCACGCCCAGCCCGGAGGCAATGGCTTCCGCCTGGATCTTGGCTTGCGCCGCCGCCTCACGGAGCACGCGCGTCTGAACCGGCTGCGGGTCTTTCAAGGTGAACTGAATGCCCTGAATGCGGGTCGCCCCGCCCTGTACGGCGATGTCGATCAGCCGTCCCACTTGGGACAGGTCGGAAAGAGATATCTGCAACGAATTCGTGGCCGTGTAGCCGGTGATGGTGGGGGGGCCGTCCTTGGGGTAGACATAAATGGGATTCAGCGAGTAGCCTACCGTCTTGATGTCGGCGTTGGCGACCAGTTCTATATCTACTGCGTGGATCGTGACTTCGGTCCCTTCTTTCTTAAATTCAGCAGCTACTTCCCCTACACCGCCAAGCTGTGCATCAACGGACATGCGTATGCCAAGCAGCAGTTGACCGCCAAAGGGATTGGCTTTGAGGCGCTGGACAACGGCGTGCTGCGCTGCCACGAACCCAAGCGACTGCAGCGGATCTGCGATGGGTGGAGCGCGGAAAAGATCGAGGCGCTGCTGCGGAAATGGCTGCGGTTGCTGCCGCATCCTTACACCGCCGCCGGCCGGAAAGCCGGATACCGGCGCCAGATCTCCATCCTCCAGGCGGAGTTCTCACTGACCCAGGTATTGGACCGGCCCGTAACCGGCCGGGTGTTCTTCGAAGAGGGGATCCGGGAGAATCTCGATCTGGGCCGTCCCGGCCAAGTGCAGTTGATCTTTGATCGCCACGTCAGCAAACAGACACCGGGGCGATTTCGGACACTTCAGCCTTCAGCTCCGGGGCTTCACGAATCTGGACGTGCGCACTCTGGTAGCGCAACTGCTGGACCTCGATCCAGCCCACTATCCCCTGGGCCGGATGACGCACGACCTACGCCGGCTTCGTTTGCACGGCATCATCGAACGGATTCCGCGGAGCCATCGCTATCAACTCACGCCCCGAGGCGTGCGCAGCTCGTTGTTCTTTTCGCGCGCCTACGCTCGCCTGCTGCGGTCCAAGTTGGCAGAGATCATGCCCGCTCAAGTTCCGCCTCTGCCTTCTCCGCTCCGCCTTGCCTTCGACCGCCTGACCGCGCAAATCGACACCTGCTGCCAGGAGGAGCGATGGGTTGCCTAAATTTGACTCATTTCAATTACATTTCTTTGGACAAGGACTCTAGCGGGACCGTCGCTCCGCCGGTCATTTGTGCCAAGCTAGGGTCAAATGCTCCTTTGGGTCAGGCAGAGGTGGCGCCAGGTGCGGTGGCGGCTCGCCGTCTGCTATTTCCTGATCGGGGGCGTATCCCTTCTTCTGTTGGGTGCGCTGGCGATATCCGTGGGGATTGTCCTGATCGAACAAGCCACCGTGAATTTGGTGGAACGCCAAATCGCCCTGGCCGTGGAGGCTCTGGCGCGCGACCCGGCGCCGCCCGCCGGCGAACGAATCCCGCCGCCGTCCTGGTTACAGGAGGATATCTTCACCGGCGTCGTGTCGGATGGAGGACGGCCGTTCTTGCGAAGCTATCGGCAGGGCGTCGCGTATGATCTGCCCATCGACGAATCGTTTGCGCAGATGCTGGCGCGCGCCTCCGAGGTCGAGATTGAGGTGGCGGGCCCCCGGCCTGGGAGTCCGGGCGCGAAGCGGCGCGCGGGCGAACCGGGCGCGACCGCCAAGGTCAGGCGCAAAGGCCCCCCGTCGGAATGGGCGATCCTTTGGCGGCGCATCTTCGGTACGGAAGGTCCGGGCGCCGGGGGCTTCGTTCCGGTATTTGTTCCCGTTCGCGATTGGAAGACCGGGAACGTCACCGAAAGGTCGGTTCTTCGGGTTCAGCCCGATTTCCGGGTCAAACTCAGGCAACT
>Ga0101944_10002647_pt1 | contig 28011 bp, 24 predicted proteins | sample DewCreD2012metaG_FD_75245 | JGI IMG/M metagenome (GOLD analysis project Ga0101944, IMG submission 75245) | Hot spring sediment bacterial and archeal communities from British Columbia, Canada, to study Microbial Dark Matter (Phase II) - Dewar... ... | reverse complement strand
CCGGATCGTGTTCCTGACCCATGTCGCCGGCAAAGCGTACGTGTTGATCGGGCGGGCGGCGTAGGGGCGGATCTGAGGCCCGCCCCTACGCTTTATGGCCCCGGCGGGCGGACCGAGGTGGCGCCGTGCGGCGCGCGCTCCGGCGGGACCAGGCCGGGCCGGGTCGGCTCGGGGATCCACAGGACCTGACCGTCACGGATCACATCGCTCTCGGTCAGGCCGTTGAAGTAGAGGATGGCCGGCATCTTGTCCCCGTCGCCGTAGTAGGCTTTGGCCAGGCGCCAGAGCGTGTCGGTGGGGCGGACCAGGTGCGGGACGGCGCGCTGGCCCCACGTCCCCAGGGCGATGACGGCGTCGCTCAGCGCGCGCGGCTGGGCCAGGTCCGGCTGAGGCCGGCCTTCGAAAGCCGCCTTGGCGCGCACGCGGCGCAGCACCTCCGCGCCGATCACCGTCCGGGCCTGCGGGTCCAGGGCGCGGACCGAGATCAGGGCCGCGTTGTCCGGGTTACAATTCCCGGCGGCGTCGCAGTCCAGGTGCGCGCTGCCCCAGGCCTGGAGCCAGACGGCGTTGGGCCACTTCTTGTAAGCGCCCTCGTTCCGGCGCGGCCCGGACCACAGCGGGTCGTGGACGATGACGTGCTCATCGTCATAGCCCACCGCCAGCACGAAGTGCGGGCCGGCGAAGGCGCTCTGCGTGGACGCGCCCGGCTGCAGGCGGGAGAACACGCCGTAATGGACCAGGGCGATCAGCGGTCGGCCGAGGTCCAGCATGGCGCGCAACTGGCCGAGCTGCCAGCCTTTGCGGAACTCCAGCGGCACGCCGTAGCTGTCGGCCACGCGCACCAGCTGCGCCATCGAAATGTAGCCATCCGGCGGCGCGCCGGTGCGGCGGAAGACGGCGTCGGTGGTGGTCGGCAGGCCGAAGGCGTTGAGCAGCATCGCCAGGCAGGCCGGGCCGCAGTCGTTGCGCGAGGCGCTGGCGTCCGGGTCGAACTGCGATTTGTATTCGATCGTCAGTAAAGTCGGCATGGGGTCTCGCTTTCCGGGCGACGGGGCCGCCGGGAATTATAGCTTGCGGTTTGCATCGCGTTAGGCGCGGTGCTATCATCCCTCCACCCACTCCACGGAGGCAGCATGTTCGACTCGATCAAGCGCGGGTTCGGCTTCCTGGGCCAGGCGCTCGACATGGCCCGCCAGGACGGCGACCTGATCAAACCGTCGCTGTACGGCCTGGTGGTCGGCGCCGTGGCGTCGCTGATCGGCGCGGTCCCCATCGTCATCGCGGCGCTGCTGGTCGGCGGCTCGGACCTCGGCAACGTCGTCGTCGGCGCGCTCGGCGCCGGCCTGATCTTCGTCCAGTACGCCATCGCCTATATCTTTTCCGGCATGACGGCCTACCTGGTCTACGGCTTCCTGGCCGAAGGCGACGGCCGGATGGACAGGGCCTGGGAGATTGTCCGGCGGGACTGGCTGGACATCCTCAGCCTGGCCGCCGCCTCCACGCTGGTCAAGATTGTGGAGGGCTTCGTGCGCGGGCGCGGGCGGAGCCGCAACCCGCTGCGCGAGACGCTGGCCAACCTGCTCGAGGGCGTGTGGACCTCGGCCACGTATTTCATCCTGCCGGCCATGATCATCGAAGACCTCAACCTGCCGCAGGCCCTGAAGCGCGCGACCGAGATCATCCGCAAGAACCTGCTGCTGGTGGCCGTGACCGAGATCGGCGTCAGCGGCGTGGTCGGCCTGGTGGGCGGGCTGCTCGGCGTCGTGGCGGTGCTGCTCGGCGTCGGCCTGTTCCTGGCCTTCGCGGCCGCCGGCGAGCCGACGCTGATGCTGGCGGGCGGCGTGGCCGCCGTGCTGACGGCCGGGACGCTGCTGGCCGTCATCAGCGCGGCGTCGTCCTACGTCACCACCGCCTACCACACCTGCATGTTCCTGTGGGCGCGCGACGCCGAGCGGGCCGTGGCGCACGGGGCGAGCGCCCAGTCGGTGCGCGCGCCGGAGCCGGTGGCGGCCGTGCTGGGGATGGCGCCCTAGTTGAGCTGCGGGAGGTAAACGGTGAGCTTTCAGAAAGGACGTCCCATGCGACAAGAGGTGCTGAGCTGGACCGAGGTGGACCGCCTGATCGACGCGCTGCTGCCGCAGTTCCGCGGCCGGTTCGACGCCATGATCATGATCACGCGCGGCGGACTGGTGCCGGGCGGCATGCTGTGCGAGACGCTCAACATCCAGACCGTGCTGATCGCGGCCGTGGACTTCCCCAGCGAACTCCAGGCCGGCCAGGCCGCCAAGCTGATGGTCTGGCCGAACTTCCTGCAGTTCCCGGACGACAGGCTCCTGGCCGACCGGCGCGTGCTGGTGGTGGACGACGTGTGGGGCAGCGGGCGCACGATCACGGCCGTGAAGAACCGGGTGGAGGCGGCTGGCGGCACGCCGGAGCTGTGCGTGCTGCACTACAACCCCAAACGCTCGCTCTTCACCAAGAGCCTGCCCACCTACTACGCCGCCTTCACCGACGCCTACATCGTCTACCCCTGGGAGATCGACCGCGGCGGCCCGGAAGGCGTGCCGGCCGGCACCCCCCAGACGAACGTGGGCTGAACCCTGACCTGTCGCCGCTCAGGGCCGGGCGCCGTGCCTGGCCCTGTTGTTTTTGATACAATCTCTGTCACACTTCCACCCGGGCGAGCAGCCCGAAAGGAGCCCGGCATGAACCTCTCGACTCTGCGCATCGCCATGGTGGTGCTGACGGTCGCCACCGCCGGCATTCACCTGGTCCTGAGCGCGACCGCCGGCCTGATGTTCCTCCTCAACGGCCTGGGCTACCTGGCGCTGCTGGCGGCGGCGCTCGCGCCGCTGCCGTTCCTGGCCGGGCGCCAGGCGCTCGTCCATTACGCCTTCATGGCCTACACGGCCGTGACCATCGTCGCCTACTTCGCCGTCAACGGCGGCGAAGCCTTCGGCAACCCGCTCGGCCTGGCGACCAAGGTGGTCGAGGTCCTGCTCATCGCCGCGCTCTGGCTGCACTTGCAGCGGTCCGCCCGGTGAACCCGGCCGGCCCACGCGGCCGGCGCAGATTGGATCTGGTTCGGTATGAATGCGTTGACTGTCCAACGGATGGCGTGCGCGCGCCTCCCCGCGCCGGAAGGGGAATTCCAGCTCTGCCTGTATCACAACTCGCGCGACGACAAGGAGCACCTGGCCCTGGTGATGGGCGCGGTGGCCGGGGCGACCGAACTGCTGGTGCGCGTCCACTCGGAGTGCTTCACGGGCGACGTGCTCGGCTCGCAGCGCTGCGATTGCGGCGAACAACTGCATCGCGCCATGCGCCTGATCGCCGACGCCGGCCGCGGCCTGATCATCTACCTGCGCCAGGAGGGGCGCGGCATCGGACTGCTCAACAAGCTGCGCGCCTATAACTTGCAGGACGAGGGCTACGACACGGTGGACGCCAACCTGCGGCTCGGCCACCAGGCCGACGAGCGCGATTACACCGTGGCGGCCCTGATCCTTCAGGACTGGGGCGTGCGCTCCATCCGCCTGATGACCAACAACCCGACCAAGATCGAGAGCCTGCGCGGCCTGGGGGTGGACGTCACCAGCCGCGTGGCGTTGCCGCCCAGCATCACGGCTGACAACGCCGGGTATCTGCGCACCAAGGCCGAGCGGATGCGGCACCTGCTGACGCTGCCGTAGGGCCACGGCTCAACCGCCCCGTTCGCCCCGAGCGAGTCGCTGCGCGTTGCGCCGCTCACTGCGGACGGCAGGTGAACAACACCCGCCACCCTATGCGCCCGACGGTCACCGTTACGTATGCCCAAAGCCTGGACGGCTGCCTGGCGGCCGAGCCGGGCCGGCCGCTCGCCCTGAGCGGGCCGGAGTCCTTGCGCTTCACCCACCGCCTGCGCGCCGCGCACGACGCTATCCTGGTCGGCCTGGGCACGGTCCTGGCTGACGACCCGCGCCTCACCGTCCGCCACGCCGAGGGGCCCGATCCCCAGCCGGTCATCCTGGACAGCCTGCTCCGCTGCCCGCTGGAGGCGGCGCTGCTGCGCCATCCCACGCGGCAGCTCTGGATCGCGGCCCGCGCCGACGCGCCCGCCGCGCGGCGCCGCGCGCTCGAGGCCGCCGGCGCGCGCCTCCTGGCCTTCCCGCCCGATGACCAGGGCCGCGTGCCGTTGCCGGCGCTGCTGACGGCGCTGGGCGAGCTCGGCGTCCGCACGCTGATGGTGGAGGGCGGCGCGCGCGTGATCACGGCCTGCCTGGTCCAGGGCCTGGCCGACCGCCTGATCGTCACCATCGCCCCGCGCCTGCTCGGCGGCCTGCCGGCCGTCGCCGCGCCGGTCAACGTCGCCCTGCGCCGAGCGCGCTACGAGGTGATGGGCGCCGACGTGGTCGTCTCCGCCGAAATCGCGCGGGACGCGCTCCCCCTCCCTGGGGGAGAGGGCCGGGGTGAGGGGTGAGGGCCGAACGATGCAGCGCCTCTGGTTCACGGCCCCTTTCCAGGTTGAGGTCCGCGACGAGGCCCCGCCGGCCCCGGCCGCGGGCGAAGCGCTCGTCGCGACCGTCTGCTCGGCCATCAGCCCCGGCACCGAGATGCTGGTCTACCGCGGCCAGTTCCCGCCCGGCCTGGCCGTGGACGCGACCCTCGAGGCGCTGGGCGGCGCGTTCGCCTACCCGCTGCGCTACGGCTACGCGTGCGTCGGGCGCGTGGCGGCGCTCGGCGCGGAGGTCGATCCGGCCTGGGCCGGCCGCCTGGTCTTCGCCTTCCAGCCGCACGCCAGCGCCTTCACCGCCCCGGTCGCCGAGCTGCTGCCGGTGCCGGAGGGCGTGACGCCCGAAGACGCCGTCTGCCTGCCGAACATGGAGACCGCCGTCAATTTCCTGCTGGACGGCGCGCCGCTCCTCGGCGAGCGCGTGGCCGTCTTCGGCCAGGGCGTCGTCGGCCTGCTCACCACGGCCCTGCTGGCCCGCCTGCCCCTGGCGGCCCTGGCGACGCTGGACCGCTACCCGCTGCGCCGCGACTGGTCGCGCCGCCTCGGCGCCACGGCCTGTTTCGATCCCGCGGACCCGGAGACGCCGGACCGGCTGCGCGAGCACCTGGACATGGATGGCGAGTACGCAGGCGCCGACCTGGTGTACGAGCTGACCGGCGCGCCGGCCGCGCTCGACCAGGCGATTGAGGCGGCCGGCTTCAGCGGCCGGATCGTGGTCGGCTCGTGGTACGGGCAGAAGCGCCACCCCGTGGACCTGGGCGGCCGTTTCCACCGCGCCCGGCTGCGCCTGATCAGCAGTCAGGTGAGCACGCTCACGCCGGAGCTGGGGGCGCGCTGGACCAGGCGCCGGCGCCTGAACGTGGCCTGGCGCCGGCTGACCGAGGTGCGGCCGGGACGCCTGATCACGCACCGCTTCCCGCTGGCCGAGGCCGCGCAGGCCTATGCGCGGGTGGACCAGGCGCCCGAAGAGGTTGTCCAGGTTATCTTCGACTATCGAGCGATGCCATGACCCCATCCCCAACCCCTCAACCCCATTACACCGTGGCCGTCAAACGCGCTTTCGTCGCCCAGCACTTCCTCGTCGGCGGGGATTGGGGTGCCGAGAACCAGCGCCACTCGCACCACTACGTCGTCGAGCTGCAGCTGGAGGGCGAGCGCCTGGACCGGCACGGCTACCTGGTGGACATCGTCGACATCGAACGGCACCTGAACGCGCTCGTCGCCCGTTACCGCGACCAGACGCTCAACGACCTGCCGGAGTTTGCGGGCCTCAACCCGAGCCTGGAGCACTTCAGCCGCATCCTGGCCGAGAGCCTGGCCGGCCTCCTCCAGGCCGAGACGCTGACGGCGCTGACCGTCAGGCTGTGGGAGAACGACATCGCCTGGGCGTCGTATCGGCGGGCGGTGTAGCGCATGCGCGTCGGCCTGGTGATCTACGGCTCGCTGGACACGGTCTCCGGCGGTTACCTCTACGATCGCCAGCTCGTCGCCCATCTGCGCGCGCAGGGCGATGAGGTCGAGATCATTTCCCTGCCCTGGCGGGCTTACCCCGGGCGCCTGCTGGACAACGTCGCCGCCGGCTTGGGCCGGCGGCTTCAGGCCGGGCGCTGGGACGTCCTGCTGCAGGACGAGCTGAACCACCCATCGCTGTTCGCCCTCAACCGCTGGCTGCGCCCGCGCGTCCCCTACCCGATCCTCTCTATCGTCCATCACCTGCGCTCCAGCGAACGGCATGCGGCCTGGCCGATGGCGTTCTATCGCCGGGTGGAGCGCGCCTACCTGCGCGGCGTGGACGGCTTCATCTTCAACAGCCGGACGACGCGTGAAGCGGTGGAGGCCCTCACCCCCCTCCCCGTGAGACGCGGGGAGAGGCGGGAGGTCGTCGCTTGCCCGGCGGCCGATCACATCGGTCCCGGGCTGGACCGCGACCAGATCGAGGCGCGCGCCGCCCGGCCTGGGCCGCTGCGCGTATTGTTCGTCGGCAATGTGATCCCGCGCAAGGGCCTGCACACCCTGCTGGCCGCGCTGGCGCGCCTGGAGGGAGGCTGGCGGCTGACCGTGGCCGGCAGCCTGGCGGTCGATCCGGCTTATGGCCGGTCCATCCGGGCCCGGATCGCGCAACAGCGGCTGGAAGACCGGGTCGCCCTGCTCGGCCGCCTGGACGACGCCGGCCTGCGCGCGCAACTGGCCGCGCACGACGTGCTGGCCGTCCCCTCTTCTTACGAAGGCTTCGGCATCGCCTACCTGGAGGCCATGGCGTTCGGCCTGCCCGTGATCGCCACGACGGCGGGCGGAGCCGGCGAGATCGTCACGCACGGGCAGGACGGCTGGCTGGCGCCGCCTGATGACCCGGACGCGCTGGCGGGCGCGCTGCGGGCGCTGGGGTCCGACCGCGCCCGGCTGAGGGCGATGAGCCGCGCGGCGCGCGCGCGCTATGACCGGCACCCCACCTGGGCCGAAAGCATGGCCCGCGTGCGGGCTTTTCTCCTGTCCCGGACGGCCGCTCTGGCGCGGGTATAATCCGCCTCGTTCCGCCTTCCGCTCTTGCCGGGAAGCGCCGCTTTGACCATCCCAAACCTGTCCGACGTCGAAGAGGCCGCCGCGCCGCTCATGGATCGTCCGCTCGACCGGGCGAGCCTGGGCGCGGTGATGCTCAGTCATCTGGCTGTGGACATGCAGACCAGCTCGCTCACTGTCCTGCTGCCTCCGCTGCTGACGACCTTCAGCCTGACCTACGCCTCGGCGGCCGGCATCATCTCCGCCAACAACCTGATCATCGCCATCGCCCAGCCCCTGTTCGGCCTGGCCGGCGACTTCCGCCGGGCGCGCTGGCTGGTGCCGGCCGGCCTGCTCCTGTGCGGGCTGGCCATGGCGACCGTGCTCCACCTGCCGGCTTACGGCTGGGTCGTGGCCGCCGTCATCCTCAGCGGCCTGGGGTCGGCGGCCTTTCACCCGGAGGCGCTCTCGGCCGTGCGCGCGGTGAGCGGCGACCGGCCGGCCACGGGCTCGTCGTTCTTCTTCTTCGCCGGGAATCTGGGTTTTGCGCTGGGGCCGCTGGCCGCCGCCCTGCTGCTCGAGCAGTGGGGGCGCGCGGGCGTCGCCTGGATGCTGTTGCCGGTGCTGCTCGGCGGCGTCGGGCTGTGGGCGCGGCGCGGCGCCCTGCGCGGGGCCGGCCGGCTGACCGTCCCCCGCCCGGCGAACCGGCGGGCGCTGCTGCGCCGCCCGTCGCGCCGGACCGTGCTCGTCGTGCTGTACCTGCTGGCCTTCATCGCCGTCCGCCTGACGGTGACCGGCGGCCTGCAGACCTTCATCCCCCTCTACTTCAGCCGGCCGGGCGGCCTGGGAAAGCCCGAGATCGCGCGCCTGCTGACGACGCTCTCCATCGCCGGCACCGTCGGCACGCTGTTCAGCGGCCCGCTGGCGGAGCGCCTGGGCCGACGTCTGGTCATCGCGGCCAGCATGGCGGCGGCGTTCGGGGCGCTGGCGGTCTTCCTGCGGTCGTCGGACCTGGTTCAACTGGCGGCGCTGGCCGTGGCCGGGGCCGCGCTCTCGGTGCCGTGGACGCTCTCGGTGATCATGGTGCAGGACGCCCTGCCCGACCACGTCGGCCTGGCCAGCGGCCTGACGCTGGGCACCGCGTACGGCGCGATGGGCGTCGGCGTGGCCGCCCTCGGCCAACTGGCCGACCGGGCCGGGCTGGAGCCGACGCTGGGCCTGGTGACGGTCCTGCCCATCGCCGTGCTGGTGATGGGAGTGTTTGTGCCGGAGAGGCCGCGCCGCCGATAATCCGCGCCGACTGCTATAAAATATTCGAGGAGTGAAAGATGGCCGCACTCGATTGGATCACCGCCGAACTTAACGCGCTCAAAGAGCAGGGCCTGTACAACACCATCCGCACCATCGGCTCGCCGCAGGGGGCCTGGCTGGTGGTGGACGGCCGGCGCGTGCTCAACTTCTGCTCGAACAATTACCTCGGGCTGGCCAACCATCCGCGCCTGGTGGAGGCCGCGCGCGCGGCGATGGCGCAGTACGGCCTCGGCCCGGCCGCCGTGCGCTCGATCGCCGGCACCCTGAGCCTGCACGTCGAACTGGAGCGGCGGCTGGCCGCCTTCAAGGGCGTCGGGGCCGCCCTGTCGTTCCAGTCCGGCTTCAACGCCAACCTGGCCGTCATCCCGGCCCTGGTCGGCAAGGACGACGTGATCTTCTCCGACCGGCTCAACCACGCCAGCATCATCGACGGCTGCCGCCTGTCCGGCGCGAAGATCGTGGCGTACGAGCACAACTCCGTCGCCCATCTGCGCGAGGTCATCGCCGCCGAGCAGGCCGCCGGCGGCCGGCGCCGCGCCCTGATCATCACCGACGGCGTGTTCAGCATGGACGGCGACATCGCGCCGCTGCCGGACCTGTACGCCGTGGCCGCGGCGGCGGGCATCCCGCTGATGGTGGACGACGCGCACGGCGAGGGCGTGCTCGGCCGGGGCGGGCGCGGCATCGTCGATCACTTCGGCCTGCACGGCCGGGTGGACATCGAAGTCGGCACGCTCTCCAAGGCGTTCGGCGTGGTGGGCGGCGTGGTGGCCGGCCAGCCGCTGATCATCGAGTGGCTGCGCCAGCGCGCCCGCCCGTTCCTCTTCTCCAGCGCCATGACGGTCCCGGACGTGGCCGCCTGCCTGGCCGCGCTCGACCTGCTGGAAAGCTCGACCGAACTGGTGGACCGGCTGTGGGACAACGCCCGCTACTTCCAGGGCGAGATGCGGCGCCTCGGCTTCGACCTGGGCGCGAGCGAGACGCCGATCACGCCCGTGATGCTGGGCGAGGCGCCGCTGGCGCAGCAGTTCAGCCGCCAGCTCTTCGAGCGCGGCGTGTTCGCCATGGCCATCGGGTTCCCGACCGTGCCGCGCGGCAAGGCCCGCATCCGCGTCATGATCTCGGCCGCGCATGAACGCGCCGATCTGGATCAGGGCCTGGAGGCCTTTGCGGCCGTGGGCCGCGAGCTGGGCGTCATTGCGTGACGCCGGTCGAAGGACAAAAGACGAAAGCCCGGTCCGGCTTCCGTCCTGTGGAGGTGCCATGACCAACCTCAGCGCCGTGCAAGAGCAGCTCAAGTGGAAAGAGCGCGCGCTCAACCTGATCCTGGAGATCGACCGCATCCGCGACTCGGCCGAGGACGAGCGCGCCATGATGTCGTCGGTTATGAGCACGCTGACCGAGGCCGTGGAGGCCGAACTGGGCCTGCTCTGGGTGCGCGACGACGACGCGCCCGAGGGCGGCGGCGAGCTCCAGCTGCGGACCGTGCTGGACCGCGCCAAGCTCTACGACGCGGCCTCCGCCGCGGCCCTGCGCGAGCTGGCCGTGCGGGCCATGGCCCAGCCCACGGCCACCCTGACGCGCGCCGATCTGGACCTGCAGGGCCGGCACCTGACCTACTGCCTGACCACGCCGCTGCGGGTGGGCCAGGAGACCTTCGGCGTGCTCCTGCTCCTCAACGCCGAGCGGCCCTTCGACGGGCCGGAACGCGAACTGGTGACCGGCGCCATCAGCCAGATCGACTCGGCGCTGCAGCACGCCCATACCCTGCGGGAATTGCAGCGGCAGAAACAGGCGCTGGAGACCGTCTTCCACATCGACCGCATCCGCGACCGCCAGCAGGACCTGGAGGCGATGATGGACGCGGTGCTGGCCGAGATCTGCCGCACCATCGAGGCCGAGACCGGCTTCATCATGCTCTACGACCGTTCGGGCCGCGAGCTGGAACTGCGCGCCGCCACCGACCACGACTTCGTCGCCACCCACGACACCGCCCACGTCATCCGCGCGGCGGCCGTGGAGGCCATCACCTCGTCGCGGATGATCAAGCGCGAGCGGGCGGAGGGCGCGGTGCGCGCCCTGCTGGCCGTGCCGCTGATCCTGCGCGACAAGCTGATCGGCGTGCTGGGCGTCGTCAACCGCATCGGCCGGCCGGCCTTCACGCGCTCGGACGTGCAGCTGCTCACCGCCATCGCCAGCCAGATCGACACCGCCATCTTCGAGAGTTTGCAGACCCAGCGCCTGCGCGGCGCCTTCGGCCAGTGCGTCGGGCCGCAGGTGATGGAGCGCCTGCTGACCATCGGCGACCGCGATATCCTGAGCGGCGAGCGCCTGCCCATCACGACCCTCTTCTCCGACATCCGCGGCTTCACCCACATGTCCGAGCGCCTGGACCCGGACGTGCTCCAGGCCGTGCTCAACGACCACCTCTCCGCCCTGACCGAACTGGTGCTCAAGCACGAGGGCACGCTGGACAAGTACATCGGCGACTGTGTGATGTGCTTCTTCAACGCCCCGGAACGCCAGGCCGACCACGCCCTGCGCGCCGTGCGGCTGGCGGTGGACATGATGCGCGCCCACCACCAGGTGATGGAGCGCTGGCAGAGCCGCCTGCCGCTGCCGCCGATCGGGATCGGCGTGAGCACGGGCGAGGTCATGGCCGGCAACTTCGGGTCGCTCAAGCGCCTAGAGTACACGGTCATCGGCCACGACGTCAACCTGGCCGCCCGCCTGTGCGGCGCGGCCGAGGCGGACCAGATCCTCATCAGCCAGGCGACCTATGACCTGGTCCGCGAGGCGGTCGTCGCCGACGAGATGCCGCTGATGCACCTCAAGGGCATCGGCGGCGACGTGCATTGCTGGAACGTGCGCGGGTTGCGGTAATCCACCTCCTCCCTCCCCGGCCCGGCCGGCCACCCCTCCTCCCTTCCAAAATCCAGGTCGTGGAGAGGGGGAGGCGGGGGTGGGGGTGAGGTCATTTTCACAGGAGGCCCCATGACCATCACGCTCACCTGGTACGGACATGCCGCCATGCGTCTGGACGTGGGCGGCGCCAAACTGCTGGTGGACCCGTTCTTCACCGGCAACCCGGCGGCGGCGATCACCGCCGAGCAGGCCGAGGCCGACTACATCCTGATCTCGCACGGCCACGGCGACCATGTCGGCGATGCGGTCGCCATCGCCAGACGCACCGGCGCGACTGTGATCGCCAACTTTGAAATCAGCAACTGGTTCAACACGCAGGGCGTAGCGAACACCCACGCCCAACACCTGGGTGGGGGGTTCCACTACCCGTTCGGTTATCTCAAGCTGACGCTGGCCCTGCACGGCTCCGGCCTGCCGGACGGCTCCTACGGCGGCAACCCGTGCGGCTTCCTGCTCACCGCCGAGGGCCGGAAGGTCTACCTGGCCTGCGACACCGGCCTGTTCGGCGACATGCGCCTGATCGGCGAGGAGGGGCTGGACCTGGCCGTGCTGCCCATCGGCGACAACTACACCATGGGCCCGGACGACGCGCTGCGGGCGGCCCGGCTGCTCCAGGCCAGGCACGTCGTCCCTGTGCACTACAACACCTGGGACCTGATCGCCCAGGACGCCGCCGCCTGGGCCGGACGCGTGGAGGCCGAGGCCGGCTCTAAGGTCCGTGTGCTCAAGCCGGGCGAGAGTTTTACGTTGGGATAGGGGCCGGTCCGAGACCGGCCTGTACGGAAGCCGGGGTTCGCAGCCGGGGTTAAAACCCCGGCTTACGGGTTAATCGAACCCCCAGAGAGCGACGGTGGCGTCGGCGCTGGCGGAGGCCAGGCGATGTCCGTCGGCGCTGAAGGCCAGGCTGTTGATATCGGCGCCGTGCCCGTCCAGGGTCCGCAACGGGCGCCCCTCGCGCACATCCCAGAGATGGATGTGCTTGTCGGCCGTGCCGCTGGCCAGCACCAGGCCATCCGGGCCGAAGGCCACACAATTCACGGTGCCGGTGTGGCCCTCCAGCGTCTTCTCGACCTTGCCGGTGGCCGTATCCCACAGGCGCACGACCTTGTCGGCGGCGCACGCCACCTGCTTCCCGTCCGGGCTGAAGGCCACGCTCCACGCATAGCCCAGTTTGCCCTCCAGGAGCGGCGGCAGGGAGCCCGTCAGACCGGCGGCGTTCCACAGGCGCACCATGCCGTCCAGGCTGGCCGTGGCCAGCGTCGCCCCGTCCGGGCTGAACGCCACGCTGCTGATGCGCTTGTTGTGTCCTCGGATCGACCGGCGGCGTTGCCCGGTCTCCACATCCCACAAAGTGACGGCGGCATCGGTCGTGCCGCAGGCCACCGTCCGACCATCCGGGCTGAAGGCCACGCTGGTGACGCCCTGCGCCAGCGCGATGCGGCGGACCGGCTGGCCGGCGCCGACCTCCCACAGTTGCAGCGCCGCATCCCGGCCGCCGGTCGCCAGCAGCCTGCCATCCGGGCTGAAGGCCACGCACCAGACCACATCCGTGTGGCCGGTGAGGGTGTGCATGTGCAGGCCCAGGCTGGTGACCCAGATCTGCGCCGTCTGGTCGTTGCCGGCCGAGGCCAGCAGGTCGCCGCGCGGGTTGAAGGCCACGCTCCACACCAGGCCGGTGTGCCCACGCAGGACCAGCAGGCGCTTGACCCATTGAACGGTCTCGACCGTGATGGTGCGCGGCGCGGTCTGGAGCAGCGCCGCCTGGGCCAGCGCCGGGCGCGCGGCGGGCCTGACGGGCGCGGCCGAGGCGGCCGCGCGCTGATGCGCCGGAGGGACGCTGCCGGGCGCGGCGCCGCTCAGTTCGCGCAGGGCGGCCACCAGTTCGGTCGGGCTGGCGTAACGCTCGGCCGGGTCCTTGGCCATCGCGCGCGTCAGGACGCGGTCGTAGGCGTCGGGCAGATCGGGCTTGAAGCGCAGGATGCTGGGCACCGGCTCGGTGATGTGGGCCACGGCCACGCCCATGGGCGTGTCGGCCTTGTACGGCAACTGCCCGGACAACGCCTCGAACACCACCACCGCCAGCGAGTACACGTCCGCGCGCGCGTCCACTTTGAGGCCGCGCGCCTGCTCCGGGCTCATGTATTCGGGCGTGCCGATGACGCCCGTGCCGGTGAAGGCGGACGACTCGGAGACCTTGGCGATGCCGAAATCGGAGAGATAGGAGAAACCGCGCGCGTCGAACAGGATGTTGCCGGGCTTGATGTCGCGGTGGATGATGTGCCGGGCGTGGGCCTCCTCCAGCCCCTCGGCCACGCGCTCCAGAATGCGCACCACCTCGCCGACCGGCAGCGGCCCGCGCGCCAGGCGCTCGTGCAGCGTCCCGCCGGCCATGTAACGCATCACCAGGAACGGCTGCTCCTGCTCGTCGCCAAAGTCGTAGATCGGGACGATGGCGTGGTGCTCGAGGGAGGCGATCAGCTCCGCCTCGCGCTGGAAACGCGTGCGGAACTGCTCTTCAAACGTCAACTGGCGCGGCAGCAGCTTGATCGCCACCTGCCGCTTCATCACCGGGTCGCGCGCCAGGAAGACGACCGCCATGCCTCCACGCCCAAGCTCGTGTTCGACGGTGTAGCGGCCGATGGTTTTATAGGACAAGGTGCCTGCCCCAAACTGAAGTCCGCCGTTATTCTACCACCTGGCCTCGTCCAAAAGACCGATGGCGTAGGCCAGCCGCCGCCCTATAATCGAGCGCACTCCCCCGACCGGGGTCATCCGAGGGACCGTGGTATGAAACCTTCCCCCCGCTGGCTCATCCTGCTCTCCCTGGCGCTGGCCGCCTGCGACCTGGCGGCGCCGGCCCTGCCCACGCTGGTGCCGACCCTGTCGCCGGCCCCGGCCACGCCGACGGCGATGAGGTCGCCGACCTCGCCGGCGCCCGTCGAACCCTCGGCCACGCCGCCTCCGTCGGAGACGCCGCCGACCCCAGCGGCGGCCCAGTTCATCGCCTACGTGCGCGACCGGCAACTGCTGGTCACGGACGTCACCGGCGGCCGGGCCGGCGGCACCACGCAGTACACGCTGGCCGGCGTCGACGACCAGGTGCTGAGCCTGACCTGGTCCCCGTCCGGCGAGTTCATCGCGTTTGTCTCGCTGGCGTCCGGCGAGCCGCGCCTGTTCGTCGTCTACGCCGTCGGCGCGGGGACGCCCGTGGACCTCGGCCCCGGCCTCGGCCCGGCCTGGTCTCCGGACAGCACCCGCCTGGTGTTCGAGCGCGACGGCAACCTGTGGCTCACGCCCATCGACGCGCCCGCGCCCGCTCAACTGACTTTTCAGATCGACTGGGCCTGGGGGCAGGCGGCCTTCACGCCGGACGGAAGCGCCGTGATCGTGGCCGAGAACGCGCGCGCCAACCTGGGCGCGTCCGGCAATACCTTCTTCACCCTCAAGCGCCTGGCCCTGGACGGCAGCGGCGCGCTCACGCCTCTGCCCGGCTCGCCGGAGCTGGCCGGCGTGCGCCTGCCCATGAACCTGCGTTTCGCGCCGGACGGCCGGAAGCTGGCCTTCTCGACGTCCTACCACTACAACGCCTGCGGCGCGCCCGGCGCTCATTACATCGGGGACGCCAACGGCAATAACCTGAGCGAGCTCGTCAGCCCGTCGCTGGCGGCGCTGGCCGACCCGCAGAACGAGGTCTTCCTGAGCGCCTACGACCTCGCCTGGAGCCCGGCCAGCGACGCGATCCTGGCCGCCGGCTACGTGCGCAATTGCAAGGATTTCTCCGGGGACATCGTCGGCGGGCCGCAGCTTTCGATCCTGGGGCTGGACGGGACCGAGCGCCTGATCGTGCCGGGCGCGTTCAGCGCGCCGAGCTACGACCGCACCGGGAACTGGTTCGCGGCCGTCCGCTATCCCGGCCTGCAAAGCCCGGACGGCAACGTGCAGATCTACTCGGCCCAGACCGGGGAACTGGTGCTCGACCTGGGGCCGGGGAACAGCCCACAGCTCCAACCGTAAGAGTGGCTTCCCGCCGCGATCATCGCGCGCGCAGGAAGCCGACGCAACGCATCGGCGACGCGCTCCAACGAGTCGTAAGAGCGGGCTGCGCCCGCGACCCGTCCCCTACTCGCCCGGCCGCAGCTCCAGCGGCAGGATGACCCGATCCCCCCCCAGTCGCCGGCCCTGCGCGTCGAAGGCCGGCAGCCGCGCCAGGTCCGGCGCCGCGGGGTCATACCAGCCGACCGCCACGCGATAGTCGCCCGGCGGCGCGGCCGACAGATCGAGCATGACCGTGTCCGTCACGACCTCGCCCGCGACCCAGAGCGTGGTGGGATAGGTAAAGGCGCGCGGCGCGGCGTCGGCCTGGGCCACGATGACCTCGTCGGCGGGGTTGAAGACGTGGACGAAGTACTTGTAGTCGCCGCGCGGCTTGGCCAGCGCGCCCCAGGCCAGCGTCAGGCGCAATTCTGAGCCGACCCGTTCGACGTCATACCCCCACAGCGTGAGCTGATCGTCGAAGATCGCGCCGACCCTGGTCTGGAGCGGCGGCGCGGCGAAGGCGCGCTCGCGCCCGGTCACCCTCGTCGCGCCGACCTCCACCTCCGGCCCAACGGCCTGGCCGGTCTCGTCTTCGAGCTGGAGCCCAAGCGCGTAGCGTCCTGGCGGCAGGTCATCGGGCAGAGGCAGGCGCGCGCGCCCAATGAGCCAGGCATCGGCGAACCACGTCCGCGGCGGCGAACCGGGCGCCAGATCCGCAATTATCTCGTAGAGACGCCCCGCCGGGGCGTCTCCCGGCGGGGCGTCTCCCGGCGGGGCGTCTCCCGGCGAGAGCGTCCACCGCGCGCGGTAATTCTGCGCGGGCGCGGCCTCCGTCAGCCAGCGCACGACGACGGTCAGCGTCTCCCCCTGCGCCGCCTCAGCCGGTATATCCACAGCCTCGATCCCGATTTGATCGTTGAGCGTAAACTGCGCGGCGCGGCCGTCGCGCGGGTGGCGACGGTTCAGCGCCACCGGCACGCGCGCCTCGCCCAGCGGCTGGAGCGTCTCGACATCGTAGAGCGACAGCGCGAGCGTGTACGCGCCGGGCGGCTCGCCCGGCCCGGCCAGCGCGAACCGATAGGCGTCCACGACGACCTCGCCCGGCCGCCACAGCGCAGTCGGGTAGTAGCCGGCGACGGTCTGAACGTCGCCGCCGCGCGCCCATTCCTCGCCGGCGGAGTCCAACAGCCGCAGGGCGACCTGATAATTCTTCGGCAGGTCGGCCAGCGCCTGCCATTCCACACGCGCCAGCAAGGTATCGCCGGCCTCCAGCCCGGCGGCCGCCGTCACCACGCGCACCAGGCCGCCCCAATCCGCCAGCGGCGGCTCCACCGAGGCCTCGCTCACGCCGGCGTCGTCCACGACCAGCGGCGCCAGGTACACCAGCCCGCGCGGGCGGCCGGTCGCGGTGACGGCCGGGTAGACCGCGCCCTGGTCGGACAATTCGACGGACCAGAAATACAGGCCGGGCGCGAGATCGGCCGGCAACGTCGCCGTGAAATGGGCCCGGGCTTTTCCGTCCGGGTCCGGGGCGAGGGGCAGTGTGACAGCCACGGGCGGCTGGGCGGACGAGGGCGGCGGCAACCGCAGCCGGAAATGCGCCGAGACGCTGCGCGCCAGGTCCCACTCCGTCTGGACCGTCACCGCCTCGCCCCGCGCCGCCGTCTCGACGCTGTAGGCCAGGCGCGTGAGCGCAAATCCGCCTTCAAAGCGCACGCGGTCGTGATGCGGGTAGGCCAGCGTATCGAAATCGATGTTGAGGGGCAGAGGACTGGGCGGCGCGTCAGGGAGAAAGCGCAAAATCCCAAAGCCCAAGACCAGGAGGCCCAGGACAAAGGACAAAGGACGAAGGACGAAAGACCGAAGGCTATATCCAAAAGCCCGAATCTTAAGTTCCAACTCCCCCGTATGCGCTCGGCGATACGCCGCAACCCCCGACGGCACGATGAGCGCCAGCAGGCTGAAGACTTCGGCCGCCGCGCGGAGGGGCGTGCGGTCCAGCCAGAGCGTCACGGTGTGCGCGCCCGGCGGAACGTCAAACGCCAGCCAGCCCAGGCCGTCGGCGGCGCGGACCGCGAGCGGCGCCCCGTCCGCCTCGCCGCGCCAGCCCGGCCAGAAGTAGGTCGGCGCCGCCACGGTCGCCGGCGCGTCGCCGGCCACCGTGATCCGCCATTGCTCGCGCGCGCCGCGCTTCCACCGGCGCTCGCCCTCGGCCGCGCCGCTCAGGGTCTTGAGGCGGGGCGCGCGGCCCAGCATGACGTCCGACGTGAACGGCCGTGGCCTCACGGCCTGGGGCAGGTACTCGGAGTTGACCGTGTTGCCGATGGCGGTGGTGGCGTACTCGTACAGGTTCAGACGGCCGGCGGTGACGTCGGCGTCCGTCAGCGGGATGAACTCCGGGCGCAGGCCGAGGAGACCGGCCGCGGCGAGCAGGAGCGCGCCGGTCCCGGCGGCGAGAAAGTCCGCCCGCGGACGGCGGACGGCGGACGGCGGCGTGTCGGAGGCCTCCCAACGCCACAGGCCGGCGGCCAGCGCCGACGCGAACAGGGCCTGGAGGCCCAGAAAGCGCCACGGGAACTGCGTGTAACGCAGCAACGGCAGCGCCTCCCACACCGGCCGACTGAGCGGCGTGACCATGAGGGTCGAGACGGCCAGGCCGATGAACAGGAAAGCGTGCGTCCACGTCCAGCGCCGCTCCCGGCCGGCGCGCCACGCCAGGGCCAGCGCGCCCGCCGCCGCCAGCGCCGTCGGGATCAGGCCCAGGCTGAAGGGCTGGCTCTGGTAATCAAATATCATACCCGCCTGCAACAGGTCCGCGCCCCGGAAGTGATTGCCGTAAAAGAAGTAACCCTGGGTGAGGTCGCCCAATTGCACGGCCCCGCCTTCGGCCAGCGCCGGCAGCCAGAAGAACGCCGCGAGCGCCAGGCCCCAGAGCAGCGCCAGCACGCCGATCATCCGATGCCTCGCGTTCTCCTGGAATGAGCAGGCAATGACCTGCAACCCGAGAAACGGCAGAAAGATCAGCGCCGACACATTGTGCGTGCAGACAAGCGCGGCGGCGGCCAGCGCCAGGACCAGAGCGCGCCCGAAGCCGGGCTGAGCGGCCAGGCGCTGGGCGGCCCACAACGCCAGCGGGAACAGGCCCATCGCCCCTAGCTCCGCCAGCGAATCGCCGCGGATATAGACGTTGACCAGGTGGAACGGCGTGAACGTGTAGGCGGCGGCGGCCAGGCCGGCGGCGGCGCGCGGCGCGCCCAGGGCCCGCAGCCAGCCGAACATCCCGGCCGCGCCGGCCAGCAGCGCCAGGGCCTGTGTCAGCTTGAGGGCGGCGACGAACGAGAAGCCGTACAGCTTGAGCAGCGCGGCGACATGGGTGGAGGCCGACGCATAGTAGGTGAAGTACGGCATCCCGTAGCCGTACGCCGCGTCCGGCATCCAGCGCGCCGGGAATTCGCCGGCGGCCAGCGCCGTCAACAATTGCTGGACGCGGAAGAGCAGGTTGGGCGAATCGCCGATGCCGCGGGTGAGGAGGAAGCCGGGGTCGGAGAAGAGCGGGAGGACGGCGAGAGCCGTGAGCAGAAAACAGAAGGCAGGCGGCAGGCGGCGGTACAGGCGATCCCGCCAACGGCCGACTGCCACCTGCCTGCTGCCGCCTGAACTCACCGCCGTCGGAGCACCAGGAACCCCGCGATGCCGGCCGCCAGGAGGATGAGCATGACGCCGGCCGCGCCGAAGAGCGCCGTGCGCATGGTCTGGTCGTCCCCGGCCGGGACGACCGCGCCGCCGCTGCCCTGCTGTGCGCCGAACTCAATGTTCACACTGGCGCCGGCCTGCACCTCCAGCCGGGCGTTGGCGCTGGTGGTGGCGTTGTAGCCGGTGGGCGGCGCCGCCGCCAGCGTGTACACGCCGGGCACGATGTTCTCGAAACAGTGCTGCGTCTCGCCGGGCTGGGTGATGTGGCTCTGCACCGGCGCGCCGCTGGACGCCTCGATCAGCGTCAGGTTGCCGCCCGCTACCGGCCCCTCGTCTTCCTCGCGCAGCGCGTTCCCGTTCACGTCCTCGTAGATCGTGGCGCAGAGTTGGCCGGTCTCAACGGCGGCGACCGGCGTGTTCACGACGGCCGTCGTCGGCGTCGCCTCACCCCCCGGAGCCGAGGTGGGCGCGGCGTTCGGATCGGCGGTCGGCTGCGGCGCCGGCGTCTCGGTGGGCGGCGTAGACGGGGCGCCCTGGCCGATCACCAGTCGCTGGCCCACGCTCAACACATTCAGGTTGACGCCGCCGTTCAGGGCGCTGAGCTGATCCAGCGTCAGGCCGGCGTTGGCCGCGATCCCCCAGCCGGTATCGCCGGGCCGGACGACGTAGACGATGTTGCCATCCGGGCCGGCGGTGGGCATGACGAACGGCGCGGCGGTCGGCGGCGGGGCGGCCGGGGGCGACGTGGGCTGCGGGCCCGTGCCGCCGCCGGGCGGGTTGGTCGGCGCCGCGCCCGTGCTGACCACGGTCAGGGAAGCCTCGTCGAAGAAGGCCGCCAGCCACTGCCGCGACGTGCCGCGATAGTCGGCGGACAGGAAGACGCCCACCTTGCCGCCCGCGCCGACGGTGGTCTGCACGCTGACCGCCTGCCAGCTATCGTAAGGCGCGATGGCGCCGGACCAGGCCACGCCGCCCGCGAACTGGTTGTCGCCGCCGTTCGGGTCCAGGCCGACCTGGATGCGCACCGGCGCCGACGTGTCGGACGGCGTCGGCCAGCCGGCGGTCGCCACCCAGGCGCGCGCGTATACGGTCAGACGCACCGTGGCCCCGGCCGGGGCGTTCGCCACCTGCTTGACGCCCGCCCACCACGGGTCCCAGTTGTTGACAATGCGCTGCGAGCTGTTGCCGGCGAAGACGAAGGCGCTGGCCGCCCCGGCGCTCAGGCTTTCCTGGTTCCACTGCGGCTTGTAGGCATAGTTGAAGGAGCCGTCGGCAGGTTTGGCCGTCTCGGTCCACCACGGCGACCAGTTGGCGGCGCCGGAACCGGAGCCGGCCGACTCAAACCCGCCGTTGGCGAGCAGGTTGCCGGTCTGCGGCAGAGGCGCGGCGGACGCCGGCGCCTGGCGCGGGGTGAAGATGAGCGCGGCCAGGACGGCCGCCAGCAGAAGTCGGAATGCTTTCGTCATAGTCGTTCGTCTACCTCGTTCCTGAAATCGGGCTGCGGCCGACAGCGTCGGCTAGGGGCCCACGATGAGCCGCTGGCCCACAAAGATCGTATCACCCGGGAGATTGTTCCAGGCCTTCAGTTGCGCCACGGTCGTGTTGTAGCGCCGGGCGATGCGGCTGAGATTGTCGCCGCGCTGGACGACGTAGATCAGCGTCACGACCGTCGGCTGGCTGGCGCCCCCGCGAATGATCAGCACCTGGCCGACGAAAATCCGGTTCGGGTCGCGGATGTTATTGGCCGCGATCAGGGCCGAGAGCGAGAGGCCGAAACGCCGGGCGATCGAGCCGAGCGTGTCGCCGCGCTTCACCACGTAGGTCTCCGGCGCGCCCGTCGGCGCGGCGGGCGGCGTGGGCGACGGCGTGCTCGTCGGCCGGAGCGTCCCGGTCGCCGTCGGGCCGAGCGTGGGCGTGGCGCTGGGCACCGGCGTGCCGCCCACCGAGATCACCTCCAGGGTCACATCATCAAAGAAGGCGGACATGAACTGCCGCGAGAAGCCGCGGTAATCGGCGGCCAGGAACACGCCCACCCGGCCGCCCGAGCCGACCACGGTCTCCACCGAGACGGCCTGCCAGCCGGTGTGCGGCGTGACGATGACGGACCAGGCCACGCCGCTGGCGAACTGGTTGTCTGAGCCGTTCGGGTCCAGGCCCACCTGCACCTTGACGGCCACGGTCGTGTCGGACGGCGTCGGGTAGAAGCTGGCCGCCGTCCACACCCGCGCGTGAGCCGTGAGCCGCACCCGCGCGCCGGCCGGCGCGCTCACCACCTGCTTGACGCCCGCATACCACGGGTCCCAGCTGTTGATCACGCGCTGCGAGTTGTTGCCGGTGCGGATGAACTCCGCCGCGGCGCCGGCGCTGCGCTGTTCCACGTTCCAGCTCGGCCGGAACGCGTAGTTGAACGAGCCGTCGGAGGGCCGGGCGGTCTCCAGCCACCAGGCCGACCAGCCGGTCGCTGTGGCGGCGCCGCTGGAGGTTTCAAAGCCGCCATTGGTGATCAGGTTGCCGCTCTGCGCGGTCGGCGCCGCCATCACATGCAGGGGCGCCAGAGCCGCGATCAACGCGAATACCGTCAGGCCGGCCAGCCAGCGATACGTGCGCATGTTTCCACTCCTTGCCGCGGCCCGGTCACGGGCCAGGCGCTTTCAGCCTCACCGCGTCGGCCCCCGTCCCGCTCACCAGGAGCCGGTCACCCGATGGATAGCGGTACAGGCCCACGACGATCTGGAGTCCGCCGGGCTCAGCGTCCGCCGGCCGGTCCAACATCGCCGTCTCAGAAACCCAATCGCCCGGCCGCCACGCGCGGACCGGGTACAGCGCGCCGCCGAGCGGGCCGTCGGCCTGGTCCAGGAGGACGTCCTCAGCGCGCAGATGGACGAAGACGTGCAGATCGTCATCGAGCGGGCCATCAGCCGACCAGGTCAGCGCCACGCGCCAGCCCGGCTCGACGTTCAAGACGTCGGCGGCGCGCAGAATGATCCGGCGTCCGCCGCCGGCTTCAAACTCGGCCAGCGGCTCGCCGGCGGGCCGGAGCGGCTCAGCCGAATACGCCGCCCACAACGGGTAAGCCTCCGCCTCCCGATCGTTGCGATACAGCGCGCCGGGCCCGGCCGTTACACGGGCCGGCTCCGGCAGCCAGGCGACGGCCTCGGCCGGGCGGCCGGTGTGCGGCCAGATGAACACGGCGGCCTCCGCGGTGTCGGCCGGGGCCGGCGCCTCATCGCCGGCAAACACGCGCACCGCGGGACTCGGCTGGAGCAAGAAACGCACCGCCGGGAAGGCCTCCCACAGACGGCGGTCCAGGAACAGCGTCCGCCCGCCGCCGGCCACGTAAGCATTGGCCCGGCGCGCCAGCTCGGCCGCAGCCGACTGGAAATACAACGCCGTGTTCGGGTCGCGCGCATAAGGCCCGAAATAGTCCAGCGCCGTCCGCGTCCCGTGCGCGGCCAACAGCGCCGCGATCAACCCGGCGGCCAGCCAGCCGGCTGGGCGTGAGCGGGCGGCCGCCCGTCCCCACACAGCTTCCAGCGCCAGCGCCGGGAACATAAAGACCATCGGCAGGACGCCGATCGCGCGCAAGAAGTGCGGGGCGTCTTGCGAGAACACGGTCGGGATCAACAGCGCGCCGGTCCACAGCAGCGCCAGAGCCGCCGCGCCGTCGCGACGTTTCCAGACACGGTGAAGCGCCAGCGCCACGCCGGCGTAGAAAGCGACACCCAGCACCGGGTCGAACACCGGGCGGCCCGGCACGTTGTGGCGCGCGTTCAGGTCGCCGTGCCAGACGAACATCCCAACCACAGCGCCCAGGTTGTTCAAGAGCGTCGCCGCGCCTGGCGCGAGGCCCGCGCCGAAGATGGACACCTGCTCCACCCGGCCGAGATAAATCTGCGGTTCGCTTATGGCGTAGAGGGCGAGCGGGGCGGCCACCAGCGCGGCGGGCACAATAAAAGCCGACAAGTCCCGCGCCAGTCCAACCGCAGGACCCCCCGGCTTCTCGCCGCGCATCGCGCCGCGCACAGCGCGAGCACTATACCAGAAAATGCCAAAAGCGATGAGGGGCAGCGGGATCAGGCGCGCGGCGAGATAGGTGTAAAAACATAATCCGCACAGCGCGCCGGCCAGGGCGATCAGCCAGCGCCGACGCGTGCGCCAGCCGTGGGCGGCGCAGGCCAGCATCAGGGCCGCCAGCGGCGGCAGCGTGGCGGCGCGCAGCCCGATGCGGCTGAGGGCCAGCGCCCACAGGCTCCCGGCGGTGAGCGCCGCCGCCATCAGGCCCACCCGCCGCCCGAACAGGGCCCGGCCCAGGGCGTAGGCGGCTACGATATCGAGCGTGCCGAGGACCGCGGCTGGGAAACGAACGGCCAGCGGCGTCCGCCCGAAGGCCGTCACGCTGGCGGCCAGCAGGTAGATGAACAGCGGCTCCCGGCCGTTGTTGGCCGGGAAATAGATCGGGCGCGCGCCGGCCTGCACGTCCAGGGCGTCCAGAGCATAAAACGCCTCGTCGGCATACAGGCCGGGCGGCAAGTGATCGAGCTGATAGAAGCGCAGGCAGCCGCCCAGGACGACGATCGCCAGCAACAGAGCCGCCTCCCAATGGCGAGCGGCCTGGGTCATCAGCACGTTATGGGTCCGGGGAAGTGCCATAAGCCTGCGGTCGAGATTGTACCTCGCTCTTGGTGCTTGACTTCCCCGGAAGGGGTATGCTAGACTGGCAACATCTTGAAGAAAGGGCAAGGCGCAGTGTACATGCAGATGAAACCCGATGTACGCCTCGGCATTCCGACCGGTCCCGCCGGAATGTCCTTGTCGTATTGCGCCTGTTGCCCGTAGAAGTTTGTTGACACACTGACTTCCCGGCCGTGGGCGCGAGCGACCGCAATGCCCACGGCCTTTTTTTGTCCCTGTTCGCAATGGGCCGTGGGTATGCGCTGAGGCGCAGCACCCGCGGCCTGTTTTTTATGGATGGACCTCCACTCGGAGGCGGTCTATGGACGTCAAAATACGATCAATTGAGGCGCTGTCGGAGGCGGAACGCGACCTGCTGAGGCAATGCCTGGACAAAATCAGACTGAAGCTCGATGAGCCAGCGCCGGCCTGGTGTGTGACGCTGGAGACCCGGCATGTGACGCTGAGTTTCTTCATCCCGGCCGGGGTGGAGTTGCGCTGGGGGGACGGCCGGGCGGCGCTGGCGGAGGCGCGCCCATGAGCACACGTCTTGCGGACGCCGGCTCACGCCGGGTCAGGTTGCCTGACCCGGCCGGCAACCCGATCGAGTTGGTGAGCCTTGCCCGTGATGACGCTGACGGTCGGCGCCGCGACGCTGCGCCTGGCCCATACACCCGGCCATGCGGCCGATCAGTTCGTGCTCTACCACGCCGCGACCGGCGCGCTGTGGGCCTCGGATTTCCTGAGCGACCTGAAAACGAGGTCCATCACCGCCTGAACGTCGAAAGCGCGTCTCGTGAGCTGGGCGGCCGGGCCGACCCGAAGCGGGTCGGCTGGAACAAGGACGGGGAAGCGGAAAATGCTAGCTGAGCCGCGCCCCTATGGCGGCGACCGCGACTGGCGCGCCATGCTGGACCTGCTGGTGGCGGGCCGGCGCGCGGATAACGGCACGTACTACGTCCACACCGGCGACGTCAGCTGGTGGCTGTACTATCACGACGCCGAGGCCGTGTTCGCGGACCGGATCAGGCTCTGGGAACGGGACGGCCAACTGCTGGGCTGGGCGCTGTTCACGCCGGAGGAGCGTTTCTTCGACTTGTTCGTCCACCCGGAACTGCGCGGCGCGCCCGAGGCCGAGGCCATGCACGCCTGGGCCGAGGCCCAGATCACGGCTCAGGTGAAGGCGCTCGGCGGGCAAAACCTCCGGACGATGTGGATCTCCGAGACCGACGCGGTGCGGCGCGCGCTGCTGGAACGGCACGGCTTCACGCACGGGGGATACGTGTTGAACTACATGGAGCAGGCGTTGACTGAGCCTGGCGCGGACGCGCCGTTTCCGGACGGGTTTGAAGTCCGGCCGGTGGCGCCGGGCGAGGCCGAGGCTGAGGCTCGGGCGCGGGCCTCGTATGGCGCCTTCCAGTCCTCCTGGGAGTGGGCGCCCTACCTGGCGCGCTACCGGCGCTTCGCGCGCTCGCCCGTCTATGAGCGCGAGCGCGACCTGGTGGCGGCCGCGCCCGACGGCCGGATCGCGGCCTTCGCCATCTGGTGGCCGGACGAGGTCAATGGCGTGGGCCTGTTCGAGCCGGTCGGCACGCACCCGGACTTCCAGCGCCGCGGCCTGGGCCGGGCCGTGGTCCGGGCGGGGTTGCGCGCCATGTGGGCGCGGGGCCTGGCGCGCGCCATCGTCTGCTCCGCGTCCGATAACCCGGCCGCGGTCGCCCTCTATGAGGCGTGCGGCTTCCGCGCCGTGGATCGGCTGCTGCTGTACGAAAAACCGATTGTGTGAGCGGCCCGCCGGGCGCGACCCGGCGGCCAGAAAGAGATCATCCCATGGCTACGCCGACCATTGTCACCGATGCCCTCGTGGTGCCGGACGCGCCGCCCATCGCGGGCCTGGTCTTCCGCCGTTTCCGGGGCGAGGCCGATTTCCCGCAGATGACGCGGGTGCTGGCCGCCGCCGAGGCCGCCGACGGCAACGAGCGCATCGTCACCCTGGACGAGATCCGCAACACCTACGCGCACCTGCCGGAGACCGACCCGGCGCGCGACATCCTTATGGCGGAGGTGGACGGCCAGCTGGTGGCCTATGGGCGCGTCGAAGCGTGGCGCGAGGACAGCGGCGCCCGGCTGTATAACCACTTCGCCTTCCTCGACCCGGCCTGGCGGCGGCGCGGCCTCGGCGGCGCGATGCTCCAATGGTTCCAGAACCGCCTGCGCGAGATCGCGGCCGCGCACCCGGACGACGGGCCGCGCTTCTTCCAGTCCTTCGCCTCCGACCGCGCGCCGGGGACCGAGGCCATGCTGCTGAAGGCCGGCTACAGCGCGGTGCGCTGGGGCTACCTGATGGTGCGGCCTGATCTGGAAAACCTCCCGGACTTCCCGCTGCCGGACGGCGTCGAGGTGCGCCCGGTCCTGCCCGAGCACTACCGCGCCATCTGGGACGCCAACACCGAGGCCTTCCGCGACCACTGGGGCTTTTCCGAGCCGACCGAGGCCGACTACCAGGCCTGGCTGAACAACCGGACCATCTTCACGCCGGAGCTCTGGCAGATCGCCTGGGACACGGCCACGGACCAGGTGGCCGGGCAGGTGAAGGGCTTCATCAACCACGCCGAGAACGCGCACTTCAATCGTCAGCGCGGCTGGTGCGAGTTCATCAGCGTGCGCCGGCCGTGGCGCAAGCGCGGCCTGGCGCGGGCCCTGATCGCGCGCACCCTGCGCGTCTTCAAAGAGCGCGGCCTGACCGAAGCGGCGCTGGGCGTGGACACCCAGAATCTGAGCGGCGCGCTGCGGGTGTACGAGGCCTGCGGCTTCCGGCCCGTCAAGCGCGACGCGACGTACCGCAAACCGATGACCTGAGACCGGCTTCACGCCGAGGAGAGAATCTCATGCTGACCAACACCGCACCGCTCAACCTGATTCAGGTGCCCGGCGCGCCGGCCGGTTTCGTCTTCCGGCGCTTCCAGGGCGAGGGCGACTTTCCGCGCATGGCGGAGCTGCTCAACGCCGTCTCGCGCGCGTACGAGTATGATTACATCCAGCGCGCCGACGAGCTGGCCAACGACTACGCCCACCTGCTCAACTGCGACCTGGCCACGGATTTCCTGTTCGTGGAGACCGAAGCCGGGCGGGATGTGGCTTACTGCCGGGTGTGGTGGGAAGACGAACTGGACGGCCTGCGCCGCTACCCGATCGTCCTGAACCTCCTCCCGGAGTTCCGCCAGCCGCCGGACCTGGAGCGCGCCCTGCTCCACTGGGCCGAAGACCGCCTGCGCGCCATTGCGGTGACGCATCCGGCCGAGACAGACAAGGTCTTCCACGTCTGGGTGATGAACAGCGACCGGGACCGTGAACGGACGGCGCTGCTGGAGGCGGAAGGCTACCAGCCGGTGCGCTGGGGCTACCTGATGCGCCGCGACCTGGCCGAGCCTATCGAACAGCGCGCCCTGCCCGACGGCCTGACCGCGCGGGCGCCGCGCCCGGACGAGTATCGCCAGGTGTGGGACGCCTTGCAGGAGGCCTTCCGCGACCACTGGGGGTTCCGGCCCAACACCGAGTCCGAATATGCAGGCTGGCTGACCTCGCCCACGTTCGACGCCAGCCTGTGGCAGGTGGCCTTCGCGCCCGGCGCCGACGGCCAGGGCGAGCAGGTGGCGGGCATGGTGCTCAACTTCATCCCGCACGAGGAGAACGAAGTGCTCGGCCTGAAGCGCGGCTGGACCGACCCGATCTGCGTGCGCCGGCCGTGGCGCAAGCAGGGCGTGGCCAAGGCCCTGATCCTGCGCAGCCTGGAATTGCTCAAAGCCCAGGGCATGACCGAGGCGGCGCTGGGCGTGGACACGCAGAACCCGAACGGCGCGCTGCAACTGTACGAGAGCTGCGGGTTCCGGCCGATGTCGCGCAGCACCACTTATCGCAAGCCGCTGCGTTGACGCGGAGAGACTGGTTGAATAGAGACCGGCGACCGGCGCGCTGGTCGCCAGTCTCTAATTCTCCCGCCTGGCCAAAACGATCCAGAGAAGAGTGATTGCAATGGGTGTCATCAGCGGAAAAATCCTGAAAAAGAACGGCTGGCCGGAGGGGCCGCTGATCCGCCTGGCCAAGGAGGCCGCCGACGCGCTCTGGCGGGACGGCCTGGACCGCGAGCAGATCCTCGCGCGGCTGGAAGCCGTGCGCGCGGACCCGGCCGCCTTCCTGGACGACGCGGCCACGGGGGGCCTGGCCCAGGCGCTGACCAGGGCCCAGGCCGGGCCTGTCCAGCGCGACGAGAGCCTGCGCGAGGCCGCCCGGGACTATCCGGTGTGGGGCCGGGAGTACATCGACCCCGGCGCGCTGGCGCAGATGGACAACGCTCTGCGCCTGCCGGTCAGCGTGGCCGGCGCCCTGAT
>Ga0101944_10002645_pt1 | contig 28029 bp, 19 predicted proteins | sample DewCreD2012metaG_FD_75245 | JGI IMG/M metagenome (GOLD analysis project Ga0101944, IMG submission 75245) | Hot spring sediment bacterial and archeal communities from British Columbia, Canada, to study Microbial Dark Matter (Phase II) - Dewar... ... | reverse complement strand
CACGCTCGCGCCCCTGCCCTCCCGCCTGCAGGCGGGAGGGCAGGTCCCTCTACCCCTCCAGACCATTGCAGGCAAGAATAGAGGGAAATCCAGATACAAGACTGCCAGTTGGCCGTGGACCCGAGTCCTTGCGGACGGGCCGGGCGCCGGGATTGGCCTTGCCGGCCCGCTCGACGGCTGCACGATAAGGGCGTGACCGATCAATTCAGCTCGCAGTGCACCCCATCTGACGGCGAGGAGAACACCGCGAGACGCCGCGCCTTGGTTGCCCTGGCGCTATTGGTGCCGATGCCAAGTCTCGGCACCGCGGCCTCGATGCTTTGGTGGCCCGGGACGTTGGGCGGCCAAGCCGTGTTTCTGGCGTGCAAACTCTGGGTCGCCGCCCTGCCGCTGTTTTGGCTGCTCCGGGTCGAACGGGGCCGGTTGAGCTGGTCGCCTCCGCGCCAGGGTGGGTTCCTGGCCGCGGGTTTGCTGGGCCTGCTGATTGCCGCAGCCATCGTGGCGGCGTATTGGCTGAGCCGTAGCATGGGCTGGCTGGACGTGGCCCAGGTGGCCGAGCGCGCCGCCAGGACAGGGCTTGGCAACCGGGGTGTTTACCTGGCCGGGGCGCTCTACTGGGTCGGCCTGAACTCGCTGTTGGAGGAGTATGTGTGGCGCTGGTTCTGTTTGCGGCAGTGCGAACGGCTCTTCAGCGGGCGGCGTGCCGTGCTGGCTGCGGCTGTCGGCTTCACGCTGCATCACGTCATCGCCCTGGCTGCCCAGTTCTCCTGGCCGTTGGCCGCCTTGGGTAGCGGTGGCGTGTTTGTGGGCGGGGTGGTGTGGGGCTGGCTGTACCTGCGTTACCGCTCGGTGTGGCCGTGCTACGTCAGCCACGCCATCGCGGACCTGCCAATCTTTGTGCTGGGGTGGCGCATCATTTTTGGCGGAAGCTGACTGGCCGTTCAAAGCCGGGATTGCCCCACGTGCGGGCAGTTTGGCACAAATGGGGGCGGATTATGAAAACCTCGATGGGATTGCCGTTTTCGACAAGCGCTGCACTCGCAGCCTTGGTGCTCCTCACCACGCTCACTGTTGCCCCGGCTGCGCTGAGGCCGGTCGGCCTGCGCTGCGAATACCGCGTCAACCCGCTCGGCATTGACGAGCTACAGCCGCGTCTGACGTGGCGCGTCGAGTCGGCCGAGCGCGGCCAGCGACAGACCGCCTGGCAAATCCTCGTGGCCAGCAGCGAGGCGGCACTGCGCCAGGGCCGCGGCGATTTGTGGGACAGCGGTCAGGTCGCCAGCGACCAGACCGTGAACGTGGTCTATGCCGGCAAACCGCTCGGCTCGCGCCAGCCGTGCTTCTGGAAAGTGCGCGTTTGGGACAAGGATGGCCAAGCGTCGGCCTGGAGCGAGCCGGCCTTCTGGACCATGGGCCTGCTCCGGCCGGAGGACTGGCAGGCGCATTACATCAGCTTCCGCGACACCACGCCGCTGCACAAAGACCCCAAGACCCTCCACCTGCCGCCGGCCCGGCAGTACCGCAAGGAGTTCGCTGCGGCCAAAACCGTCCGGCGCGCCACCGTTTATGCCACGGCCCTGGGCATCTACGAACTTTACGTCAACGGCCGGCGCGTGGGCGATGCCTGGTTCGCCCCCGGCTGGACCGATTACCACCAGCGTGCCTACTACCAGACTTACGATGTGACACCGCTGGTCCGGCGCGGTCGCAATGCCCTCGGCGCGTGGGTGGCCGACGGTTGGTATTCCGGTTACGTCGGGTTCGGGCTGCTGACCGGCATCGGCACGGAAAAGATCGGCCGCTACACCTACGGGAAAACGCCGGCGTTCATGGCCCAACTGGAAATCGAGTACACCGACGGCACGCGCGAAACAGTCGTCACGGACGCCTCTTGGAGAACGACCGGCGACGGGCCGGTCCGCGAGGCCGACTTCCTGATGGGTGAGTCTTACGACGCGCGCCTGGAGCAGCCCGGCTGGGCCAAACCGGGCTTTGATGACCGCGCCTGGCAGCCGGCGATCCTGGCCCAGGACAACGGCCCGCAGCCGGCCACGTTTTACGAGTTCCGCAACCCGGAGCAGCCGGGCGACAAACTCGAAGTCAAAGGCCGGCCGGTGGACCTGGGGTTCAAGCGCCCGCCCAAACTGGAGGCGTTTCCCGGTGTGCCCGTCCGCGTGACCGAGGAACTCATCCCGGTAGCCATCACCTCGCCCACCAACGGCGTGTTCATCTTCAACCTCGGCCAGAACTTCGCCGGCGTGGTCCGCCTCAAGGTCCGAGGCCCGGCAGGCACGGTCATTCAACTGCGCCACGGCGAGATGCTGCATCCGGACGGCACGCTCATGACCGAGAACCTGCGCAAGGCGCGCGCCACCGACCGCTACGTGCTGCGCGGCGACCCGCGGGGCGAGGTGTGGTCGCCCCGGTTCACGTTTCACGGCTTTCAATACGTCGAGGTCACCGGCTACCCGGGTATCCCGGACAAGACCGCCATCACCGGCCTGGTGTTACACAGCGATACCCCGCTGGCCAGCGGCTTTGAGTGCTCCGATCCCGTGGCGAACCGCCTGTTCAAGAACATCGTCTGGACGCAGCGGGCGAACTTTGTGGACCTGCCGACCGATTGCCCGCAGCGGGATGAGCGGTTTGGCTGGACCGGTGACGCCCAGGCTTATGTCCGCTCGGCCACGTTTAACGCCGACGTGGCGGCGTTTTACACCAAGTGGCTGCGCGAGCTGATGGAGAGCCAGCGGCCCAGCGGCACGTTCCCCGGTTACGCCCCGTTCCCGTTCCAGCACGGCTGGGACTTCGGCACGGCCTGGTGCGACGCGGCGGTGATTTGTCCCTGGACCGTCTGGCAGGTCTATGGTGACACGCGGATTCTGAAGCGTTGCTGGCCGTTCATGACGCGCTACCTGGACTGGCGCAAGGCCACCAGCCGCGACTTCCTGGGCGTCAAACATGGCAACGAGTGGGGCGATTGGCTCAACATCAACGACCCGACCCCGATCGAGTACATTGACACCGTCTATTTTGCTTACGACGCCCGGTTGATGGCCGACATGGCCGCGGCGCTGGGCAAGACGGCCGAGGCCGCGGCTTACCGCGAGTTGTTTGGCCGCATCCGGGCCGCCTTCGCGCAGAAGTACCTCAAACCCGACGGCTCGTTGGCCGTGGACTCCCAGACCGCTTACGCGCTGGCGCTGTTCGTGGACCTGATCCCGCCCGGGCAACGGAAGGCCGCGGGCGGCATTCTGGCCGCCAAGCTGCGCAAGGGCGAAACGGCGGACAACTCCGGCATGACCACCGGCTTTCTCGGCACGCGTCCGTTGCTGCCGGTGCTGTCCAGCGTGGGCGAGCACGACCTGGCCGTGAAACATTTCCAGAGCCGCAAGTTCCCATCCTGGGGCTACGAGGTCGAGCAGGGGGCCACGACGATTTGGGAGCGCTGGAACAGCTACACCCGGGACAAGGGCTTCGGTGGCCGACAGAACGCCGAGATGAATTCCTTCGCCCACTACGCCTTTGGTGCCGTCTGCGAGTGGATGTTCCGGACGCTGGCGGGCATTGACACCGACGGCCCGGGCTACCAGCGCATCCTCTTGCGACCCTCGCCGCCCGGGCCGGGCAGCAACCCGGACCGGGAGCCGATCCACTGGGTCAAGGCGCACTACGACTCGATTCACGGCCGGATCGTCAGCCACTGGCGGCGGGCGGCGGATCGGTTCGAGTTCGAGGCGACCATCCCGGCCAACACGACCGCCACGGTTTACCTGCCGGCCAGCTCGGTGGAGTGCGTGACCGAGAGTGGCCAGCCGCTGGACAGGGTCGCGGGCGTCAGATTCCTTCGCCAAGAGGGTGACCGGGTTGTGCTGGCGGTGGAATCGGGCCGTTACCGGTTTGCGGTGCGGTAGTCCGCGGCGCGGCAGCGCTGCCGCCCACGCCGCGGCGCTCAGAAATTGTGGCTTTCGCCGGGCAGTAGCAGGCGGAGGTGCTTGCGGGCGGCGCGGAATTTGGCCACCGCTTCGGCCTCGTCAATCCGGATGGCCGCGAAGGTGTTGTAGTGCAGGCCAAACACCTCGGTGCACCGAAGAAACTCGGCAGCCCGCACGGCGTCGTCCACCCCCATGGTGAAGGTGTCCCCGATGGGCAAAGCGGCAAACCGCAGCCGGGCGGTTTCACCAATCAGCTTCATGTCCTGCGTCAGGGCGGTATCCCCGGCGTAGTAAAAGTCGCCCTCGGCCGTCTGGACCAGAAAGCCGCCGGGGTTGCCACCGTAAGTGCCGTCCGGCAGGCTGCTGGAGTGGACCGCCGCAGTAAACATGGCGCGGCCGAAGTCCAACCGCGCGCTGCCGCCGTGGTTGAGCGCGTGCGTCTTGGCCACGCCCTGCCGGAGCAGCCAGTTGCAAATCTCGTGGTTGGACACCACCGTCGCCCCGGTGTGTTTGGCCAGGGCCACCGCGTCGGCAATGTGGTCGAAATGGCCGTGGGAAACGAAGATGTAGTCCGCCGGTACCTTCTCCAGGTCAATGCCCCGGGCCAGTTCATTGGGCGTAATGAAGGGGTCGAACACCAGAACGCGACCGGCTGTCTGAACGGCGAAGCAGGCGTGGCCGTAGTAGGTGAGCTTCATGGGTGTGCCGGGCCGGTGGCCGATGGGCTTGGGGATGCGTCGGCGTCCGTCCGGCCTCAGGCCGGTTCTTCCTGGGTGCTTTCCAAGAAGCCCTGCAAGTGACGCACGCGGGTCGGATGCCGCAGCTTGCGCAGCGCCTTGGCCTCGATTTGGCGGATGCGCTCGCGGGTGACGTTGTACATCTTGCCGATTTCTTCCAGGGTGCGCTCGTAGCCGTCCAGCAGGCCGAATCGCATTTCCAGAATCTTGCGCTCGCGCTCGGTGAGGCTGGCCAGCACGTCGGCCAGCTTCTCGCGCAACAGGCTGTAGCTGGTGACGTCCAAGGGGTTTTCGGCCGTCTTGTCCTCGATGAAGTCGCCCACGCTCACGTCGCCGTCGTCGCCCACGGGGGCGTGCAGGGAAATGGGCTGCTGGGCCATTTTGAGCAGCGAGTTGATACGGCTGACCGGCATGTGCATCTCGTCGGCAATTTCCTCGGGAGTGGGTTCGCGACCCAGCTCCTGGGTGAGCTGCTTCTGCGCCCGCCACAGCTTGTTCATCGTCTCGATCATGTGGACCGGGATGCGGATGGTGCGGGCCTGATCGGCAATCGACCGGGTAATGGCCTGGCGGATCCACCAGATGGCGTAGGTGGAAAACTTGTAGCCGCGGCGGTACTCGAACTTCTCGACGCCTTTCATCAACCCGATGTTGCCCTCCTGGATCAGGTCCAGGAACGACTGGCCGCGGTTGGTGTATTTCTTGGCAACCGATACCACCAGCCGCAAGTTGGCCTCCGCCATGTGGGTCTTTGCCTTGTGGGCGCGGTCGGCGGCAGCCTTCAACTCCTCGAAGGCCTTGAAAAAGTCCTCGCGCGGCATCCGGACGAACAACTCAAGCGCGGCAATCTTCTCTCGCTCGGCTTGGAGCGCGGCGTCTCGCTCGGGCGTCCGGCGCTGGCTCTCCAGGGCCTCGATGTGACGAAGGCTGCTCTGGAACTTCTCATGGACGTTGCCCGCCACCACGACCATTTCCTCCAGGACCTTCTGTTTGTAAAAGAACTTGGGGAACATGTCCTGGAGCTTGCGGTCCAGCTTTTGAAACTGCGCCTGCGCCCGGTCGCGCTGCGGTTTGGCCACGGCGCGCTGCCAGGCCGCGTAGTGCTCGTCCACCTGCTGGTCCAGGGCGCGAACCTGCTTGACCAGCTTGCGCAGATCGCGCAAGTGGCCCTCGCGATTGGCGACCTTCTTGTCCACAACCACCCGGTCAAATCGCTCCTTGGGGGGTTCGGAAAGCAGCTTCTCGGCGATGGCGATGTGCTCCTTGGCCGTGAACCCGAAGCTGTACACGATGCGTTTCATGCACAGCTCGGCCTCCTCGATGCGCTTGCAGATTTCGATCTCCTGCTCGCGGGTCAGCAGCGGCACCTTGCCCATCTGGTTCATGTACATCCGGACGGGGTCGTCCAGCGCGTCCAACCGGTCTTCCTCGTCCTCCTCGGCATCGGCCGGTCTGAGCGGCTCGGCCTCGGCGTGCTCCACAATCTCCACGTCCAGCGTGCGCAGCTTGGTGTAAAGCTCATCCAGGTCGTCCGGCGACAGCCCATCCGGCAGCACGTCGTTGATGTCATCGTAGGTGACGTGCCCGTTTTCGTGCGCCAAGTGGAGCAACATCTTGACCGCCTCGTTGAGGTCGGCCGCCTGTTTCCGGCCCGGCTCGGCCCCGACGACCGCGGGGGCGGACGCTGGCGTGACCGACGCAGAGGTCTCGTTGGTCACCTCTGCCGGCTTTGTCGCCCGCGGTGCCGATTGATCCGCCGGGCGCGCGCCCGAGGGCTTGCGGCTTCCCAAGACAAACCGCCTGCGCGGCCTGGCTACCGGCTCCGCGGCTGCGGAGGGTTTGGCGTTTTTCGCACTACTGGCGGCTCGCGCCGCCTTTGTAGCCACACGTTTTTTCGTACTCGACATACCATGTTGGACGCCCTCTGCCCGGATGTAGTTCGAATCTCTCTCCGGAGACCTGCGCCGCATATGCTGGACCCTTCCTGCGGAAGCGTCGCGGGCGGAGCTGCGGAACGCGGGTGGAGGCGTCTCTTTCACACGGCTCCCTGGGAACATCCTTGTCCCGCCGCCCTTTGTCCAATTTGGCAGCAAAGACAGACTGAGAGACCAAGCGAACTTTTTTCCCGCCCGCCAATGCATCGCCAAGATACCAGAACCGCAACCGACTTTTCAATTCAAAACTGCGGTATCGTATGAGCCGGACGCATAACCCCTTGCTTGGCAAACAGCTTCGCTCCAAATCCAAACCAGCGGCCTCTTGCTTTGGCGACGAGGCCCGCCGACCCATCAAGCCCGCGCATCGCTCCGGGTGCATCGGAACGGAGCCACCAGGCATCAAGGCGCACCCTTCCGGGGTTGCTGCTCCAGCCGGAACGGCGGTTCGGCGGAGCCGCAAGCCGCAGGCTGGCGCCACTGGCAGACGAGCGGCCGTCGGGGCACACCCGATTGGCCGGGCAAATTCCTTGCGCCTCGCACAGCCTGCTTGAACAATCCAAGTGATGGCTGCCGAGACCCAGCTTACTCCCATGATGGCGCAGTACCGCCGCATCAAAAGCGAACTGCCCGGCGATGCGCTGTTGCTGTTCCGGCTGGGCGACTTTTACGAAATGTTTTTCGAGGATGCCCGAGTTGGCGCGCAGCTCCTCAACCTCGCGCTCACCAAGCGCCAGGGCGTGCCCATGTGCGGCATCCCCCACCACGCCGCCGCCACCTACATCGGCAAATTGCTCAAGGCCGGACGCAAGGTCGCCATCTGCGACCAGCTCGAAGAAGCCCGCCCCGGCAAGCTCGTCAAACGTGAGGTCACCCAAATCCTCTCGCCCGGCACGCACTTCGACGAACGGATGCTCGCCGCCGAGCGGAACAATTTCCTGGCCGCAGTCTGCCCCGGCAGCCGCCGGCGACAGGCGGCAGACCCGACCACGTCCTGCCAGACAGACCGCCCTCTGCCGAGCGCGGCTACGTTCGGCCTTGCGCTGGTGGACCTGACCACGGGCGACTTCCGAACGACCGAGCTGGACGGCGAAGCCGCGCTGCTTGCGGAGCTGGAGCGGTTGCGTCCAGCGGAGATCATTTATCCCAGCGAAGCGGCGGGCCTGTGCGACCTGCTCCGTGGCGGCGCTCGGCAGAACGTCGGGGGTCTCCAGCAAACAGCCGGCGCTCTGCCGAGCGCCACGACGGGTTTCGGCTGGATCGTCAACGGCTACGACGACTGGACTTTCGCCCCCGAAACCGCCCTCTACACGGTGCGTGACCATTTCAAGGTCGCTTCGCTGGACGGGTTCGGCCTCAAAGACCGCACCGCCGCCATCGGCGCGGCCGGCGCGGCGTTGCATTATCTCACGCAGCATCTGCGTCGCGATGTGCAACATCTCACGCGGCTGTCGTTCTATCGGCGCGACGATTTCCTGGCGCTCGACTCAACGACTCTGCGCCACCTGGAAGTGCTCGAGCCGCTCCGGCCCGACGCGCCCCGCAACGCCTCGCTCTACGGCGCGCTCAACCGCACCGTCACGCCCATGGGCGCGCGCCGGCTGCGCGATTGGCTCTCGCAACCATTGGCCGCCGTCGAACCCATCCGCCGCCGTCAGGAAGCGGTGCAGGCGTTCGTCCAGAATCCATCTGGTCTGGAGGAATTCCGCGCGCAACTGGCCGAGGTCCGCGATCTCGAGCGCACCCTTGGCCGCCTGAGCGCCGGCGGTGGCAACGCCCGCGACCTCGTCGCCTTGCGCTTGGCGTTGGAGCAGATCCCGCAACTTCGCGAGACACTTGCGGCGCTGGTCCGGCCCAGCCCCGCTCCGGCCACCGACGCGCTCGGTGAAATTGCCCAACTGTCCGCCCCGGAGTTTTTGCGCGAAGAATTTGCGTCGAATGACCCCGGTCCGCTGTCACCCACGGGCCAGGGCGTTTTCGGGCCTGTGTTCGCCCAACTGCGCGGCAAGCCGCGCGCCGCCATCGCGCTGTTACTGAAGTTGCGCACCGGCGAAGTGCCCGGCGCATTGTCTCATCCCGAAGTGGGTGAGATTGATTTGGTCTGGGGCGAGGCCAGGCAGCGTGGCGCAGGTTACGGCCTGGCAAAGATCGAGCGATGGCATCCGGAAATGCTCCCCAGACTGCCAGAGCGATTGGCAGCCATGCGCAAGCTGAGAGAGACGGAAAATACCGTTATCCTCGGCTCGCCAGATGACGAGGCGGTCGTCCGACTCAATGCCTTCGGAACGCCCAAACGCTGGCTGTTGACGGCCTACGAAAAAATCAAGCCCGCCTCCGCCGAGAGGACGATTGACGTTCCCGGCCAGGAAGGGACGCCACGACAAACTCCGGCGTCCGGGGGCGGACCTGCAGACAATCTAGACGCCTTGCGCGAGCAGGTCAACGGCCGGGCGGGCCACCTCCTGGCCGAGCGTTCCCTGCCCCTGCTGCTGGAACTGCTCGGCCAGCTTTGCGAATTGCCCGACCTCGTGGACCTCATCGCCCGCGCCATCGTGGACGACCCGCCGCTGGCGGTCAAAGAAGGCGGCATGATCCGCGACGGTTTCAGCCCCGAGCTGGACGAGCTCCGCGCCGCCCAACGCGGCGGCAAGGACTGGATCGCCAAGTTGCAGGCCGACGAAATCGCCCGCACCGGCATCGCCTCGCTCAAGGTCCGCTTCAACTCCGTGTTCGGCTACTACATCGAGGTCACCAAGGCTAACCTCGACAAAGTCCCGCCCCACTACATCCGCAAACAAACCATTGCTGGCGGCGAGCGATTCATCACGCCCGAGTTGAAGGAAATGGAAGGCAGAATCCTCGGCGCGGAGGAGCGCGGCATGAAGCTCGAATACGAACTGTTCCAGCGCGTGCGCGAGGAAGTGCTCGGACGCTTGCGACAAATCCAGCAGACCGCCGCGGCACTGACCCAACTGGACGTGCTGGCTGCCTTTGCCGAAGCCGCGCGCATCCACAACTATTGTTGCCCGCAGGTGGCTGACGAGGGCGTCATTTCCATCCGGGACGGCCGCCACCCCGTGCTCGAGCAGCAAATGCTGGACGAACGCTTCGTGCCGAATGACGCTGCGCTCGCTTCTGTTAAATCGTTCAACCGTTACACCGTTGAATCGGACAAGGCCGATTCAACGCATCCCCAAATCGCCCTGATCACCGGGCCGAACATGGCTGGCAAATCCACCTACATTCGCCAGGTCGCCCTCATCGTGCTGCTGGCGCACACCGGCTCGTTCGTGCCGGCCGCCGAGGCACGCATTGACCTGGTGGACCGCATCTTCACGCGCATCGGCGCCAGCGACGACCTCGCCCGCGGCCAATCCACCTTCATGGTCGAGATGACCGAGACGGCCAACATCCTCAACAACGCCACCCCGCGCAGCCTCGTCATCTTGGACGAAATCGGCCGCGGCACCAGCACGTTCGACGGCCTGGCGCTGGCCTGGAGCATCGTCGAGCACTTGCACAATGTCGTGGGCGCGAAGACCCTCTTTGCCACGCACTACCACGAGCTGACCGAGTTGGCCGCTCGCCTGCCGCGCCTGAAAAACTTCAACGTCGCTGTGCGCGAGTGGCACGACCAGATCGTGTTTCTGCGCAAGATCATCGCCGGCGGCACGGACAAGAGCTACGGCATCCACGTCGCGCGACTGGCCGGCGTCCCGAAAGAAGTCTTGGAACGCGCAAAAGTGATCCTGGCCAACTTGGAGGAAAGCGAGCTGACCCCAGAGGGCACGGTCCGCCAGAGCCGTCGCCAGCAGGACCGCGACAAGCTCAAACAGCTCGCCCCGCCTCCGCAGTTGGATTTGTTCGGCTGAACAAGACCGGACCGCAGCCAGCTTGGCGGCCCGAAACGTGCAACGAGGCTGCAACGAGCTTGCCCGCTTCCAGTTCGGCGGGGTCATACGCGAGTTTGCCCCAACCGGCATCTGACAGGTCTCCTTGCCCCGCCAGCTCGGTGTGAATGGGGGGCACAACGGCGCGGATGGACGCCGACCTGCATGACGACCAGCCCCTCGCTCGCGCCCCTGCGCGGTTGCCTCAGGCGAACCGAGTTCTTGCCGTGCAACGAGGAAGGCTGACTTGGGATTCCCAACAGTTTAGTCCCTGAGCGGCCGGTAAGCCGCCGACGGAGTAGTCCAACGCCGGACAATGAACCAACTCTTGCGATACAATGCCGGAACCACGGCAGGCCCCCGCAACGCCCGATGCAGACCGGCTGCAAGTGGACAAACTGCTTGCGAGTCGGCCTGCCGGAAGCATAATTCACGGCGGCGGGTTGCCGGTTGCTTGGTTGTGCCGAATGCAGGCTTGACGGCTGAACGCGGCCCGAGGGCGCTTGCGGCTGCGCGTCCCATGACCATCGTCCGTGTGGTCGCAGACCGGTTGAAACAGGTCCGAGCACCGCGCGGGTGAATCGTGCCGGAGCGTCAAGGCGGCGGCAGGCAGGCGCGACCGTTGTGGGCTTGTGACGCGTAGCAGGCCAGCGGCTGGGGCCGGGTGGAATTGGCGCTGTAAACCTGCGGCAGACGAACCGGATCGCGCGGATCTTGGTCGGGCTGACACCGCGCGCAACCTGGCCCATCAGTGGGGTTGGTAGCTCAGTCGGTAGAGCAGCGGCCTTTTAAGCCGTTGGTCCCGGGTTCGAGTCCCGGCCAACCCACCACCCCCTTCCGAGCTCCGCCCTGATCGCACGGGCAGGCTCACAGGCCGCCGCTTGACCAGATTGGTCACCGTCAGGCTCTTTCTGGGTCGCTACAGCCGTTTGTTGTCTGCGCCGCTGGTACCTTGCGAAAGTGGACAAACAGTCCAGAATCTCCTTGTGAAACGCAAGTTGCTCCTTAACCGGTTCGGCTGGTTTGTCATTTCAACCGCCTTTGCTCTCGGGGCCGGCAGCCTTGTTTCCACAGCACAAACGGCTGGCGGGACGTCCGGCGATGCGCTGACGGTGATGACTTACAACCTCCGCTATGCCAGTCCCAATCCGCCGAACGCATGGCCGGCACGCCGTCCCCTCATGACCCAGCTCATTCGGCAGATTGCCCCCGACCTGTTCGGCACACAGGAGGGGCTTTACGGGCAACTCAAGGACCTGGCCGCCGACCTGCCGGAATACGACTGGATCGGTTTGGGCCGAGACGGCGGTAGCCGAGGTGAGTTCATGGCGGTGTTTTTTCGGAAAGCGCGTCTCGACCCCCTTGCGTATGACCACTTCTGGCTGTCGGATACACCGGAAGTCATCGCGTCAAGCACCTGGGGCAACAGCAACCGCCGCATGGTCACTTGGGTGCGATTCTTGGATCGCCAGGCGAACCGCGAATTCTTTTTCTGGAATACGCACTTTGATCACCAAAGCCAGACAGCACGTGAGAAGAGCGCCGAACTGGTGCGCCAACGCATCGCCGCGTTGCAGACCTCGCTGCCGCTGGTGCTGGTGGGCGACTTCAACGCCGCCGCTGGAACAAACAAGGCCTACCACATCCTCACTGCAGACGACTTTCTCACCGACACCTGGCTGATCGCTGGCCAGCGGATCAACGACGGCATCGGCACCTTCAACGATTTCAAGGCCGCTCGGCCCAACGGGCCTCGCATTGACTGGATACTGGCCCGCGGCGAGGTCGCCGTGGACAGGGCCGAGATTGTTACTTTCGCCCGCAACGGCCAGTTCCCCAGCGACCACTTTCCGGTGGTAGCGCGGTTGCGGCTGGGCGCAGCCAAGTGAGCGCCAACTTCTGTAGCGGTGGGCCGCTGCGCAGCGGGGGTCTGCCGTAGTTGCTCGAAGGCTGACGCCGGCGGATCAACCGCCGGCTACAATCATCCACCACCCCGTGGCGGTTGCGTCGGTGAGGCCCCCTGCCCGCCCCGCGTTGCAGGACGCTCTGGTCAGTGACGGGCTGCCCAGCCACTTGCCACGGGCGCGGTCCGGCAGCGTGCCGCCCAGCCTGCCCGGCCCGCCCCACCTGGGAACGGTGTGCAACCTTTCGTCGCATATGCGACAAAAGGTTGCACGGGTGAATGGGGCAGGGTTGTGGTGGGGCTGAGCATGGGAGCAGGCTGCGAGCAGGCACGGGAACAAGGCCGGTGGCACGGTCCGCCGCGGTTGCCGGTCGCATCGCCCGCTTGCGGCTACCGAGTGCGCTGTGGATGGTGTCAGCCCATCTGTCCGCGCAGCAGAACGAAATAGGCCAGTAGCACGCCGGCCAACAGGTAGGTCAACCAGCCCACTTCCTGGCCGCGGCCGCTGCCCAACTTGATGAGCGGCGCGGCGATGAACCCCAGTGCCAGGCCGTCAGCTATGGAAAACGACAGCGGGATGCCCACCAGCACCAGAAACGCCGGCACCGCCTCGGTGACATCGTGCCAATCAATCCGACCAGCATTGCGAGCCATGAGTGCGCCCACCATGACAAGGGCCGGCGCGGTCAGGGGCGGATAGCTGCCCAGCATGGTCACCAGAGGGCTGAAGAACAGCGACAGCAGAAACAACGCCGCCACGACCAAGCCGGTCAGGCCGGTGCGACCGCCCTGCTCGACGCCGGCCGCGCTTTCGATGAAACTGGTGACCGTGCTTGTGCCCAGAAGCGCGCCGGCGACCGTGCCGGCGGCGTCCGAGATCATCGCCTGCCGCGCGCGGGGCAGCTTGTTGGCCTGCATGAATCCGGCCTGTTCGCAGACCCCGATGAGCGTGCCGATGGCATCGAACATCAGCATGAACAGGAAGACGAAGCCCACGGGCAGCATGGCCGGGGACAGGGCGCCCACCAGGTCCAATTGCAGGAAGGTGGGTGACAACGGCGGGGGCGCTGCCAGCACGCCCTTGGCCCACTGAAACTGCGTCATCAATTTGGATTCCGCCACGGCTGCCGATGCCGCCAGGGGCTGCAAATGCGGCAGGGACACCTTCAGCGCCAAGGCCAGCGCCGTGGAGGCGGCGATACCCCAGAGGATTGCCCCCCGCACCCGCCGGGCGTGCAGGATGGCTGTGCTTAGCAAGCCAAAGAAAAAGACCACCAGGTCGGGCGAGGCGAACCGGGCGTTGAGTTTGACCGCCGTGCCCGGGTCTTTGACAACAAGGCCCGCGTTCTGCAGGCCGATGAAGGCGATGAACAGGCCGATGCCGCCGGCCACACCGTGTTTCAGGCTGGGGCTGATGGCGTTGAAGATCATTTCGCGCAAGCCGACGGCCGAAAGGATCAAGAACACCACGCCGGACAAAAACACCGTGCCCAGCGCGACCTGCCATGCGTTGGTGAAGCCGGCTGCCGTGGCGGCAGGTATGGCTGTGAAGACAAAGAAGAAGTTCTCCCCCATGCCGGGCGCCTGGGCAATGGGGTATCGCGCATAGAGGGCCATGATGGCCGTGGCCAGCGCCGCCGACAGGCAGGTCGCTGTCATCACCGCCCCAAAGTCCAGGCCGGTTTCCCGGCCGAACATGCGGCCCGACAGGACCGCCGGTTGGACGATGATGATGTAAGCCATCGTCAGGAACGTGGTGACGCCGGCCAGCAGTTCCGTCCGCACGCTGGTCCGGTTGTCTCGCAGGCAAAACAATCGCTCAAACATGGTGCTGATGCGTCCGGCGCGCCTGGCCCGCGGCGGCAGCCAGTCGAGCCGCCAGCCGGTGGCCGCAGGTGAAGGGCAGCCTGGAGCGACCGGCTGGCCGGACCGTACCCAACGGGCGGTGTATGGGACAAGCCGATTATCGGCGAGTCGGCCGTTGCGGGGAATTGGGCCGTGGCCGTTGCGGCCGGCCGAGTGGGGAATCGGATTGAAAAGGTTGGTTTACTGCCCCACCCTAACCGCCATGCAAACGGTGATTAGCGGGCCGGTTTATGTGGTTGGGGACAACATTGACACCGACCAGATCATCCCCGCGCAGTATCTAAACCTCGTGCCCACGATTCCGGAGGAGTACGAGAAGCTCGGCAGTTACGCGTTGTGCGGCCTGCCGGAGGCGGCGTATCCAACGCGTTTTGTGCGCGCTGGCCAACTGGACAGTGAATTCCGGATTATTGTGGCGGGGCGGAACTTTGGCTGTGGCAGCTCGCGTGAGCACGCCCCGATTGCCCTCGGCTCGGCCGGTTGTCGGGTCGTGTTGGCGGAGAGTTTTGCCCGCATCTTTTTCCGCAACGCGGTGGCCACCGGCGAGCTGTATCCGTGCGAGTTGACGGCGCGCCTGTGCGAGAAGGTCAAGACGGGCGACCGCCTGGCCGTGGACCTGGATGCGCACACGGTAACGGTGGCGGCGACGGGGGCGGTTTATTCGATCAAGCCGCTTGGGGATGTGCGGCCGGTGGTGGAGGCGGGTGGCCTGTTCAACTACGCGCGTCGCAGCGGCATGATCCCGCGGCGGTGAGCGGGGCACGCGCCGCTGCGGCAGGCCATGTCCCGGCAGCCCGCTGTGGACCAGGACCAGGACAGCGGCAGCGCGTCATTCGTAGCGCAGGGCCTGAATCGGATCGAGCCGGGCCGCGCGGAATGCCGGGAACAGCCCGGCCAGGATGCCCACCGCGGCGCTGAACGCCACGGCCACGATCATGGCCAGCGGGGTGATGACGGGGGCATTGGCTGTGGGGGTAATCAATTCCAGCACGCGCACGAAGCCGTATGAGGCCACCACGCCAAGGGCCGCGCCCAGCAGAGCAATCACGACGCTTTCGATGAGCACTTGAACAAAGATGGCCGGGCCGGTGGCCCCAACGGCCTTGCAGATGCCGATCTCGCGGATGCGCTCGTTGATGCTGGCCAGCATGATGTTCATGATGCCGATGCCGCCCACCAGCAGGCTGATGGCCGCGATGATGCCGCCACTCATCCGGGCATTGCGAATTTGCTGGTTGATGCTCTCCAGTTGGTTCTCCTGGGTGCGGAAGCTGAAGTCCTCAATGCCGCGATGGGTGAGCATCAACACATTGCGGGCCTGTTGCAGCGCCGGCTCCAGGTCTTCAAGGTTCGCCACCTTCAGGTCAATGTCCGTCAGTCGCGGATCGGGGATGCCATCCCGGTCGGCACTGGCGCGGAAGCGCAGCCAGGCGGTGTTCAGCGGGATATAGACCGTCTGGTTCTTGCGGTCGAAGGCCCAGTTGCCCCGCCGACCAAAGCCGCGCGCGCGGGCCGGCCCGGCCGGTTCGTTGCGCGGTCGCTTCTTTTCCAGTTCGCGCAACCGCTTTTCCTGCTCGCTCTCGTAATGGGCCAGCATGCCCACGATGGTGAAGGGCTGGCGGTTGATGAACACCACTTCGCCCAGCGGGATGATTTCGCGTCCGACCTGCTCCGGCGAGCCGAACAGGTCGTTGCGGATGCCGGTGCCGATCACGCAAACGGCGTTGGCGTTTTGCTCGTCCAGCTCGGTGAAGAATCTGCCGTGGGCCAGGGTGTGCAGGTTCATTTCCAGGACGGCCGGGGAGACGCCGACGCACTCCGACGGGACGCTGGACCGCTCGCCACGGGTGAGCAGCGCGTCGCTGACGCGCATCTCGGGCGAGACCAGTCGCAGCAAGGGAGCGCTCTGGATCAGGGCCTGCACGTCCTGGAGGGTGCGGCCCGGCGCCTGGTCGGCCAGATGTTCCTGGTCGGCAGGCACGTCCTGTTCCTCCAACAGCACCTTGTCAGCCCCGCCCATGGCAATCATGGCCTCCTTCATGCCGTTTTCCATGCCCTTGATGATGGCGGCCATGCCCACCAGGCTGGCCACGCCCAGGATGATGCCCAGCATCGTCAGCAGCGAGCGCAGCTTGTGCGCCCAGACTTCCTTGAAACCCACCACGATGGAGGTCAACAGGCTCATGGGAGGCGGTGGCAACCCGCCGGTAGGGACGGACACCCTGCCGAGCGAGACGAGACCGGTCTGGAGGGCATTGGGGGCCACGGCAAGCCTGACCTATTCATAGCGCAGGGCTTCGATGGGGTTGAGCCGGGCGGCTTTGACCGCCGGGAAGATGCCGGCCAGGATGCCGACCAGCACGCTGAAACTGAAGGCGACCGTTAGCGCCAGGGGCGTGACAATTGGCGCGTTCTCCGTCGGCGAGAACGAGCTGATCAAGTGCACCAGCAGGAAGGATGTGGCCAGGCCGACCAGGCCGCCCAGCACGGCAATGACCACCGACTCGGCCAGGATTTGGGTAAAGATGTCGCCGGTGGAGGCGCCGACCGACTTGCGGATGCCGATCTCGCGGACACGCTCCGAGATGCTGGCCAGCATGATGTTCATGATGCCGATGCCGCCGACCAGCAAGCTGATGCCGGCAATCAGCCCGCCGCTGAGCCGGGCGTTGCGCACGAAGGTGTCAATCTGCTCGGCCCATTCTTCCTGCGTGCGGAAGCTGAAGTCCTCGATGCCGCGGTGGGTGTGCATGAGGACGTTGCGGGCCTGCTGGAGGGCCTCCGGCAGCAGGTCGGCGCTGGCCAACCGGATTTCCAGGCTGGACAACCGCGGGTCGCCGGTCGCGCCGCCCGCCCCGCCGGTGGGTTGAAACCGCTGCCCAAAACCGGTGGTGCTGACGCCGCTGCGGAACTTAATCCACACGGTGTTCAGGGGCAGGAAGACCGTGGCGTTCTTGAGCCGGAAGGCGAACCCGCCCGAGCGGCTGCCGCGAAAACCGCGCCCCCGGTCGCGGCTCACACCGCCCTGGGGCTGAGGGGTGGCGGCGGCCTGCTGGCGGGCCAGTTCGCGTGCCTTGCGGTCCTGTTCGCTTTCGTAGTGCTGGAACATCCCCACGACCGTGAACGGCACGCCGTTGATGTAAAGGGTTTCGCCCACCGGAACGATGTCGCGTCCGACCTCCTCCGGCGAGCCCCACAGTTCGTCCCGGGTGGCGGTGCCAATGACGCAGACGTTGCGGGCCATTTCGTCGTCCAGCTCGTTGATCATGCGGCCGTGGGCGATGACGTGCTCGTACATTTCCAACGCCGCCGGCCAGACGCCGCTGCAAAGCCAGGGACGGAACGTGCGCCCGTTGGCCGAGACCGCTGCGGGCAGGCGCATCTCCGGCGAGAGCCGCGTGACCAAGGGGGCGCTGCGTTCCAGGGCGTAAACGTCGTTGATGGTGATGCCCACGGCCTGGTCGGCCAAATGCCGCTGGTCCACCGGCAGGTCGGCCGGTTCGATGCGCACCTTGGCCAAGCCGCCAATGGCAATCAGGGCCTCTTTGGCGCCCTTCTCCATCCCCGCCACCAGGGCGGACATGGCCACCAGACTGGAGACGCCCAGGATGATGCCCAGCATGGTGAGCAGGGAGCGGAATTTGTGCGCCCAGATTTCCCGCAGACCGGCGATGACCGTTGTGCTCAACTGGGCCGAGGAAACCCGTAGCGACTCGGAGGGCGACTGGAGCGACACCCGGCTCATCGGTTTGCCAGGCCGGCAAGGGTCAGGTCAATCTTGTCGGCGATCCGGCCGTCACGGATTTCGATTCGCCGGGGCGTGACGGCAGCGATTTCGGGGTCATGGGTTACCAGCACGATGGTGCGGCCCTCGGCGTTGAGCTTGCGGAACAGGGCCAGGATGGCCTCGCCGGTGAGCGAATCGAGGTTGCCGGTGGGTTCGTCGGCGAACACGATGCGCGGGTTGTTGACCAGGGCGCGGGCAATGGCGACCCGCTGTTGCTGGCCGCCGGAAAGCTGGCTGGGCCGGTGTTTGGCGCGGTTGGCCAGGTCCACGGCTTCCAACGCGGCCAAGGCGCGCCGGCGACGCTCCCGAGCCGACACACCACTGTAAATCATGGGCAGCTCGACGTTTTGGAGGACGTTGAGCTTGGGCAGGAGATTGAAGAACTGGAAGACGAAGCCGATCTTGCGGTTGCGGATGGCGGCCAGTTGACGGGCCGAGGCGTTATGAATCATTACGCCGTCGAGCTGGATGGTCCCGCTGGTCGGTGAGTCCAGGCAGCCCAGAATGTGCATGAGCGTGGACTTGCCGCTGCCCGACGGACCGATGATCGAGATGAACTCCCCCTCTTGGATGTCCAGCGACACGTTGTCCAGCGCGCGAATCTGCTCGCCGCCGAGCTGATAAATCTTGCTGACGTTGCGCAACTCGACCAGGGCCATGCCGCCTCCGGGTTCTGCCGCGGCCTTCAACGCCCGCGCCCGCCGCCCTCGCCGCGGCCAGTTGGTCCGCCGGGCCGCGACTGTTTACCGGCGCCCGGCGTGGGGGGGGGCCCACCTTTTGGCGCGCCCTCGCCACGGCCAGAGCCGCCCCTGCCTGTCATCTCGCCGCCGGCCCGCGCGCCCTGGGCAGCCGCCCCGGCGGCGGCTTTCTGTTGCGCGGCCAGTTGGCGGGCCTTCTTTTCACGCTCTTCCTTGGGCAATTCCAGCAGGACAACCTCGCCGGCAGACAGGCCGGACTGAATCTCAGCGTAAAAAAAGTCGGACACCCCCACCTTGACGTTGCGCTTTTCGGCCGTGCCGTCGTGCTGGACATAGACGAACCGCTCGAACTGGCCGGTTTCCGGGTCACGCTCGGTGAACACCGCCGCCAGCGGCACGGCGGCCACGTTGTCGGCGGAGGCCACCGGGATTTTGATGTTGGCGGTCATGCCCGGGCGGATGCGTGGGTCCACGTTGCGCAGCAGGATGCGCGCGGCAAAGCCCTTGATGTTATTCTTAATGGTGGCCTGCGGGGCGATGCGCTCGACCACGCCGGTAACGCTCAGTCCGGGCACGGCTTCCACGGTCACTTCCACCACTTGATTGACCTTCAGCCGCGGCACGTCGGCTTGGTTGACATGGGCGTTGATGACCATCGAATTCAGGTCGGCAATCGTGAGCACCTCGGTGCCGCCGCTGACGCCGCCCGAGCCTGAAACCGCCTGGCCCACGGACACCGGCCGTGTCAACACCGTGCAGTCAAACGGCGCGCGGACCTCGGTCTTGGTGAGCCGCTCCTCGACGATGGCCAGCTCTTTTTGGGCGCGGTCCAGGGCGTTCTTGGCCAGCTCGTAGGCCGTCTTGGTGTCGTCATACAGCTCCTGCGAAATGAGCTTCTCGGCCAGCAACTGGGCGGCCCGGCGGTGGTCGCGCTCGGCCTTTTCCAGCTCCAGGCGGGTGCGCTCCACGGCCGTGAGGTTGGACGCCCGCTGCTGCTGCAACTCCTTGTCGTCCAGCTTGAACAGCAGGTCACCCTTCTTGACCCGATCCCCGATGTCCACGGGCAGTTGCTCGATCCGGCCGTTGATTTCGGGCCGGACGGATACCTGCTCGGCCGGGCTGATCTCGCCGGCGGCGTTGACGGCGAAACTGATGTTGGTCTGAATGACAAGCGCCGTGGTTGGACGCGTCAATGCACCTCCCGGCACATTGGCCTGCGCCTGCCGCCGCCACACCAGGTAGCCGCCCCCCAGCAGCCCGAGCACCACAATGAGGGTGACGATGTGTTTCATTCGTTCGCGGATTTCAAAGTAGCGCTCGTGCGGCCTGCGGGCAGTTGACGCCCCGCAGGCGCGCCCCTGTTTGGGCGGCCGCTGCTGGCGGGCAGCGGCAAACTTGCGCTGCGATGCATCCGGCCGCTATGCTGGAAGAAATGCGGCAGCGGCCGCGTTGCTTGCGTCTGGCAACGCCCATGCCGGTGTCATGAGCCGAAACAGCTTCAACTTGTGGCGGGAAACCCTGCCCAACGCCGCCCTCTTGGCATTCGTCCTGGAACTGCGCCGGCAGTTGCGGGACTGCCGGACCGTTCTGGACCTGGGTTGCGGCAACTGCTCCCCGCTGCGGCTGGTCCGCGGGCCGCACTTGGTGGGCGTGGACGGTTACGCACCGTCGTTGGAACAGGCCCGGGCCAGGGGGACTCACGATGAATACCATTTGGCCGACGTGCGGCGGGCGGCCGAGGTGTTGGGCGACCGGCGCTTTGAGGCGTGCGTGGCCCTGGACGTGATTGAGCATTTGCCCAAGGTGGACGGCTGGCGGCTGCTTGAGGCGATGGAACAACTGGCTACGCGGCGGGTTATCATTGTCACGCCCAACGGCTTTGTGCCGCAGCGCAGCCGGGATGGCGACCTGCAGGAGCATCTGTCGGGCTGGTTACCGGCAGAGTTCCGCGCGCGCGGCTACCATGTGCTGGGCATGAACGGTCCCAAGGCCTTACGCGGTGAATATGCCGCCCTGCGTTACCAGCCAAAGGCCTTTTGGGGGCTGGTGTCTTTTGTCGCCCACTGCCTCTACACCCGCCGCCATCCCGACCAAGCCTTTACGCTGTTTTGCGTCAAGCAGGTGGGGTGAGGCGACACGAGGTCCGTCAGTTCAAACGGTCGGCGGCAACGCCAACGGAGCGTCTTCGTAACCGGCCAATGTGGCCGTGAAGGTTCTCAGGTAGTAACTTGGACGCGGATTGCGCAACACCGTGGCGAAGATTTGTCGGTCGCTCCGCCTTCGAATTTGTTTAACCAGCTTCCGCCGCTGGCGGATTCGGCTCATGCATCGGAGGGGACAAAGCAGAGCGCCAGCATGGGCAAGGACGGCTGGTTTGCGCAGTGCCACAGCCGAAACGATCAGCCCGACCACGAGCACGGCGAAGAAACAGGGGGCAATACGAAACAGCCCGCCCAGGCTAAGATTCGAGAGGAGGCTGAACGCCATGTTACGCAGGTAAAACGTCAGAGCAAACGCACCATGAGGCGAGCCGGCTGTGGCACCCATGAAATGTTGAACCGGTTGGGTGGGAACAAAATGCACCTCGTAGCCGGCCAGCCAAACGCGGTGGCAGAAGTCGGTTTCCTCGTAGTAGCAGAAAAAGTCCGGATCAAAAAGGAATCCGCCTGCTCGCTCGACAATTTCCCGCCGGAACATCAGGCAGGCCCCTTTCCCGCTGAAGACTGGGTAACTGCTGCGGTATTTCTCGCAGTCTTTCTTAAAATAGCCGTAGTGGTACGGCAGTCCGCACCACGTGAGAAATGAGCCGCAAACATCCAAGCTGCTGCCGTAGCGAGGCAGGATCATTTTGGCTTGGACCACCCCTACCTGGGGGTGGGCATCTAGGTAGTCCGCAAGAGTCGTCAGCACTCCTTCGGGCACAGTTGTGTCGTTGTTCAACAGGAGGATAAACCGGCCCCGGCAATGCGGGAGTCCCAGGTTGTTCCCGCCTGCAAAGCCGAGATTGCAAGGCGAACGGACGATGCGAACATCAGGGTAACGGGCCACGACATCGAGGGAGTTGTCTGATGAGCCGTTGTCCACAACAACCACTTCGTGGCTCGGTTCCGAGACTCGGGCCAGAGACGCGAGACACTGATCCAGTACCGCTGCACCATTGAAATTCACGATCAGGACGGAGACTCGGGGAGGTGTGTCTTCCGTTGCTGCTTCAACGTGTTGCGCCGTTCTCGTCGCCATCATGTTTGGTTGACCTTGGGCAGTCCGTACCGAGCAAACCGCCGCAGTTCGTCCCAGCGGTTGAGACGCCACCGTAAAAAACGGAGCATCTGCCAGTCACTTCGACGGCGCAGCCTGCGTATGCTCGTGCGTGCGGCGCGCACGTGGGCACGCAAACGCCAGCAATCCCGTAACGCTTCAAAGTAAGCCCGCCGCAGGAATGACCATCTGCGAACGAGCAGCAAGGTCAAAAACGCCTCAAGCGCGAGCGCCAGCACTTGTAGGCCCGCCAGAACCAGCAGCACGTGCTGGCTGTTCTTCAAAATGGTCAGGAGGGTGTTCCGATTGCTGAGGAAGCGTTTATCGTCACTGGTTTGCTGGATCAGCTTCTGCCCGTGCCCTCTGGACGTCTCGTTGGCAGCACCTCGATGGTGGAGTCGGGCTGCCGGAGCGGACACAATCCGGCCACCGGCCAGCCAGATCCTCCATGAAAGGTCGTACTCATCAGCATACATGTAAAAGACGGCGTCGAACCCGCCCAGCCTCTCGAACCAGTCGCGAAGCACCAAGTACGAACACCCTCCGGCCACGAAGACCTCCTTTGGAGAATCGTGTGGCCGCTCCAGGCTCATGAAACCGAAGAGGTCAAAGCCTGCGCCGCCGGCTGACTGCACCGTGTCCTCGTCATAGTTGAGCATCAAGGGCGTGCCGGCTTGGGCATTCATTCTTCCAGCCGTGCTGAGCAGCACCTCCAAGCAATCCGGTTCCAGCCAGGTATCGTTGTTGAGGAAAAACAGGTATCGGCCCCGGGCGTGCGCAGCAGCGCGGTTGTTGCCTTCGCAGTAGCCGAGATTGGCTTCGTGCTGGATAACGCGGCCATTGGGCCAATCTCGCATCAGCTCGGCTGCCAGCGTCGCCGAGCCGTCTGGCGAATTATTGTCGGCCACAATCACTTCCAGTTGGTCAAAGATCGTCTGGGCGCGGAGGCTGCCCAGACAGCGCTCCAGCCACGGTGCGCCATTGTAGTTGAGGACGATGACGCTGATCGCCGGCGCCGGTTGGGCGTTGGGCTTGACAGGCGCATTCACGGTAAAGTCGGGCATCACACTGGGTCTGCGCAGGGCCAAGCCACCGTTTGCCAGCCGCACTCGCCAAGGGACGCGTCGGTAGGCGCATTTCGGGGTGCGGGCGCACGCCTCTGGGCCGCCCTGGGGCTGGCCCGAAAGCCGTCCGCCGGCCACTCAATGCGGGCGGACTGCTTGCCCACCCGACGGCCTCTCGTTCGGCGGTTGCCTCGGGGGAACACCTGCCTGGGCGCATCTTGCTCGAACCACCGCGGAGCAGACTGGTAGCCAGCGGTATCGCGGATTACCAATGCGCAACCGCCCGAAGAACTCCTCTGCTGGCCGACTGCCAGTCGGCGATACGGCAGGCTGCCAACCTGCGCCACGGGCTTGCGGTGCTGGCGCCGTCGAGCGGCCGGCGAGGTGCGCACCGGTTTTGGGGAGCAAGGTAATTCTTGACAGTTTCGCATTGCGGGTTAGAATGTTAGCGTAATCAATCTGACCTTAACAGATGAAAAAGCCCACGCGCTACAACTTCTCGATTCTGCCAACTGCGTATCTGTGCGCCACATTCTCGGTCTTGGCCACTTGGCTCGCCACACCCCTGCTGGCCGGGAACTGTGTCACCGCCCCAGCCGGTCTGGTGAGCTGGTGGTAGGCTGAGGGCAACGCCAAGGACAGGACCGGTGCCAACGACGGGACACTGCCGAACGATGTGACATGCGTGCCGGCGGTTGTAGGATTGGGGTTTGGTTTTTCGGGCACCGGTGCCGGTTTGGAGATCCCGCCTTCGCCGGGCTTGAATGTCGGGTTGGGCGAGGGGTTTACTATCGAAGCTTGGGTCAGCCCTGGCGACAACGTCAATTACCGGCCGATTGTGGAATGGGCTACCGTTGGCAATTATGGCGTTCACTTTGGCGTCAATCCATGGTCCCACGGTTCGTTGTACGCCGACATCTTCGACAGCACGGGTGGGCACCACTTTATCGAGAGTGCACCGGGCAGCATCGTCACCAATCAATTGCAGCACGTTGCCCTTACATACCACAAACCGTCTGGTGTTGCCCGACTGCTGATCAACGGGGCTTTGGCGAGTCAAGCCAGCATCGGAAGCATCACTGCGCAGACCAGCTATGGTTTCTACATCGGCTACAGACCACCTGGCAGTCCCTATGGCCCGATCCAGTTCATGGGCATCCTTGACGAAGTCAGCCTTTACAACCGCGCCCTGACTCCCGAGGAAATCGCGGCCATTTACACTGCCGGGAGCGCGGGCAAGTGCCTGGCGCCGCCCACCATCCTCACCCAGCCAGCCGACCTGCTGGTCATGGCCGGCTCCAACGTCACGTTCAACGTCACCGCTGACGGGGTGCCACCGCTGGCCTATCAGTGGACCTTCAATGACACCCCTCTGGCCGGGGCCACCAGTGCCAGCCTGGCCCTGCCCAACGTCAGCGGCGCGCAGTCCGGCCTTTACGCCGTCATTGTCAGCAACGTAGCCGGTGCGGTGACCAGCACCCCCGCCCGCTTGCACGTCCGGTATCTCCTGGTTCGCGCCGCCGGCCAGGTCATCACCGGCGGCAGCGCCACTTACACCGGCAGCGTGAGCCTGACCATGGAAACCGCCTTCCCCAACGGGAGCATCTTTTACACGCGGGACGGCAGCACGCCGAATTACTTCAAGACGTTTTACACCGGGGCATTCACGCTGCGACGCTCCGCCACACTGCGGGCCGTGACCTACAGCGCCGACTTCTCCCAGGGCTGGGAAGCGCCGGCGATCCAGTTCAACCTCGTGCCGCTTTACCCGGTTATGGCCACCAGCCGCGGCGGCGGCACGGTGGAGCTGTCTCCCTCGCCGGGACCGTATCTCAGCAACACCTTGGTCACAGCCACGGCCACCGCGGCCGAGGGCTGGACGTTCTTGGAATGGCTGGGCGATGCTGCCGGCACCAATCCGTCAGTCCAGCTTGCCGTCACCCGCCCGTTGTCCATCGAGGCGCTCTTCGGCACGCCGTTGAACACCACGGTGACCGGCGCCGGCTCGGTGCGGGCGCAACCGACCACGGCGTTTTATCCCTACGGCACCGTGGTCCGGCTGGTCGCCGTGCCCGATGCCGGGCAGCGGTTTGCTGTCTGGGGCAACGCGGCCAGCGGCTCGGCCAACCCGCTGAGCTTCGCTGTCACCAATCCTGCTCCCACCGTGACCGCCCTGTTCGTGCCGCTGGACGCCAACCAGCACACCCTGACGGTCATCCCGTCAGGCCGCGGCAGTGTCAGTGTTCAGCCGTCGGCCAACGCTTACGCCGTTGGAACAGGCGTCACGCTCTTGGCCTTGCCGGAGCAGGGTCAGGCCTTCCTGGGCTGGAGCGGTGATGCCACCGGTGAGCAAAACCCACTGCTGCTGACGATGGACGCCAGCAAGGTCATCACAGCTCGGTTCACGCGTCGCCCAACGCTGCAGGTGGACTCGCCTCCGGCATCCCTGCCCGAAGAGGGCTGCCGGCTAAGTCTGGTGGGTGAGTTTGGCACCGCCTATCAACTGGAGGTTTCCACCAACCTGACCGAGTGGTCGGCCCTGGCGACTGCGACCAATGCCCACGGTCGGCTGCAGTTGACCGACCCGTCAGCCAAGGAGTTCCCACACCGGTTCTACCGCGCCCTGGAGCAGTAGGCGGCGAGCAGCGGCGTCGGCCCGGTCGGGCTGGGCGTCTGGCCGCCGGGCCAGCGGGGGAGAAGGCGGCGTGCTCAGCCGGTGAAACGGCGGGCCGCGATGCTGGCGTTGTGGCCGCCGAAACCGAAGGAGTTGTTGATGAACGCCTCGATCCGCAGCTCGCGCGCGGTGTTCGGCACGTAGTCCAGATCGCAATCGGGATCGGGGAACTCGTAGTTGATGGTGGGCGGCACGACGCCGTGTTGCACGGCCAGGCAGCAGGCGATCATTTCCACCGCGCCGGCCGCGCCGAGCATGTGGCCGGTCGCACCCTTGGTGGAACTGACGGCCAAGCGCCGCGCGTGCTGGCTAAAAACCGTCTTGATGGCCAGCGTCTCAGCCACGTCACCCAAAGGCGTGGCGGTGCCGTGGGCATTGATGTAGGAGACGTCCTCCGGATTTAGCCTGCCGGCGCGCAAGGCCATTTCCATACAGCGGGCCGCCCCCTCGCCGCCGGGCGACGGTGCGGTCAGGTGATGCGCGTCGGCCGTGTTGCCGTATCCGACGATCTCACAGTAAATCTTGGCTCCGCGCTTCCGGGCATGGCTCAGTTCCTCCAGCACCAGCACTCCGGCACCTTCCCCCATCACAAAACCGTCGCGTTCCCGGTCGAAGGGGCGCGACGCGTGGGCGGGGTCGTTGTTGCGCGTGCTCAAGGCCTTCATGGCACAAAAGCCGCCGATGCCGATGGGCACGATGGTGGCCTCCGCGCCGCCGGCGAACATCATGACGGCATCGCCGGACTTGATCGTGCGGAAGGCTTCGCCGATGGCGTGGTTGGCTGTGGCGCAGGCCGAGCAGGTGGCAAAATTCGGCCCGCGCAGGCCGTGGTGCATCGAGAAAATCCCCGACGGCATGTTGCTGATCAGCATCGGGATCATGAACGGCGAGAGCCTGCCCGGCCCGCGTTCAAGCAGGATCTTGTGCTGCTGGGTGGTCGTTTCCAACCCGCCAATGCCCGAGCCGATGATGACGCCGATGGCGTTGCGGTCCAGCCGGTCCAGGTCCGCCCCGCTGTCTTTCAGGGCTGCCCAGGCGGCGTAAATCCCAAACTGCGAGAATCTGTCTGCCCGGCGCACGTCCCGCGGGGACGGGAAGGCGGGGGTGGGATCAAAATCCCGCACCTCGGCCGCGATCCGGGTTTCAAACGCCGACGGATCAAACCGCGTAATCCGGTCAATCCCGCACCGACCGGCCACCAGATTCTGCCAAAACGCATCCAGCGTCTGGCCCAGCGGCGTGACCAGCCCGAGGCCGGTGACGACCACACGGCGTTCAGAAAAGCAGTTGCCCATAAAAAAAGAGGCAATTGGTCCCGCGGCGGCGGGACGCAACTGCCACGAAGGTCACGACTCGCCGTTACTTGGCTTGCAGGTCCTCGATGTACTTGACGACATCACCGACCGTCTGGAGCTTCTCGGCCTGTTCATCGGGAATGTCATGCCCGAATTCCTCCTCCAGCGCCATGACCAGTTCCACCGTGTCCAGGGAATCCGCCCCCAGGTCCTCGATGAACTTGGCCTCGGGCGTCACCTGGTCGGCATTCACGCCCAGTTGCTCCACGATGATCTTCTTGACTCGTTCTTCGATGCTGTTGTCCGCCATGGGATACTCCGATTTGATTTTTTCCGGTGTGTCTATGCGACGCGCCCGGAGCGGTCAAGCCCCGAGTGCCCCCAAATTCACATCACCAGCCCCCCGTCCACGGGCAGCACCTGCCCGGTAATGTAACGGGACGCCGGTAGGGCCAAAAACCAGACCGCGTGCGCCACGTCCTCCACGGTGCCCAAGCTGGCCAGCGGAATCTGCCGGGCAATGGCCTCTTTCTGTTCCGGCGACAGCTTGTCCGTCATGGCCGTCTGGATGAAGCCCGGGGCGATGGCATTGACGGTGACCCCGCGGCTGGCGAATTCCTTGGCGCAGGACTTGGTCAGGCCAATCAGGCCCGCCTTGCTGGCCGCATAATTGGCCTGGCCGGCGTTGCCCATCAGACCAATGACCGACGCGATGTTAATGATGCGCCCGGAGCGCTGTTTCAACAACGCCCGCGCCAACGCCTTGGTGAACAAAAAGGCGCCTTTCAGGTTGATGTCCAGCACGCTGTCCCAGTCCGACTCGCTCATGCGCAGCACCAGGCCGTCGCGCGTGATGCCGGCATTGTTGACCAGGATGTCCACCCGCCCCGCCTCGCGCAAAATCTGCTCCGCGGCCGCCTCGACGCTCGACGCGTCGGCCACATTGACCGCCACGGCCCAAGCGCGACCGCCCAACGCCCGCACCAGC
>Ga0101944_10002644_pt1 | contig 28029 bp, 24 predicted proteins | sample DewCreD2012metaG_FD_75245 | JGI IMG/M metagenome (GOLD analysis project Ga0101944, IMG submission 75245) | Hot spring sediment bacterial and archeal communities from British Columbia, Canada, to study Microbial Dark Matter (Phase II) - Dewar... ... | reverse complement strand
TAAAACTATCAGGTGGAGAACGTCAGCGTATTTCACTTGCGAGAGCAATATTGAAAAATCCCCCTATTCTTATACTTGATGAAGCAACCTCTGCACTTGATACGGAATCTGAAATTCTGGTTCAGGAGGCAATTAATAATTTAATGAAGTATAGAACATCTATTGTCATTGCACATCGGTTATCTACAGTTCAGCATGCTGATCGCATTGTTGTTATTGATAAGGGAAAAATCGTAGAATCAGGAACACATGAAGAATTAATGGGATATAAAGAAGGGCTTTACAGAAAATTATACGATTTGCAGTTCCGTGTATGAACAACGATAAAAATCAGCAAAGTAAAAACATTTTATTTATTATCTACCTTTTTACTCTTGTTTCTGTTGCCGCGATAAATTTTTCTGTTGCAATTTCCTCTATCGCCATGGGATCAGGAATATTTTTTTTAATTTTTTATCTCCTGCATGAAAAGTATTTTACAGAGATTAAAACTAAACTGGATGTATTTTTTCTTGCTTATTTAATTGCAGAGATAATATCTACTGTCTTTTCGGTAGAGCCTGCTCATTCCGCCCTGAATATGAAGAGAATTTTACTGATAAGCATTGTTTACCTTACTATGCTTTCTATGATGAATGAAGCGTATCTCAGACGAACCTTGATTATTGTTGTAATTTGTGCATCACTGGTGTCATTGGCGGAGTTATTTTCCCTTAAATGGATTGATGGCCGTCTCGCGCGGTTATCACAATTCCAGTATTTTACAACTGAAGGTGGGATTAAAATGTTTTTTATACTTTTAGTATTTCCATTTTTAGTTCATAATCTGACACCTCTAAAATATAAAATTTATTTTTCGATCGCACTTATACCTCTGATTGTGGCACTCGTTCTTACACAAACAAGAAGTTCCTGGCTCGGACTGATAGGGGGTATTATAACAATTGGTATATTTCAGAAAAAAATAATTATTCTATTTATTATCATATTATTAATTGTATTTCTGTTATTTGCACCAGCCGATTTACGATCCCGAGCATATAGTATCATTGATCCGACCATGACTTCCAATCTTACGCGTATTCATATGATATCAACAGGCTGGCAAATGTTTCTTGATCGCCCATTGTTTGGATGGGGAGATATTGATCTTAAAAAATATTATCTCACATACACGGTGCCTATTGATAATGCTGAAGGGGGGCATCTTCATAATAACTTTATGATGCTTCTCGCTACCCTTGGAATTGTGGGATTCCTGACGGTAACGGCTTTATTTATTAAGATTTTATTAATAGAACTGCAGGTTAGAAAATTTACCAGGGAACATTGGTTTTATGGAAGTCTTTCGCTCGGCTGTCTTGCCGCTTATGCGGGTTTTCACATAAACGGACTTTTTGAATGGAATTTTGGTGATCACGAAATTGCAGTAATATTATGGTTTACTGTGGGAATTGCATTAACGATAGAAAAATTATTTCAACAGAATATTAAAGTTTAACGATGAAATACCCATTATCCGTAATTGTAATTACTCACAATGAAGAGCAATTGATACGAAACTGCCTTGAAAGCATAAAATGGGCAGATGATATCATAATTGTGGATGCTTATAGTACGGATAGAACTCTAGAGATTGCAAAAACATTCACAAACCGTGTCTTTCAGAAGAAGTGGAATGGTTATGTTGATGCCAAGAAATTTGGTCTTGAATATGCAGTGCATGACTGGATTTTATTCCTCGATGCTGATGAATTGGTTTCGGAAGATCTTGCAAAAGAAATTCAGACAATCTTGTTAAATAAATCATTCAGCTATGATGCTTATGAAATACCCAGAAAAGCCTTTTTCCTAGGCAAATGGATACGTCATGCTGGATGGTACCCGGGATATGTGGTCAGGTTGCTCAGGAAAGATAAAATTAAATTTGTCGATGTGCGTGTTCATGAGCGAATTGATTGCGATGGAATTATAGGCAAACTAAAAAGCGATATTTATCACTTTACTGATGATAATATTTTCCATTACCTGGTTAAGTTTAATAAATATACTTCTCTGGCTGCAGAAGATCTTGCAGATTTATCTTATCGTTCTCGAATTGCGGATCTCACAGTACGTCCTGTTTTTTTATTTTTTAAGATGTATATATTAAAATTAGGTTTTCTTGACGGAATTCATGGTTTGATTCTGTCATGTCTTTCTTCTGCCTATGTCTTTTGTAAATATGCTAAGGTATGGGAAATTCAGAAGAATTAAAATAAATTCATTTTCTTGATTCTAACAATCGATTTTCCTAACTTTTTTTTTAAAGGAGTTTTTATGGGAAATATCTCAAAAGATGAATTATTGCTAACCCAATTAATTCTAATGTTTCAAACTGCCGCTATGCAACACATGGGAAAAATTAAGAATCCAATGACCGATAAAATTGAAAAAGATTTGACACAAGCTCAAATATCCATTGATATGCTCGATATGCTTTACAAAAAAATGAAAAACAATCTTACAAAAGAAGAAGAAAAAATGTTCTCAGGCGTCCTGAAGGAACTAAAACTAAATTACGTTGATGAAATGAATAAATCTCAATCATCAGATGGATCCAAGGAACAACATGAACCATCTTTATCAGGAGGAATTGATAAATGACATTCGGTATTATCGGAAATCTGAATAAACCGGTCATAAAAAAAGTCGCAAGTTCGCTTTTTACTTACCTGATCGATAAAAAAATTAAGTTTTTTATACATGAAGAACTTGGTAAATGGTACATGGGACAGGATATTAGCCCAAAAATCGAAGAATCTGTTATAACTCCGGATGTTGTACTGCCAGAAAAATGTGATATAATTATTGCACTTGGAGGAGACGGAACAATGCTTTCAGCTGCTCGATTGGGTGGATCATCTGGTGTACCGATTCTTGGTGTAAATTTGGGAAAACTTGGATTCCTGGCCGAAGTTTCAATAGAAGAGCTCAGTCAATGCCTGGATGATGTTATCAGTAAAAAATATTATGTTGAAGATAGAATGGCACTAAGTGCGTCTATTCATGGTGATAATCAATCCTATTTTGCGCTAAATGATGTTGTTATTGACAAGGGTTCTTCATCGCGCATAATTGACATGGAGATATATGTAAACGATGAATACCTTGTAACTTTCACTGCGGATGGAATAATTATTTCAACTCCGACAGGATCGACTGCATATTCACTTGCATGCGGCGGTCCAATCATTACACCCAACAGCAATGTAATTGAGATTAATCCCATAGCTCCTCATAATTTATCTGCCCGTCCGGTTATTATTCCGCATGACAGTAATGTAAAAGTAGTTATAAGAGAAAGTTCAAAACCTGTACATATCACATCAGATGGACAGATTGAAAAATTTTATCCTGCTCCCGTCGAATTTTCAGTCAAGCGTGCATCGCATACAGTAAGATTAATTAAAAGAAAGGAGCGAAATTACTACAATCTTTTAAGGATGAAATTAATGTGGGGGAAAGATGTACGTATAAGCAATCACGGTTAAGCATTGCAGATGTTAAAAGTCATTTCTCTTTTAATAAGTAGTTTATTGCATGTGATAATTTTTCTTTGTTAATAAAATTTCTTGAAAGATTAGAATGACAAAATATTCAAGTGGAGTATTAATTTCTACACATGTCTAAGACGCAATCAAAATATGTCTGTCAAAATTGTGCCTATGAATCACCAAGATGGCTTGGAAAATGTCCCAATTGTGGCGGATGGAACATTTTTGTAGAAGAGTTTAGAGAATCTGTGAGTATCAAGAGGGGTCGAAAAGGACAGAACGATGTAAAGATATTTTCATTAAATCAAATTGATATAAAAGAAGAAAAACGAATTATTACCGGAATTAATGAATTTGATAGAGTCCTGGGAGGGGGTATTGTAAAAGGATCAGTAATACTTCTTGGGGGGGATCCGGGTGTTGGGAAATCTACGCTTATGATGCAAATTGGTGCTGTTATTAAAGATCATAATATTCTTTATGTTTCAGGAGAAGAATCGGCAAAGCAGATTAAACTTCGTGCCGACAGGTTAATGATCACAGGCGGTAATTCTTTTAATGTGTTAACTGAAACCAATATAGATGAGGTTTTGAACTCGATCGAATCCTCACCGCCGGATGTTTTAATAATTGACTCCATTCAAACTATGTATAGACCAGAGTTTGAAAGCTCTCCAGGGAGTATTGGTCAGGTTCGTGAGTGTACTGCTTTGTTTACCCGATTTGCAAAAGAAAGATCAGTTTCGGTCTTTTTGATAGGACATGTTACAAAAGAGGGAATTATTGCTGGACCAAAGGTGGTTGAACACATGGCTGATACTGTACTCCAGTTCGAAGGGGAAAAACATTACACATACAGGATTTTAAGAGCAATTAAGAATAGATTTGGTTCAACCAATGAAATTGGTGTTTTTGAAATGAAGGAAGACGGTTTGCATGAGGTGCCAAATCCTTCGGAAGTATTTCTCTCGCAAAGGTTATTCGGTGCTTCGGGTTCCACGGTTGTTGCCAGTATTGAGGGAACACGCCCAATTCTCATTGAAGTTCAGGCACTTGTAACATCAACCAATTATGGAGTCCCACAAAGGACGACAAGCGGTTTTGATTACAGACGGTTAAATCTTCTTATTGCAGTTTTAGAGAAACGATTTGGTGTAATGCTGGGACAACATGATGTATACATCAATATTGCAGGTGGTATTATGGTGGATGAACCTGCTGTTGATCTTGGTGTCGCTGTCTCAATTATTTCGAGTTTACGTGATGTACCTGTTGATTCTCAGGTAGTCGTGATAGGAGAGGTCGGCTTGAACGGGGAGGTGCGAGGTGTAAGTCAAATTGATAAACGTGTCCAAGAAGTCGTGAAACTCGGTTTTCAGAAAATTGTTTTACCAAAAAATAATTTGAAAGGAATTACAAATACGAGCGGAATTGAGGTTTTTGGAGTTGAACACGTTGAAGAAGCAATGAAGATTTTGTTTTAAAGAGAGTAGAAGCGGGGAGCATAGAGACTTGTTCTCTTTCCTCAAAACCGATTTTTATTAAATGAAAACAATAATATTAGCCACACATAATTTAGATAAACTAAAAGAAATCGAGGAGATTTTTAAAAACGTTCCCGTCAATCTAAAATCTCTAATTGATTTTCCCGAGATACCGGATGTAGTGGAGGATGGAAACACGCTCGAAGAAAATGCTCTAAAAAAGGCAAGGGAGATATTTCAAGCAACAAATATACCTGCGCTGGCTGATGATACAGGACTTGAAGTGTTTTGTCTTAATATGGCTCCTGGTGTTTTTTCTGCTAGATATGCAGGAGAAAATGCGAGTTATTTAGAAAATAACCGTAAACTTCTCGAAGAATTAAAAGATGTACCTCCAAATAATCGTGGTGCACGGTTCAGAACAGTTGCTGCTTTTGTTGGAGAAAATTTTGAAAAAATAACGGAAGGCATTTGCTTTGGAAAAATATCAGATCGTGTGGGCGGAACTAAGGGATTTGGCTACGATCCGCTTTTCATACCGGATGGTTATAATATCAGTTATGCTGAAATGCCTCTATCTCAGAAAAATAAAATCAGTCATAGAGGGAAGGCATTCAGACTGATGATTAAATTTATTAAAGAATACCTGAACAAGGGAATCAAATAGGTTCATCGCAAAAATTTTTTTATTATGGAATTTTCTTGATTATTATTTATAAGATTATTATTTTAATCAAAATTTTTCACGATTCACACCAATAAGCCCTTAAATTAAGCGAATTTAGTAATTTATACTATCGTTAATTATTACGATTCTATAAATCTTTAATATTGAAAATGAAGGTCAGAATAAAATATATTGATGCTTTTACGCAGACCCCATTCACAGGTAATCCTGCAGCCGTTGTGGTTGATGCATCTCAATTGACCGAACCCCAAATGAGGAATATTGCAAGGGAAATAAATTTATCAGAAACAGTCTTTATTTTACCTGCGTCAAAACCAAATACACATCTGCGGATTCGATGGTTCTCACCCATTGTCGAAGTACCATTGTGTGGTCACGGTACAGTTGCAGCATTTCATGCTCTTGCTGAAGAAAATGCTATGGGAATGATCGATGATGGTATATATAATTTCAATGTAGATTCTGCCTCAGGAATTATTCCAGTGGAGGTGGAGAAGATTAAAGGAAATATAAAAATTATGTTTGGACTGATCCCATCAAAACTAGAGAGAGTGGGGCAGTATAAAATCGATCTTATACGTGTGTTGAATATCTCACTGAGCGATTTCGACGGAAAGATTCCTATGATGCGTAACGATTATTTGTTCGTTGCAGTAAAACGTCTTCATACAATTTTTACCATGAAACCTAATTTTATTACAATGTCGTATTTTCTCACTTCACGTAACCTGCGCGGAATGTGCGTTTTTACTACCGAAACCATAGATAGAGATTCAAAAGTACACTCCAGGTTTTTTGCACCCAATGAAGGTATTAACGAAGATCCTGTTACAGGATCAGCACATGGCCCCATTACACAAATTTTAATTGAAAACGGTTACCTCCCTTTAGAAAAAGGAGTTTATATTTTTCAGGCCGAGCAAGGTGATGCTATTGGTAGAAAAGGAAGGTTAATTGTAGAAGTAGACAATGTTTCAAAATCTCAACCATCTATTAGAGTAGGTGGTAATGCTGTTACCATAATGGAAGCAAAAATGTTAATTAATGAAGAAACCACGTAGTATTTCAGAGCGAAAGTATGAACATAAAATCCATTATTTTCACAATAGTATTTGTGTTTTCTGTTTTATTTTTTTTAAAAAATTGTTACCGACTTTTAAAATATCTTAAAATAGGAAAATCGGAAGCAAGAAACGACAGATTTTCGGCCCGTCTTTTAAATGTAATAAAAATTGCCTTTGGCCAGCAGAAACTTCTGAGAGAACCTCTCGCCGGTATGATGCACTTTGCAATATTCTGGGGCTTTATAATTTTATTACTTGCAATTATTGAATCGATGGGCGAGGGATTGATACCAAATTTCAATTTATCATTTTTGGGACCTCTCTACCCGATCTTATTAGCAATACAGGAATTAATGGGAATATTTGTATTGATTTCAGTTCTCTTTGCTCTGTGGAGAAGATACGTGATTAGACCAAAACGACTGGAGGTTAAAGGTCATTCCCAGTTTGATGCAACATTAATTCTTGTTTTAATTTTATTAATAATGTTGTCAATGTTCGGGCAAAATACAATGCAAATCCTTAAATCGGATATTCCGGTCGAAGGGAGATTTATTTCTAAACAATTTGCATACATGTTTACCGGCTTATCTTCAGATAATTCAAAATTATGGTTTGAAATTTTCTGGTGGTTACATATACTCATTGTTCTTGGCTTGTTGAATTATCTTCCTTATTCAAAACATTTACATATATTAACTTCCATACCTAATGTCTATTTAGCAAAACTTGATAATCGTGCTAATTTAAAAATGTTGAATCTTGCTGATGAAACAGTAACAAAATTTGGCGCATCCGATGTAGAAGATTTAACATGGAAACAATTGCTGGATGGTTATACATGTACCGAGTGTGGAAGATGCACCGCTTCCTGCCCCGCAAACATTACCGGTAAACCGCTTTCACCCAAAAAAATAATAATGGATGTTCGCGCAAGAACAATAGAAAAAGCCCCCAGAATTGTTACCGACCAATTATCTTTCGTGAATGGCCAATGGCTAAATAAAAATAATGAGATAGCAAATGATGAATTATTATCAAAGCACTTAATTGATAATTATATAACTGAAGATGAAATCTGGGCATGTACAACATGTATGTCATGTGTCCAGGAGTGTCCCGTTCAAATTGAACATATTGACACTATTATGGATATGAGGCGTTATCTTGTACTGAATGAATCAAGATTTCCAAAAGAACTACAAGTGGTGTTTCAAAATCTTGAAAGAAATTTCACCCCTTGGGCATTCAGTCACGCTTCCCGCGCTGATTGGGCAGACGGTTTGAATTTATCATTAATGTCCGAAAGAAAGGAAGTGGATGTTCTTTACTGGGTGGGATGTGCAGGATCATACGATGAAAGGTATAAAAAAGTAGCCAGGGCATTTTCGAAATTAATGCAAATTGCAGGAATTGATTTTGCAATTCTGGGCACGGAAGAAAAATGTAATGGTGACCCCGCAAGACGTGCAGGCAATGAATATCTTGCGCAAATGTTAATCATGGATAATATTACCACTTTATCAAAATATAAGTTTAATAAAATTGTTACAACATGCCCCCACTGCTATAATACCATTAAAAACGAATATCCCCAATTTGGTGGTAAATACAAAGTTGTGCACCATTCCGACTTTATTCTGGAATTAATTAATTCTGGTAAATTAAAACCTGCAAAAATTCAAAAAAATAAAATAACATACCACGATTCATGTTATCTGGGAAGGTATAATGATATTTATGATGCACCTCGTAAAGTTATAAAATCAATCCCTGGAATAAAAACTTTTGAAATGAAGCGATCGGGTGATAAAGGACTTTGTTGCGGTGCAGGTGGAGCAAGGATGTTTATGGAAGAAAATATTGGAAAACGTGTGAACCACGAACGGACTGAAGAGGCTCTAGCGTTCCATCCTGATGTTATCTGTACTGCATGTCCATTTTGTATGACTATGCTAACAGATGGTGTAAAGGATAAGGAAGCGGGAGAAAAAGTTTACGTAAGGGATATTGCAGAACTAGTACTTGAAGGGATAGAAATGTAAAGCGAAATTTATTTCGCAAAAAAATATGGGAGGAGAAAAAATATATTACCGTCGCAATTTACCTCACTACCAACCAGCATGCGCTTCTTTTTTTATTACTTTTCGAATTGCTGGATCTTTACCGAACGAAGTTATTAATAAGCTTAAACAGGAATACGAAATAGAGAGAAGTTATCTGGAAACCATCAAAAATATGGAAGTTAAGAGGAATAAATTTCAACATAATAGTAAAATATATTTTAAGAGATTTGATGAATTTCTAGATAAATATAATGATAGTCCGAAATGGTTAAATAAAGAAGAGGTTGCAAAAATAGTTGCTGACGCTATTCATTATCGAGATGGTAAGGATTACGAATTGATTGCGTATTGTATTATGCCAAATCATGTTCATATTGTGATAAATGTAGAGCGAAGTGGCACTTCGCTCTACAAAATACTTCAGTCATTAAAAGCTTATACAGCGAGGGAATGTAATAAAATCCTGAATCGCACCGGTTCATTCTGGCAACATGAGAGTTACGATCACGTTATACGTAATGATAAGGAATTAAATAATATAATCTGGTACGTATTGAATAATCCAGTTAAAGCAGGTTTAGTCAGTGATTGGCAAAAGTGGAAGTGGAATTATTGTAAATATGAATTGTAAAACGAAGTGGCACTTCGTTTAACTTAATCGAACTGAAGTTCGATTTACAGTATTTTTATCTTGGGCTTTTATTTGTAATTGCTCGTTTATGTTTTTCTTTTTCTCCTAAGTTCTTCTCAACAAATAATTTTCCTCCTGTCCAAGGGTTCATTTCTGTATAATACATTAATGTTGAATAAGTTGATGGTGTTGGTGTGAAGATCTGTACCTGTTCAGGATGAATTTTTAATTCATTCGAAATATATCGCTTCATCTTCATTTCGTCATTATAATTACAACCTGGATGAGCAGCAATCAGGTAATAAGTCAGATATTGATCTTTCTTTTTGTGCTTGTTTATAATATTAAATTGATTTTTAAATTTTTCTAAATATTGAACTGATGGTTTTCTCATCAAATTGAGAACCTTCAGTTCCGTGTGCTCCGGTGCTACCTTTAGTTGTCCCGAGATATGATGCTCAATCAACTCTTCAAGATATCTTACTCCGGCCATATTATCATCAATTATCATATCGTATCTAATACCCGATGCTACAAAAACCTTTTTAATTCCTTTTATTTTTCTAAGAATCCGAAGGAGTTCAATCTGAGGATTATGATTGTTATTAATTTTTTTACATGTCGTCGGAAATAGGCAATCTTTTGTTAAACACTTCCCATGCAATTGCATTTTTTCGCATCCTGTCGCATACATATTAGCCGTTGGTCCACCAATATCATTAATAATCCCTTTAAATTCCGGAATTTTGGTGATTGATTCAACTTCCTTAATAATAGATTTTTGACTCCTCGATATTATATTTGTCCCTTGATGTATCGTGATTGAACAAAAATTACATTCCCCGTAGCACCCACGGTGAGTTGTAATTGAATATCTAATAGTTCTTAACGCACGTACTTCCCCATCTTTCTTATAGTATGGATGAACATTCCGCTCAAAATCAAGATTGTAAATATTATCGATCTCTTCTTGTGTTAAATAATTTGCAGGTGGATTCTGGATTAAATATCTGTCGCCATGCTTTTGATATAAACCTTTTCCGGTAATTGGATCATTATTGCGATAGAAGATATGAAACATCTCGATGAATTTTTCTTTATCAATTATAACTTCTTCGAAAGAGGGAAGTGGAATATAATTTTTTCTTGCATTTTTAGAAATGTAACATATACTCCTAATATTTTGTAAACCTTCAAAGTTTTCTAAATTATATTGTAATTTGTTTTGTAAATTCATTGCTATTTCAAGCGTTGCTTTTTCTCCCATGCCATAAACAAGGTAGTCTGCTTTTGAGTCAAACAGAATTGATCGACGTATTTTATCATCCCAATAATCGTAATGGGCAATGCGTCGAAGACTAGCCTCTATTCCTCCAAGTACAATTGGAACTGTGTTTTTAAAATATTTCCTAATAAGGTTTGAATAAACAATCGTCGCTCTGTCGGGTCGTTTGTTGTTAACCCCACCAGGAGTGAAATCATCCTGACGTCTTGGCTTTTTTGTTGCTGTATAATTTGCAACCATAGAGTCGACACATCCTGATGTAACTCCCCAGAATAGTTTTGGCTCACCCAAACGAGTTATATCTTTATCGTTATAAATATCAGGTTGCGCGATTATTCCAACTTTGTATCCGGCGTTTAATAATACTTTTCCAATAATTGCAGCTCCGGAATAAGAAGTGTCAATATAAGTATCACCTGATATTATTATAACATCTAACCTTTCCCAGCCGAGTTTGACAAGTTCATTTTTTGTTGTAGGAAGAAACATAGGAGGTAATTTTTTTGAAAATTATACAACTGACTGAGATAAGTTTTCTTTTAGGTTGAAAAATATTTTATTCAATTTCGTCTAGTGGATTTCTTCTAATGACCATCAGAATAGCAGCCTGTGGTACTATAAGATACTTTTTCGATTCATATTCTATTTCAATTGCTTGGTCGCGAAGAAATATTGCGTAATCACCTTCCTCAACCTGTAAAGGAATATATTTGACGGGATCTTTTGGAGTAGTAGCCCAGGATTCCTGATCAATATAATGAGGGTTTGGAACCGGGAAGCCGGGTCCAACTTTTACAACATATCCGCTTTGTACTTTTTCTTTCTCTCTGACTGTCGGTGGTAAATATAATCCTGCTTCGGTCCTTTCTTTATCACTGTCCGGAATTATCAGAACTTTATCTCCCACAACAATCATTTTTTTTCTGTTATATTCTGACATTTTTTATTTCAGATTATTCTCAAATATATCAATTCTAACCGAATTTGTATAAATTAAGTGTCGGAAGAAATATTATATATAATATCCAGAGTGCAACTCCGACGCTAAATGGAATAGTTAGATTATCATCTATTTCTGTTGGTAATGCTTCCGCTATCGTGCCAACAATTGCGGCTATAAATCCAATAAAATATTCCATAGGTAAGTGCTCAATTTTGGGCGTAACTGCAATAACAGCCAATGCGCTGATGAAAAATCCAATACTTCCCTCTAATGATTTTGCAAGGAATGGATGTTTGCCAAATCTCCGTCCAATCAATGCTGCTGTAATGTCGGATATTATTAAAATTGAAAAACTTATTATTGTTATAAATTTTGGGAAAATTAAAACGCAAAGGGTGGCGGATATCAGAACATAAGTCGCACCATTAAGTGTTTTTCTAACCTTATCACTTTCTTTTTTTCGAAGAATGTAGCCAAAGGTCCCATAAAACCAATCTTCTATTGATTTATTATAATATCTTGCTACATCAACTGTAAGGAAAGCAATTGTCAGGGGAATTAAAATGCTCAGTGCAATGTGTTTTGGAAGAACAAAATAAAATAACGGAATTGATAGCGAGATAAGGTGAATTGCTTTCCTTATTATCTCGAATCGATAATCATATTCAATAACAGATATGTGCTCGCCGTTAGTTGTACGTTCTTTGCTGTGAATATACAGGTTATCCGGCGGGCGTCGACTTTCTTTCATTTTCGACAGATGGTGTTGGTTCAACTTTATTGTTGTTCTTTTTGTTGACAGTTGGAAGTTCTTCACCTTTTATCAGTTTATCAATTTCTTCGCCGTCTAAAATTTCACGTTCAAGGAGTGCATTAGCGATGCGGTGTAAGGTGTCGATATTTTCAGTAAGTATTTTTTCAGCACGCTGCATGCCATTTGATACAATATTTTTAACTTCTTCATCGATTATTATAGCTGTGGCTTCAGAATAATTCTTGGAACGTGTAATCTCTCTTCCTAAAAATATTTCTTCTTCTTTTGTTCCGTATGCTAATGGGCCTAATCTTTCACTCATTCCCCATTCACATACCATTTTATGTGCCAGATTTGTTGCCCGTTCAATATCGTTGCCTGCACCTGTAGTGAACTGGTTGAAAACAAGTTTTTCGGCTGCACGACCGCCAAGAGCATAAGTTATCATTGCTTCCAGATATTCTTTTGAATAGGTATGCTTTTCATCAATTGGTAAGTAGGTTGTCACTCCTAATGCTCTGCCACGCGGAATAATTGTTACTTTGTGCACTGGATCAGCTTCGGGTGTCATTTTTGCAACGAGGACATGACCCGATTCATGATAAGCGGTGAGGCGTTTTTCTTTGTCTGAAATGATTAAACTCTTCCGCTCTATTCCCATCATAACCTTATCTTTTGCTTCTTCGAAATGCTGCATGCTTACTGACTTCTGATTCTGTCTTGCTGCAAGAAGCGCTGCTTCATTAACAAGATTTGCTAGATCAGCTCCGGCTAATCCTGGTGTTCCTTTTGCCAGTATTGATAAATCAACGTCATCTGCTAATGGAATATTTCGAGTATGAACTTTCAATATTCCTTCTCTGCCTCGAACATCGGGTCTGTCAACAACAATTTGCCTATCAAATCTACCCGGTCTTAATAGCGCAGGATCAAGTACATCGGGTCGATTTGTTGCCGATATTATAATCACACCACTGTTTTGTTCGAATCCATCCATTTCCACAAGTAACTGATTTAATGTTTGCTCTCTTTCATCATGTCCACCCCCTAAACCTGCACCACGATGCCGTCCGACAGCATCCATTTCATCAATAAAAATTATGCATGGAGCATTCTTTTTTCCAGTTTCAAATAAATCTCTAACACGGCTTGCTCCCACGCCAACAAACATTTCCACAAAATCAGCACCGGAAATTGAGAAGAACGGAACTTTTGCTTCACCGGCAACTGCGCGTGCAAGCAAGGTTTTTCCCGTACCGGGTGGCCCAAGTAGAAGAACACCGCGTGGAATTTTACCACCAAGTCTCTGAAATTTAGATGGCTCTCTCAGGAATTCTATTATTTCCTGTAATTCCACTTTTGCTTCGTCGGCACCTGCAACGTCTTCAAACGTCACGCGTGGTGCACCTTCACTTAGTACTTTCGCACGACTTTTCCCAAAAGAAAATATGCCTTTTGTTCCAACCCCCTGCATGCGTCGCATGAAAAATAACCAAACAACTAAAATTAAAATCCATGGTAAGGCGCTTAACAGGGCATTCATCCATGTTCTGTCTTCTTTTGAGATGGTGAAACGAATATCTTTTTCATTCCATGTTCTTATAACTTCACTATCAATGAAGGGGAGTGTCACAACAAAACGTTCAATCTTCATCGTTTTTCCTGATGCGGTAACAACTTCCTCCGGATTTTTTAATATGCCGTGGAAATCAAAATTATCGATATCCGATTTTTTTACATGTGCACTGGAAATTCTTCCTTCATTAAGAAGTTTTTGATACTCAGTAAATGGTAATTCGTATTCAGAACCTTCCTGAGCACTGAATAATGTCATTATTATGAATACGCCTAAAATTATAGCAGACCAACTGAGCACTACTTTGGTGACTTTCCCCCAGTTAAAATCCTCGTCATTTTTCATTGGAGGTTTTGTACGACCACGTCGTGGCTTTGGATTCCTCTTTTGTTGATCATTTTGCTTACTTGTTTTATTTTCTTCCATATTATAAAATAACACTTTACTTTTTCTCCATCAAACCGTAAATATGCTTTAAATTTCTTCCTTTTTGTGCATAATCCAACCCATATCCTATAACAAAAATATCGGGTATTCTGAACCCAATATAATCAATTTTTCTGATATTTTTTAATGGTTTGTCCTTTAAAAGAAGAGTTATGATTTTTATCGATTTTGGCCTCTGTTTTTTAATTATTTTTAAAATAAAATTGATAGATTTGCCTGAATCTATTATATCTTCTATAACTATTACATTCCTGTTTTTTAAAGAGCAGTTTAAATCATATTTTCTTTTTATTTTACCCCCTCTCATCTTAAGATCGTTGTAACTGGATATTTTTAAGAAGTCAATTTCATAATCAAAATGTATATTTCTTAATATATCTGCCATAAAATAAAAAGAACCATTAAGAATTCCGATGAAGATTGGGTCAGCATTTTTATAAACTTTGTTAATCTCTTTTGCAATTTCACTTATCCTTGTCTGGATTTTTTTCTTTTCGATTAAAATTGAAAAATATTGATTATGAATTTTTATTTTCTTCATAAGTTTTAATCACAATTTTCGGTATGATAGTTTAATAATTCTTTTTGTTTTGTCGGTTATTTTAAAACGTTCGTCCAACCGCAAACCGCACACCCATACAATATCTTCTCCAGATACCAGGAGGGGTATTGATTTCTTTTCAAATAATGGTATTTTATGATCAATAAAAAAATCACTAATCTTTTTTGGTGCCGTCATCCCGATTGGAATAAACCAATCTCCCTTTTCCCAGGAACGTAAATGAAGAGGTTGCAGCAATTTTTCGCCGTCAATAAATTCTGTGCCTGGATCTTCTGAAATTTTAAAATCATTTACTTCCGTGATTGTGAAAATTTTATTTTCAATAAAATAAGTATTACCTGATTCCACCGGTAATGAATATTTTTTCAATGGATGCATTTTTTTGAAAATCAGTCTGTCTCTATCACGGTAAAGAACAAAGTCTTTTTTTATCGAACCAAAAGAACCTGTTTCGCTTTTTGTAATGGATAACATTGTGTCAACAGTTCCAGAATTTATTTCGGCGTCTGTAATAATTCTTGCTATATCCAGAAGAAAATACTCCTGTAAAAATTCCGGTAATTCGTTTAGACGCCTCAGATCTATAACAATTTGTTCCGGGTTTTTTTCAAGAATCAACTTATCTTGTAGTGTATCTGTTATACTTTTAATATATTCTTCAAGTTGAAAAAATCTTTCACCTGTTTTCTTTAATGTATATGTCAGGTTTGGGTTTATTCTTTCTTGAACTAAAGGAATAATTTTATGACGAATGTAATTTCTTCTATAATCGGTTTTCGGATTCGATGAATCTTCACGATAATTTAATTTACGCGATTCAGCATAATTTCGGATTTCATCTCTGGTGGCAAATAATAGGGGGCGAATGATCGCTTGATCTTTACGCCAGACAGGGATACCGGTCAGACCTTTAATACCGGTTCCTCGTAATAAATTAAAAATAATTGTTTCAGCATTATCGTCTGCATTATGCCCGGTTGCGATTTTATCAAAATTTGCTGATGACTTAATTACATAAAAAAATGAATACCTCGCCTTCCGCGCTGCTTCCTGAATTGAAATTTTTTCAATCCTTGAAATTTTTCTTACATCAATCTTACGTGTGTAAAATTCAAGATTTCTTTCTTTTGCCTGGTTAATGACGAATATTTCATCATCATCAGATTCCTTCCCTCTAAGTGTGTGATTGCAATGAATGACAGCAAGTTCCATTTTTATTTGTTTTCTTAACTCACACAGGAGATCAAGCAAAACAATGGAATCTATGCCACCACTAACCGAGACGAGGATTTTTTCACCGGGTTGAATCAATCGGTGTTGGTTGACAAAACCGTACAGGGAATGAAGTAAATTATGTTGCGTCATAAGCGATGGATATCGGTTTTACCGATAGGATTTTGATGGTAGCGGAGGAGGGAGTCGAACCCCCGACACACGGATTATGATTCCGTTGCTCTAACCAACTGAGCTACTCCGCCCTGAATTATTAAAAATATACTATAAAATGAGATAATAAGCAAAGAAAATGAGCGAAAAGGGATGAAGAACTTAACGTAAGATGATTTGTTTGTTCATTTTACAGGTTTTATTATTATTTCTCCATCAATTTTACAGGTATTGTGAATGTCTGTCTTATTTTCTCCCCAAATATTCATTTCACTATTATTATTTCCAGAAGAACCTTCAATAGGTGATATCTTCCTCTTCCAGGGTCTTGTGCGTAGCCAGTCGATAAGATTATTTAATATTAACACAATGAATAAAAAGGCAAAGAGAATCAGTATAAATGTTAAAAAATCTGAAGTGTCGGGCGCCGACTTTTGAATCATCAAATTTATCATGACACACCCTTTAAATGTTTGTTACAATTTAATCAATTTATTTGGATTGTCAAGTATGTTTTTTAAATCATATTTTGTATATTCAAAATTAATTCTTTCATCATTTAATAAGGATTTATTATGAATAAAATATTCATCTTTATGCTCTTTCTATCGTTATTAAACAACAAACCTCTTTTTGGGTGTACTAATCTAATTGTTACGAAAGGCGCATCCAGAGACGGTAGCACACTGATAACTTATAGTGCTGATTCATTCACATTTTATGGAGAACTTTTTCATTTTCCTGCCGCTGTTTATCCCGAAGGAACAATGCTTGATGTTTATGAGTGGGATACGGGAAAATTCCTTGGCAGAATATGTCAGGCTCGTGAAACTTATAACGTTGTCGGAAATATGAATGAATACCAGGTCATAATTGGAGAAACAACATTTGGTGGTAGAGAGGGACTTCATGATCCAAAAGGAATTATTGATTATGGAAGCCTGATTTATATTACGCTCCAGCGGGCAAAAAGCGCAAGAGATGCAATAAAAATAATGGGTCAACTTGTTGAGGAATATGGATATTGCAGCGAGGGAGAGTCGTTCTCAATCGGTGATCCAAATGAAGCATGGATCCTCGAAATGATTGGCAAAGGTGAAGGAAACAAGGGAGCGGTCTGGGTTGCGGTCCGTATTCCCGATGGATATGTCTGTGCTCATGCAAATCAAGCAAGAATAACAACGTTTCCTTTAAATGATCCTGAGAATTGTATCTATTCTCCTGACGTAATTTCTTTTGCGAGAAGCAAGGGCTGGTTCAATGGTAAAGATACTGAGTTCAGTTTTTCAGATGTTTATGCACCTCTTGATTTCGGTGCAATCCGTTTCTGTGAGGGCAGAGTCTGGTCTCTCTTTCGGAGAATTAACAAATCTATGGAAAAATATATATCATATATAAAATGTGAAAACCTGGAAAGAATGCCCCTGTATATTAAACCAGAAAAAAAATTAAGTGTTCATGATGTAATGCATTTAATGCGTGATCATTTTGAAGGGACTGAATTTGACATGACAAAGGGTATCGCTGCTGGTCCGTATAATATGCCCTACAGATGGCGTCCGCTTACATGGGAGTATGATGGCGTGCAATATTTTAACGAAAGACCAATATCAACACCTCAAACAGGTTTCTCTTTTGTCGGACAGGCACGATCTTATCTGCCACGCGAAATTGGTGGAGTCCTCTGGTTTGGCCTTGATGATACTTATATGACTGTATATACTCCAATGTATTCTTCAATTACAGAAGTTCCATACAATTATGCACAGGGGCGTGCTTCACTTGGAAAATTTAGCTGGGAATCGGCCTTCTGGGTCTTTAATTTTGTCTCAAATTTTGCTTATCCGAAATATAGTCTTGTTATACATGATATACAAAAAGTCCAGAATGAATTGGAAGGAACCTTTCTGTCCAGACAAGAAACAATTGAGAAAACAGCACAGGCACTTTATGCTAAATCTCGCGGGGAAGCAATTACCTATTTGACCAATTATTCGTCAGATGCGGCAAAATTAACATACGATAGATGGCGAAAACTAGGTGAAGATCTTCTGGTAAAATATATGGACGGTGTTGTAAAAAACGAATTTTTTAAACCGGTGAATGTTGGTTATCCTGATGAATTTAAGAAACTCCTCGTCCAGGAAGGTGGTGATGCTATCAAAGTGAAAAAACTCCCCGGATCTGATGAAAGAGCGTATAAACAAAATATCCAAACAGCTGATGAACTCGTTGATCAGAGAAAATATTCAGATGCAATGGAATTTTATAAAAAAGCTTTAGAACTTAAACCATCTGAAATTTACCCAAAATCTCAAATTGAAAAGCTGGATAAAATTTTAAAAGAGATCGAAAATCTCCATAAATCGAATTTCACAAAATGATGATATAAATATGCAATAGAAAAAGATCATTATTGCCGTTCTGAATAGACTTGTATATACTTTATCTGATAGCGTAAAATGGGGTATGACTAATAAAATAAAATCTATAGTATTCGGGATGGTGATTGGAATATCAATTTCATTTCTGTTTGTTTCAATTGGATACTCGCAGGATATACGAGGAACAGTTTTCGACGAAGAAGGGAATGCTGTGGGGGGAGTCCGTGTTTCGATACCTTCCTTAGGATTAGCAACTTTTACCGATGGTAATGGATCCTTTAATCTTTCTGTAGATACAGCAGGAAATTACACAATCGAGTTTGAACGGCTCGGCTATTATAAAATATCACGTGAGGTAAATGTTAAATCGGAGGGAATAATTCTAAACCCCGTCATGATAGTTGATCCGATATCGCTACCATCAGTTATCGTGACAGCGAAGCCTCAACCTTCTACTCTGGAAGAAACGCCATATTCCGTGTCTGTGATTGAAGGTAGAGAATTAGAAAGATTTCGAGGCCAAAATGTGATTTCTTCCTTGGAAAGAATTCGAGGTGTTACTACTATTTCAAATGGTGTTATCAGTCAAAAGCCCGTCATTCGGGGATTGGGTTTTCAGAGAGTTGTTATTCTCGAAAATGGTGTTCGTCATGAAACCCAGCAATGGGATGATGATGATACCCCTGGAATTGACGCGATGGGTGATCAACGGATTGAAATTGTGCGTGGACCAGGTAGTGTGCTATACGGTTCCGATGCATTGGGAGGTGTTATAAATATTTTACAAAACTATACGTCTGTACCTCGATTAGATTCATCCAGCATGTCAGGTAAATTAGGATTGAATGGTTTTAGTAATAACAGACAAATTGCCGGAGCACTCTCATTGCATGGATTCGTCAGTCCGTTGAGTTATAATTTACAATTTAGTTTACGAAAATCAGGAGATATCAGAACACCAACAGGTGTATTAAATAACACCGGAGTGGAAGAAACAAACGGACATGGTAATATTTCAATTACCAATAATTTAGGTGATGTAAGAATGGGATTTTCGCATTTTGATCAGCTTAGGGAAATTTTACCTGAACTTGAAGAAGAGGGGGAAGAACCTCATCAGACAACCAAGCACTCCAGATTCTTTTTAACTTATAAGAAAAATCAATCAGCTCTGAAATGGGATATTTCAAGTGTCTATCAAATAAACGATGTTGCAGAATATGAAGATGAGGATGAAATTGATCCGCGTATTAATCTAAAATTAAGCACCTTTTCACTTGATGTCAAAACACATCATAATGGAATCTTTGGGAGTATCGGGACTATAGGAACGAATTTGCAAATTCAACGGAATAAGACGCTTGGAGAAGAACCCTTGATTCCTAATTACCGGCAATATACGATTGCAGGATTTCTTTTTGAAGAGTTTCAAGGAAAGGATTTCAATTATTCGACCGGCGTGAGATATGATTTACGTTTGTTGAAGACAGATTTTAATGCAGAACTTGACGTTCCAGCTCAGCAAAAAACTTTTCAGGCACTAACAGCCTCTCTTGGAGGGTTGTGGCATGTGTCGCGGGAGGTAACTTTAATGCTTAATGGCGGGAAGGGGTGGCGATCACCAGTTGCTGAGGAATTATTCATAAATGGACTCGAAGAGGGGAGTTTACGATATAAAATTGGAAATCGGAACCTTCGACCTGAAGAATCATTTTCAGTTGAAGCGGGAACAAGGTTTTCGCTGTCCCATTTAATCGGGAATGTGTCGGTTTTCTATAATCATATACGTCATTATATTTATCTGACATCCACAGGTCAGGTCGATACTGCCACCTCAACCGAGAAGTTTGAACATAGACAAGCGAATGTAGATATATGGGGGAGCGAGGTAGATGTTCGATATCATTTACTTTCAGCGCTTTATATTTCTGCCGGACTGGATTTAATATGGGGTAAAAATATGGATACGCGTACATGGCTTCCACTCTTTCCTCCACACAGAATTATACTGGGGATAGAATATAGACCACATCTCCTTCCGTTTGTAAAGAATCCGCGTATATGCGTTGATGCGAAAATTTATTTTGATCAGACTAGAGTTGATATATATGAAGACTCAACGCCTGGTTACACTCTTTTTGATCTGATTGTTGGTTTTGATATAATGTTAAAGCAAAATCCAATATATGTTGATATAGTTATAAACAATCTATTTAATAAATCGTACCGCGATCACTTAAGTTTGTATAAAAAATTTGCATTAAATCCGGGTATTGATGCGGCGCTTAAAATATCAATTCCATTTAAAGTGATAAATTAATTTATTAAAAATAAAAGCACGATTATAAGAATCAAGGGAAAAGAAGAATCGTCTATGGAGCGTTATTCAAATTTTTACTTAGTTGTTTTCGGTTTAATTCTCAGTTGTGGAATAATTATTGCGGGTTATGCGGTTGGCAATGGCATTAGTAAAATCCGGACATCTGATCGTTATGTCAGTGTAAAAGGATTAGCAGAACGAGAAGTTATTTCAGATCTGGTCATATGGCCGATTTCGTTTGACGAAACAGATAATGATTTAATAGCACTCCAGAAAAGAATTGATTCAAAGCGTGAAATTATTGTTAATTTTTTATTGAATGCTGGTTTTAAACAAACAGAAATATCTCATTCGGCACCGAAAATAAGAGACAATCAAGCTTCAATAGACTATGGAACAAAAACGGATGCCCGATATCGTTATACAGCGCGTACAGTTGTCCTTTTAAGGTCTGAAAAAGTCGAAATGGTTAAACAAACTATGGAAAAATCTGGTATTTTAGTTGGGAAGGGTATAGCTCTCACCGCGGAAAACTGGGAAAACAGAACTGAATTTCTTTTTACTGGACTTAATAATATCAAACCTGCAATGATTGAGGAAGCGACACTTAACGCACGAAGTGCAGCAGAAAAATTTGCAAAGGATTCTAACAGCAAACTTGGAAAAATTCGAAATGCTACTCAGGGATTGTTTTCAATTCAGGACCGTGATATGAATTCGCCTGAAGTGAAAAAAGTTAGAGTTGTTACTACAGTCGAGTATTACTTAATTGATGATTGACCGATGGTTGTTCATTTATTTAGCATGGTCATATAAATGTTAACCTCAATAATGACCAATTAATGAGGAAATGGGAAACAATATTAAAAAATATTACACTATTGATGAGGCATTTGCATATTGTGCATCTATTACAGAAACACACTATGAAAATTTTCCCGTAGCATCAATTTTTCTGCCTAATGAAAAACGACCATATATTCAAGCACTATATGCCTACAGCCGTATTGCTGATGATTATGCGGATGAACTGAAACGACCGGCAAAAGATCGTCTCGCCGATCTGACAGAATGGGAGAATAATCTTCGTCAATGTTATGAAGGTCGATCTGAGCATCCGGTGTTTATTGCACTGCAGGAGACCGTGAAGCGTTATGATATTCCCATTGATCCCTTGCTCGATCTTGTTTCGGCATTCAAACGTGACGTTACGCAAAATCGATATGAAACTTTTACTGATTTACTGGATTACTGTCGGTGTTCAGCAAATCCTGTCGGACGTTTGGTTCTGATGATATTTAATTATCGTGATAATAATCTTTTTTCGTATTCAGATTCAATTTGTACTGCACTTCAATTGACAAATTTCTGGCAGGATATTTCTGTTGACAGACAAAAAGATAGACTATACATACCGCTTGAAGACATGCAACGTTTCGGATATACAGTTGAGGATTGGCAAAACTGTGTAATGAATGATAATTTTACCGAGATGATAAAGTTCGAGGTGGAACGGACCAGGCAAATTTTCTATCAAGGTGCTCAACTTCCCTCTCTGGTGGCAAAGGATTTACAATTGGAATTGAAAATGATCTGGCTTGGCGGGATGGAAATTCTTCTGAAAATTCTTAAAAAAAAGTGTAATATAATAAATGAAAGACCAAAACTTAGCAACATCTCAAAATTAAAAATTTTAATATTAAGTTTATTTGTTAAAGATTTAATTTATTATAGAAAGAAAAAGCCAAAGAAAAATCCATGGGATCTGACTTAGTATTGCCATTTGAAAATAAAGTAAGAATCGACAAAACCAGCTTTCGATATTCCTTTTCATTTTTACCGAGGGCGAGGCGTAATGCCCTGAGAACAATCTATACCTTTTGCCGGATGACAGACGACATAGTTGATAATGTTGATAAAACACAGAGCAAAATGGAAGCATTACACAAATGGCGTATTGAATTTGAAAATGCCTTCCAGGGAAGTTCAAACTATCCTTTCCTTAATAACTTAACAGATATTATAAAAAAATTTAATATCCCAATTATTCATTTTTATGATTTATTAAGAGGCGTGGAAATAGATTTATTGAAAAATCGTTATGAAACTTTTGAAGAACTTAAAGAATATTGCTATTTAGTTGCCTCCTCTGTAGGATTGATGAGTTTAAAAATATTTGGTTCTGATTACGAAAAGACAAAAGAATATGCTATAAATCTTGGCATAGCACTACAGCTTACCAATATTATTCGTGATGTCGCGATAGATGCTCATTACGGCAGAATTTATATTCCACTTGAGGATTTAAGAAAATTTGGATATTCAGAGGAAGATCTTTTTTTACACAAATATAACGATGCTTTCATTTCACTGATGAAATTTCAGGTGGAACGCGCCGATTCATATTATTCGTTCGCCCGTGAATCTTTACCGAAGGAACATGGAAAAGCCATGTTCGCGGCAAAAATTATGGAAAGAATTTATTACCACATCCTTCTGCGTATAAAGAAAAGAAATTATAATGTTTTCGATAAATCTCTGTCGATTCCGAAATTTCTTCAGATCCTGATTGCATTGAAATACTGGATCAAGCAGAGATTACTTGGATGGTAATTTATATACTGTGTTGTTTAAATGATTATTTACTATTTTGTTCGCTGATATGTACGATGTGCTAATTATTGGAGGAGGGTTAAGCGGACTCGCTGCAGGTGTCAAACTTGCCTCTGAAGGATTGCGTGTCTCACTCTTCGAACGGAAACATTATTTAGGAGGGCGTTGCTATTCCTACGAAGATACTAAAATCGGTGAAATAGTTGATAACGGACAGCATGTTTTAATTGGAGCATATCATCAACTTTTGCATTATCTTGATATCATAGAAACAAAACATTATCTGAGAAAAGAATCCCATCTTCGATTACCGCTGTTTCATCCTCAAAAAGGATTTACTGATTTCCATATAAAATATCTACCAAAACCGTTTAATCTCATTAATGGAATATTCGGATTCCCTTTTTTATCAGAAACTGAAAAAATACGTATGATAAAGTTGGGAATAAAAATTTGGAAATCTAGTAATGAACATGAAGAAAATTTAAGTAATATGACTATTTCTCAATGGCTCGATGAAAATAAACAATCTGACACAGCCAAGAGAAATTTTTGGTATCCTGTTGCTGTGTCAATAATGAACGAGATTCCCGAACGTGCTTCTGCTTTACTCTTTTTTCGATCTTTAAAAAAGGCTCTTTTTGGAAATACATCAGATTCTGCAATTCTTATTCCGAAAGTTAATCAATATGAACTTTATGCTCAAAATGCAATTACGTACTTAAAGAGAAGACGATGTAATGTAAATCTGAATGCTGAAGTACACTCTATCATGATTAAAGGTAATAAGGTTACCGGTATCAAATTATCAGATAATAAAATTGTAAAGTGTAAGACCGTAATATGTGCTGTCCCATACTACAATGTCATCAGATTAATCCCTGAATATTTTCATGAATGTGAACCGTTTCTGAATTTTGTAAAATTTGAACCTTCCCCCATTATTTCATATCACCTCTGGTTCGAAAATGCTTTCACAGATGTGGATTATGTTGGTTGTATTGATTTCAACCTGCAATGGATTTTCAACAGGCGGGTAATTTTTGGGGAGCAGGCAAAAAAACCTTTTTACATAACATGTGTAATAAGCGGAGCGCACAAATATATTAATCTCAAAAAAGATGAACTGATTAAAATCGCACTTGCTGATTTATACAAGATTTTTCCTGAAAGTCGAAATTCCAGATTGGTAAGATCTACAATTATAAAAGAGAGACGTGCTACTTTTTCCGCAACTCCTGATACTGAAAAAATTCGTCCATCCACAAAAACACCAATTCAGGGATTTTTTCTTGCCGGTGATTGGACAGATACTGGTCTGCCGGCAACAATTGAAGGGGCTGTATTAAGTGGATTCCGTGCTGCGGATATTGCAAAAACATTTTGATGAAATTTTCATATCGGGTATCTCAACAGAGGAATAAAATTTTTGTAAAAAATTCAGTATTTATGCATATATTTTTATTTGTTTTTTCACGGAGAAGGTCGTAATTTGTCAAACATTAATACAATTTTGAGTTTCAAAGGAGTTTGAATGAAAGATTTTTATAAGGAAATAGAATGGAGGGGATTCATTCATACATGTACACCGGAGGTGGACAAACACTTACGGGCTTCAACAATAACTGCTTATATCGGATTTGACCCATCAGCGCCCAGCCTTCATGTCGGTTCACTTCTGCCGATTATGGGTCTGGTACATTTCCAGCGGGCAGGTCATATTCCAATTGCTGTTGCTGGAGGAGGAACAGGCATGGTCGGTGATCCAAGCGGAAAGACGCAGGAGAGGCGACTTCTTTCTATGGAGGAATTGCAATACAATCTTGAAGGGATTAAAAAACAGTTGTCTCAATTTCTGGATTTTAATGTAAAATCAAATCCTGCCAGATTGGTAAACAATGCGGATTGGCTTACAAAAATTTCTTTAATGGATTTTTTAAGAGAAATCGGTAAGTATTTCTCAATAAATGAAATGCTTGCAAAAGAGTCGGTGAAAAACCGTATCGAGCAAGAACAGGGAATGTCATTTACAGAATTTACATACTCCCTCCTTCAATCTTATGATTATCTACAACTTTTCGACCGTTACAATTGCACACTTCAAATGGGAGGGAGTGATCAGTGGGGAAATATAACTTCCGGAATTGATATTATTCGTAGACTGCGGGGGGTCGATGTACATGGAATTGTTTTTCCGTTAATAACGACTTCATCCGGTATAAAATTTGGAAAAACTGAAAGCGGGACAGTCTGGTTGGATGGAAATCTTACCTCACCATACAAATTTTATCAGTTTTGGTACAATACAGATGATAAAGATGTAATTAAATATTTAAAATACTTTACCCTTTTATCACAGGATGAAATTGCTGAATTGGAGAATAAAGTAAAAACAGCCCCGGAAAAAAGAGAAGCGCAAATTGTTCTTGCAAAAGAAATCACCCGCTTACTCCATGGTGAAACTGCCCTTGCTCAGGCACAAAAAGCATCTGCAATATTTTTTGGTGGAGAGATTACTGAAGTAAGCGATAATGAATTACTGGATATTTTTAGTGATGTACCTTCATGTGAAATATCTAAAAATTTCTTTTCAGGAGAAGGTCATCCCATAGTTGACCTTTTAGTAACTGCGGGAATAGCAAAATCAAAAAGCGAAGCACGCCGTATTATTCAAGGGGGTGGGATTTATTTAAATAATAAACGAGTAGAAAATGTCGATCAGAAAATCTCAATATCACACTCAATTCATGGAAAGTACCTTGTTTTAAGAAAGGGCGGACGTAATTATTTTCTCATTAAAATAAAATAATGCAGATTCAAATTCCTTACGGCAAGGGAAAGATAGACATACATCTTGATAATAGACTGGCAAATTGGGATATTTTTAAACCTGCATTTAAGAAATGCCTAGATGAACCAGAGAAAATATTCAACAGTGCTATTCAATCTCCGATTGCATCTCCACCATTAAAAGATATTATTTCATCAAATGATAAGGTAGTTTTGGTTACTTCAGACGGGACTCGGCCGGTACCAAATAAATTTCTTATTCCTTTAATCCTGAAAGAATTAAACTTACCTGATGACAAAATAACAATTCTTCTTGGAAATGGTACGCATAGGGCAAATTCAGTTAAAGAACTTACATTAATGTTTGGATCTGATATAATAAAAAGGATCAAAATTTTAAATCATGATTGTAATAATAAGCAAAATTGTGTTCTAGTAGGAAGATCAAAATCAAATGGAGATATTTATCTAAATCGTGTTTATGTTGAAGCAGATAAGCGAATTATTTTAGGTTTTATTGAACCACATTTTTTTGCGGGATTTTCTGGAGGTCCGAAAGGAATAATTCCAGCAATAGCTGGATTACAAACAATTTTACATGTACACCGTTCCGAATTAATTTCAGATCCCCGGAGTACCTGGGGTGAGCTGGTAGAAAACCCTATACAAAAAGAAATTCGTGAAATGGTTAAAATTTGCCCTCCAGATTTTTTAATTAATGTAACACTCGATTGCGACAAAAATATTACAGGCTTTTTTTGTGGTAATTATCTTGAGGCACATTATCAGGGTTGCAGAGTTGTACGGGATTTGTGCACTTTAAAATTCAGAAAAAAATATCCGCTGGTTATAACTTCCAACGGCGGTTATCCATTAGATCAGAATTTATACCAGACAGTAAAAAGTATGTCGGCAGCCGCATGTATGGTCGAAAAAGGAGGAACAATAATATGTATCAGTGAATGTCAGGATGGAATTCCATCAAACGGTTATTTTGCAAAAATTATTGGAAATTCCTCTATTGAGAAAATTATAGATCACATCAATAAAGAAAAAAATATGATTGATAGCTGGCAGGTGCAAATTTTCTGTCAAATACTGGAGAAAGCCAACTTGGCTCTTTTTTCCTCAATGGAGCCCCATCTGGTTAGAAAATGTCATATAGAACCAATTGTAAACCTTAATTCATATATCATAAATTTCATAAAATCCCGGGGAGTTTTAACGGATGTTGCTGTACTTCCTGACGGGACGCAATCAATACCATCTTTCACAATGCAATAATTTTTAAATTGATGATTGTTTGATTAATTTTGTAATATATTCAGTCAAAACAAATTTACTAATGAAATATGTCATATTTTGAAAAAAATTATTTTGGAAATACAATCAATGAATGGTTGATAGCTCTAATAATTTCAATTTTTATTTATGTGGCACTTAAAATCACTCAAAAAATATTGCTAAACAGGATTACCCGGATTGCAAAAAAAACGGAAA
>Ga0101944_10002643_pt1 | contig 28031 bp, 15 predicted proteins | sample DewCreD2012metaG_FD_75245 | JGI IMG/M metagenome (GOLD analysis project Ga0101944, IMG submission 75245) | Hot spring sediment bacterial and archeal communities from British Columbia, Canada, to study Microbial Dark Matter (Phase II) - Dewar... ... | reverse complement strand
GGCCTACGTGGGGGTGACGGTGGTCAGCGGCGGCGCGCGGGGCATTGACACCGCCGCGCACCAGGGTGCGCTGGCCGCCCACGGGCGCACCGTCTGTGTGCTCGGCACGGGCATCAACACCGTGTTCCCGCCGGAAAACCGAGAGCTGTTCGAGCGCATCGCCGCCCAGGGCGCGCTGGTGACGCAGTTCCCCTTCAACCGCAACGCCGACAAGCAGTCGTTCGCCATCCGCAATCGCATCGTGGCCGGCATGACGCTGGGCACGGTGGTGGTGGAAGCCGACCTGCACAGCGGGGCGCTGATTACGGCCCACTTTGCCAACGACTACGGCCGGCAGGTCTTTGCCGTGCCGGGGCGAATTGACTCGCCGCGCAGCCGCGGCTGCCACGACCTGATCAAAAAGGGCGCCAAGCTCTGCGAAAGCGCCGAGGACGTGCTCTGCGAGTTCGAATACCTGTTCCCGCCCAGCAACCGGCCGCCATCGGCGGGCGAAACGGGCGTGCTGCCGGCGCTGGAGCTGAGCGACACGGAGCGCAAGGTCTACGAGGCGCTCCGGTCGGACGAGGAGACCCACGCCGACGAGGTGATTCGCCGCAGCGGGTTGCCGCCGTCAGCCGTCAGCGTGGCGTTGCTGAGCCTGGAAATGAAGCGAATCGTCAAGCAACTGCCGGGGAAATTGTTCGTCCGCAACCGCTGAGTCGCGCTGGCAGCCGGGCGGGTCGAACCGGCCGCCCGCCGGCCGCCAGCAAGCGTCTGACCCCAGGCCCATGAATCCCAAGTGCATGACTCCGCGGACGGCCCGTGGCTGCAGCGCGCCGGGCAGGTCGCCGAGCCGCGGCCCGCGGGTTTGGCGCGTCGCCCGGGCGTGGTTCGCCTCTCTGCTCGTCTTGCTGGGGCCCGGACTTGCTCCGGGGCGTGCCGAGGAAACCCAGCGGCCCGGACTCCGAGCCGCGGCCGTGGCGGAGGGACTGGACGCCCTGAAGGCGGTGGTGTGCGGGGCCGTCGAGGCCCGTCTCAAGACCAACACCCTGCGGGGCAGCTACACCACGGTGTGGCGGCAATTCGAGGAGGCGGCCATTGACGCGCTTTGCGACACGCTGCCACGGCACATCCCCGGGTTGCAGGCCGGGGCGTTCGACCGCGGCCAGCCCGGCCAGGACAAGAACCGGCTGGCGGACCTGGCCATTGTCTGCGATGACGGCGTCATCGAGGTTTCCATCAAGACGGCGCGCGCGACCGCGAACCCGGAGAACGACCTTGGGACGTTCCGCGATTTTCCGCGCCGGAAACGACTGTTCGCGGCGTCGTTTGCCCTGTGGGTGCGCTACGAGCAAACCGGAGACACGATCCGATGTGAGCGCGTGTTCTTTGACCGGGCATGGCGGTTTGTGGGCCGGGCGACGCAGGTGGACGGGGTGAAGTACCGGAAGAAAGACGGGAACATGCGCCCCAAGCCGTGGGCGATGTTCGACTCCGGCGCGGCCTACTGGAGCAGCGAGGAAGAGTTCGAGGCGGCGCTGCGGCGCTCCGAGCAGCATCGGGCCAACGAGCTGATCCGGGAGTACCTCCAGACCCTGAGCGTCAACGACCAGCGACTGCTCTACGAGACGCTCAGGCCGCGGTTCGAGAAGCTCAAGCCGGCCAACCGCTGAATCACGGCGCGTGTCGTGCCCGGAACGCAGCCCGCCGCGTGTGGTCAGCGTGCTGCCGCGGGCGGGCGGGGCACGAACGTGTAATCAGTGCGGTCCGGCACCACGCGAACGGGCGTGGTGAGTTTCAACGGCAGGTTGTTCGGGCCATCGTAGGTCAGCTCGACCATGAAAGCGGTCCAGCCCTGGGCTGGCGTGGGCACGCGGGCGACGCACTGCTGCTGTGCCAGGGCCAGGGGCGTGTTGGTCCAGACCGGCCCGAGCGTTTCGAGCCGGAAATCGCGCGCCCGCGGGTTGGTGGCGTGCCAGAGCTGGACGGAGCGGGGCGTGTCGGTCACGCGCACGCGGATCGCGCCGTCCGATTCGAGGGTCCAGGTGAAACGCGGCAGGGGTTTGCCCTGCAGCAGGCTGGTGTAGAAGGCCTGCATGGTTTGCCAAACGTCGCTGCCCTTCATGGAATGGTCGGCGTTGGGGACGTAGCGCAGGTATTTCGGGGCTGGCAGGGCGTCGAAGTAAAACTGCGACGAATCGGGCAGGAAGAACTGGTCGCCGCAGGCGTTGAGGATGAGCTTGGGCATGGTGAAGCGGTGGCGATACTCGTAGGGTTCGACCATCTTGGCCAGCGCCCGGAACTGGGGCGTGCCCATCCAATCCATGATCCCGTGCGCCACGTAGTCGCCCACCGCCGGCGCCCAAAAACCGTAGGCGGCGTAGTGATGTCGCATGGAAGGCTCGATGTTCAACACGTCAATGACCACCGGGGCGATGCCCATGACGCGCCGGTCCACCGCGGCGGTCGTCCAAGTGGTCCAACCGCGTTTCGAGCCGCCCGCCACGAAAAACCTCTCGATCTTCAGCCCGCCGGCGTTGGTGGCGCAAAAGGCCGTCACCGCATCCATGGCGCGCACGGCCGCCTTCGTCATCGGCAACCGGGCCGGCCACCGCTCGTCACCCGTCCGCAAAAAGCGATCCCACGTGTAAGCGATCAGGTCGTCCTCGCTGCGTTCGTGGCCGTCCTGATGGAAGATCAGCGGCTGGTTCGGGACGTTGCGCAACTCGGCCACGACCGTGCGCGTCTCGATGGCCAGTCGCGTGAGATTGCCGTCCGGTCCGCCGGGCGGGCCTTTCTTGTTGCTGCCGCCGCCGATGAACAGCACGGCCGTCGGGCCTTGCGCGTCCCTCGGGACGGCCACCTGCAACCAGTGTTGCCACAGCGGACGGTCCACTTCGCCCGCGCTGAGCCAACGCTGCGAGATCATGTCCAGCAAATAGACCGTGCCCGCCGGCGTGGGGGTGCTGCGCACCAGGTGGAACGTGAAGTTGGTGTCCGGCGCGGCCACGTAGCGGTCCAGGGCGGTGCGCTCACCGGCTTCCGACGCGGCCTGGGCGACAACGAGGCCGGTTGTTTGCAAAGCCAGGACAAGCGCAGTCAAACCGCTCCATCGGGCGGAAAGACGGGCTGCAAGGCGAGGCGCTCCGAGCACAGAACCAGGCGTGCGGTCAAATCTCATGGGCCGTGAAGATGGCAGATTCCAGCCGAAACACAACCATGGCGCGGGTCGCCCCTGTGCCAGCCGGCCGCGCGGCTGTCCTGCGCTGCGCTACGGGGTGTCAGCGCGAAACGGGTTTTCGCGGGCCGGCGGCCCGGGAATGCCCCTGCCCTGCTGCTCGGGCGCGCCGGCAAACGGATTCCGTGGCGCGTGGCCCGGCGTGGCCACGCGGGGCAGCGTCAGCGGGCTGAGGACCAGGTACAGCCAAGTAAGCCCAAAGTGCAGGCCGAACGCCACCAGCACCCGCACCGGATCGGCCCAGCCCAACCCGTAGGCGGCCAGCGCGGCCGTCAACAGCAGCGCGCCCGGCAGTTGCGCGGCCGCCGCCAGCCGCCAGGCGCCGCCCCAGGCCAGACCGCGGTTGGCGACAAACCCCAGCGCCCACACCGGCGCGCAATAAACCGTGGCGGCTACTGTCCATAGAACCAACAACCCCAGCAGGGTGGCCGCACACACGGCCGCCAGGAACGCCGGTGACCACGCGCCCCACCAGGGCAGCGCCGCCGGCCGGTTGAGGGCAATCTGCCAGTCGGGCGGATAGGGCCACTCGACATACCCGAGCAGGGAGGCGACCCGGAGCGAGCCGCGGCCCAGCTCCACATGCACATCCGCTGCCCCGCGCAGCGCTCCGCTGTGATCCAGGTCCACCACCACGGCCAGACAGCGGCCCTCGGCCAGCCATTGGGGTGAGCTGTCGGGCCAGTCGAGCCGTCCGGACCGCAACAGCGCATGGTTGGGCAACCGGCCCACGGCAGCCTCGATGACCGGAAACCAGCCTGTGGCCACACACCAAGTCACCGTGGCCGCCGCCAGCAGTGCGACCACGCCCTGGGCGGCTAACAGCCTGGCGACGGACGCCCGGGCAAACCGCCCAACGCCCCGGGGTGTCAGCGGCTGCCAGGCTTGGCCATCGGTTGTTCCCATGCGCCCCATGCAACCCCGGAGTGCCGCAAAATTCAAGCGGCGTGACACGCCAGTTACCACTCCTTTGGCCCGTGGCTGGCGCCAGCGCCGGTCAGCCCCCGCCCCGACGGCCAAGCAGACACGGTGCGCCCGGAGGACGCCGCCTACTAACGGACAAAGGGTTCTGTCGGCAGGATGCCCACAGCACGCTCGGGCTAAACGTGCTTCGGGCATCTTGCCCGAAGGCTGGCCTTCCCGGGCCAGCACCGGTTGGCTCTCTCGGCAAGATGCCCACAACACGCTGATTCGGCCTGCCCTGGCCCTTCAGGTCAGGGCGGCGCGACGCGGAGCTTGCGCCCGACGGCGCATCGGTTTGGGCAGAGCGGGCTGGCCCCAGCCTGCGGCATTGTTCAGCGCCATGAACGCCGACCGTCATGGTCATGCCTTGCGCTGCCTCCAGGCCCGGCAATTCAGCCTCCCGTCCGCTTCTTGAATCGAGGATTGGCCTCGTAACCATGTTAGGCGGATAAAATTCTGCTTGCCAAATTGGCCGGCCATCGCTAAAAAGGCGAGCGTGAAACCTGTGATGCCGGGCATTCGTTGGTCAAAGCCGGGCCACGGTGGTCCACCCTTGGCCGGGTGGCGACCGCGCGGGTTTCATTGCAGTTCAATCCCGACACCTAACCTGCACAAACCCTGAACCCTGCCGGCGCGGCTTTGGCCCGACCGGCTTCAACGACTATGAAGAAAACCAGAACCCTCCTACTAGCAATCCCTGCGGTGCTCTTGGCGGCGTCCGTCGGAGCACAGACGTTCACCGGCCGGGACGTGGGCACGCCCTCGCTCCCAGGCTCGGTTACAGGCACACCTCCGGGTGTTCAAACCATCGTTGGTGGCGGCAGCGACATTTGGGGCACCAGCGACAACTTCTACTATTACTACACTACGGTGACCGGCCAGGTGTGGGACGCCAAGGTCCGCGTCCAAGACCTCCAGGGGCCGGACCACTGGACAAAGTGTGAGCTGATGGTGCGGATTCCAGACTCCACAGGTATCCCGCAAGGGCCGGATCCGTTCATCGCCATGATGACCACTCGGAGCGCCGGGCAGAACCAGATCGGCCCCCAGTGGCGCAGTTCCCGCGGCGGCAATGCCGACTGGAACGCGCTTAATCAGACGGTGCGCCCGGGCTACCCCGATGTCTGGCTGCGCATCAAGCGGGAAGGCAGTCTGTTCAGCCTCTACTACGGCACCAACGGCACGGACTGGGTGAAGTACGTGGATATTGACACGGCCAAACGCGACGTGGTGGGCGCAGACAACGGCACCACGTTTGGCACGCCCTGGCCGGATCCCATTCTGGTAGGCGTAGCCGTGACCGCCCATAACGACGGCGATATGACCGGCGGCGTGGCCACGGTCTCCGACCTGAGCCTGACCGTGACGCCCTCGGTGCCGAACCTGGTCGCGGTGACCCAGGTTCAGGATGCCACCGCCTACAAGGGCAGCGAGGCCTTCTTCAGCTTCGCGGCCACCAATGCGGCCATCGCCCACGGCGCGGTTGGCGGCCTCCAGTGGTACAAGAACGATCAGGTCGTGCCCAATGCCACCGGGCCAAACTTCGCCCTGTTGGCCAGTGGCACGGACAACGGCGCGCGGGTGTATTGCAAGGCCTCCGTAGGCCCGGCCAGTATGTTCAGCGCGACCGGCATCGTCACGGTCCTGGCGGCCACCGAGTATCCGGGCTACCTGAAGTACCAGGTCCTGCCCGGGCTGAGCCGCATGGACGTCGTGGGCGGCAACTACGCCGCGGCCAACATCACCCGCGTTTCTGCGCTGACGAATTTCGACGCCCCGGCCAACTGGAGCGACAACTACGCCAGCCGCATCAGCGGTTACTTCATCCCGCCGGCCGACGGCAACTACGTATTCTTCATTGCGGCAGACGACGACGCCGATCTGTACCTGAGCACCGACAGCGAGCCGGCCAACTGCCGACTCATTGCCCAGGAGGTAAGCTGGAGTCCGCGCAACGGCTGGGTGGGCACGGGCAGCTCGCAAAAGCGGTCCGACACCTGGAGCCCGGACGGCGGCGCCACCTTCCCCTACAACAGCGGCATCCCGCTGGTCGCCGGCCAGAAGTACTTCATCATGGCCGCCCATCATGAAGGCGGCGGCGGCGACAATCTGGGGGTTTACTACAAGACCGTGTTCGATCCGGATCCGCTTGATGGCGATCCTTCCAACCTGACTAACGGGGTCATCAGCATGTTGACCTGGCCGGCCACAACGCTGACCATCACGGATCAGCCCGACGACGTCACGGTCTTTGAGGGCCTGGACGTGATCTTCAACGTCGCGGCTACCACGGACGCCGAGCTGACACCGGTGTATCAGTGGCGGCGGAACGGCGTCGAACTGGCCGGCAAGAACGCCACCACCTTGCGCTTCCCGGCTACGCTGGCCGACAACGGCGCGAAGTACGATTGCGTGATCACGCTGCCGTCCACCAGCCTGAGCGTCACCAGCGCACAGGCCACGCTGACCGTGCAGGCCTCGGTGTTCATCACCGGCATCGTGAAACGCGAGTTGTGGGGGCCGAACAACAGCTCCGTGACGCGCACGGCCGTCGAGGATGACACCGCCGGTCTGCCGACCAGCACGGACTTCCTGACCCGGTTTGACACCACGGACTTCGCCAATAATTACGTCCAACGGTTGAGCACCTGGTTCATCCCGCCCACGTCGGGCAATTACGTGTTCTTGGTGTCGTCGGACGATGACAGCGACCTGTTCCTGAGCACCAACGACGATCCGGTCAACAAGCGCCTCATCGCCCAGCAAACCAGTTGGAATGCCACGCGCGAGTGGTCCAGCGCCACCGGCCAGCGCCGGTCCGACCAGTTCTCGCCGGACGGGGGCGCCACCGTGCCCTATGCGTCGGGTATTCCGCTGGTCGCCGGCCAGAAGTACTACATCGAGGCCGTGCATCACGAGGGCGGCGGCGGCGACAACTTCTCCGCCTACTACAAGCTCATCACGGAGGTTGATCCCGCCAACGGCACGCCGTCGAACCTGACCGGTGACCGCATCGGCATCAAACTGCCCGCGCCCACCTACCTGCGGCTGACCACCCAACCCCAGAACGCCACGGCGCACGGTTGGGACCAGGCGGTGTTCACAGTCGGCGCGGAGACCGATGCCCTCTACCCGCCCACCTACCAGTGGCGGCGGAACGGCAGCCCGATCGCCAACGCCACCGCCACTGTCTATTCGTTGGTCACCTCGACCAACGATAACGGCGCGGTGTTTGACTGCGTGGTCAACCTGTCGCAGTACGGCTCGGTGACCAGCGCGCCGGCCACGCTCACCGTGTTGGGCGATGCCGTGTTCGTCTCCGGCAAGCTCAAAGAAGAGTACTTCGCTGGGGCGGCGTTTGACGCCGTTCTGCAGGGCAATGTGGGCTTGCCCACTCAGCTCAACACGTGGACCAACTTCGAGTCCGGCACTGACATCGCCGACGACTTCACGCGGCGGGTCAGCGGCGTGTTCATTCCGCCGACCACGGGCGACTACGTGTTCTTCACCAGCTCGGATGACGAAAGCAGCATCTTCGTCAGTACCAACAGTGACCAGCCGAATACGAAGCGGCTCGTCTGTCAGCAGACGTCGTGGAATCCCGCTCGCGCGTGGGTCACCGGCAATGATGCGAACATGCGCCGGTCGGACACCTGGACGCCGGACGGGGTCAACTACCCGTGGCAGACCGGTATCCATCTGGAAGCCGGCAAACACTACTACATCGAAGGTGTGCAACGAGAAGGCAGCGGTGGCGACAACTTTGCCGTCACTTACAAGCTCATCTCGGATCCCGATCCGCTGGACGGCGACGCGCCGTTGCTGACCGGGGCTGTGATTGGCTACATGGCGCCACCCGCGCCGCCCGAGCAGCCGCAGATCACCATCACCCGCTCGGGCAACAACGTGGTGATCTCCTGGACGCCTGCGGGCGGTCATCTGGAGTCGCGCGCCACGCTCGGCGACGGCACCTGGACCTCCGAAGGCCCGGCCAACCCGGCCATCTTGCCTATCGCAGGCGAGAAATACTTCCGCGTGGTTGTGCCATAAACCCCAGCAGACCGGTGGCATGAACCACCGGCCATGATTCCGCGCGTGGGGTCGGGCCGCTTGTCGGTCCGACCCCACGTTGCTTCCGGCATCCTGCCAGAACATGCCTCTCTGAGCAGTACGCTGGTCCGGGCGCTGTCGGCAAGATGCTGACAGCACGGTGGGCTGCTCCCGTCCGCTCCGGCGTTCCCGCTGCCTTACCTGGGCGCGCCGCCTGCCGGCCCGTGCGAGATTTTGCCCCGGATGGTGAGCATCAACAGGCCGCCGATCAGCCCGAACGGGGCCATGAAGTAGAAATAATTGCCAAGGCTCTGGTCCAGCAACCGACCCAGCACGTAGCCGGCAAGGCTGCCGCCGAAGTACTGGAAGGCGTCAATCACCCCCAGCGCAAACCCCGCCATCTGCCGGCCGCCGATGTCCATCGGCGCCGCCGTGCCCAGGATCGAGTGCGTCGAGTTGGCCGTGAACGAAATGAGCACCAGGAACAGGATGGCGGCCGTCACCCCGTGAAACTGCGCCGCCAGCACGATGATCACGGTTTCCAAGAAGTAGAGCAGCGCCGCCACCGGCGCGCGCCGCCCCTTGAACACGGTGTCGGACAGGTATCCAGCCAGCAGCGAGCCGGCCGACGCCACAAACGGAATCAGAAACGCGAGGAATTGGAACCGGGCCGACCGCAGGTCCACCTGGTAAAGGTCCTGCATGTACCGCGGAAACCACTGGTCCACCGCCTGGCGCACCGCGCCGGTGCAGGCGTACGCGCAGGCCGTGATCCACACCGCCGGGTTGCGCGCGATGGTGCGGACCACCTGCCCGAGCTGCGCCCGTGTCGCGCCGCCGGAGCTCCCCGCGTCGTCCGGGATGACCCCGGGGAAACCGGCCTCCTCCGGCGTTTCCTTCACCGTCAGGGCCATGCCCACCGCCACCAGCGCGCAGATGAGCGACGGCGTCCAAAACAGCCAGCGCCAGTGCAGCGGTGGCATCTGCACCAGCCCCAACACCGAGAAGCCGGCCAGCAGCGCCGGGCCAAGCGTGAAGATGCCGAACCGGCCCAAGTTGATCATGAACCCGAAAATGCCGGAAAACCGCCCCCGCTCGCGGTGCGCAAACCAGGCGGTGTTGATCTTGACCATACCCGGCGCGCCAAACGCCTGCAGGTAGCCGTCCAGGCCGCGGATGGCCACAAACAGGCCCAGCAGCCCGGCGAACGACGCCACCCCGAACAGCACGTTCATCACAATCGTCCCCGCCGCGCCGATGAGCATGGCGCGCTTGCCTCCCAACCGGTCCGTCAGCAGGCCATTGATGATCTGCCCGCAGGCGTAAGCCAGCAACGCCGTGGTAATGATCTGCCCCATGTCCGCCCGGCTGAAGCCGAACTCGTCACTGATCGCCTTGTTGGCGATCGAGAAATTGTAGCGGCACATGTAGAACGAGGTGTAAAGCAGGCCCAGGAAACCCCAGTTCAGGCCGCGTCGGGCGCGGAAACCACGGGGATACTGCGGCCGTGCCGAAGGCGTTGCGCCGCGGGTGTTGCTCTGCCCGGAACTCTGGAACATGGCCACGTCCGCCGCCAGCTAACCAGAAGCCCCCGGAGCCGGTCAAAGGCTTTTCCCAACCCCGCTGGACGCAGGTCTGCATGTCGAGGGAGCGACCATTCACTAGGGCGGCCCTCCGCGGTTTGCCACTTCGCCATGACGGCGCTCCGGCTGCCGCGGCAACCTGGAAGTTGGCGCCACGGCAGGGGTCGGCTCCATCGAAATCCGCCCGTTTCCGTTGCGGGGGCTGGAAAAGCGTTGACGGCAGACCGGGCGTGGACTTAAGTCTGGGCCGCGCGTTCTTTGAAAGCGCCGCCGGCGGCGACGCCGGCGGAGTGAGCCGTTCAATGCCAGGGAACCCCGTGCGAATCGGGGACGGTTGCGCCACTGTGACGGGCTACAAGCTCCATCAAGCCACTGCGTGCCGCGGGAAGGCGGGAGCAAGGTTCGAGGCCCGAAGTCAGGATACCGGTTGAACGGCGCTCGTCAGGTCCCGCTGCGGCGGGGCCGACTTCTCCGCAAAAGAGAAGGATGAGGCCAGCTCGCCCGCGCGCGGTTTTGCCCGTCGGCCAAACCCGTGGCGGAGAGATTTCACCAGGACGCCTTCCTTCGTGATTTGCCGGAGGAAGGCGTTTGTGTTTCCGGACCGCGCGGCCCGGCAAACGTGTTCCCCGGTCTGGTCTCGCTGTTCAACCCGGCGGGCGGCGCGGCGCTGCCGCGCGCCCAGCCACAACCAAACAACCAACAACACAGACCAGACACATGAAGCAGATACTTGTTCGCATCCTCACGGCTGCCAGCGTGGCGACCTGTCTCACGGCATCGGTCCGGGCGGCGACCTTCGACGACATCCAATTCTGGGTGGGCAGTGGCGCCAATCGCGCCGCGCTGGTGATTGACTGGGGCGACGGCAAGTCCGCGGAATCGCTCCTCTGGGGCTACCGCTGGGACGGCGCGGCCAATGGACTGGCCATGTTCCAGGCCGTCGTCAGCGCCGACCCGCGCCTGTTCGCGCATCTCGGCAACTACGGCTGGGGCACGGCCGTCCAGGGCATCGGCTACGACCTCAACGGCAGCGGCGGGTTTGCCGTGGCGCCGGCGCTGGCGTTCGACGCCGGCGGGTTGGCCCTCAGCACGTCGCCGGACGACGCGCGCGCAGCCAGCGACCCGGCCGATCACTGGCTGGAAGGTTGGAACAGCGGCTTCTGGGCCTACTACCTCAAAGACTCCGGCAACGATCCGTGGGCGTCCGCGATGGTCGGCGCGGCGGATCGCGTGCTGGCCGATGGCAATTGGGACGGCTGGCGGTTCGCGCCCGGCTTCGTGGGTCCGGCGCCCGCCGAGCCGTCGCCCGCGCCGGTACCCGAGCCGGCCACCGCCGCGCTGCTCACACTCGGCGCACTGGCCCTCGCATGGCAACGCCGCGCCCGCTCTTGAGGGCGGGGCTGTGGGCCGGCGTCGCCGGGCTGGCGACGCCGCCCACCGTCACCGCCGCCGCGCTCGCGCTGGACGAGCTGACCTGCTGGTCCGGCGCGGGCACGAACCGCGCCGCGTTGGTGCTCCACTGGCGCGCGCCCGAGCCGGCGGACTCTCCCACCCCCGCGCCCATCGCGGACCGCGCACTGGCCTGGGGGTTCCGCTGGAACGGCGAGGCCTCGGCGGCGGACTTGTGGCAGGCAGTGTTGGCAACCGACGGCCGGTTGTTCGCCCTCATGAGCGCTGAGGGCGCGGTGCTGGGCGTGGGCTTCGACCTGAACCAGAACACGCGTTTTGGCGTGCGGCACGGCACCAATGCGTTGTCGCCGGCGGCGTTCACCAACGGTTTGGCCACAGTGGCCGCGGCTGATGCCGACCTGTTCGCCGCGCTTGAGCCGGGCGATCTTTACTGGGGCGGCTGGACCGGCGCGCGCTGGCGGGCCTGGCGGGAAGCCGGCGGAGCTGGCGGCTTCCCGCACGCGCCCGCGGCAGGCCAGTGGGCCGCGGTCAACAACGCCCTGGCGGCCTCACCGCTGGCCGATGGCGCGTGGCTGGCGCTGGCCGTGGACGCCACGCAAACAAGCCGCCCGCCCGGCCCGCCCGCCGCAGCACCGCCGCGCGTCAGCCCTTTCGCAGCCGCGGTGGTCGCCGCGCAAGGTCCGTTTGGCGCGCCGCCCTACGATGACCCGGCCAGTGTGCTGGGCCGGCCAACCACGTGGTTCTACGACCCGCTCAGCGCGTGGTCGGGCGGCGCCGCCGTGCGGCGCGTGAAGCTGGTGGAGGCCGCGCACCACCTCGACCCCGAGCAGACCGGCAAACTGCTGACCACGTTGGGCGACGGCAGCGCGCTCGTGGTCGCATTCGACCGGCCCATCACCAACCACCCGGCGCATCCTTACGGCGTGGACCTGCTGGTTTTCGGCAACGCGTTTTACCCGTCCAGCGGCCCGGTCAACGACGCCACGGACATGAACACGCTGCTGCTGAGCGGCAACCCGTTCGAGGAGCCGGTCAAAATCTCCGTCAGCCCGGGCTACACGGGCCGGCCGGGCGAAGTAGCCGATGCCCCGGACACCTGGCCCTGGTATCGCTACGACCGCGGACCGTTCGCCGACACGGCGTTTCCGACGCACACCTTCGAATGGGCGCGGGCGGCGGCGTGCTGGACCGATGTGCCGACGGACTTCACCAAGCCGGTCAATCCGGCGCTGGCGACGCGACTGGCCGGCGATGGGCTGACCGCGGCCGACGCCATTGACCTCTACTGCGGCTCGGGCGGCGGCACAGGGATTGATCTGGCCGAGTCGGGTTTTGCCGCCGTTCGCTACGTGAAACTGGAGGGGATCGCGCCGGATTGGACGGGCGGCGAACTTGATGCCCTGGCTGCGGTGCGCCCGACCGTGCTGGGCGAAACCCTCGTGGTCGCCCCGGAAAACCTGACCCACGGCACGGCGACCATACTGTTCCAAGAGCCAGCCGCGCCCGACACGACCGCGGTCCGGCTGGCTTTCAGCGCCGTGAGTGACCTGGCCCGTGTCATGGCCACGCACGCGACAGCATCGGCCGACCTCGCCATGCTGCCCGGCACGCTGGTGGTGGCGGTGGCAATCAACATCGCGCCGGCGCTGGGGAGCAACGACGTGGTCTTCGCCGCCGATGTGGGTTTGGCGCTCGGCGAACGCTACCGCGGCAACGGGGCAGACCTGGACTTGTTCCTTGGGGACGGTGGCCTGTGGACACGGCGCCCGTTTGCGTTTGACCCGTTGGCCAACGGGGTGGTTGTGACCAACCTGACCCGCGCCGGCACGCTCGCCGTCGTGCGGGTCAACCGGCCCGCGCTGACCCTGCTGGCGGACGGCGCGAGCCGGTCGTTACGTTTCACGCCGGTCTCGGGCTGGACGCACACGCTGGAGCGGACGACCGATTTTTCGGCCTGGACTGCCATCGCCAGCCTCACTGCCACCAACAGCGAACCGGCGACACTTTCCGATCCCAGCCCGCCAACGCAGCAGGCGTTTTACCGGCTGCGGTTGACCCGCCCCGACTTATGAGACCGCTGGATGTCAAGCCGGGTGCATTTCGCCGGGGCTGCCGCCACGCTGTCACCGCAAGCTGGCGGCGACACCAGCAGGCCCTTCTCCAATGCAGCCGGTGGGGATTCACGTTGACGGAGCTGCTGGTGGTCGTTGCGATTATTGGCATCCTGGTGAGCCTGCTGTTGCCGGCCATGAGCCGCGCCAAGGCGTCGGCCAAACGCGCCCACTGCCTGAGCAATCTTCACCAAATGCTCCTGGCTGCCCACACCTACACCGACGTGTTTAATGGCAGCTTTCCCGTTGCCTACTACTCGGAGACGCGGGACGGGGTGACCCTGCTGCACGCCTGGGACCTGACGACGATTCTGGGCAATCCGCCGCGCGTCGTGCCCGGCATCCTCTGGCAGACCGGCGGCAACCCGCAAATCCAGCAATGCCCGTCCTTCAGCGGCGGCGCCAACTGGCTGACCGACCCGCACACCGGCTACAACTACAACACCAGCTATCTCGGCCACGGCCAGCTCGAGGCCGTGCCCGAACCGGCCCGCGCCGCAGCCGTGCGGCAGCCGGCCGGCACGGTCATTTTCGGCGACGGCCAGTATGCCGCCGGCGCCAACAAGTTCATGCGCGCTCCCTGGCCCAATCCGGGTGACGTCACGTTTCGGGGGCGCTGGGCGGGCACGCAGGGCTTTCGCCACGCCGGCCGCAGCAATGCGGCCTTTTGCGACGGCCACGCCGAGTCGCTCCGGACGCGCTTCACCGAAAACCAGGATGGCGCGGCCAAGGTGGCGCCCGGCACGGGCTTTCTGTCCGCCGACAACTCGCTTTACGACCTGGAATGAGTTGCGGCAACTCGGGCCGCAGGCAGGCATCGTGGTGGCCGTGCGCCGACACGCTGCGGGCGGTTGGGAGACGGGCTTCCGGCTTGGCACCACGGCCCGTCAGGCGTTTCACTCCGGCCCGCCATGACTGTCCGACGGCTCATAACGCACCCCGATTACCCTGCGACAGCAGCCCGCCTGCAATCGTTCCTGCTCACGGCACTGCTGGCCTTCGGCACGCCCGCCGCCGCTCAGGCACAAGGCTCGCGCGCGGACTACGAGCGAGCAGCCGGCCTGCGCAAGCTCACCGAGAACAAGGTCTTTCGCGACCGCGTCCAACCGCACTGGCTGGCCGGCAGCACGCAGTTCTGGTATCGCGTGCAGACTGGTCCCGCCTCGCACGAGTTCGTGCTGGTGGACGCGGTCCGGGGTGAGCGCAAGCCGGCGTTCGACCACGCCCGGTTGGCGGCGGCGCTGAAGCAGGCCGGCGTCCAGGACGCGTCGGCCGACCGGCTGCCGCTGGAACAACTGGAATTCAACCTTGCGGGGCAAACAGCGCAGTTCCGTGCCGGCGGCAAGACCTGGCGGTGCGATCTCCGCAGCTACACCCTGCATGAACTGCCCGCGTCCACCGACGCCCCGGTCACCCGGCTGCTCGCCCCGGACGAGGCCCCGCGCGCCAGCACACGCACGGGCGACGAGACTTCAGTGACCTTTGTCAATTGGACCGACGGCGAGGTGGAGCTGTTTTGGCTGGATGCCGACGGCGAGCGCCGGAGCTACGGCAAGCTGGCGATTGGCGCGGCACGTAACCAACACACCTTCGCCGGGCACGTGTGGTTGGTCGTGGACGCCCGCGGCCGCCCGCTGGGAGTGTTCGAGGCCGAGGACAAGCCCGCCCGGGTCGAAATCGGCGCCCCGTCCCCCCAGCGTGCGCGTGACCCGCGCCCCTCCCGGCGGCGCCCGAGCCGTTCCAACCAGACCTCGCCCGATGGCCTGTGGCGCGCGTTCATCCGAGAATCCAACGTGGTTCTCAGCAACACGGCCTCGGGCCAGGTGGTCCGGCTGACCCCGGATGGCACGCCCGAAAACGCTTATGCGGACCGCTTTTTCTGGTCACCGGACTCGCGCCGGCTCGTCGCCTTGCGAGTCCGGCGCGGTCAGGAGCGCAAGGTTTATTTCGTTGAATCGTCCCCCCGCGACCAGCTCCAGCCCAGGCTCCATGCCTATGACTACCTGAAACCCGGCGACACGCTGCCGCACCCGCGTCCGCACCTGTTTGACCTGGCAGCGGCCAGGGAAATCCCCGTCAGCGACGCGCTGTTCCCGAATCCGTTCACCGAGAGCGGCACGCTGGACATCCGCTGGGCGCCGGACTCGACGCGGTTCACCTTTCTCTACAACCAGCGCGGCCACCAGGTCCTGCGCGTGATCGCTGTGGACGCAGCTACCGGCCAGGCGCGGGCCATCGTGGACGAGCAAAGCCGCACCTTCATTGATTACAGCGGCAAGTGCTTTCTCGAATACCTTGACGAGACGGGCGAGCTGATCTGGATGTCCGAGCGCGATGGTTGGAATCACCTTTACCTTTACGACGCGGTCGCCGGTGTGGTGAAAAACCAAATCACGCGGGGCGCGTGGGTAGTGCGCGGGGTCGAGCACGTGGACCGGGACAGGCGTCAGGTCTGGTTTCGCGCCGGTGGCATTCGGCCGGGCCAGGACCCCTACCACGTCCACTTCGGCCGCGTGAATTTCGATGGCACCGGGCTGGTGATTCTGACCGAAGGCGACGGCACTCACACCGTCCACTTTTCGCCGGACCGGCGCTTCCTCGTGGACACCTGGTCGCGCGTGGACCAGCCGCCGGTGACCGAGCTTCGGCGGGCGGACGATGGCACGTTGGTGTGCGAGTTGGAACGCGCGGATTGGAGCGAGTTGTTCAAGACCGGTTGGCGACCGCCCGAGCGCTTTGTCGCCAAGGGCCGCGATGGTCAGACGGACATCTTCGGCATCCTCGTTCGCCCGACGAACTTCGATCCGCACAGGAAGTATCCGGTCATCGAAGACATCTACGCCGGTCCCCAGGGCGCGTTTGTGCCGAAGGCGTTTGCGGCCTGGCACAACATGCGGGAGCTGGCCGAGCTGGGCTTCATTCTCGTCAAGATAGACGGCATGGGCACCTTGCATCGCTCGAAGGCCTTTCACGACGTGTGCTGGAAGAATCTTGGGGACGCCGGTTTGCCGGATCGGATTCTTTGGATCAAGGCCGCGGCAGCGAAGCATCCGGAAATGGACCTGAGCCGCGTGGGCATTTACGGCGGGTCGGCCGGCGGCCAGAGCGCGCTGGGTGCGTTGCTGCGGCACGGGGATTTCTACAAAGCGGCGGCGGCGGACTGCGGTTGCCATGACAACCGCATGGACAAAATCTGGTGGAACGAGCAGTGGATGGGCTGGCCCGTCGGCCCGCACTACGCGGAGCAGTCCAACGTGACCCTGGCCCACAAGCTCCAGGGCAAACTGTTGCTCACGGTGGGCGAGATGGACCGGAACGTGGACCCGGCCAGCACCCTACAGGTGGTCAACGCTCTCATTCAGGCCGACAAGGATTTTGAGTTGATCGTGATGCCCGGCAAGGGGCACGGCGCGGGCGAGAGCGACTACGGCCGGCGGCGGCGGGCCGATTTCTTTGTCCGCCACCTGCTGGGGGTCGAGCCGCGATGGTCACCCCAGTGACCCGACGCCGGCTCAACCCCCAACCACTGCCAGAGCTGACCCCGCAAGCGGGGTGTCTCGGAAGCGCCGTTTGTTCCTGCATGTGGCCGGGGATTCTCTCGACAGGGCGAGGGTGGGTGCCCGCGGTTGCGCGTTCCCGGCTCGAACTGCCCAGGCGGCGCGCGGTGCGGATGCCGTAATGAGCCGGCAGGTAGCGCCGGCTCCGGCCGGCTGCCAGCGACATGCCTTGCCGCGACGCGACCGGCACATCAGACTGGGAGGCATGAAACCGATAGCGGCCGCGTTTTTAAGCCTCTGGGTGACTCTGACAGCGTTGGCGGTGACAGCCGCCGCCGCGGCGGGTGAGTCCGCTCCATCGCCGACCCGTTCCCGTCTCGGCATCAACCTGGCCGGCTGCGCCGATTGGAACACCGAGCATCCGTTCGTGGACGTCTTCCGGCTGTCTCGTCGCTGGATCAGCCAGCGCCAGGGCACGCCGTGGGGCGGCGGGCCGCCGTTGGAACGCGACGCCAATGGCTGGGTCAAACGCCTCGAGCCGGGTTGCTCGGCTGAAACGCCCGTGCTGACCGCCGGCCACGCCCCGGTCGGCCGGTATGTGTGCCTGTACGACGGCCAGGGTGAACTGGATTTCCAGCACAACGCCCGGGTCATCACCCGCGCGCCGGGGCGGCTGGTGGTGGAACTGGACGGCGCCAAGGGCGGTGTGTTTGTGCGGCTCAAGCAGACCAATCCGGAGAATCCCGTCCGCAACATCCGCCTGGTGATGCCAGGTCACGAGCAGACCTTCGAGCAGCAGCCGTTCAACCCCACCTTCCTGGACCGCTGGCGCGGCTTCAACACGATCCGCTTCATGGATTGGATGGACACCAACGGCTCCGAGCAGCGTCAGTGGGCCGACCGGCCGACCACCAACGCCTGCAACTTCACCGAGCGCGGCGTGCCGGTCGAGGTCATGGTGGACCTGTGCAACCGGCTCGGCGCCAATCCGTGGTTTTGCATGCCGCATCTGGCCGACGACGACTACGTGCGGCAGTTGGCCGGGGCCGTTAAACGTCTGCTCCGACCAGACCTCAAGGTCTATGTGGAGTACTCGAACGAGATTTGGAACGGCATGTTCGCCCAGACCCGCTATGCCGGCGAGCAAGGGCGCAGGCTGGGCTTTGCGGAAAGGGACTGGGAAGCAGGCTGGCGCTATTCGGCCTGGCGCTCGATGCAAATCCACCGGATTTGGGAGGAGGTCTGGGGCGGGCGCGACAGGCTGGTGCGCGTGATCGCCTCGCAGGCGGCCAATCCCCACGTCTCCGAGCAGAAACTGCAATTCCAAGAAGCCTGGAAACACTTCGACGCCCTGGCCATCGCACCCTACTTCAGCCTGAACGTGCCGCGGACGGGCGACGAGCGCCGGCCGGGGGCGGACCAGGTGGCCCAATGGTCGCTGGAGCGGTTGCTCGATCACGTGGCGACCAACTCCCTGCCGGAGGCCGTCCGCCACATGGCCGCGCAACAAGCGCTCGCGGCCAAATACAGCCTGCGGCTCATCTGCTACGAGGCAGGCCAGCACCTGGTGGGCGTGGGGGGCGGCGAAAACAACGACGCCCTCACACGATTGCTGCAGGCCGCCAACAGACACCCGCGCATGGCGGACTTTTACCGGACCTACCTGGACGCTTGGAAAACCACCGGCGGCGGTGATCTCTGCTGCCTGTTCTCCTCCGTGGGCCAATACTCCAAATGGGGCAGTTGGGGACTGTTGGAGTACGGCGACCAGACCGGCTCGGCCAAATTCGACGCAGTGACGCGGTGGAATCGCGAGAACCTGCGCTGAGCAGGGCGCGCGGTCCCGGCCGCACCGCGGTGGCCAGGACGGGAGGCGCCCCGCGATGCCCCCGCCGGTCATTTCTCCTGTCCCCGCGCCACGGTGTCTGCTATACGGGCCGGGCAATATGTTGCGCGTGGTCAGACCGAGCCGTCGCCCCGCCCTCTGGTGGGGGCTGGCGGCAGTGGTGGCGGCGGCGTTGGCTCTGGGGCTGGTGCTGAATGCCGGATCGGTGCTGCGCCGCGGTCGCGTGGCTGCCGGTCGTGACGTCCCGTTCGGCGGGTCGCGCAGTTGTCAGCCCTGCCACGAGGACGCCTTCGCTCACTGGGAGAATTCCCACCATGCCCTGGCCGAGCGACCGATTCAGACCAATCTGGACATGGTGGCCTTTCATCCGCCGTGGACCATTCGGCATGGCTCACAAACTTCCGTGGCCCGCCAGGCTGGGGGCCGGTTCGAGCTGGTCACGCTTGGCACCAACAACAAGGTCCAGCCGTTCCCCGTCGAGCGCGTCCTGGGCGTCAGCCCGCTGCGGCAGTTTCTAGTGCGGTTTCCGGGCGGGCGCTATCAGATGACGGAGCTGGCCTTTGACCCGCAGCATCCGGACTGGTTCGATGTGTATGGCGAGGAAGACCGCCAACCGGGCGAGTGGGGGCACTGGACCGGGCGCGGTATGACCTGGAACGCCATGTGCGCCGGCTGCCACAACACCGGCGTCAGCAAGAACTACGACGCGTCCACCGACAGCTACCGCACCACGCTGGTCGAGCACGGCGTCGGCTGCGAGGCCTGCCACGGGCCGATGGCGGATCACAACGCCTGGCAGGCCGCCCACCCGCGGCAGAAGGGCGACCCGACCGTGCGGAAACTCTCCGGCGAGGCCATGTTCCACACCTGCGCCGGTTGCCACGCCCGCCGCGGCGACCTGACCGGTCGGTTTGCCCCGCGCGAGTCGTTCTTCGACCACTACTGGCTGTCCATGGTGGACGAGACCGATCTGTTCCATCCCGACGGACAGATCCGGGACGAGGATTTCGAGTTCACGGCCTTTCTGGGCAGCCGAATGCACGCCGGCGGCGTGCGCTGCGTCAACTGCCACGAGCCGCACGCCCTCAAGCCGCGGCTCAGCGGCAACGCGCTCTGCCTGACCTGCCATGCCAATACCCTGAGCAACGCCGCGCCGCAGATTGACCTCACCACGCACAGTCATCACAAGGCAGACGACCGCGGCGACCTCTGCACCGGCTGCCACATGCCGCAGACCGTGTACATGCAACGGCACGCCCGACACGACCACGGCTTCACCATCCCCGACCCCTTGCTGACCCGGCAGTTCGGCATCCCCAACGCCTGCAATCGCTGCCATACCGAGCGCACCGCCGACTGGGCACTCGACTACGTGCAACAGTGGTACGGCACGAAGATGGACCGGCCCTACCGTCAGCGCGCGCAGACGGTAGCCAGGGCCAGGGCCGGCGATCGCGCCGCGTTGGACGGACTCCTGCGAATGTGCGGCAGCGACACGAATGCGTACTGGCGCGCCGCGGCGGCCAATCTGTTGCGGCCATGGATCGGCGAGGCCAGGGTGCAAACGGCGTTGGTGGCCGCCGCGGCAGACGCCCACCCGCTGGTGCGCGTGGCCGCGTTCCGGGCCCTCGAGCCGTTGGCACAGCACGCCAACCCGGCCGTCCAAAGCGCCTTCCACAGCGGGCTGGACGATCCGGTCCGCGGGGTGCGGGTGGCTGCCGCTTGGGCATTGCGCGAAACGGTAGCGACCAACTCCGTTGCCGGGCGTGAGTTGTTGGCCTACCTGGATTATAACTGCGACCAGCCGGCCGGTGAACTGCAACGCGGTATTCTTCACCTGGACCGCGGCGACTTGCCGACCGCCCTGGCCTGCTTCCGCCGGGCCGTGCAGTGGGCCGCGCACTCCGCTCCGTTGCGTCACGCCCTGGCGGTGGCGTTGAGCCTGGACGGCAAACCCACCGAGGCAGTGCGCGAGTTGGAAGAGGCCTGTCGTTTGTCCCCGCGCGACCCGGAGTTGCGCTACAAACTGGGCCTGGCTTATGGGGAGGCCAACCGACCGCGTGACGCCCTCGCCGCGTTGAAGCAGGCCACGGAGCTGGATCCGCAGTACGCCCGGGCCTGGTACAACCTCGGCCTGGCGCACGCCGCGGCAGGCAACGATCCGGCCGCTCTGGACTGCCTGACGCGCGCCGAATCCCTCGACAGCCGGTCGCCGGAGATTCCGTACGCGCGGGCCACGGTGCTGGCGCGGCTGGGGCGGACGGCCGAGGCCCGCGCCGCCGCCGCCCGGGCGCTGGAGTTGCAACCGGGGCGGATCGAAGCGAGACAGTTGTTGGAGGCGCTGGGGCGCTGAGGCGGCGGAGCGGCAGACCGGCGGCAGGCCGGTCGGCCCGGCCGTGCGCGGGGTTCTGTTCTGCGCCAGCCGGCTGGAGGATTTGCCGGCAGGCGCTGCGCTACGACGCTGTTTCCGGGATTCGGTCGCTTTGTTCGATCAAGTGAGCCAGCAGCCAGCCACAGGCTGCCGGCTGCGGCTCGGCGTCCAGTTGCTCGACGGTGTGCGGTAGCCGGTAGGACCAGTTGGTATCAGACCGAAGCCCGGGCGTGTTAATTCGGTCGGTTTGAGCCAACACGTCGGCGATCTGGAAAATGGCGAGCCAGGCGTTGGATTGCAGCACCGCCCGCAGACATCCTTCGTGCAAACGGTCGCTGAACGGTCGCGGGGGCGGCTCCCCGGCCAGACCGGCAAAGTCCATCATGGCCTGCAGCTCGCGGCGGCTGGCTTCCGCGTTCTGGTCGGCGTCCACGTTGGCCCAGAGTGCGGCCCAGAATGCGGCCAGCGGCTCGTGGTCGTGCGTGCCGGGTTGGGCGACCGACAGCCGCGGGTAGCGACGCGGGTCGGTGTAGCGACCGTCGGACTCTCGGGCAAAGCGTGGAATGCGGAAACCGGGCAACCCCAGTTTGTGCAAGGTGGGCGGCACGTAGTCCGGCACCCAACCCAGGTCCTCGGCCACAATGCGCGTTGCGCCTGAGAGGTCCTGGAGGGCGCGCAGCAGCGCCTCGCCCCTGGCCTGGTTGGCGGCGCGATGTTCCGGGGTGTCGTCCGGAAACGGGCGGAAGCCCGGCAAACGCCCGCCGGTCCGGGCGGCGACGTCGGCGGCGTCCAGCGGCAGGAACTCGGCGTTGCGCTCGGGCGGCCACGGGAAGCTGTAGAGGCGAAACAGCCCCAGCACGTGGTCAATGCGATAAAGGTCAAACACTTTGCGCAGGTTGCCGATGCGCATCCGCCACCAGGCAAAATCGTGGCGGCGCAGCTCGTCCCAGCGGTAGTCCGGCACGCCCCAGTTCTGTCCCCATTTGGCGGTAAACGGGTCGGCCTGGAAGGCGCTTTCCGGAGGCGCACCGCCGCTCCAGTCCAGGTCGAAGAACGGACGGTTGGCCCACACGTCGGCACTGGCGCGCCCCACCCCAAACGGCAGGTCGCCCATCAGCCAGACCTGTCGCGACCGCGCATGGGCCTGCACGGCTGCCCATTGCTGGAACGCCAGCCATTGCACGTAGGCAAAGAACAGTTGTCGGCGCATCAGCTCCTCGCGGCGCGGTTCCGGCAGGGTCAGCAGCCAGGTGCGGGCGCGGGCCGGCTCGCGGTGCTCGGGCGGCCACCATTCCCAGCCCGGATGGCCGCCGTTTTCCTCCATCAACAGCCGGAACAGCGTGTAGTCGGCCAGCCACTCGGCGTTGTCGGTCATAAAACTGCGGAACTCCAAAGCCCGGCGGGTTTCGCGGTTGAAATGCTGCGCCATGAAGTTGGCAAAGGCGGCTTCCAGCAGCCGTCGTTTGAGCGCCTTGACCTTGGGATAATTCACCCGGCCCTGCCGCAGCTCGGCCAGCAGCCGCGGGCGGGCGATGCCCTCGAAGTCCGCCGTACTGAGGTCGGGGATGTGCCGGGGCGAGACGGCCAGCGTGGTGGGTTCGATGGCCAGCGCGCTGATCGGGTTGTACGGGCTGTTGTCGTCGCTGGTCTCGTTGATCGGCAGGGTTTGGAAAACGTGCAGATTATGGCGGGCGCACCAGTCAATCATCTGGCGCACGCCTTCGGTATCGCCAATGCCCAGGTCATCGGCGGTGCGGATGGCAAAGACCGGTTCAAGGAGTCCCGCCAGCGGTTGAGCGAAGCTGAGTGTCATGCGCTTGCCGACGAGTTTCGCACAGTTCAGGACACACTGCAAAGGCGCAACCCGTAATTTGCCGCGGCGCGGTGGGGCGTTGTTGTTCGTGGCGACGTTTGCCTCAGTCCGTCTGCGCCGACTTGCGGCGGGTCGCATCGCGCGCGAGCAGCCGCCGGGCCGGCGGTTGCTGGACCGGCTGGCCGGCTACCCTTGCAACAGCAGCTCGCGCAGCTCGCGCACGTTGGCCGTGCCGGTTGTGCCCAGCTTGTGAATGACCACCGAGGCAGCGGCGTTGGCCAGCGCAAGGGCGTCCTCGATGCCCGCGCCCGCGGCCAACGCCGCGGTGAGATTGGCCGTGACCGCGTCGCCGGCGCCCACAATGTCAATCGGCCCGCGCACCGGCAGCGCCGGGACGAGGCTCACCTGGCCGGTGGGTGAGGCGGCCAAAATGCCGCGCTCGGCCAGGGTGACGAACACCGGCTGGTGGTTCTTTTCAGCCAGGGCCGCGGCCGCCCGCCGCGCTTGAGCCAGGCTGAGCCGCCGCTTCGCAGCCGTCAGCCGCGCCAGTTCGGCGGCGTTCATCTTGAAGACCACCGGCGGGAAGCCGCGCAGGCTGCGCCGGCTGTCGGCCACGATCAGCACGTCGGGGTGCATTTGGCCGACGTCGCGCAGGGCCGCCAGCACATCATTGGTGACCACCCCCGTCCCGGGCACGTCCACCTGATCCAAGACGATGATGGCGTCCACCTCGCCAGCCACGGCGCGCAAGGCGGTGCCGATGCGTTGGCGCACTTGGGCGGGCGTGGGAGTCCAGTTCTTGAGGTCCAGGCGGTTGAGTTCGCGCGGTTGCCTGCCGGGCTGGATGAGCAGCGGCTTGGTGTAGGTGAAGGTGCGCCGCTCCGGCGTTTGGAGGAAATGCTCCAAGGAAACGCCGGCCATGGCGGCCAGGGCTTCTCGCAATTCGTAGCCCTCACCGTCCTGGCCACAGAACCCCACCGGATAGAGCCGGCCCACACCCAGAGCCACCAGGTTGTTCAGGATGGTGCCGGCTGCGCCGGGCTGGCCGCGCACGCGGGTCACGTTGTGCACCGGCAGGCCGGTTTCGATGGAAACCTCCCGCCGCGCCGGGTCAATCTCCAGGTAACGGTCCAGACAGAAATCCCCGAGCACGGCGATGTGCAGCAGGCCGTAGCGGCCGGTGATGGCTTTGAACCGGGTGCGCGTCATGGCGAGGGTGCTGAGGCCGGAGTCTCTTCCAGCACGCGCAGCAAGTGGGTCAGGAAAACCACGTTGTCGCACTGGAGATACTGCATCTGCCCGCCCATGCGGGCGTAACTCTTGCAGAACCGCAGATAGTAGGCCGGGTTGTCCTTGGGCGGCTCACCGCGCGACCAGTCCCAGCGCCCGCCGTCTTGGATGTCCACCACGTAAATCGTGTGCCCCCTGACGACCGGCCGACCGGCCTGCAGGCGCAGGTTGTTCACGCAACTCAGGCTCTTCTCGAAGACCTGCGGCGCCATGATGGCCGAGCCAACCGACAACACCACGCCGCCATCCAAGCCCTCGACGGCTTGGGCGAACCGGGCAAAGTCCAACTGCGCCGCCCGGCCGATGGCCGCGCCGTTGAACATCGGATGCGTGGCGATGATGTCATAGCCGATGCCCGGGTGCACCGTCAGCGGCACGTTCAACCCAAAAGCCCGGGCCAGAATGCAGGTGGCTTTGTGCGGATGACGGACCTCGATGCGGCCAGCCGGCAGCCCATAGGCCACCATCGCCTGCAACAACTCGGCGCGGGCCGGCGCCAGCGGATGGGCCGGCTCGGCGCGAAGCGACTGCTCCAACTCCGCCACACTCGGCAGGGTCGTGCCGTCCTCAGCCACAAATCGGCCCAGGCTGCGGCCGTATCCCTCGCCGCGAAGCGCCCCGGCCAGCAGGGCCAGATGGATGTTTCGCCCTGTCTCGTCCCATGTGCCAAACGTGCCCGTGGCCACGTTCTGCCGCACGCTCTCCTCGGTGCGGCCCAGGAACGCCAGCTCCCAATCGTGAATCGTGCCGGCTCCATTGGTGGCCAGGTGCGTCAGCCAGCCCCCGGTCATCAGACGGACGACCACCTCCATGAGGCCGTTTTTGACCAGGTGCGCGCCATACAGGAGCATTACGCTGGCACCGCGCTGGCGAGCGTTTCGGATGCAACCCGCCGCGGCGCGGATGCCTTCCAGCAACGGCTCGGGGCAGGGCGGCGGCGGGCGGTCTGCCGGGACCAACATCCGGTCCAGAGCGCTGAGGCTGCGCCGCTGGGCCAACGGATAGACTCGAACCTGCTGCAGGTCCAGCACAGCAGGTGGTGTGTTCGCAGCCGGGCACATGTTCTCGTCGGTCACAGCATTTGCCACAGCGCCCGGTGGGCGCAAGGATTGTCTTGACCGCGCCGCACTTCGGGACGGCTGGCAGACGAGGCGCATTTGGACCAAAGCCTCAGGCGGCCAGCCGCGCAGGTTCTTGGCGTGCCGTTGGCCAGTTCCCCTTCGGGGTTATCGCGGCAGGTTACAGCGGAGGTTTCTGGCCCCGGCAAGCCGCGGGCACGTCCGCTTGGCTGATGGCGCTGCCGGCAAGGAGCACCGTGTCCCTGGTTACGGCTTCAGAAAGAAGCTTGCGCCACGGCGATCAAGGTGCAGGGTAGCGGTGTTCTCGGTGTCTTGAGGGAGCTGCGGTAAGGGTCTGGGACTGCGGAGTCTCAGAGGTGCTTCGGATGGTCGGGCCGCCATCCTCGGTCGTGGTTCGGTTCGGACAAAGTGCGGTCTTGTTTCGACCGACAGGTAAATCAGAAAGCTCGCAAACACTCACCAAAAGGAACATCCCATGAATCTCAACTTCCAGCCGCGAGCGGTTCTGGCTTGGGGAGCGCTGGCTACCTCGATCCTTTGTTTGGCCATTCACACACCAGCGCGCGCACAGGTGAATGTCCCAGCCGCCCAGGCGATCACGACCAATCTGCCTGCGGTGCAAGGCGACGGCGTGTTCCTCGAGATTTACACCAACTACGCCGGCGGCTCTGTGCCCACGGCGGCCGATTTCGCTGGCCTGCCCGTGGCCGCGTTCACGCCCTGCCCGATCGTGAATTTCAACCGGCCTTCCACCGAGACAGGGCCGCTGAACGTGGACAAGTTCCTCGATGACGCCACGGTCTTGCCGGGCCGTTTTCGCGGGCTGGCCACCAGCAACCTGGCGGTGCGCGCCGCCACGCTGCTGCGCATCACCCGCGAGCTGGACCGCGATCCCGCCACGGCCACGGTCGAGGTGGACCTGGCGGTGCATGGGCTGGGCGGCTTCCGCCTCACCATCGGGACGACCGAGATCACCAATCGCTTTCTCACTGCGGCGGCCACCACCACGGTGCCGGTGAGTTTCGCGGACGTGGGGCTTTACCCGCTCGAACTGCTCTACCAGACGCCCGCCCAGCGCAGCGCCTCGCTGTATTTGCGGTGGCGGCCCAAGGGTGCTGCCACGCCGTTCACCATCCCCGCGGAGGCGTTGTACCTGCAAGTGCCCGCCACCGAGCTGGCGGTCACCTTCGACGATCTCTCCGTCAACAAGCAACTCGACGATGAGTATGTGAAGTGGGGACTCCAGTTCCAGACGTTGAGCGGCAACCTGCGGGTGTTTTCGAGCCGCGGACAAAGTGTCGTGCCGGTCAATCCGAACTTCGTCTATGGCGATCCGGCCGCCAGCCCGGCCGCGCCCGGTGAACTGGAATTGAAGTTCGTCGAGCCTGGCACAACGATCCCGGCCACGACGGATTGGGTCGAGTTCTTCCTCATCAACGCCGCCTCCGGCGCGGTCGTCCGGGCCTACAACCTCAGCAACGCGCTGGTTGACGAGCGGATCGTGCAGACGGACGTGGCGGAGCGCCAACGCATCGTTCTGTCCAACGCGCCCGTGCATCGGGTGGCGCTTTCGCTCGGGGAAGGCACAAACGCCGCGGCGCTCGACAATCTGCGCTTCGCCGCTCCCACTGCCGCGCCGGACCTCAAAATCACCGCGCTGGAACTGCCCAGCCAGGTGGCGGCAGGCTCGTATGTGCCGGTGGTGTGGACGTTCCGCAATCAGGGCAGCCGCCCGGCGTATCCGCCGTTCTCCGCTTACCTCTACCTGTCGAAAGACGACTTGGAAGGGAACGACGATCGGTTGTATTTCAGGCAGCTCTTCGCCCCGCTCGCCGCCGGCTAGTCGCTCACGCTGACGCAGAACGTGCTCGTCGCGGCGGCGAATACCGGGGTGCGCTATGCCCTCGCCCGTATTGACGAGTTGAACGAAGTGGGCGAGTCGAACGAGCGGAACAATACCTACATCCGACCGCAGCCGATCGAAGTGCTCGAAGCGGACGTGGCCGCCGTTTACCTTTCCGCGCCGGCCAGCGCCGCCCAGGGCGAAACCATCAGCGTCCGGTGGGCGATCCAGAACCAGGGTTCGAGCGACATTCCCGCCGGCACGAGCTGGAGCGACCGTCTCTCCCTCGCCACGAATGCGCCGAACGCGTCGCCCACGGTGCTGCTGTCCACCAACATTGTCGTCGCCGCCCGGCTTGCCCCGGGCGCGTTTCTCACGAACCGCGCGGACGTGAACCTGCCGTTCCACACCAGTTTCCCGCCGGGCAGTTACCGGCTCATCGTCGAATCCGCCAAGAATTGGTCGCCCGAACTCAACAAGTCCAACAACCAAACGGAAGTGGAGATTCAGCTCACGCAGCCACCGCTGCCGGACCTGGCGGTCACCGCAATCCACGCCCCGGCGGTCATCGAGGCGGGCCGGCCGGTGCAGGTCGCCTGGACGGTGGCGAACCTTGCCCCGGCAGCCGCTCCCGGCCCGTGGCGCGAACGGCTGAGCGTGTCCGCCGACGACCAACCCGGCAACGACGCGGTATTGCGCTGGCTCACGATTCAGGACGGGCAGGCGGCGCAGAGTTCGTTGATCCGCACGCAAAGCGTCATCTTGCCGGCTGCGCTCGCCGGCCAACGCTGGTTGGTGGCCGAGACCGATGCCGATGACGACGTGCCGGAAAGCGGCGATCCCGGAAACAACCTCTTCGTCACTGCCGCGCCCATCGAGGTGGTCGCGCCGGATTTGGTCGTCGAGGATGTGGTCGCCCCGGCCAACGCCCGGTTGGGCGACACAATTCAGGTGGCTT
>Ga0101944_10002642_pt1 | contig 28035 bp, 20 predicted proteins | sample DewCreD2012metaG_FD_75245 | JGI IMG/M metagenome (GOLD analysis project Ga0101944, IMG submission 75245) | Hot spring sediment bacterial and archeal communities from British Columbia, Canada, to study Microbial Dark Matter (Phase II) - Dewar... ... | reverse complement strand
CCAAGTCAGAAGTCAGCGTACGAAGCGCTCCTTTGGCCGATGCTCAAGAAGTACGTGGCCCTGGCAGATGGCCACGCCTTCGCTCTCTTTACCAGCCACGAGCTGTTGCGGCGTGCCGCGGACGCACTGGCTGGGTGGCTTGCAGAACAGGGGCTAGCCTTGTATGTGCAGGGTGCCGGGCTCTCCTCGGGCAAGTTGCTGGAGGCCTTCAAACAGAATCCCCGAGGCGTGCTGCTGGGCACCGACAGCTTCTGGCAAGGCGTGGACGTGCCGGGCGATGCGCTCCAAACCATCATCATCACTCGACTCCCCTTCGCCGTACCTGACCGTCCGCTGGTGGAGGCCAGGTTGGATGCTATTCGCCAGCAGGGCGGCGATCCGTTCCGCGACTATCAGGTTCCCGAAGCCGCCATCAAGCTGAAGCAGGGTTTTGGCCGCCTGATCCGTACACAGCGCGACCGTGGCACGGTGGTTATTCTCGACTCGAGGATTGTCAATCGGCCCTATGGGCGGATGTTTCTGGAGTCGCTGCCCCAGTGCGAGATCCGCAGAGAGTCTGCCCGCGCGGAGATAGAATAAAGGCATGGATACCAACGATGCCTCCCGCGAGCGAATGGCCGAGCCTGCACCCCGTGCCGCCAGCATGCAGGGCGTGGTGCCCGTACTCCCCTGGCATTTGCGCCACGACCGCCAATTTGATGAGAATCGCTATGTGTACCCGGTGCTCAGCCGGCGTGCGGGCGGGATTTCGGTGGGAATCAATCTGAACCCGGACAAGGTATGCAACTTCGACTGCATCTATTGCCAGGTAGATCGGCAGGAGACCGGCGGCACGCGGGTGGTGGACGAACCGAGGCTGCTGCAAGAACTTGAGCATGTGCTGGAGTTGCTGCAAACGGGCGAGCTGTACCGGTCAGCCGAGTTTTCCGGGGTGCCGGCGGGCTGGCGTCGGCTGAACGATATCGCCTTAAGCGGAGACGGCGAGCCGACCACGTATCCCGCTTTCGATCGGATTGTTGAGGCGTGCGCCGCGGTGAAACGGCGGCGGGGCCTGGACGAGGTAAAGCTGGTGCTGATCACCAACGCCAGCATGTTCCATCGGCCGGCGGTGCAGCGGGGGCTGGCCATTCTCGATCAGAATCAGGGGGAGATCTGGGCCAAGCTGGAAACGGGCACGGAGGCGTATTACAAGCTGGTGGAGCGGACGACCATCCCCTTCGGCCGCATCCTGGAGAACATCACGGCCGCTGCGCGGGTTCGGCCCCTGGTGATTCAGAGCCTGTTCATGCGCGTTCATGGAGAGCCGCCGCCGGAGGCCGAGCTGGAAGCATACTGCCAGCGACTGCGAGAAATCACGGCCGCCGGCGGGCAGATCAAGCTGGTACAAATCTATACCGTGGCCCGACGTCCGGCCGAGAGCTTTGTTTCTGCCCTTTCCGACGAAGAACTCGCCTGCCTCGTCGATCGGGTGCGCCGCACCACGAACCTGCCTGTGCAGGGCTTCGCCGGCCAGGACGGCTGAATGCCGCCGTCACATGCCGTACCCCCGCGGCACCACGGCGCCGCTGGCCGCCTGATCCAGATCAGCTTCTCGCGGCAATCATGCTCCAGCTCACTTCTCAGCATCTCTGCTGAACGGCTGGCCATGCCCAGGGGCGTGAACGGCTACAGAATCCACGACTCGGCAGTGACCTGTTACCGCGGTGTGCCAGCCGTGCACGCGCTGCCCGTTGCTGAAGCACCGCAGCGCAGGCGGCGGTGCGTACCCGGGGCGGATGTGCAGTTTTACGGTCTGGCATCCGCAGAGCGCTGCCAGGCTTTCCTTCATTTCCCTGTTTTCTTGGCTCCATCTTGTGGACGTGCTTGATTTGCCCCACACCACCGTGCGCGGTGCGGCCCGTGTGTGCCTATGAATGCCACCAGCAGATGAGGCGAGAGGTCAGTGGCCGAGCCTCTCCGGTGAGAGACGTCTGCTCGTGCATTCCCATGAGGTCATGCCACCCCATGTTCCACGCATGTCTCGGATCACCGGGGCACGATCGTACCGGCCACCCACCGCCGCCCACCCGCCGCCGCCAGCCGCCGCAGCATCTTATACCGCCTGGGCATGGCCGCGCCGCAATAGCCGTGGCGAGGCGCAGACGGAACGCCCGCGGCAGGAACCCAGCATGCCTGCCCGCGCCGTGCTGGCAAAGCGAGGAAAAGATGAATAAGATCAGCGTGCCATCATGCTGGACTGAATACTGGATTGACGGCCATGACTGTTCCTTTGCGACTTCGTCGCCACGATGCATGGGGTACGTTCTGCCACTCGGCTGCGGCTGCCCTATCCCCTCCGCAGCCGCGGCTGGCCGGGAGGAGAAGGGTCCTGGGTGCGGAGCCTCTGGAGCCGCGGCTGATGCTAGCCGACGTCTCTGCGCCGGTGATCTTGCAATATTTTGAGGGGTCCTACGCGACGATGGAGCGGCGGCTGGGCGATGTGTTTCTGGCAGGCTATGGGGCGATCTACACGCCGCCGCCTGGACGGGCCGATCTGGGCGATTTCTCCGTAGGGTACGACGTGTACGACCGTTTCGACCTGGGAGCGCCGGGGAAACCCACGCTTTACGGAACCCGGCTTGGACTGCAAACCCTGGTGGCAATGACCCACCGGATGGGAGCGGCTTACTACATCGACTACGTCATCAATCACAATGGGTTTAGCGATCTCGGGACAAACTGCGACGGCCGTAGTTTCGCCGAGGCGGGGGGTTACCCCGGCTTTCTGCTGACGGCGTCTTTCGACGTGGACGGGGACTTCCACGGGGCTTTCGAGGGGGGCGATATACGCGGCCGGCTGGCGGGGCTGATCGACATTGCGCACGAGAAGAATTACCAGTTTATCCGCAGTCCCGTGCCGGGCTTTGCCAACAACCTGCCTGCCGGGGTGCAGGAAGCGTGCGGCCGCATTGCCAACGTGCCAGACGAGGCCCATCGGGCGCTCTACCCCGACCGGGACCTGCCGCCCATTTTTGTCTTCGATCCGCGGACGGGAGAGCAGAACATTGCCATCTATCCTTTCAATCTAAGCGAGCCTTTGGCGGGAGACCCAGTGGAGGAGAACGCCATGGGCCTGCTGATGCGCTATGCCCAGTGGATGGTGCAGGTGATCGGCGTGGACGGCTTTCGCATCGATGCTGCCAAGCATGTCGAACCGTGGGTGCTGGATTACTTCGACCGGGCCGTGTATCGCAGCTCGTTCCGCACCCAGCTCGATGGCAGCCAGCCGCAGGTGTTCTCCTTCAGCGAGGTATTTGACGGCAATCGCGATTTCTTGCAGCAATTCGTCCGCAAGGACATCGACACCAGCGACCCGGGGCGGGTGGGGGGCAATCGCGATGTGCTCGACTTTCCGCTGTTTTTCGCCATGCGGGACAACCTCTCGGGCAATGGTCTGGCCAACGACTGGCGCAACGTGGTGAACGCCAGCCAGGATGCCCACGACGATGGTCTGGCCAACAATGGCTCGCAGGCAGTGGCCTTTGTGGGCAGCCACGACGAGCCTGGGCCCTATTTGAGCAATGTGGCACATGCCTACGTGCTGCTACGGCCTGGCAACGCCGTGGTGTACTTCAATGCCAAGGAGTTCGGTGCCGGCCGCGACTTTCCCAAGGACGGGCGGGGCGATGCGCTGGGCGGACTGTACGGCGATGTGCTGACCACCCTCGTGGGCATACGTACCAGCCATGGCCGGGGCAACTACATCGAGCGCTGGCTGGAGAAGGAGATGCTCATCTATGAGAGAGAGGGCTCCGCGCTGGTCGTGCTGAGCAACCGGCTGGATGGCGGCTTTGACAGCCGCACGGTTCAGACTAGCTTCGCTCCTGGCACGCCGCTGATCGAGCTGACTGGCAATGCCGACGATCCGGTGGTTGATCCGTTTAACGACTTTCCCGAACTGCTCGTGGTCCAGGCAGACGGGACGGTGAACCTGCGCGTCCCACGTAACACCTCGCCGGCAGGCGTGGAACATGGCCGGGGCTACCTGATCTACGGCCCCGCCCCGCCACAGGGCAGTCTCGTGCTCGAGGGCGTGGCGCAACAAATAGCCTCTGATATCCCCACGCCCGAAACCAATGGTACAGCCCGCCTAACTCCCTGGGATGTGATCACGGCCGATCAGTTCACCGTGCGCCTGGACACGGTGCCGGTGAATCTGCTCGGATTTCATCGAGACCGGCCCGCAGACGGAGACAATGCCCTGCTGCGTCTGGACGAGGGACGCGACCTGAACTCTAACGGAAGCGTCGATTTTGTCACACCTGGCCAGGTCGCATATGGCTTCGAGCAGTTCACCACGCTGCACCAACCCGGATATCTGGACCCCGATGGTGTGGGAGCCTACGCCCAGGTGATCGATGCTACCTTGCTTGAAGAGGGGCCGCATTTCTTGACGGTGCGAGCTTTCCGGCATCGGGAGCCTGGGGAGGGTGAGGCGATCTTTGCTGATTTCAAGCGGGCCTTGTATGTCGATCGGCTGCCTCCTCAGTCGGCCGTGGCCAGCTTCGCGCCCTTGCAGCAAGGCGTGAATGAGAATCGCCGGCTGGAGGTGCGTTCGCTCGACCTGACGGCAGATAATGTGCATGTGTTTCTCGATCTGCCGGCGGCGCTCTCCGATGCGGAGATTCTCGCCATGCTCGGCCCGGACAGCCAGACGGCGCGGCGTGACCGCGATCGCTTCGCGAAAGACGTTTTTGGCATAACCAGCGGCAACCATGTGGCTACCGTGGTCACCTTCGAAATTACCGGAAACTACAGCATCCAGCGCGTGCCAGGGCTGTTCACTTCGACCATCTTCGGTGCGGGCTTGGGCGATCTGGATTTCGACGGGGACTATGATACCGCGGATGTCTCCACGTTTGGTGACGTGCTCTTCAGCCACAATACGCAATTCAATCCTGCGGCGGACTTTACCGCGGACGGGCTAGTGGACCTTGCGGATCTCACCGCCTTGGGGACGCGGCTAGGCGAGGTTGGCGCCGGACAGGATGCGCTTGCTGCCTGGCAGGCACTTGTGGACAGCGTGACGCTCCAGCTCACCGTGGATCCGAGCAGCCTTGCCGAGGATGCCGGTGCCGCCGCGGCTGCCCATTTCGCAGGTGGAGCAGGTCAGGCCGGCCGCGCCCATGTCCTGGATGCCCACGATCGCGCCCGTGCCCATCGCCTCCAAGCAGGCTTCGAGCAGCAGCTTTTCCAGGAACGGATCTCCCACCTGCACGTTGGGGCGCTTCTGCCGGCTTTCTTCGGTAAACTCGGCCGATGCCATCGAAGCCCCGTGTATGCCGTCGCGGCCCGTCTTGGCGCCCACGTAGATCACCGGGTTGTCCAGGCCGCAGGCGCGCGCCAGGAAGATCTCGTCCTTCTTGAAGACCCCCAGGGCGAAGACGTTCACCAGCGGGTTGCCGTTGTAGCCGGGTTCAAACACGCACTCGCCGCCCACGGTCGGCACGCCGAAGCAGTTACCGTAGTGCGCGATTCCGCTGACCACGCCCTCCAGAATTCGCTTGTTGCGCGCTCCGGCCTGCGGGTCATCAAGCGGCCCGAACCGCAGCGAGTCCATTACCGCGATGGGCCTCGCGCCCATGGTGAAGATGTCCCGCAGGATTCCCCCTACGCCCGTGGCCGCGCCCTGGAACGGCTCGATAAAGCTGGGATGGTTGTGGGACTCGATCTTGAAGGCGATGGCGTAGCCGTCTCCGATGTCAATGACGCCCGCGTTCTCTCCAGGGCCTTGCAGGACGTGTTTGCCCGTGGTTGGGAGCTTCTTCAGATGCAGCCGCGAGCTCTTGTAGGAGCAGTGCTCGCTCCACATGACGCTGAAGATGCCCAGCTCCGTGTAGGTGGGCTCGCGGCCCAAAATCGAGAGGATCTTCTCGTATTCTTCCGGCGTGAGCTGGTGCGCCTGAACAATCTCCGGGGTGATTTCGCCCATGATTACTTGACCGCCATCGAGGAGACCATGGAACGGAACAGCACAAGGCCGTCCGTGGAGCCCATCAGCGGGTCGCTGGCGCGTTCCGGGTGGGGCATCAGCCCCAGCACATTGCGCTCGCGGTTTAGGATCCCTGCGATGTCGCGAAGCGAACCGTTTGGGTTGTCCACGTAGCGGAACACGACCCGGTCCTCGGCCTCCAGTTCATCGAGGGTGTGCTTGTCGGCATAGTAGCAACCCTCGCCGTGGGCGATGGGGATGGTCAGGATGGCGCCTTTCTCCGCCGCGCAGGTGAAGGGCGAATGGGTGGTTTCGGTGCGCAGCTCCACGGGGCGGCAAATGAATTTCAGCCCGCGGTTGCGGATCAGCGCGCCAGGCAGCAGTCCGCTCTCGACCAGGATTTGAAAGCCGTTGCAGATGCCCAACACCAGTCCGCCTTCGGCGGCGAATCTCTTGACCGCCTGCATCACGCGGCTAAACTTGGCGATCGCGCCGCAGCGCAGGTAATCGCCGTAGGAGAAGCCGCCGGGCAAGATGACCGCATCCACGCTGCCCAGCTCGGCCGAATCGTGCCAGATGAACTCCGCCGTCTGCCCCAAGTTTTTCTCTACGGCAAACCAAGCGTCGTGATCGCAATTGCTGCCGGGAAACACTACGACACCGAACCTCATGGGAGATTCTCAGTCTAGCATGCCCGGTCCAAGGGCCGGGTTCATCCGGCCACAGCCGGCGCGGCTTTTGTTCTCTTGCGGCTAGCGCGTTTGGGGGCCGGCGGCTGCCGGTCGCTCTTTTTCAAGTTGGGAACGACCATCGAGGAGATGAACTTTTTCTCGCCGAACTCGTCAAACTTGATCTTGATGTACTCCTCGCTGCATTCCAAAACCGACCCGAGGCCGAACTTGGGATGTTCCACTTGCGCGCCTTGCGGGAAAGGGAACTTGTTAGCCATTTGGTGAGCAACCCTCTCTTTTTACATTAACAAATTCTCTAATAATTGTCAGGCTGCTCTCTGTGCCGTGGCAGCCTATCGCCGCCCCGGCAGCGGGAACTCTTTGTCCACGTCTTCGATGATCAAAACCCAGTCGTTGCCGCGTCCCGAGGTAGGGGGAGTGTAGGTCTGAATGCCTGCCGTCTCCGCAATGAGAATCACATAGACGTAGCCGTATCTCGGGTCGAACCAGATCGCCCGCTTCTGCTTGGCTCGCAGGAGCTCTATGTTGATCGTGACCCGCTCGCCTTGAGGGGAATAGACGAAAGCAAACGAGCCGTCCTCGCTCAAGGCGGCCCGGATCTTCGCCCCTCCGTGGGTTGGTCCGTCCAGAATCATGTGCTGAGCCGGTTGGAGTTTGGTGAAGGGCCTCGACTCAAACAGACGCCGCATCAAGCCCATCTGAAAAGCGCCGGGGTGGTCCAGCGCTTCCTGCCAGGAAATGTCGGCCCCCGATGCGGGCTTTTTCGGCGGCGCGTACATCTGCCAGATGCTGTTATGGCCGTAAGTGTGTCCGCAAGCGCCGCCCAGCAGGGACCAGTAGGCCGCCTGGCGCACGTCATAATCGTCGAACCGTTGATAGCGAGGAGCGCCGTCGAAATAGTACGCTGCCCGGGTGCCCTCATAGCGCGGCTCGCCATCCAGCGTCGGCTTGGGTGGGCTTAGTTTCCAGTCGCGTTCGGCGAACAAACCTGTGTCGTGATCCTTGGCCCCATGCGAGGACTGAAACATGTTGAAATCGAGCCAGGGGGCGTTATGAAACATCGCCGAAGAAAAACCAGGTCCCCGAGGGTGGTAAGTGATCAGGTGGACGCCTCCGTCGCCTTCTCTTAGTCCCTCGGCCATGGCTTCGATGACCGCCCGCTCCTGCTCATTCTCGACGTTGTGATCCCCGCCAAGGATCCAGATGACGGCCCGGTCCCGGTAGCGCCTGCCCAGGAACCGCCCGAATTCGCGGGCGTTGGCCGGGTTGAAGATGGGCGGGTCCTCCCGGCGCTCGCTCTTCCAGTAGGATCCCCATGTCGGCAGCATGCCGATGAACAGCCCAAGGCTTTCGGCTTTGCCCACAATGGCGTCGACGTGCCGGAAATACCTCTCGTTGGGCCGCCGGGGGTCCTTGTCCACCAAGGGCAGGTCGCCGTATGGGTTGGGTTCATCCAAACCCCGAAGCTCCGCCAGCACGACCGCCTGGATCACGGTGAATCCTTTGCGGGCGCGGTTCTCCAGATACAGAGCCGCCTCCTCGCGGGTGAGCCGGTGGAAGAGTTCCCAGGCGGTGTCGCCGAGGTAGAAGAACGGTCTGCCGTCCTGGTATTCGAGGAAGCGCTGATTGGCGCTCACGCGCAGGCGCGGAGCGGAGGCGGCTTCAAGCGCGGGGATGCAGGCGGCCGAAAATATCAGTAATAGAATTAAAGAGGGTCTGAACAGGGAACGCATCCTAAAAACCTTTCCTTGGTGAGAACTGGCCGGCTGCCCGCCGGCGGCTTTAGTATATCACTAGCATATCACTGGTCCAAGCACCCGCCCGGGGTTGCACGCTGAAGAACTCCCCTGCACGCGGTGAAGGCGGGCTGCGTCATCTCTGATGTGAAGCGGCTGCGGGTGTTGCTGTGTCTGGTAAGTGTGCCCTGGCTTTTGGGGGGCCAGGATCTGACCTCCGTTTTGAAGGCCGTCGAGACCCGGTACAATCGGGCTCAGACCATACAAGTCCTTTTTGAGCAAACATTTACGGCCCAGGGCCGGCCCCAGCGCCGGGAAAGCGGAGAGCTTTTCTTGCGCAAGCCCGGACGCATGCGCTGGGAGTATTCCGCCCCGCCCGGCAAGCTCTTTGTCTCCGACGGCAAGCAGATCTATTTGTACTCGCCCGCCAACAACCGGGTGGAGCGGATGCGGGTCAAGGAAAGCGACGATCTCAGGGCGCCGCTGGGGTTCCTGCTTGGCCGCCTGGATTTCTGGCGCGACTTCCAGCGGTTCCTCTCCCAGCCGGAGGGGGAGGACCTGCGGATCACCGCGCAGCCCAAGTCCGACCGCGCTCCTTACCAGGAAGTCGAGTTCGTCGTCACCCCCGCGCGCCAGATCCGCTACCTGAAGATCCGAGGACAGGACCACTCCGTGATGGAGTTCCGATTCTCCAACGAGCGCATCAATCCAGCGCTGCCGGAAACACTGTTCCGATTCGTCCCGCCGCCCGGCGCCGAGGTCGTGGACGCCATCTCTGAGGGAGGAATGCCCTGAGCCATGCCTCAGTTCGTCCTCAAATACGCCGACACCCGCGGGGAGATCCACCAGCAGGTGGCCGAAGCGGCCTCCGCGCACGAACTCCGCAAGAAGTACAGCGATCAGGGCTACCTGGTCTACTGGGTCCGGCCCCGCAACGGTTTTTTGCCAGGCAGCGGCGGGCGCAAGAAACTCAACCTGGAAAAGTTCCTGATCTTCAACCAGCAATTCGTCACCCTGATCCGCGCCGGTCTGCCCATCCTTAAGGCCTTGGATCTGCTCGCCGAGCGCCTCACCGACGCACGGCTGGGCCGTTACATCCGGCAGGTCCGCGACGAGGTGCGCAACGGCGCCCTGCTTTCAGAAGCGTTCCGGCGCCAGGGAATCTTCCCGCCCATCTATGTCACCTCCGTTCTCGCGGGTGAGAGAAGCGGCAGTCTCCCCGAAGTTCTCGACCGGTATATCTCCTACCAGAAGCTGGTGCTGGCCGTCCGCAAGAAGCTGGTGGTTTCGCTGTTGTATCCTTCGGTGCTGCTGGCGCTGGTGCTGGCCCTGATGGTCTTTCTGGTGACCTATGTCGTGCCCAACTTCGCCGCGCTTTATAGCAGCATGTCGGCGGAGCTGCCCGCCCTGACCCAATTCCTGATCACTTTCGCCACTGCGGCGAGAACCTATGTTCTGTTGGCGGCTGCGGCTGTAGCGGTAGGGGTGCTGGCCTTCCGCTGGTGGGCGCGCGGCGAGGCGGCTCGGGAAACCTTGGACAACCTAAAGCTCCGCACCCCAGTGCTGGGCAAGATCTGGATCATGTATCAGGTGGCCCAATTCGCGCGCCTGTTGAGCACGCTGCTGGTGGGGGGCATTCCTCTGGTGCAGGCCCTCGAGACCGCCTCCGAGTCCATGGCGAGCGGGCTGATGCGCAAATCGCTTGAGAAAACGAGGAAAATGGTAAAGGAGGGGCAGTCGCTGTCGGCCGCGCTCAGCGCCACCGGGGTCTTCCCCTCTCTGGCCATCGACATGACCGAGGTCGGCGAGTCGACCGGCGCGCTGCCCTCCATGCTCAACAGCGTGGCCGAGTTTTACGAGGAGGACGTCAACATCCGCACCACCGCAGCGCTGGCTCTCATTGAGCCGGCCATCATGATCTTCATGGGCGTGTTCGTGGCATTTATCCTGATCGCCCTGTATCTGCCGATCTTCTCTCTGGCGGACAGCCTGCGATGAGAACAGAATTCTGAAGGGGACTTATGGCAACGGATCGAGCTAGACCTCAGGACCCGCAGCAGGAGGCCGAACAGGCCCGGGCCTTGGCCGCCCGCTACCGCTGCGAATTCGTGGACCTGGACACGGCCCGCATCGACCACGAGCTATTCCGGTCCATCCCGGTTGACCTGATGTTCCGCTACAACTTCGTGCCGATCCACGCCGACAACGGCACGCTGGAGATCGCCCTCTCCGATCCGCGCAATCTCAACCTGATCGATGAGCTAGCCGTCCTGCTGAACAAGAAGCTCCGGGTGAAGGTGGCGACGCTGTCGCAGATCTCCGAACTGCTCAAGAAAACCGAACAGTCCCAGCGCGTGCTCGAAGAGGTGACCGAGGGTTTCACTCTGGACGTGGTGGCCGACGAAGAGAGCCAGGACGAAACGATTTCCATCGACCGGCTTACGGCCGCCGACAGCGACATCGCGCCCGTAATCAAGCTGGTCGACACCACCATCTTTAACGCCCTAGAGCGGCGCGCCAGCGACATCCATATCGAGACCCGCGACCAGGAGGTCGCCATCAAGTACCGCATCGACGGGGTGCTCCACTACGCCATGCCGCCCATCGCCAAGGACTGGCACTCCACCATCATTTCGCGGATCAAGGTGATGAGCGAGCTCGATATCGCCGAGCGCCGCATCCCCCAGGACGGCCGCTTCCGCGTGCGCTACAAGGGCCGCCTCATCGACTTCCGCGTCTCGATCATGCCCAATATTTACGGCGAGGATGCCGTGCTGCGCGTCTTGGACAAGGAGTCCATGAGCGAGAAGTTCGCCAAACTCACGCTGGACGTGGTGGGCTTCTCCGAAAACGAGTTGGCAAAGTTCCGCCGCTACATCAAGGAGCCGTACGGCATGGTGCTGGTCACCGGTCCGACCGGCTCGGGCAAGACAACCACCCTGTACGCCGCGCTCAGCGAGATCAAGAACGACGAGGACAAGATCATCACCATCGAAGACCCCGTAGAATACCAGATCAAGGGCATCACCCAGATTCCGGTGAACGAAAAGAAGGGCCTGACGTTCGCCCGCGGGCTGCGCTCGATTCTGCGCCACGACCCTGACAAGATCATGGTGGGCGAGATTCGCGACCAGGAGACGGCGCAGATCGCCATCAACGCCGCCCTCACCGGTCACCTGGTCTTCACCACCGTCCACGCCAACAACGTGCTCGACGTGCTGGGGCGTTTCCTCAATATGGGCGTTGAGCCGTACAACTTCGTTTCGGCGCTCAACTGCATCCTGGCGCAGCGGCTGGTGCGGGTCATCTGCGTGCACTGCAAGCGCCGCGTCCAGTATCCGGACTCTTACCTGGAAGAGAGCGGCCTGAACCCCGCCCAATGGCGCGACGTGCCCTTCTACGAGGGGGCGGGATGTTTCGAGTGCGGCGGCACAGGCTTCCGCGGGCGCACCGCCATCTGCGAGCTGCTCGACCTCACCGAGCGCATCCGCGAGATGATCCTGGACAAGCGGCCCGGTAGCGAGATCCGGCGCGTGGCTCGCGAGGAGGGTATGACCTTCCTGCGGGAGTCTGGCCTGGAGAAAGTACGCAAGGGGATTACGACCCTGAAGGAGCTGAACAAGGTGACCTTCATTGAAGGCTGACGGTGCCCCTATGGCCTTAACAAGCTTGCTGTCGCGCTGGCTGAAAGATCCGCCGCCTCCTTTTGCCTTTGAGCTTTCCGAAGCGGGCATCGCTGCCGCCCAAATCGGCCGACCGCCCCGCCTCAGCTTTACGGCGCTGGAACGGGATGTGATTTCGGTCTCGCCGGTGCGCGATAACGTTTTGCGGCCGGAAACCTTGCTGGCGCAGGTCCGCGCGCTGGCTCCCGGCGACGGCAGCCGCCGCAAGCGCCGCGCCGCCCTAATCCTCCCCGATTACGCCGTGCGCGTCACCGTACTTGATTTCGACAACTTCCCCTCAAACCCCTCCGAGCAGCTCTCGCTGATTCGCTTCCGCATGAAGCGCAGCGTCCCGTTCGACGTGGACTCGGCCGCGCTTAGCTACCACTCCCAGCCGGATGGCAGCGGCGACAAGCGCGTGGAGGCCGTGGTGGCGCTTGCGCCCCTGGAGATCGTCACCCGCTATGAATGGCCTTTCCGCCAGGCCGGATTTCAGCCCGGCTGGGTGACAACGTCCGCCCTGGCCGCACTCGAACTCCTCCCGGGCGCTGGGCTACACGTCCTGGTGAAGCGGACCGGACGCATCCTGACGCTCGCGGTGCTTTCCGCGGGAGTGCTTAAACTTTTCCGGGCGATCGAGCTGGCCGAGCACACCAGCCAGGAGATCGCCGGGCATTTGTACCCCACGGCCGCCTACATCGAAGATCAACTCGGGGCGGCGCCGGAGTCGCTTTGGCTGTGCGGATTTGGAGCAGATACCCAGCCGCTGTGCCAGTGGTTGGAATCGGAGCTGGGCCCGCGCGCGCAGCCCTTGACTACGCCGCACGGCGCGCCGGGCGAATTCGACGCCGGGCTGCACGGCTATCTGGAATCCCTCAAGGAGTCATGAGAGTCCATGCGAATCCCTGTCAATCTTGCCAGTGAACCCTTTCAGCAGGTGCGACCTGTGCTGGCAGCCACGGTGGCGCTGGGGCTGGTTTTGTCGGCATCCCTGGCTTCTCTGCTCTATTTCACGGTGCAGGAACGCGGCCGCGCCGCCGACTCCAGGCGCCAGATCGCCGCACTCCAGCAGGAGATCGCCTCGCTCGGTCGCGAGCAGGCCCAGTTGCAGGAGCTCCTGCGGCGCCCTGAAAACGCCGCCGTCCTGGATCAGGCCGCATTCCTCAACTCTTTGCTTTACCGCAAGGCGATCAGTTGGACGCGCATCTTCGGCGATCTGGAAGGGGTCATGCCGCACAACGTGCGGCTCATCTCGATCCGGCCTCAGGTGGATTCGCAGAGCGAGATTTTCCTGGACATGGTGGTGGCCTCGCAAGCCCAGCCGCCCGTCATCGAAATGCTCCAGCGCATGGAGAACTCGCCGCTGTTCGGCTCCGTCGAGGTGCATAGCTGGACGCCGCCTTCCCAGGAGCAGCCGCTGTACCGCTACCGGGTAAGCGTCAACTACAACCGGAGGCTGTAAGGTTCCGCCATGGCATTCGACGCGAAGATCGGAGAACGGCTCCCCGGAAACCTCCGGCGCTGGTTCAGGGACCCACGCCGGACGGGCCGGATTGTGCTGGGCATCTTGCTGGTTGCCAACCTCGCGGCCGCGGCTGCCCTGCTGCGGCCATGGAGCGGCTCCGAAGAACAACTCTCCCGCCAGCTGGCTCAATTGCGCCAGCAGCTCCGCACACAGCGTGAAACCACCGAACGGCTCCGCAGTCTCGCCGCCAGCGTTGAGAACACGCGTGAGCTGTCCAAGCAGTTTCTCGAGCGTTACTTTCTGGACCGCCAGACCGCTTACTCCACCGTGCTCTCGGAACTGAACCGGCTGGCGGATCAGTCCGGCATCAAACCCGGCGATCATGTTTACACCTTTGACCCGGTCGAGGGGAGCGACGAATTCGCCATGATGACCATCAACGGCAACTACCAGGGCAGTTACGCCGACCTGATCGAATTCATCAACGCCATCGACCGCTCGCCACGCTTCCTGACCATCGAGCGGCTCCAGGCGCAGCCTACCCAGACGCCAGGCGTGCTCGCCATCGGCCTGCGGCTGAATGTGTTTGTGCGCGGGGAGGCGCAAGGGCAATGAAACTCGGTGCGGAGCCGAAGAAGCTCGCGGTCTTGCTGGCTCTGCTGGCTCTGGCTGGATACCTGGTTTATACAAACCTGCGCGCGGGCCGTCCGGCTGCGTCTCCCGTTCAGCCCCGCGCTGCGGCGACGCCATCCCCGGCGACGCTGGTGGAAACCGGACGGCCTGTAGTCCGCGCTGATGCGCCTCGGGCGCGTCAGAACCGCCTCCAAGAGTTTCGCCCCTCGCTGCGCCGGCGGGCCGTGGACCTGAGCGAGGCGAACACGCTCGAAGCTACGCTGCGGCTGGACCTGCTGGATAAGCTCCAGAAGGTCGCTATCGAGGGCGGACGCCGCAGCCTGTTTGATTTTGGCGCAGCGCCTCTGCCCAAACAACCGGAGCCCAAGATCATTCCCAAGCCGCAAACCGTCGAGCCGCCGCCGGCGCCGGAACCGCCGCCGGCCAAGCCCAGGCCTCCGCAGATCCCGCTGCGGTTTTACGGCTTCACCGCGCCGCTGCCGCAAGGCCCCAAGCGCGCATTCTTTTTGGACGGCGACGAAATTCTGGTCGGCGGCGAAGGCGACGTGCTGAAGATGCGGTACCGGGTGGTCCGAATCGGCGTAAACTCAGTGGTGGTGGAGGACTTGCAGTCCAATAGCGAGCAGACCCTGCCGCTGGAGCCGCAAGTGGGCTAATGAACGGGATGCGCGCCAGAAACCCAGAGGCCGGATACGCCGTGCTGGTGGTCTTCCTGCTGGCCGCCTTCATCGCCATCTCTCTGTACAACGAACTTCCCCGCGTGGTCCTGGAAGCTCAGCGCGACCGCGAGCAGATGCTGATCGACCGCGGCGAGCAGTACAAGCGCGCCATCCAGCTCTACTTCCGCACCTTCGGCCGCTACCCTCCAGACCTGGACGCACTCGAAAACACGAACAACCGCCGCTTCCTGCGGCGGCGTTACAAGGACCCTATGACCGGAGAGGACGAATGGCGCCTCATTCACGCCACAGGTCTGGGCGTCTTCCCGGATTCGCTGGTCTATGGCCCTCAAGGCGGCGATCAGACGCAAACCGCTTCCGCACAGACCGCCGCGCAGCAGGAGGCGCAGGTTCCTTTGTGGCAACAGCAGCGCCCCAGCGACATGATCCTCGCTCCCGCCGCGGGCGCGCCCCAGTTGCCCTCTGAAGAAGACTCGGCCGTCATGCCCGCGCAACCGGCAACTCCGGGCATGCAAATTGATTTCCCTGGACCTGCGCCAGGCCAAACCGTCACCGCAGGCATCTCCGCGGAGATGGCGCCCGGCGGCGCCGCCGAAGGGGGTGAGGCGCCGGGCGTGCTGCCCATGCCAGTTCCGGCAGGACCGCCTGGCTCTGTGAGCGGGCCACAAACCGTAGCTTTTCCGGCCGCGCCGGCGCCCGGCGGGGGCGCTGCGCCTGCGGCGGCCTCCGGATCCAATCCGGCCATTCAACTCATCCAGCGTCTGCTGACCACTCCCACCCAGCGCGGTGCGGTGACGGCAGCCGCCGCGGCTGCCGCGCAGCAGCCGGTGCAAGTGGGCGGCATCGCCGGCATCGCGAGCAAGCGCGACTCGGAATCCATCAAGGTTTATAACGACCGGACCAATTACAAGGAGTGGGAATTCCTGTACGACGTGCGCCAGGACCGGCTGGCGATGGCGGCGATCATGCGGCAGGCCGCAACACCGGCCGCGCCCGGCGCCACGCCGGACACGAGCGTCCCCGTGATGGGCCCCGGCCGCGGTGGGCCCGGAGGCCGTGGCGGGCCAATGGGACCGGGTGGGCGCGGTGGGCCGATGGGGCCGGGAGGCATGGGTCCCGGCAGGGGAGGAGGCTTCGGCGGTTTCGGTGGCGGCGGCGGCTTCGGAGGCCAGGGCGGATTCGTGCCTGCTCCGATCGGCCCGGTTGCGCCTCAACCCGCGCCTGCGCCCGGTCGCGGCCGCTGAAGCTGTTGTGCGCGCTCCGGCCGGAGCCGCGTTGCAGGATAATCATTCCGGAGGAACGATCATGCGAGCAGTGATTGTGGCGGTTCTTGCTGCTTCTATTTGTGCCGCGGTCCAGGGCGCCGAATGGAAACTGGTTTGGTCCGACGAGTTCGACAAAGACGGACTGCCGGATCCGGCCAAGTGGACCTACGAGGAAGGCTTCGTCCGCAACCAGGAGGCCCAATACTACACCCGCGCCCGGCCTGTAAACGCACGCGTCGAACGTGGCGTTCTCGTCCTTGAAGCTCGCAAAGAACAGTTTCCGAATCCGCGCTATGAACCTGGCGCAACTTCCTGGCAGCGCGGCCGGCAGTTCGCCGAATACACCTCCGCCAGCGTCACCACTGAGGGCAGAGCCGCCTGGCGCTACGGGCGCATCGAGGTCCGGGCCAAACTACCCACGGGGCGCGGAACCTGGCCCGCCATCTGGATGCTGGGCGTGAACCGCCGCGAGGTCGGCTGGCCTCGCTGCGGCGAGATTGACATCATGGAGAACGTCGGTTTCGAGCCGGGCGTTATCCATGCCAACATCCACACCGAAGCCTACAACCACGTCAAAAAGACCGGCAAAGGTGCTTCCATCCGCATCGAGAAGCCCTACGCTGACTTCCACGTCTACGGCCTTGAGTGGACGCCCGAACGGCTGGACTTCTTCGTTGATGATCAGAAGTACTTCAACTACAACAACGAGAAGACCGGCCCCCCCGTCTGGCCCTTTGATCAGCCGTTTTATTTGATCCTGAACGTCGCTATCGGCGGCGCCTGGGGTGGCCAAAAGGGCATCGACGATTCGATCTTCCCTCAGCGCATGGAAGTGGACTACGTGCGAGTGTATGAGAGGGCGTCGCCCTGAGCCGCTCGCTCGTTCTCAGATGCTGAGAAGGGCTGCGGCGCCGGAGCACATGTCCAGCGCCGCAAATCCCTTTGCCTGCCCGGCCTAAAACTGAATCCGTCCCTGGAACTGATAATAACGGTTCAGCGATCCGGTCTGTGCGGTGATCCGGCCGAAGTTGGTGGAGGTCGGTGAAAGTTCCGGCGCAGCCATCTGCGACCGGTTTTGCAGGTTCATGGAGTCGCCGCGGAACTGAATCCGAACCCGTTCGGTGATGCGGAATTCGCGGAGGATGTTGCCGTTCCACTGTTTGAGCCCGTCGGCCCGCAGCCCGTTGAAGTACCTCGGAAATATCCGGACGTGGTAGGCCGCCGGCGTCTTCGAGGAATTCCGCTCGAACGACAGGTTCGTATTGAACCACTGCTCGAGCGTTCTGGGCGTCGAGGTTGCGTCCTTTTCGAAGGTCTTCAGGTCACCGTAGTAGAAAATGTTGCCCCAGGCCAGCAGCGGACCAGGCTGAAATTCATAGGTCAGTGCGATCTGCCAGCCGCCCAGAATGTAGCTCAGGAACCCGTTCTGAAGGAAAGTGCGGCCCTTCCCAAACGGCAACTCGTAGATGCCAGTCGCCGTGAAGCGGTGCGGCCGCGTTGTGTCATCCGGCCACCAGTAAGTTGGTTCTTTATCGAACTCGTTCTCCAGGATGTTCCACCGCTCGTGGTGCATCCTGGAATAGGAGGCGTTCAAGCTTAAGCCTTTCGAGAAACGGCGGGTGAAGTTGATTTCCAGCGCATGCGTCCGCGCCTTGCCGATGGGGTCTGCGGAGTCATACAAGCCGTTCATGTGCGGATAGGGCCGCAGAAGCCGGTTCTTCTGGATGGTCGGGCTGGTGAAGAAGGACAACGTAGACATGTATTGGTACACAACCGGGTTTGAGGTTTGGAGCGCCTGGAAGTTACTGATGTGAAAAGGATTCGTGACGTTCCGGTTCATCTCGGTGGCCACGGCATTGTTCCGCACCAGTCCCGTCGCCCAATACTGGCCCGGCAGGGCGTCCAGCCGCCGGGTGACGCTCAGCCGGTCGGCCCACTGGCCCCAGTAAGCGACCTCGAACATCATGTTCTCAGCCAACTCCCGCTGGATGCCGACCCGCCAGCGCTGAACTCGCGGATGCTCTCGGTCGTAGCGATTGAACGTGAAAGACTGGCCCACCAGGGCCATCGGTCCCAGCGAGTCGCGCAGCGGTGAATCGAAGCGAGTGCCGTCGCTGCGGACAGGAAAGGGATCCGTCAGAGGAGAGATGCCTCTGGCCGGATCGCCCACCAGCCAGTGGTAGCCGAAGTCGTTGGTCAGCACGGTGTTCGTCGTCCGGGAATACCCGTACTGATTGGCCGCCTGGTTCATGACGTTCAGCGTGTCGTAGTAGATCCCATATCCCCCGCGCAGAATCATCTTCGGGCTCCACTGCCAGGCCGCCGAGACTCTAGGCAGCCACATCAGCTCGCTCTTCCACATCCGGTCCGGCGCGCCATCCTTGCCGAGATAGCGCGGCCCACCCTTCACCACAAACTGGCTGGCGGGCAGCTCCGGCACCGGATTGGCAGCATATGCCGCTTGAGCGGCGGCGGTAATCGGAAGCGTCAGATTGGGGTCAAAATACGACAGCGCCCGGCTGTAGCGCTCCTTTGCCCCCATCTCATGCTCCATGCGCAGTCCCAGCGTCAGGGTCAAGTTCCGCGTAACGCGCCAAGTGTCCTGCACAAACCAGCTCGTGTAGGGGCTCACCAGCGCGTAAGTGTCATTGGTGTCAATCGACATGCCGGTGGGCATGCCCAGATAGAAGGTCGCCCACACCAGCCCCAAGCTGCCCGCAGGCACAAACCCGTCGCCATCTTTCCGGACAAAGCTGTTGGCGAAGGTAAAGTTCCCTGACGTATATCCGCCGGGCTGCATCTGGTTTCGGAAATGGTGCCGGAGCTCGAAGCCTCCCCGCAAGGTATGGCTGCCCCGAATGTGGGTCAAGTTGGACCGGACTACCCGTTGCCATCCTTTGGCGCCGGCATCGACCGAGGTGCTCAGCACCATGTCGCCGCTCCAGGCGGTCATCCCCGGCCAGATCACACGCGGCAGCCGGCAGTTGTCACCGCATTTCGCGTCCACGTAAGCGGGCAGCCCCACGCTCGTCGGTTTGTACTTGCGCGTGCCGAGCCGCTGGTTCTCCAAAAGGAATGTGTTCGCGCTCAGCGTCAAGTTCAGCAGCGTATTGGGGCTCACCGTGTAGGTCCAGTCCGCAGCGGCGCTGAAAGCCGGCCGCCGCTCGTTCCAGGCCATCAGGCCCGGCTCAGTCTCGTACGTGTAGTCTTGAGCGTCCTCAATGAAGTGAGTCTTCATCCATCGGAAGAAGAAGCGGTGCTTGTCGCTGGCCTGATAATCAATCCGGTTGCTCCAGGAATGGAAGTACACGTTGTTCGGCATTCCCGAGGCGATGTAGTTGTTGACCGGTTCCTTGGTCGGGTCGGTCGGATCGTTGTTGGGGATGGGCATCCGCTTCGTGTAGAAGTCGTACATCTTCGGCATCATGATGCGAGAGGAGGAAATGAGATTGCCCGGGAACGGATCGCGCACGTAGAAGCCCGGTCGCGCCGGATCCGGCCGCGTCGAAACAGGGTCGTAGACTTGATAACGCACCGGGTCCACCAGCAGCAGCTTGGAATAGTCGCCGGTCCGCATCGCCATGGTGGGCACCGTGTAGTTCACTTCACTCGGTCGAGCCGATTGAAGATTGGTCAGGTTGGAGTACCCCAAGAAAAAGAACAGCCGGTTGCGCCCGTCAAACACTTTCGGAATCCAGACGGGACCGCTGATGGTCGTGTGATAGTTGTTCATGTGGCCAGCCGGGAGCATCGGCTGTTTGGCCAGTTGATCCGCCAAGACGAAGTTGCCCGCCGCCCGCGCTTCGGCGATCTTTCGATAGTAATTTTGCTTCACGAAGAAAGAAGCCGCATTCCAGCGCTGGTTCATATACTGGTACGTCCCCGTGCCGTGAAACTCGTTCGCGCCGGACTTGGTGGACATGGCGATGTTCAAGCCTGTGGCATGGCCGAAACTGGCGTCGAAGCTCACGGTCTCGATCTTGAACTCGTCGATCAGGTCCGGACTGGGCATAATCGACACGCGCCGGTCGGTGCCGTTGGTCGACACTCCGTCGATCGACCACTCGTTGCCGCCGATGTTGCCGGGCGCGTAATATCCGGAGCCGCCGCCCACCTGTCCCTGCACCAGGAACTGCGTTGTGCCCGGCACCTGCACGCCTGGCGAAAACCTGGTCAGCATGACGATGTTGTTGCCTATCACCGGCAGGTCCATCACCTCTTTGTTGCTGATGACGCGCCCAGTGCTCACGGTGCTGGTGTCCAAGATCGGCGCCTCGCCCGTCACCGTCACCGACTCTGTAACCCCTCCAACCTCCATCTGGAAGTTGATTTGCAGTTGATCTCCCAAGGCCAGGGTCAAACCGGACCGCACTGAGCGCTTGAAGCCTGCCGCCTCTACGGTCACCGTATAGTTGCCGGGAAGCAGCAACTGCGCCTCGTAGTAGCCGCTCTGGTTGGTGACCAGCCGGACGCTGGTTCCGGTGCCCACGTTGGTCACCACGACCGTGGCGCCCGGGACTACGGCGTCTTGTGGGTCGGTCACCGTCCCCACGATGCTGCCCCGCGTCTCCTGACCCCAGACCAAGCCGGTCAAAACAAGCATAATAGCGAACAACATCAGAATGTTTCGCATTTCTCTCTCCTTTGAACGGAACAGACGTCTCGTTCTTTACGTGCTAATTCCGTTTTGTCAGCCATGGATTCTCCCACCTAGTATGGGTCGATAACTTTACTCGTTCGCTCCGAATTCGAGCAAATAGATCTTACAGCGGAGGTCACAATTTGTCAACGGGTTCGATCAGAACGATTTCCCGCAGTTTTGTTCCGGAAGACCTTCTAAATTCAGGATTTAGGAGTCGGCTTGGGTGAATTCCCCCAAGTCAGGGCGTAGTTGGAGCCCGTTCAAACCGGCTCACGCCGTCAGAGTCGGCGGTTGGTGAGGCAAGCAAGAACCCAGTGAGTGCGCGACCGGTCTGAGCGGCGCTACACGCTCTCGCCTCGGATGAGGTCTTCGTAGGTCTCCCGGGCGCGCACGATGCGCCAGCGGTCCGCTTCCACCAGGACCTCGGGCGGCCGCGGACGCGAGTTGTAATTGGAGGCGAGCACGAACCCGTACGCTCCAGCCGTCCACACCGCCAGCACATCGCCCGGCAGCGCGTTCGGCATCTCGCGGTCCAGCGCCAGGAAGTCCCCGGATTCGCACACGGGACCGACGACGTCTGCCCGGACCGTGCCCCGCACCGCCTGCCGCACGGCGAAGATTTCGTGGTGCGACTGGTAGAGCGACGGCCGCAGCAGGTCGTTCATCGCTGCGTCCACAATGATGAATTCGCGCGTTGCGCCGGGCTTGCGGTAAAGCACCGTCGTCAGCAGCACTCCCGCTTCGCCTACGACGGAGCGGCCCGGCTCCAGAATCAGAAACAGATCTTGCCCTTCCATTCGCCGCCGTACCTGCTTCACGAATTCGGCAATGTCCGGCGCGGCGTCGGTCGGGCGGTAAGGAATCCCCAGCCCGCCGCCCAAATCCAGATGCCGGATCGGCAGCCCGGCTTTGCGCAGCCGCCGCGCCAGCTCCAACAAGCGCTCCAGAGCTTCCAATAGCGCGTCCACTTCAAGGATCTGGGATCCGATGTGGCAGCTAATGCCCTCCAGCGACAGGTGCGGCAACTTTTGCGCACGGTGATACAAAGACTCCGCCTCCCCCATCTCGATTCCGAACTTGTGCTCGCGCATGCCGGTGGAGATATAAGGATGCGCCCCCGCATCCACATCCGGGTTCACCCGCAGCGCCACACGCGCGCGCGCGCCCAGGCGCGCCGCCAGAGCCTCGATCAGACCCAGTTCCCCTTCGGATTCGCAGTGGAAGGCGTAAATGCCGCTCTTCAGAGCGTACTCTATCTCCGCCGGCGTTTTGCCGACACCCGAGAACACCACCCGCGAGGGATCGCCGCCGGCCTGAATCACGCGGAACAACTCACCGCCGCTGACGATATCGAAACCAGCTCCGGCGCCGACCAGCAAGCGCAGCAGCGCGAGATTGGAGTTGGCCTTCACGGCGTACGAAATCAGGTGCGGAAATCCCTCCATCGCCTCTTCGTAAGCCCGGAAACGGTTCAGCACCGCGCGGCTCGAGTAGACGTAGCACGGCGTGCCGGCGCGCCGCGCAATTTCGTCGAGCGGCACTTCCTCGCAGTAGAGCACGCCGGAGCGGTAGGAGTAGGCATCCGAGGAAAGCAACATGATTACTTTACCCGCATCACGATCAACGTCTGGTCGTCGAAAGTTTCCATCCCTGCCGAAAAGCGGTCCAGGTCGGCGAACAGCCGCTGGACGATCTCCTGGGGGGCCCGTTCCCAGTTCTCCGCCAGCAGGCGCAGAACCCGGCCCCGGCCGTAATGCTCTCCGGCGGCGTTGTGCTGGTCTTCGATGCCGTCTGAGTACAGGACGATCAAGTCGCCGGCTTCGGCCCGGAACGAAGCTTCCTCGTACTCGCGGTTTTCGAGCAATCCCAAGGGGATCCCCTCGACGCGCGGTTTATGCAACTGGCCGTTGCGCCAGATGAGGGGCGGCATGGCGCCCGCGTTGGCCATCCGAAGATCGCGCGAGCGGGGCTGCCAGAGCAGGACCAGCAGCGTGACAAAGCGCGCGTCCGCCTTGCGCTCCAACAGCGCTTCGTTGAGTCTTTTCAAGAGCTCGGCCGGATGGCTGTGGCTCGGGCCCAAGGTGCGCAGCAGGCCGCTCACCAGCGCGGCATAGAGCGCCGCCGCAGCCCCCTTTCCGCTCACATCCCCCAAAGCGATGGCGGACCGTTCCCGTCCCTGACGGAAGAAGTCGTACAGGTCTCCGCTGATCTCCCGGGCAGGGCGCACCCCGGTGGCGATCTCCAAACCTGGGGTTTCCGGCGCCTGCCGCGGCAGCAGCACCGATTGCAGCTCGCGCGCCGCCCTCAAGTCCGCCTCCATCCGCTCCTTGTGCCGGCTCAGCTCCTCGTACAGTCGCGCGTTTTCGATGGAAGCCGCAATCTGCGGCGCCAGCAGAGCCAGCACCCGCACATGGTCTTCGGTGAAAAAGCCAATGCGCTCGCTTTCCAGGTCCATGACTCCGATGACCCGGTCGCGGACCACCAGCGGCACCGCCACCTCGCTGCGGATATCGCGGTGCGAGGGGATGTAGCGCGGATCGGCCTCGGTGTCATCCACCCGCACCGGCTCCCGGGATTCCGCCGCGGCGCCGGTGATACCCTTGCCGAGAGGAATGTTGTCCACCGTCGAGCGGGTGTCGTAGCGGGAGCTGAACAGGTGCCGCAACACGCGCTGCGTTTCGTCCACCAGATAGACATTGAACGAGTCGTACAGCACCAGCGCTCGCACTGCCGTGGCGATTCGTTGCAGCAGCTCGTTCAAGTCGCGGATCGAGGAAAACTCCGGCGCGAGCTTGGCCAGCGTCCGCAGGGTCCGGTTCTGGCGCTCCACCCGGCGGTGCAGCCGCGCGTTGTAGATAGCCGCCGCCACCCGCGAGGCGATCAACTGGAGCGTCGATTTCTCGTAGTCGCCGTAGGCGTTGAGCCTTGTCGACTGGAGGTCGATGACGCCCACCAGCTTGCCGCGGAACGCCATGGGCACCGCCAGCTCCGTACGCACCGCGTCCAGCGCGTTCAGATAGCGCGGATCATTGCGCACATCGCCTACCAGGATCGCCTCCCGGGCTTGCGCCGCCGCTCCCGTGATCCCTTCGCCCAGCGGAATGACGAGCTTTTCGATCACTTCCCAGCGGTGCCCCATCGCATAGGCGATCCGCAAGCCCTTGAGCTTCTCGCTGTAGAGCAGAATGGCCAGCAGCTCGCAAGGGATCACCCGCAGAATCAAATCCGCGACGCCGGCCAGCAGCCGGTCCAGATCCAGCGTCTCGGACGTGACGGAGGCGATCTCCAGGAAGAAATCCAGGAGCTCGGCGGGATCACGAAAGCGGGCACTGGAGCGGGAGGAGTAGGGCATTAATTCGTCGCTGTGCGGCGCAAGCTCTTCGTGAGCACAGCGCCGCGGCATCGCGGCAGCAGCGCAAAGCTATCTGGCAAACACAACCGCTCTGGTGCTGGCAATTCTCTCACCCCGTGCGGGGGCCCGTCCGCCAGCCTCTGAAGCACCATCATAGCACGCGTGTTCTGCCCGCACCTTTACCTTGGCGTGACCGTAATCGGCGCGGCCATTATCTATATTTGGAAATCGAACTTGCCTGCGCGTTACTCTTCCGGCGGAGGCTCCTCCAAGTCCGATATCAGGTTCTCGAAACGCATCAGGTTGCCGCGGAAGACCAGGTCGATGGTATCGATCGGCCCATTTCGCTGCTTGGCCACGATGAGTTCCGCTTTCCCTTTCAGATCCTCGCGCTTGTTGTACACTTCCTCACGGAAGATGAACGCCACCAGGTCGGCATCCTGTTCGATGGACCCGCTTTCCCGCAGGTCGCTCAACTGCGGCCGGTGGTCGCCCTTGCGCGCCTCGGGAGCGCGGCTCAATTGCGACAGCGCCAGCAGCGGGATCTTCAGCTCCTTGGCCAGCAGTTTCAGGCCCCGGGACAGCGCGCTGACCTCTTGCACCCGGTTGTCGAACTTGCCCCGCGCCGTCATCAACTGAAGGTAGTCCAGCACCACCAACCCCAGCGGCCGCTCCGCTTGCAGCCGCCGCAGCTTGGCGCGCATTTCCATCAGCGAGATTCCGGCGCTGTCGTCGATGAACAGCGGCGCTTCTACCAGCTCGGCAGCCGCCCGTTGCAACTTCCGGCGCTCCTCCGCATCCAGATAGCCCAACCGGTAGCGCTGCGAGTCCACCCGCGCCCCGGAACAGAGCAGGCGGCTGAACAAGGCCTCTTTCGACATCTCCAGCGAGAAGACCGCCACGGTCTTCTTGAGCTTCACCGCCACGTGGTGCGCGATATTTAGCGCCAGCGCCGTCTTGCCCATCGAAGGGCGGCCCGCCAGCACGATCAGCTCTCCTTCGTGCAGCCCGCCGGTGAGCTCATCGAACCGCTTGTAGCCGGTGCTGAGGCCACGAATCCGGCTGGCTGGGTCCAGCAGAGTGTTCAGCCCGCCCGGGTACTCGTCGATGATTTCCCCGGTGGAGGCCAGGCCGGTCCGGTTCTTGCCCTCCCCTAACTTCAGCAAGATCTCCTCGGCGTTGGCCAGGATCTCTTGCGCTTCCTCCTCGCCGGCCAGACAGCGGTGAATCAAGTTCTGCGAAAGCGAGATCAACCGCCGGAGCAGTGACTTTTCTTTGACCACCCGCACGTAGCTCTCGATGTTCTCAATTCGCGGCAGCCCTTCATCGAGAGACACCAAATAGCTGTAGCCGTCGCAGGCTTCCAACTGGTTGTGGCGGTTCAGCTCCTCGGCCAGAGTGAGGTGATCGATCTTCTCCCCGCGGCTGTTCAGCTCGCCCATCCGCAGGAAGATTCGCCGGTGCTTTTCCAGGCTGAAGTCGTCCGCTTCCAGCACGGCCGCCACCGGCACAAACAGCGAGTCGTCCAGCAGTATGGAGCCGAGCACGCAGCGCTCCGCATCCAGATTCGCGGGCAAACCTTTTTCAAGGGTGAGGTCTGCGGTGGCCATAAAAGAATGCCCTAGTGTAGCCGCCTGGCGGCCTCCGGCGCCATCGGGTTTCGGCGCAACCCGTGCTTATAGTTGCGCCGTGGAAAAGAGCGCTCCCGCCCCGGCGGCCGCCGTGCCGCTCAACCGCTTTAAATGCAGCGACGGACGCCTTGCGAACCGGAGTTTCCACAGGAAATCCGAAAACAATTCTAGTCTATTTTGTACTATTCTGGCGCCTTTTTCCAGCCCTTCCGGCATTTCATAATAAAATCCATGCAGGCTTTCCGGCTTCCATACAAGGCCATAACCGTTTACCCTTTCACCCCCGACGAGGCAGCGCGCCTGAAAGAGGCCGCCGGCGGCCGCGTACAGATCGTGGTTTGCCAGGACCGGGAGGAGTTTCGACGTCTTCTGCCCGAGGCGGACATCGTCTATGGGGATGTGAAGGCCCAGGAACTCCCGCTGGCCGGGCGCCTGAAGTGGATCCAGGCTGGAGCAGCCGGGATCGACGACCTCGATCCGGAGGTGCTCCGCAGCCCCTTCGCCATCACAACTTACGCCGCCGCCTTCGCCCCAGCCATCGCCGAGACCGCGATCGGGCTGGTCTTGGCCCTGACCCGCGGTATCGCCAAGTACTACGTGCCGCAGTTCCTCAACCGCACGATGAATCCGGTGGGCGCCCCCAAGTCGGACCATCACACCGAGATTTCAGGAAAGGTCATGGGGATTGCCGGCCTGGGAGGCATTGGCCGCGCCCTGGCGCGGATCGCCCACCACGGTTTTCAGATGCGGGTGATCGGAACCGTGCGGCGGCCGCCGGCTTCGAAGCCCGAGTACGTGGACGAACTGAGGGACTCCTCCTGGCTGCCGGAGATGGTGGAGCAGAGTGACGTGGTGGTGGCCGCCGCGCCGCTTACGCCGGCGACGGAGAGGATGTTCAACGAGGACATTTTCCGCCGCATGAAGCGGACGGCCATTTTTGTGGCGCTCTCCCGCGGCAAGCTCTTCGATGACCTGGCCCTGGTGCGAGCGCTGAAGGAAGGCTGGATTGCCGGAGCTGCCCTCGATGTCTTCCCGGTGGAGCCTCCGCCGGCGGATCATCCCATTTTTGACTGCCCGAACGTGGTCATGAGCGCGCATACCTCCGGCTGGAGCCCCGAGCGCCAGCAGCGGGTCATCGGATTATTCGCGGAGAATTTGCGCCGCTTCGTCGCCTGCGAGCCGCTTCTGAATCCCGCCGACAAGGAAGCCGGCTATTGACGGCCCCCCAGCCGGGCAGTGATAAAATGAAAGTGATCGTTGGGAGGTCGTCTAACGGTAAGACGGCAGACTCTGGATCTGCTTATCGGGGTTCGAATCCCTGCCTCCCAGCCACCCCTGACGCCCTGCTCCGCGCGCAACCGCTTCCGTGAGGGCGCACCTTCTTGACGCCGCCCCCCTGCAGTCCACCGGCGGGCCCGTCTCACCCATTTCCCATCCCTGCCGCTGAGCACCTTCGCCGCTCAGCCCGGTTCTGTCAACTCTCCTGGTCTGCCTGACAGACGCTCTGCGTCAACACCTGGAAATGGTACCCCATGATCGCCAGGGTGATGGCCGTTCCAAAAGATCGGCGGTAGCGGGTGGCCGCCTCCAGAAAGAACTTCCAATAGCTGGTGCGGGCTTTCCCGAATACCCCCTGCTTCAGAATCGACCGGGCCAGCGCAAGATAGTCCGAGACCGCGTAGTGCTGGCTGTGCGCGGGAGAGTATTGGGACAGGAACCGCCGCACGCGCTCGTAGTAAGCGCTGGGATGGTAAATGCGCCGCAGGATCGACTGGTAGCCGGCAATCAACTTCTGCGCGTCCATCTTGGGGATAAAGTTCAGCCGCGGCCGCATGTTGTCGCCGTGTCCCTCGTCCAGAATGCGGCCCTCCCGCAAGAGCCGGCAGTAGAGCTGCGTGCCTGGCAGCGCCAGAAGCAAGCCTACCATCGCCAGTGGAATGGCGCTTTCCTGAATGAACTCCACCTGCCGGTCGAAGATGTCCGCCGGATCATTATCAAAGCCCACGATGAAGCCGCCCATCACCTCCATGCCGTAGCTCTGAATGCGGCGTACGTTATCGACCAGATCTCGTTTCGTGTTCTGCGGCTTGCCGGCCTCCTTCAGGCTCGCTTCCACGGGCGTTTCGATGCCGAGGAAGACCCGGGTGAAGCCGGCCTCCTTCATCATTCGCAACAGCTCCGCGTCGTCGGCAAGATTGACCGAGGCTTCGGTGAAGAAGGTGAAGGGGCGTCCGTGCCGCAAGTTCCACTCCGCAAGCACCGGCAGCATCTCCTTGACCTTCTTCTTGTTGCCGATGAAATTGTCG
>Ga0101944_10002641_pt1 | contig 28063 bp, 27 predicted proteins | sample DewCreD2012metaG_FD_75245 | JGI IMG/M metagenome (GOLD analysis project Ga0101944, IMG submission 75245) | Hot spring sediment bacterial and archeal communities from British Columbia, Canada, to study Microbial Dark Matter (Phase II) - Dewar... ... | reverse complement strand
ATATGTTTAAAAATTGTAATAAGATTAAATTACCGATTAAGAAGAAAGGTGCGGTTTATTTAAGATTCAACATCCAAATTGAAAATAAAGAGATTTTATTAGATGAATCAAAAAAACAAAGTATATTTCTTGGTAATTGGTATAGTTCGATAATAGATCCAAAAGGAGTAAATTATGAGAAAATTGGTTACAAAATAGGTTCTTGTCCCATTGCTGAAAAGGTGGCTAGATTATCTGTAAATTTACCTACTTATCCTGGTTTAACTGAAGAGGAAATAAAAAAAATAGCAAAGCTTATACTTAATATTTATGGAAATAAAAGAAATTGAAAATAAAAATATTTGGGAAAACTTTATTAATCGTTATTGTCCAGAAGCGTTATTTCAATCTTGGTTATGGGGTGAAGTGGTTAAAAGAAATCAACATTTATGGAGATGGGGAATTTTTGATAAAAAAGAATTGATAGGTATAGCCCAGGTAAATAAGGTTAAAGCAAAACGTGGAACCTTTTTACATATTCGTCATGGTCCAATTTTTTCTTCTTTGAATGTTTCCAATTACGAATTCTTTCTAAGTTTTTTAAAGAATATTGCTAAGAAAGAAAAAGCAAGCTTTTTACGTATAAGTCCTCTTTTGTTGGATAATGAAGAAAACCGTAATTTTTTTAAAAAAATAGGGTTTAGAAATTCTCCGATTCATGCAATGGATGGTGAATATTGTTGGGTACTAGATATTAATAAGAGTGAAAATGAATTACTAGCGGGAATGAGAAAGACTACACGTTATCTTATTAAAAAAGCAGAGAAATTAGGAGTAGAAATTATAAAAAGTAAGAAATTTAAAGATTTAGATGATTTTTTTTCCTTATATGCTGAAACAGCAAGGCGGCATAAATTTGTTCAACATGTAAGTATAAGAGAGGAATTTGAGGAATTATCGAAAGAAGATAAGATCATAATCTTTAAAGGTTGCTATCAAAAAAAATTATTGGCTGTTGCACTTATTATTTTTTATAATAATCAAGCAATATATCATCATAGTGCTTCGATAGAACAAAAAATTCCAGTTAATTATTTATTACAATGGGAAGCAATAAAAGAAGCAAAAAGACTGGGAAAGAATTTGTATAATTTTTGGGGAGTGGCTCCTGAAGGAAAAAAACGTCACCCTTGGCTTGGTCACTCTTTGTTTAAAAGGGGATTCGGTGGTAGAATAATTTCCTATCTTCACGCTCAAGATTATCCCCTTTCTATAAGATATTGTACGACGTATGTAATCGAATTGCTAAGGAAATGGCGGAAGGGTTATTGATGGTTTATAATAGGATTCATGTATCTGATTAAAAAACATCATATATCTTTTAAACACGCATGGGATGGTCTTGTATGGGCATTTACTACGCAGCCAAATTTTAAAGTTCACTTATCATTATCATTGTTTGTACTTGTTTTGGGTGTTTTGTTTAAAATTACTTATATTGAGATGATAATTCTAGTTTTTACGATAATTTTTGGTTTAGGTATAGAAATGGTCAACACATCAATAGAAGCTTTAACTGATTTGGTAACTACAGAATATAAAAAATCAGCAAAAATCGCAAAGGATGTTGCAGCTGGAATGATGCTTTTAACAGCTTTAGGCGCTGTTTTTGTAGCTAGTCTTATCTTTATTCCAAGGATACTTTTACTTTTATGAGTTTCTTTCTTGGTTTGTCGCTATTATCATTTTTAATTAATTTTGTCACTCTAATTCCTTTTATTAATTTTTTATATAAATGCAGACTGCAAAGACGCGTACAGAGGACAAAAGACGCATTAAATCATCCAACTCCTCTTTTTGATAAATATAACCACCATAAAGCCGGTACACCGATTGGTGGAGGGTTACTTGTTGTTATAAATACTACTTTGCTTTTCTTTTTCTCATTTCCAGTGTTGTATTATTTTTGGATTCCTATAACTTCAATTTATAGAAATATCAGCAGTGAAATAAAAATACTTATTTTTACTTTTCTTTCTTTTACTTTATTGGGTTTTTATGATGATTTAAAAAAGATTTTTCTATATAAATCTGATCAATTTTTTGGTTTAAGGTTAAGGCATAAATTGGTTTTAGAAATAGTGCTTTCTTTTCTTATAGCTTTTTGGCTTTTTACAGATTTAAAAATAGATATGATTTATATACCATTTTTTAGAGTAGTTCATTTGGGATATTTTTATATACCTTTTGCAGCTTTTGTAATTACAGCTTTTGCCAATGCTTATAATATTACCGATGGGATGGATGGTTTAGCAGCAGGAATATTAATGATTGCTCTTGTAGCATTTTGGGTAATATCTCATGCAATTTTAGACACGCCATTATCTTTATTTATTTCAATCTGGCTTGGTGCTCTTATAGCGTTTTTATACTTTAATATCTATCCTGCAAGAATTTTTTTAGGTGATGTGGGTGCATTAACCTTTGGAGCAACATTTGCTGTTATCGGACTTATGCTTGGAAAAGCATTTTCATTGGTAATAATCGGAGGATTATTTGTTATTGAAGTATTTTCATCTTTAATACAACTTTTGGGTAAAAAATTTCTAGGGAGAAAAATAGTAAAAGTTGCGCCGCTGCATCTTTGGTTACAGGTAAAGGGATGGCATGAATCAACGGTAATATTTAGAGCATGGTTAATCAGTATCTTTTTAGCTATTGTAGGTTTATGGCTTGCTTTTCTTTCCTAAGATTTTATGCGGAAGCGGACAAACCTCATACTTCTTCACCAAAAAAAGCATTTTGACAAATGGATTATTTTTTTTACCATCTTTTTTAGCTTGTTTGGACTTTTGATGATTTTTGAATCATCAAACGTAGCCGCTTTTAAGGATTTTGGTGATAAATATCACTTTGTCAAAGAACAAATGATCTCTTTTTTTATAGGTTTATGTATTATGTTTGTTACTTCATTTATACACTATAAAAGATATTACTATTTATCATTGGTTCTTCTTATAGTTACGATTATTCTTTTAATTGCAGTTTTTATACCAGGTATAAGTATTAAGGCATACGGAGCAAGAAGATGGTTAGGATTTGCTTTTTTCAATTTTCAGCCAGCGGAGTTAGCTAAATTGTCTCTTATTATTTATTTATCAGCATGGTTCTCTAATAAAGAAAAAGGGAGACTTATCCCCTTTTTACTCCTTATTTCCTTGATAGTAGGATTAGTTATTTTGGAACCAGATTTAGGAACTGCAGTAATAATGGTGACAATAAGTATAGTAGTGTATTTTTTGTCAGGTGCTCCTATTTGGCAATTTCTATTTATTATTCCGACGATTATTTTATCGTTAATTGGACTAGCAGTATCTTCACCTTATAGACTTCGTCGTCTGACAACCTTTTTTGATCCTAATGCAGATCCATTGGGTGCATCTTACCATATTAGACAAATACTTATCTCATTAGGTTCTGGAGGATTATTTGGTATAGGTTTGGGGGCTTCTAAACAGAAATATCAATATTTACCAGAAGCAACGACAGATTCAATTTTTGCCATAATAGGGGAAGAATTTGGCTTTTTAGGCGCAATTATATTAATTATCATGTTTTTAATTTTCTTTTATAGAATAGTAAGAATAGCTAAGAGAGCGCCAGATAGGCAGTCTTACCTTTTAGCTTCAGGGATTTTTGTACTCTTTGCTGTGCAACTTTTGATAAATCTCAGCGCCATAGTAGCTCTTTTACCATTAACGGGTGTACCTTTACCTTTTATATCATACGGCGGTTCAAATTTAATCATTTCATTTACAGCTATTGGTATACTTCTTAACATAAGCAAATATGTTATAGATAAAAAATAATAGTTATGGACAAAACAAAAATAGTCATTTGTGGTGGTCATTTTACGCCTGCTTTAGCATTAATTGAAGAATTAAAAAAAATAAAAAATTACCAAGTTATTTATATTGGTAGGAAAAAAGCATTAGAAGGAGATAGAGCTTTTTCACATGAATTTTTGGCGATTAAAAAATTAAATATTCCATTTTATTCACTTTTTTGTGGTAGGTTACAGAGATCTTTTACTATTTATACAATTCCTTCATTATTAAAATTCCCCTTTTCGCTGATACATGCTTTTATTTTGCTAAAAAAAATAAAACCAATAATAGTTGTTTCTTTTGGTGGATATGTAGCCTTACCTGTTTGTATTATAGCTTGGATGTTGGGGATACCGGTTATAACTCATGAGCAAACTCATGTTTTAGGCTTATCAAACAGAATTATCTGTCGATTTGCAAAAGTTACCTGTTTAAGCTGGTATGAAACTAAAAATTTACCTAAAAACATAAAAAAAATTGTTACTGGGATTCCGATAAGAAAATCAATCCTTTCAGCGAAAGAAGATAAAATATATGATTTTGGCAATAAGGAGTTACCTTTATTGTATATTACAGGAGGTAGTTTAGGTTCTCGGAGTATAAATAAAGTAATCGCAGAAACACTATCATCTTTGCTGAGTAAATACCGGATTATTCATCAATGCGGTAGCGCTGATAAACAAGCAGATTTTTACAGATTATTAAAATTAAAGAGATTATTGCCGAAACCATATAAAGAAAATTATAAAGTATTCAAAACGATCAGCGCATCAAAAATTGGTGGAATATACAATCACGCGAAATTAATTATTGGTCGTAGTGGCGCAAATACCGTAAGTGAGATAGCCTATTATCAGAAACCAGCGATTTTTATTCCTCTGCCTTGGTCAGGTGAAGATGAACAAAAGTATAATGCAAAAGAGTTAGAAAAGATTGGTGCAGCTATAATTATTGACCAAAAAGATCTTACGCCCAAAAAACTTATCCAAAAAATTAACCTTATTATGAAAAGATATTCTTATTATCAAATAAATGCCAATATGGCAGCTGAAAGAATTTTTCCTAATGCCGTTTCTAAAATTGTAAAAATAATGGAAGAATATATTCCATAGGGAAGAAACGTGAGGAAAAAATATAAATTTTACATCCTATTAATTTTAGCCTGTTTAATATTAATATTTTTTGGATTTTTTATCCTTTCCCATTTTCAATTGAGGAAAATAATAATAATTAGCACGAGTCATAAATTGGATGGTTTAGAATTTTTGGCTGGACAAAATTTACTTACCATAGATGTAAATAAAACTATTCGTAACTTGATCAATAAAAATAAAACAGTTAAAAGTATCAAAATGAATAAGTTATTTCCCGATACGTTATTATTGGAAGTGACAATGAGAAATCCACGTTACTTAGTAGTTAAAGACAATTTAGTTTTTCCTGTAGATGAAGAAGGGACTATTCTTGTTGGAGCAAACTATGATGAAAATTTATTAAAAATACAAGTTGGTAATCTTTCGATTTTTTCTGGAGAAAAAAGCGATTGGCGTATTCTTAAAGCAATAGATCTTCTTAAAAATATGGAAAATCAGAGTATACTAATTGATCAAATTTTTATAGAAGATAAAGGAAGTTTATTTTTATTAGATTTATCCTCAAAAACAAAAGTTGTTATTCCCTATAATCTTGATGCAGCTTTTGTAGCTACCTCTTTACAAGTAATTATGTCTAGGTTTAGAATAGAAGGTAAATTTGTTAATAAGATAGATTTTCGCTTCGAAAAACCGGTAGTAACTTTATCTAGTGGAGAAAAAATGTCCTCACTTTGAAAATATATGAGCAAAAGAATTGTAGCTGGAATTGATATAGGAACGTCAAAAATAGCAACAATTATTGCTTCTGTGCCGGAAGATGGTTTAGTGAATATTTTAGGAGTAGCTACAGGTAAAAGTCGTGGTATAAGAAAGGGTCAGATAGTCGATATAGAAGAAGCAACTTCATGTATTGTTGAAAGTTTAGAAGCGGCAGAAAGGATGGCAGGTTATTCTATATCTTCAGCTTTTTTTACAGTCGGAGGTGCTCATATTATGTCTCAGAACTCCCATGGAGTAGTAGCTGTAGCAGAGCCTCAGAAGGAAATAACAGCTATAGACGTAAAAAGAGCTGTGGAAGCGGCAAAAGCAATAAATCTTCCTTCAACCAGAGAAATTCTTCATGTTTTACCGCGTGAGTTTATCGTTGATACACAAGAAGGAATCAAAGATCCAGTGGGAATGACGGGAGTAAGACTAGAAGTAAATACCCACATATTAACAGCTAGCGGGACAGCTTTACGTAATTTAGAAAAATGCGCATCTTTAGTAGGTATTGACGTAGATGGTTTTGTTTTTAATGGTTTAGCTTCCAGTGTAGCTGTTCTTACAGAAACAGAAAAAGAATTAGGTGTAGTGGTGGTGGATATTGGTGGAGGAACTACAGATATTTGTATGTATATCGATGGAGCATTGTCGTATTCTTCTGTTTTACCGGTAGGGGCAAGAAATATTACTAATGATTTGGCAATTGGACTAAGGATATCATTAGAAAGTGCTGAAAAAATAAAGTTAATTCTTAATAAAAAAAGGCCTGAATTAGTTCATCCAGAAGAATTAAGCATTGAACCAGTTAAAAAAAATAAAAGTAAGGAAGATTCTCAAGATGAATTGGATCTTAGCGAGCTTCAGCTTCCAGAAGGCATAAGTAAAATTTCAAGAAAAACACTTGTTGATGGCATAATTAGACCAAGATTAAATGAGATATTTACTATGGTTGCTTTAGAGATTAAAAAAAGCGGCTTTGGTGGACTAACTCCTGCAGGAGTAGTAATTACCGGTGGAGGTGCAGAAACAATGGGAATAGTTGAGACAGCGAAGCGTAATTTAGCCATGCAAGTAAGATTGGGTAGTCCGATAGGAATCACCGGATTGGTTGATGAAATAATGACACCGAGTTTTGCTACTTCAGTGGGATTAATTCTTTACGCAGCAAAAACAGGTATTCTTACTAAAGAAAGATTTTCCTTTGGAAAATTTTCAAAGATGGTTAGTAAAGCGCCTATTCATGGGGTAACAGGAAAAATTATAGATATAATTAAGTCTTTTTTACCCTGAATTATAATTTAATTCATACTTTTATCAGTTAATAATAAACTGCCTAGAAAGGATAATTACAATGTTAATTAAACCCGATATAGCTAGATTTGCTAAGATAAAAGTAATTGGTATAGGTGGAGGTGGATGTAACGCGATCAACTCAATGATATCAACCTCACAAATTCATGGTGTTGATTTTATCGGTGTTAATACTGATGCTCAGGCTCTACTGACTTGTTCCTCAACGATGAAGATTCAAATAGGAGATCATTTGACTAGAGGTCTTGGTGCAGGTGGAAATCCAGAAATAGGTAAGCAAGCTGCAGAGGAGTCACGGGAAAAGATAAAAGAAGCGCTTTTAGACAGCGATATGGTTTTTTTAACTTGTGGAGAAGGAGGAGGTACGGGAACAGGTGCGACTCCCATTATTGCCGAGGTAGCTAAGGAGTTGGGCGCTTTGACTGTAGCAGTAGTAACAAAGCCTTTTGCTTTTGAAGGGACAAGAAGGATGTTAGCTGCAGAAGAAGGAATAATAAATCTTAAAGAGAAAGTAGATACGCTAATAGTAATACCAAATCAACGTATATTAGATGTAGTCGATAAAAAAATGACTCTCGTGGAGGCATTTAAAATAGTTGATTCTGTATTGGGTCAAGGAGTTACAGGAATTTCTGATCTGATAACCCTACCCGGACTAATCAATGTAGATTTTGCTGATGTTAGAGCGATTATGACTAATGCTGGGTCGGCTCTTATGGGTATAGGAACAGGAGTTGGTGAAAATAGAGCTGCTACTGCTGCAAGAATGGCAATTTCTTCGCCTCTTTTAGAGATTTCCATTGATGGAGCAAAGGGAGTATTATTTAATATCACGGGCGGTTCTGATCTGACTATGAGTGAGGTTGATGAAGCAGCTAAACTTATTGCTGCTAGTGTAGATACAGATGCAAACATAATTTTTGGCGCTACAATTGATGAACAGATGGTTGATCAGATAAAAATTACAGTAATAGCTACTGGATTTGACGAGGCAAAGAAAAGACTGAAAGAATTAAGTATAAAAACAGAAACTTTTGAAAAAAGAGAAGATGTTACGGCGCCCAACCAATTTATTCAGGGTGGTAATGTAGAGGAGGAAGATGAGTGGGATATTCCTGCATTTTTAAGACAAGGAAAACAGAATTAATGACGCTCCACTTTTATGTATAAACCTCTTTCGTCAAAAATAAATTTTCCCGAGTTAGAAAAAAAAATACTAAAAATGTGGTATGAGAAGGGAATTATAGATAAATACCTTCGAAAAAATCAAAAGTCTAAACTTAACTTTTCTTTTTTAGATGGGCCGATTACCGCAAATAATCCAATGGGTATTCATCACGGTTGGGGAAGAACATATAAAGACCTGTGGCAGCGTTTTTTTAATATGAGAGGTTATAATCAACGTTTTCAAAATGGTTTTGATTGCCAAGGATTATGGGTAGAAGTTGAGGTAGAAAAAGAACTTGGCATAAAAATGAAAAAAGATATAGAGAATATTATACCAGGAGATAAAAAAGCAAGCATCGCAGAATTTGTAAACAGGTGTAAAAAAAGAGTGATTAAATATGCCGCTATACAGACAGAGCAAAGTAAACGTCTCGGATATTTTATGGATTGGGAAAATTCGTATTACACTATGTCTGATGAAAATAATTATATGATTTGGTTTTTTCTAAAGACTTGTCATAAAAACGGTTGGATATATAAAGGTCGTGACAGCGTGCCTTGGTGTCCAAGATGCGAAACAGCAATTTCTCAGCATGAAATGTTGACTGAGGATTACAAAGAATTAACTCATGAGACTGTATTTCTTAAATTGAAAATTACCAATCAAAATGAAAATAACTTATATTTACTGGTTTGGACAACTACTCCATGGACAATACCTGCCAATGTATCAGTGGGAGTAAATACTGAATTTACCTATGCTATATGGGAGAATAAGATTGATGGAGAAAAAATTATTTTTCTTGATAAAGATGAAAATGGAAATATACCTAAAAGAACACTTAAGGATAAAGAAATCTCACTAGTTGATTTTATTTTTAACGGCATTAAAGATAGTTTCGTTAAAATAAAACAGGTAAGTGGTAAAGAACTTTTAGGGATTAGATATGAAGCTCCATTTGATGATTTACCTTTGGTAAAAAAAGCAAAAAAAGATAAGCCAGAAACATTCCATACAGTAGTAGATGCTTCTAAAATAGTCGTATCAACAGAGGGTACTGGTCTTCTTCATGTAGCTCCAGGAGCAGGAAAAGAAGATTTTGATTTAGGAAAAAAAGAAAATTTATCAGTTATTTCTGTTATAAATGATGATGCAACTTATCTAGAAGGATTAGGCGAATTAAGCGGTAAAAATGCTAAAAAACAACCAAAATTGATAATTGATTATCTTAAAAATTTTAAGAGCGGAAAACATCTTTTTAAAACGATGTTTTTTACCCATCGTTATCCAGCTTGTTGGCGATGTAAAACAGAATTGGTTTGGAAGATAGCAGATGAATGGTATATTTCAATGGATAAATCTTCTTCCATTGATAAAAAGAATAATTTAACTTTAAGAGAAAGAATGATTGAGGTAGCAAAAAAAATAAAATGGATACCAGATTTTGGTTTAGAAAGAGAATTAGATTGGCTCAATAATATGCATGATTGGCTTATTAGCAAGAAAAATCGTTATTGGGGTTTAGCTTTGCCTATTTATGAATGTAATAATTGTGGTTGGTTTGATGTGATAGGAAGTAAAGAAGAACTTAAAACGCGAGCTGTAAAAGGTTGGGAAAATTTTGCAGGAAATTCTCCTCATAAGCCGTGGATTGATGAAGTTAAAATAAAATGTGATAAATGTCATAGGGAGATATCAAGGATTAATGATGTAGGTAATCCATGGTTAGATGCTGGGATAGTTAGTTTTTCCACTTTAATTGATCCTAAAACAAAACAAGTTTCTTATACATCAGATAAAAAATACTGGAAAAGATGGTTTCCAGCAGATTTTATTACCGAGTCTTTTCCTGGACAATTTAAAAACTGGTTTTATTCGCTAATTGCTATGTCTACAGTTCTTGAAAATACAAATCCATTCAAGAAGGTTTTGGGTTTTGCTACTTTGCTTGGAGAAGATGGAAGGCCAATGCATAAATCATGGGGTAACGCCATAGAATTTAATGAAGCCGCAGATAAAATAGGAGTAGACGTTATGAGGTGGATGTATGTTATTCAGAATCCTTCTGATAATCTTCTTTTTGGTTATAAAAAAGCTGATGAAACGCGTAGAAAATTTCATCTAATGCTTTGGAATGTTTATAATTTTTTTGTAACTTATGCCAATGTAGATAAATATGATGCTTCAAAGAATAAAGACGCAAAAAAAAACCTGCTTGATAATTGGATATTATCAAAATTATATAGAGTTATTAGTTTAGTTACCGAAAAGCTTGAGATTTATGATGCGCAATCTGCTAGTTTAGCAATTCAGAAATTTATTGATGATTTATCTACATGGTATATCAGGCGATGTAGAGATCGCGTAGGTCCCACAGTAGAAAATACAAATGATAAAATCGCTTTTTACAACACTCTTTATAAAGTGTTGGTTGAACTTGCAAAACTTCTTGCTCCTTTTATACCATTTATTTCAGAGGAAATCTATACTAATCTTACAGATGAATTATCCGTTCATCTTGCCTCTTGGCCAAGAGTTGATAGGCGATTAATTGACAAAGATCTAGAAATCAAAATGGATAAAGTGAGAGAAATAGTTGAATTGGGTCATGCGGAGCGGAAAATCAAGAAAATTAAGGTAAGACAGCCATTAGCCAGTCTTAAAATAAAAAATCTTAATCTTAAATTGACAGAAGATTTTATAAAGCTTATAAGAGATGAGCTAAATATAAAGAAAGTGGAGATGATAAAAGGTAAAGGAAAATTAACTGTAGAGTTAGATACGTTTTTATCCTCACGGTTAAAAGCAGAAGGTGAAGCAAGAGAATTAGTAAGGAAAATACAGCTGGCTCGAAAAGAAATAGGTTGTAAAATAACTGATGAGGTATTGGTTTATCTTCCAAATTGGCCATTGGAATTTACAGATTATATTAAAAAAGAAACATTAGCTAAGGAAATTACGAAAAAAGATGAATTTTTGGTAGAAAAAATATGAATTTTTTAAGCACGCTAGATCCTGGTTTAATATTGCCAATAATCGGTTTAACCGGTATAAGTCTCTCACTGATAGCTAGTACAACCTCTTCCTTATTTAGTGAACAGCTGACTTCTTTCGTTATAGGATTTATTTGTTATTTTATTTTTGCCTCTATAGATTATAGAATTTATACAAGATTTACTTGGTTATTTTATTTTATTTCAATAGCACTTCTTGGATTGACATTTTTTAGTCCAGCAGTGCGTGGTTCAAACCGTTGGTTAAGTATCGGTTCTTTTAATAGCTTTCAACCTTCAGAAGTAATAAAACCTATAATAGTTGTAATTACAGCAAATTTAGCTTTAAACGAGAAAAAAAATGATCTATTTTCTTTGTTAAAACGCTTTTTGATTTTTTCCCCAATTATTTTTATTATTTTTCGTCAACCAGACTTAGGTAATGTTATTGTTTTTTTATTTATTTTTTTTTCTATGGAAATTATCAATGGTTTGTCTTGGATATATTATATTTTTGGTATTGCTGCTTTATCTGCTTTAATTCCTATAATATGGCATTTTTTAAGAGATTATCAGAAACTGCGCGTAATCAGTTTTCTAAATCCTCAGAGTGATCCAGCTGGCGCAGGATATAATTCTCTTCAAGCAATGATAGCTATAGGTTCTGGAGGATTATTCGGTCAAGGTTTGGGAAGAGGCACACAAAGCCACCTTCTTTTTTTACCAGAATATCATACAGATTTTGTTTTTGCCTCTTTAGGTGAAGAGTTAGGTCTTTTCGGTGGAACAATCGTAATAGTTTTTTATTTTTTACTTCTTGGGCGTATCTTATCTATTGCTTATTCTTCACAAGATGAGTTTGGGAAATTAATTTGCATAGGTATTTTTTCCCAGATTTTTATACAAGTTTTTATAAATATGGGTATGAATTTAGGATTATTACCAATCACTGGGATTACGTTGCCCTTGCTTTCTTACGGAGGAAGTTCAATTTTAGGAACATGTGTTGCCTTAGGTATGGTAGTTTCGATAATGCGGAATACCAAATCAAGAAGCCCTATTGTGATAGGTTAATATTTTTAATATAATACGGCAATATGAAATATGCAATAATAAAAAGCGGCGGAAAACAGTATAGAGTAAATGAAGGAGATGAACTCTTAATAGATAAATTAAGCATAAAAGAGGGCGAAAATTATCTTTTCCCAGAAATTTTGTTTGTGAAGGATAATGAAAAATTAGAAATAGGCAGACCATACTTAAAAAATGCTAAAGTCTTAGGAAAAGTGATAAAACAACTGTTAAAGGGAGAAAAAATAACGATAGCGAAATTTAAGGCTAAAGTGCATTACAGAAAAAAAATGGGCTTTCGTCCTTTATATACAAAAATTCGTATTGAAAGTATTTCAATAGAAACAAAAGAAGCTGGGGATGGAGAAAAGAAAATGGCGGCTAAAAAAACTAGAAAAATTACTTCTAAATAAAAAAGATAAGTTAAACTTCGTGAAAAAACCTTGACATCCGTGAAAAAATCAGTTATGCTCTCTAAGAACTAATTATTTATATTTATCTTATAATATTAAACTATGGCTCATATTAAAACAGGAGGAACTACAAAAGGAAACAGAGATTCTTTGGGTAAACGACTTGGCGTCAAAATTTATGCAGGCGCAAAAGTAAAATGCGGGAATATAATTGTTCGTCAGCGAGGTAGTAAAATAAAAGCTGGAGAAGGAACAAAACTTGGGAAAGATTTTACGATATATGCCATAAAAGAGGGGATTGTTCAATTCAAAAAAAAATATAGTATGACTTTTGCCGAAGTAAAATAGATCTTGCATAATTTATGGAAGAGCAAAAACTGATTTATCTCGAACCAAATCTACTGCAGCCAAATCCTCTTCAAGTAAGGAGTCTTATAAAATCAGAGTCATTAGTAGACTTGGTGGAGTCAATTAAAGAACATGGCATTCTTGAACCTTTAGTTGTGGCAAAAACTCCGGCTGGATACCAAATTATTGCTGGTGAAAGACGGTGGCGGGCGGCGAAGATAGTTGGTCTTTCAAGCGTACCAGTAGTAGTAAAGGAAACAAGTACTCAAGGGATGTTAGAAATGGCTTTAGTGGAAAATGTTCAAAGAGAAGAATTAAATCCTATTGAGAGAGCGCAGGGATTACAAAGACTTATAGATGAATTTTCCTTATCTGTTACTGAAATATCTAAACGTATAGGTAAAAGTCCTGCCTATGTATCAAATACGATAAGATTGCTTGCTCTTCCAGACGCGATTAAAGATGGTCTTATTTCTAAAGATATTACTGAGGGTCATGCGAGAGCTATAGCTGGTTTAAGCGATATGAAAATGATGGTTGAAGTTTATAAAATTGTTTTAGCAGAAGGAGCTTCGGTAAGAAGGACAGAAGAATTGGTAAGAAAGATAAAAGAAAAAGTAGCTCCTACTTCAAGAGCGGTTGCGGAGAAAATTCAAAGTGCAGAATTAGAGTCATTAGCAAAACAATTAAGCGATCGACTTAAAGCAAACGTGAAAGTTTATCAATCTACGGTGAGTGCGAAAATACAAATTCTTTTTAAAGGATCTCCTGAAGTTACTTCTAATTCTCTTAAAGTGATTCACGAAAAACTGCTTGCTTAATAATTTACTTTTGGAAGAAGACCAAACTGTGGCAAAGGCCAATAGCGAAGAATAGCTTTTCCAATTATAAGATTACTTGGTACAGGTCCGAAATCGCGAGAATCAGAACTGTGCGGACGATTATCACCAAATGCCAAATATGTGTCTTTCGGAACCACAATTTCTTCTCCTTCTTTCATATAACCAGAAGATATATTCGTTAAGTCTTTAAGATATGGTTCATTTAATAATTTACCATTTATATAAACTCGGCCATTTTGTATTTTTACTCTTTCACCAGGAAGTCCAATAATACGCTTAATATAGTCAACTTCAGGATTATTTGGGGCCTTAAAAATGATAATATCACCTCGAGCAGGTTCGCTGAAGCGATATGAAATTTTATCTGTTAGGATATATTCGTTGTTATGTAAATTTGGTTCCATAGAATTACCTTTAATTTCATGAGGTTGTATTAAAAAAAGATAGGCAACCACAAAAATAGAAAGAGCAACTACTGTAGTTTCTAAAAAGTCAAAGAAAAAACCGATAATACTACCTACATAAAATAAAATAAGACCTTTTAAGCCTATTGTTTTAGTTCCATCAGCTTTATGCTTTTTTCCATTGATTTTTGGAGGAGAAACGTAAACGGTAGGAATTTCTCGGTCAATTGTTGGGTCCACTGCGACTTTGCTTTCTAATTTTTCCATAGATAGTATTATAAGATACACAATTTTTATCCTGCAAGTATCATTTGTTGGAGTTTTACCTAAAAGATCAGATTATGTATAATAAAATACAACTTTATAAGCGCACATAGCTCAGCGGTAGAGCGCTTCGTTCACATCGAAGAGGTCCATGGTTCAAATCCATGTGTGCGCACTCAATTTATTTTATTATAAAGGGATAATTCTTGGTAAATCAGATTTAGATTTATAGATCAGGAGATAATTAATCGGTTTATCTTTTATCATTTTAATCTTTATAAAATTCTCATCATATTTAGACTCATCAAAAAGCGCAAGATATAAATTTGCCGGAGTGGTTTCGGTAGGAATTATTCTTAATTTATAAATACCAATCTTAGGTTGGAAAATTACAACGAGATTATCAGTGTATTTTTCCGTCTTTTTATCTTGATTAGTAAATTCAAAAGTAGCTGGTTTATCAATAGAGATTGTAAGAGTTTTTTCAGTTGTTTCTTCCGGAATAAACATTTTTTCCGCAGGTTGAACATCGGTAAGATCAAGAAACTTCAAGATTTCCCTTATGGCTTTATCAGAGGAGATAATATCAGTGTGATTACCCCCTATTAATTTATTATCTACACCATCTATTTGGCTACTTAAATTTAAGACTGTACCATCTCCCTCTTTGATCTTTTCGCGTTTTACTGGTTTACCATCAATCCAGTCGCCTGATAAGGATTCTCTAGTTCTCGGATTGATAACTTCTAGATAACGAATTGTTAAATTATCATTGCCTGATAGAGTAGTTAGCGATTGAGAAGGGAAAGAATCAGAAAATTGAAATTTATGTTGAGAAAGCCAGTCATTTTGATTTTTAAGACTAGAAGTTGGGATTGTATCGCTTTGACCTTTTTTCTTAAGATAGTCAAATACAGGAAGGATTGATTTTACAGAGGGAACCATACTTTGTAACACTTCTCTTTCTGTTTTAAGGGGAAAGCTATTAGAAAAGAAGAAACGGCAATATTTGATAAGTTGAGTTACTGCCGTTCTTACAATTTTATCATCAGTCCAAACTTCACCTTTTTCCCAAAGAGGATAAGCTAAGACCGTGCCTTCATGAGGAGAACCGACGGTCATAAATTTTGCTACTTTATGTGAATTTGGATTGTTTACTATATAACTTCTGCCCACCAATCCACCCAGACTGTGACCTACAATTCTAAATTTAGTACCAGCTGGTTTTTCCGAAGAAATCTTATCAATAAAATTCTTCAAATTTTCACCTTGCTTATCAAGTGGTTGTCTCCAGTCATATCCATATACATATAAATCTTTATTTAGCTGAAGATGCGCATTATCTGTAAGTGTTTTTATAAGTCTATTATATAGAGAAACATAAGGTGCTAAACGCCAGTTACCTGACGAAGATAAAGAGCAAGAAAAAATGTCTTTTGGGTTCCATGAAGCTCCGAGTCCGGGGATAATTATAATAGGAGAAAAAGGAGAAGGAGTAGGAGTAAGAGTTATAGGAATAGAAGGAAGAGTGTTGCTTTTTGCTACTCCAATTTGCCATATATTTTCTTCCTTTGATCTTCTTCCTGAATAATATAAATAATAATCGCCATTATATTTTATAACAGCTGGATCATGGACCCATTCATGGTCGAATGCGGATTCATTTTGAATATTCGGTAGAAATATTGGATTCTCGCTTGATCGATTCCAACTTTTTCCATTAGAAGAATAGGCATAACCAATAGATCGTCCTCCACCGTAAAACATATGAAATAAACCATTTTCTTCAAAAACATAAGCATTACCAATTCCAAACTCATTATTCTCTGTTTCCCAACCTGATTGTGCTTCTAGAACTGGATTTTCATATCTTACCCAAGATTTTCCATTATCAGAATATGCATATCCAATTCTCCATTTACCATCATCAGCTCTTGCTGTAAACCACATATGATACTGATTTAGTTTTTTTATAATTGATGGTACTCCTCTACCTCTGGTATCCCATAAAGCTTCTTTATCAAAGGTTATTTTTTCAGGAGTATTCCAATTGATACCATCAGTAGAAGATGAATAATAAATATCAAAGCGAAAATCAGAGCCCACAAAATATCTATTGTTAAACCATAATTCGTATATTTTAATACCTTGAGAATTTTTACTAAGTATTACAAAAGGATGCTCTATTCCTTGTTCAGAAGAGCTGAAATCCCATGGTAATTGTGGTGGTTGTGGATTATTTTTATCAAGCGTAAAACCTGTGGGAGTGTGAGATTCGATATAACCGATTTGGTATTTGGAATAATCACTGCCTGTATACCAAAGTTTCAATATATTTTCGTCAAAAATAACCATAGAGTTTGCGATAAATTTACTTTCCCAGCTGTTTGGAATAATGCTTAATAATGGTGAAGGAGATTGACGAGTAAAAACAGCTTTTACGGATGATTTAGGTAGAATAAGAAAAATAATTATTAAGAAAGTGGAGAAAATAAATGATTTTAATAGTTTATATAATACGAACATTATGAATACTAATTTAACAATATTTAATAGATTATTAATTGTCAATAACAAGAATCGATGATAGAATTGGTTTGTGCTGGTATCATGTGATATTTGTTTATCAACAAAAACTTATAAACTTTTAACCGTTAATAACAAATTTAATTTATACCGATGTAGATTTTGTAGAACTGTTTTTGTTTTTCCTAAACCTTCACGATTTGATGTATCTCAATATAATAAAAATAGGTATAGTTATTCAGAAGAACAAAGTAGAGCTTATTTAGCAAAAGAACAAATCTTGAGAGATCGAGCCAAAAAATGTATTGATACTATTTTAAAATATAAAGAGAATGGTTATTTATTAGATATCGGTTGTAGTTATGGTTTTTATCTTCATGAATTTAAGAAAAAAGGGTTTAATGTTAAGGGAATTGATCCTGCAATAAAAGCTATAAGGTACGCTAGAAAAAAATTACATTTAGATGTGATTCATTCAGATTTTTATAATTATGACTTTAGAGGTAATAGATACGATATAGTTATATTAATAGATGTAATAGAACATTTTTTAAATCCTCAAGAAGCAATTATAAAAATAAAAAAGATATTGAAAAAGGATGGTGTATTAGTAATTCAGACACCAAACTATGAAAGCTTAATGTCGATTTTAACATATAATAAATGGTTTTGGTTATTAATTCCAGAGCATCTTCATTTATTTAATCCTTATTCAATTTCTTATTTTTTAAATATAAATGGATTTAAATTGTTAAAGATAAAAACATGGGATGATTTCGATGAATTTATAAAAAACATTTTATTTGTATTAAAACTAAAAAATAAAGGTAAAACTAAATATTTGTACTTTTTCCTATATTATTTACTTTATATTTTTTATCCATTTTCATTAGTTTGGTCAATCATTTTGTTAGGTAGTGAAATAGAACTTTATGCACGAAGAGAAAAATAATATTATTATCTCTGGAATTATATTAACTTTTAATCAAGCTAATAATATTAATAATTGTCTAAAATCTCTTGTATGGTGTAATGAAATTATTATTGTTGATTCTTATAGTACAGATCAGACGGTTGAGGTGGTTAAAAAATATACAGACAAGATATATTATAGAAAATTTGATGATGATTTTGCCAAACAAAGGGAGTTTGCGATTTCAAAGGCAAAAGGAGAGTGGATACTGGTTTTAGACGCAGATGAAACGTTACCCAAAGGCGCAGGAGAAATTATCAGGAAAATTATAAAAGACAACAACGCAGATGCGTTTTTGTTTCCAAGAAGAAATTATATAAATGAAAAGACATATCTTCAACACGGGTATTTTTATCCAGATTGGCAATTAAGACTTTTCCGCAGAAAAAAATTTATAAGATATAACAGAGCAGTACACGAATACCCATCTGTTAGAGGCAATATCAGAAAAATAAGAACAATAGAAATTTACCATAATCCGTCAAAAACCAAATATGATTCTTTTTTGTCTTTTAAAAGGTTTTTTCCTTATATAAAGATTGAAGGAAAAAAAATAGCAGAGACGAAGGAATCTTCTATAAGATTATTCAGTTTAGGAATTCGTGACATTATCCGCGATTTTTATTGGTCTTTCATAAGAGATCAAGGGTATAAAGATGGTATAGCAGGTTTTCGAGCTGCTTTATTATACAGTTTTTACCGCGGTACAGTATCATTTTACGCTATATTTACAAGAATAAGGAGAATTTTATGAGGATTGCTATTGTTCATAATCTACCATCCGGAGGAATGAAAAGAGCAATGGGAGAGCAGATAAAAAGATTATCTAAAAGACATAAAATAGATATTTTTACTCCTGCAAGATTTTCCTATAAATATCCCACTTATTTTCCCCAAAATATTATTTCTATTTATAAAGATCTTCCTAAAGTTTATCAAGCTATAGCTCATGAAATAAATGAAAATAAATACGATATAGCACTGGTATATCCATGTTTTCTTACACAGGCACCATATGTGTTTCGTTATCTTACATGTCGTTCTTTATATTTTTGTCCAGAACCTAAAAGAGAATTTTATGAAAAGATAAAAAGAGTTTCTAATCAATGGTCATATTTTTTTACTTATCCTTTTCGTATTCCAATAAGAGAAATTGATAAATTTAATGTTAAATGCGCAGGAAAAATAGTGACTATTTCTAAATATTCAAAAAAACAAATAGAAAGCATTTATGGTGTTTATGCCCAAATTAATTATCTTGCTGTAGATACAAATATATTTAAATTAACTAACACAAAAAAGGAAAATATGGTGATGACTGTAGGAGACTTAAGTCTTCATAAAGGACACGATTTTATTATAAATTCATTATCAAAAATCCCATATAAAATTAGACCAAAATTTGTAATAGTTGGTTTTGGCGGTTCAGAGAAAAAATATCTTTCGGCTCTGGCTATAAAGATGAAGGTAAAATTGACAATTAGAGAAAATATATCAGATAAAGAGCTTATAGATTTGTATAATAAAGCAAAAGTTTTTTTATACGCCGCCCAAAATGAGCCTTTCGGTCTAGTTTTACTTGAGGCTAGTGCCTGTGGTTTGCCGATAATTGCCATAGATGAAGGAGGAGTGAGAGAAATAGTTAAAAGCAGTCTTATAGGTGATTTAACTAGAAGAAATATAGAAGATTATAGTCAAAAAATAATGACTTATTTACAAACTGGGGATAAACTCGCAAAAGTAAGACATGATTATATAGCAAAAAACTGGAGTTGGAATAAATCAGTTGATCAGCTCGAGAAATATCTCACGCAAAAATAGTGATGAAAAAAATATATATAGTAATACTTAATTACAATGGTTTTTCAGATACAAAACGATGTCTTGATTCTTTACATATTCTTCAAGATAAAAATTATAAACTTTATATTTTGTTAGTTGACAATGGTTCCAGGAATAAAGAATTAATCAATCTTAAAAACTACATTAAAAAATTTAAAGATCTTAGACTTATTGAGAATAAAAGAAATTTAGGTTTCGCCAAGGGTAATAATAGTGCAGTAAAAATAGCTTTACAAAATGGAGCTGATTATATTTTATTTTTGAATAATGATACAAAGATTGAAATGAATTTTTTAAGAAATCTTTTTAAAATAAACGCAGCTATTTCTTCACCTGTTATTAAATTCCGAGAATTTAGAAATAGAGGTAAATTTATTTATGATCTGGGTGGAAAAGTTAACTGGTGGACAGGAAGGACTACACATTTTAATCTATACAAAAGTGAATACGCTAAATTTACCAACAATAAACCAATTAGCGTGGATTATGTAGCTGGTTGTTGTATGTTAGTAGTAAGAGATGTATTCGAAAAAATTGGTCTATTTGATGAGAAATATTTTATGTATTTTGAAGATGTAGATTTTTGCGTAACCGCAAAAAAACATGGATTTAAGGTTAAAGTTGACCCGACAAGTTTAATTTATCATAAATTAGGAGGTTCGATAGGAAGATGGTCAAAAATGGCTATTTTCCATAATCTTTCTAGTAATTTTATTTTTATCTCCAAACATTTAGGTCTGCGAAGAATAACAGGATACAGTTATTTATTTATTTTGACAATAAAAATAATAATAGATTTTATTAAGGATAATAAGACATGAATGTAAAAATTTCCGCGGTGATATTGACTAGATGTGAAGGGGAAAAAATAGTAGATTGTATATCGTCAGTTAATTGGTGTGATGAAATAATTATTATTATTGATGGGATAAAAAAACCGATCAACAATTTTTTTAAAAAACAGAAGATAAAAATATATGAAAGAAAGTTAAATGGTGATTTTTCCGCCCAAAGAAACTTCGGTCTTTCTAAAACAACAAATGAATGGGTACTCTTTGTTGACTCTGACGAAATAGTAGGAGATGAGCTTAGAAATGAAATAAAGATAAAAATACAAGAAAAAGAGTTAACCTGTACAGGGTTTTACATAAAAAGAAACGATTATTTTTTAGGTAAATGGTTAAAATACGGAGAGACAGGTAATGTGAGATTGCTTCGTTTAGCAAGAAAAAGTATGGGCGAGTGGCAAAATAAAGTACATGAAGTTTGGAAAATAAAAGGTAAAACTTGTAGTTTAAACAGTTGTTTAAAACATTTTCCTCATGAAAATATTTCTTCATTTTTGGAAAAAATAAACTGGTATACTAATATAGTCGCACAATATTGGATAGAGGAAAAGAAAAAAATAGACTTTTGGGAAATATTTTTTTTTCCAGCAGGAAAATTCTTGCAAAATTATTTTTTCCGCTTAGGATTTCTGGATGGAATACCTGGTTTGATTATGGCTATCATGATGAGTTTTCATTCTTTTTTAGCAAGAGCTAAGCTTTGGCAAAAATTTAATAATGAATAAATTATTTACTCTATTTGTTTATCTTTCATTTGTCTTTTTTATCATCGGACCGGTTGGAAAAATCCCTTTAGATTTAACAGGTGTAAATATTTATCTTCTTGATTTAGTAATTGGATTGATGGGTATATTTTTAATGATGAAATTTAGTTGGCTAATTAAATTAGTTAAAAAAGAAAAAATTGTCTACTCCTTTCTCTTTTTCTGCTTAATACTTTTTTTGTCCTGGTTGATTTCGCCGATTGAATTAAGTTTGAGCGAGAAACTAGTATCTTTACTTTATCTTGTAAGGTTTTTTGCTTATTTTTTCATTTATCTTATTTTAATTTATCTTTTTGATAGAGAAAATTTTAAAAGCGAATCATTTAGAAAATTAATAATTTTTTCTGGAATAATTTTAGCAAGTTTAGGTTGGCTGCAATATTTTCTGTATCCTGATCTTCGCAATCTTTATTATTTAGGTTGGGATCCGCATCATAAACGAATATTTTCTACCTATCTCGACCCAAATTTTTTTGGTCTTATTATGGTTATTTCATTAATCATGCTTCTCTCTACTAATAAAAAAAGTATAAGATACTTTTTAATCATAATTTTTATTTTCATTACGATTCTTTTTACTTATTCAAGAAGTAGTTTTATTAGTTTATTAATTGCCTTGATTATATATTTAGGAAGTAAGAAGAAATATAAGTTATTAGGGTCAATTTTAATGCTTTTTATAGTTTTATTGATATCTTTGCCGAGAAATATAGGGGGTGAAAGCGTAAAGTTAGAGAGAATGTTTTCGCTACAACAAAGAATAGTCAATTTTCAGGAAATTCTTACAATAGCTTTAAAAAATCCATTATTTGGAGTAGGTTTTAACACATTGCGTTATGCTAGAAGAAGTTATGCTTTGACAGCTATAGATTGGCAAGAAAATCACGCTGCTGCCGGAGCAGATAATAGTTTTCTTTTTATTTTTGCCACTAGCGGTTTAGTAGGTTTAACAGTTTTTATATTTATGACAAGAGAATTTTTTTTGCATGTAAAATTTGCAGGTAGGGTAGTTCTGATAACTATATTAATACATAGTCTTTTTGTAAATTCATTTTTTTATCCTTGGGTGATGTTTCTCATGTGGATAATACTGGCGATAGATAGGAAAAAGATTTCTTAAGGATTATATATTACTTTAATTTCAGTTTCAGCAATGTTTCCGGCATTGTCAGTGACTTTTATTTTTACTATATTTTCCCCGTCAGAGAGAATAATAGGAGATGTAAACCTTCCATCTTGATCAATAATAGCAAGATGATCATTGATGGTAACTCTGTTTCCCGCGTCAGTTTCACCCTCTAAATTTATATTTCTTTCGCCACCAATAATCTTTTCACCATCTTTGGGTGAAATGATAGAAATTTTTGGAGGATTTTTTTTGTAGAAAATTTTCAAAGGAGAAGAAAGACTACTCTCTTGTTTATCCTTGATAATTTTTGCCGTTATGAGATTGTCTCCTTCAGTGAGAATGACATTTTTTGCGATAAATTTGCCCTCGGTGTCAGTTTTTGTGGTGATTGATTCTTTATTATTAACAATTATTTTTACAATCATTTCTTTTTCTCCATAGCCGGAAAGAGTAATTTTGCTTGAATTAGTAGCCTCGAGTGTTGAGTCAAAAGTTGGCGGCAGGAGAAAAAGCTCATTTTTTATATTTTCATTTGTTTGTTCTTTACGTAGAGATGGAAACAGGAGAATTATTCTTGCTAAAACTGGTAACCCTATAAAAACAGTAAAAACAATAGAAATGGTAAAAATAACCAGAGTATAAAAAAGCCTCCGATAAAGTCTTTTTTCTTCAGCTTTTAATCTGTGTGAAGGTTGGTACATAATTGAGCCGAGAGCGGGATTTGAACCCGCAGCCTACTGTTTACGATACAGTTGCTCTACCATTGAGCTATCTCGGCTGCAGTTATATTGTATCAAATGATGTTTGTTTTAGAAATCTAGTTAAAATTTGCCGCGTTTTTTTACAGTCCATAATAAGTTGTTTTTTAAAAGCATCTATATTGGAAAAATTTATTGGCGGGCGAATATATTCAACAAGTCTGAAATAAACAGTTCGACCGTAAATCTTTTTATCAAAATCAAATACGTGTATCTCCAAGACAGGTTTTTTTTCCTTATGTATAAACCTGGGTCCAAAAAAAAGTATGCCGTAATAGAAAGTTTTCTCAATTTTTAATAAAGAAGCATAGACTCCATGTTTTTTACCTTTTAAAACATTAGGATTCGCAATATTAAGAGTAGGAAAACCGATTTTTGTGCCAAATTTGTCGCCCTTGACAATTTCGCCTTTTCGCCATTTCATAAATGGTAACCTCTTGTTTGTATAATTATAGCTATTTGTTCAGCTCTTTTTAGGCTCCTATGGATGAGTGGAATAATAATAGGAGCAAAATTTTTAATAAAGTTAAAATTTTGGAATCTGTAGCCTCGACTAGCTTGAACAAGAAGTATCTTGTGGTATTCATTGATTAATACCGGTATAAGACTAAAAGTGATTGTCAATATAAAACGCAGTTGATTTGGCAAGAAAGATAAAGCATTTATGATTTCTGAAACGGAAGAAGTAGCTGTATAAAGAAAAACAAAAAGACTTAATGTTATAATTTTTGAGGCATTTAATAGGCCGAAAATAAATCTTTCTTTTAAAGTCAAAGAGGTATTGAATACCAACTGAAAAACAATAATTATTAAAGCTATTACAACAAGCGAATAAATTCTACTAGTTAAATTTCTTTTTTTAGACAATATTAAAGTGAATCCTATAGTTGATAGAAATAAAATACTTATTAATAGCCAATCTTTAATAAAAATTGTTAAAGAAGAAAAAATAATTAAAGATAACAGTTTCACTTTCGGACGCATGCTTTTGGAGTTTTAATCCCTAGCTTTTTCAGCAGGTTAATATTTTTAAGTATCTTTTTGGTAGGCCCATAGAGAATTATTTGGCCCTTATCAAGAATTATTGTTTCGTAGGTATAATCCCAAAGGAAATCAGTGTCATGTTCAATCGTGATAATAGTTTTTCCCTCTTTATTTAGACGCGATAATATTTTATATAAGTCTAGTGAGTTTTTATAATCAAGTTGAGCAGTGGGTTCATCAAGAACAATATATTGGGTATCTAAAGCGAGTACAGAAGCAAGAGATAATTTTTCTTTTTCTCCAAGAGAAAGTGTTTGTGGGTCTCGGAGAGCAAAATTTGTCATTCCTACGTTTTTTAAAGCCCTTTTTATGCGGTTTTCTTGATTATTTAAGGAGAGATTTTTTAGCCCGAAAGCAATTTCTTCCTTAACTGTGAGATTGAAAAGAGAAAAGTCAGGATTTTGGAAAACTATGCCTACTTTTTTTGAAAAATAAGCCACATTTTTAGTTTTTGTAGAAATACCATCAATAAGAACTTTTCCTTGTAGTTGTCCTTTTAAAAGATGTGGGATGATTCCGTTTAAAAGATAAGCAAAGGTACTTTTACCAGAGCCGTTTACACCTGTAATGCCTAAGAAAGTTCCTGCCTTAATATTTAGAGAAATATTGTTTAAAACAGGATTGTTTTTTATGTAAGAAAAAAAAACCTTCTGGATTTTTATCCCCTTAGTCATAAAAATTTATTCGTTATTCCAGTCAGCATAACGTGATAGGCGGAAACGGAAAACTAAAATCCAGGCAAGGCTAATATCCAATATTCCCTGAACAATATTAAATCCCACGATGACAAACCAAGGTATAGCTGCTATAGCCTTAATTGGATCCATACCAGTCCAAATAGGTATAGCATAAAAATAATTAAGAGGTAAAACTATTAAGCTGCGTATAATAAGACCAATAAAAGTGGGAATAAGAAGATGAAACGGTTTATCGTAATATTGGAGTTTTTTCTTATAGAGTCTAAGGTACAAGTAGAGACTAAGGTAAAGAGGAGCAGTGGCGATAAATTTCATCGAGGCGCCAAGCCAAGTGCTGGGATCAAAGATAGTGATGATCAAAGCTCCGGTAATAGACACTGCTATACTTGAACGCAAACCAAAAAGAAAAAAAGCTATTATCCAAGTTACAGCTACTAAATCTATCCACATACCCCAAGTAGGAGATTGATAACCAATATGGACAAGTTGAACGACAGCAGAGATTGCAGCAAGAGCTGCAGAAAGAGCTAAAATTCTAGGAGAGAGTTTAAATATTTTCATAGAAATCTCCTATAAGATAAAAAATCCCCTCTTCGGGGATTCATAATAATTAAATAATAAAAAAATAATTTCCTTCTTTCTTCCCGACTATACGGTCGACTCAAGAATTACACTTGATCGTGTTCTGAATAAGATCAGAACTCGTGGGTTTTATTACCACCGATTGGGATTTACACCCTACCCCGAAGGAATAACTTTTATTAACTTATTATGCAAAAAATATAATTAAAGTCAAGTAGAGCGGGCGGCCGGATTTGAACCGGTGACCTTCTCCTTGGGAAGGAGACATTCTACCGCTGAACTACGCCCGCATTCTTATAAATAAGCTATCACAAATTATCTAATTCCGACAAGATTGTGTAAATTTATTCTGGTAATTGTAAAATATTACCAGCGTGAATAAGGTTCGGATTTGCCAAATTATTTGCTTTGGCAATTTTAGTCCAAGCAAAACCATCACCATATTCACGAACCGCAATATTCCAAAGATTGTCTCCCCGGATAACTGTATATGTTTTTGATGGAGCTACTGCCCCTGTTAAAATTTTTTCACCCGTTGGTCTAAGTGTTTCTGCTTTGGGAATAGTTAATTCTTGACCAACAGTTATATTGTTCGGGTTTACCAGTTTGTTTTCTTTAGCAATAACCACCCAGTTATAGCCTGATTTATAATAATGTTCAGCAATAGTCCATAAATTTTCGTTTTGTGCCACCTTATGGGTAAGAGGAAGAAGCGTAGAAACATCCTGCTTTTTTTCTTCCATCGTGATATCCTGTTCGAGCTCTTTTTCGAATTTTTTTGTTTTAGTGAAATTATTATAGATAAGTAAGCCCGCCACTATAATAACCAGAAAGCCTAAAGTGATAGAAACATATGATTCAGGGAAATTAAGTTTTTTAAGATAGGTCTTCCACATAAAATTTGCAACCTCCTTTCTAGGCAGATGTTTTAGAGGGCGGGCTCGACCGGATTCGAACCGGCGATCTTCGCCTCGACAGGGCGACATGTTGACCGCTACACCACGAGCCCTATAATTTTAGTTGATGATAACAAAAGATTGTAGCATGGTCAATAGTTATGGTACCATGTTTTAATAGGATAAAAATAAATATGACTAATCAAGAAATAGCTAAACTTCTACGTGAAGTAGCTGCTGTATATTCTATAAAAGATAGTAATAATTTCAGGATAATTGCTTATGAAAAAGCAGCAGATAGTATTAGAAATAGTGCTGTTGAAGTGAAAGATCTTTGGAAAGAGGGTAAATTATATGAATTGCCAGGTGTGGGGAAATCAATAGCCGGATATCTTGATGAATTATTCCGTACGGGACGCGTAAAACATTTTGAACAACAATTTAAGGGATTTCCTAAAAGCGTTTTTCCTTTACTAGAAGTATCTGGTTTCGGTCCTAAAAAGGCTTATAAACTGGTAACCGTTCTTAAATTAGACAATCCACATACTGTTATAGAAGACGTTTTAGAGGCTGCTAAACATGGTAGAATCGCCAAAATAGAAGGTTTTGGGGAAAAATCAGAGGAAGATATTATTGAGGCCTTAGAACGTTTTAAGAAGGGTCAAACAAGAGAAAACAGGATGCCATTGCCTTACGCATGGATGATGGCGGAATCGGTTATAACCTATCTTAAAAAACATAAAGATACAATTGAGGCTGTACCTTTAGGGAGCTTGAGAAGAAAAGCAGCAACGATCGGAGATATAGACATAGCGGTAGCTACAAATAATTATAATGCAACTATTAATTGGTTTCTTTCATATCCTAAAAAAGAAAAAATTATAGAAAGAGGTGATAAGGGAGCGACAATTTTGCTTGATAATAAAAGACAAGTTGATCTTCGTGTTCAGTCTCCTGAAAAGTTTGGTTCAATGTTACAGTATTTTACTGGAAGTAAAAATCATAATATACATCTTCGGGAATATGCTTTAAAAAAAGGACTTTCGTTATCTGAGTATGGAATAAAAGTAGTAGATAAAACTCGTAAGTTTAAGATTAGAGGTCAAAGATATAATTCAAAACTTAACATTTATGAATTTTCTAACGAAGAAGAATTTTATCAAGCTTTAGGTTTATCTTGGATTCCACCAGAATTACGTGAGGATAAGGGGGAAATAGAAGCGGCTTTCCGTCAGTTTCAAGGTAAATCGCCCGCTTTGCCAAAATTGGTTGAAATGGAAGAAATTAAAGGCGATTTTCATATCCATTCAAATTATGATTTGGAGCCCTCGCATGATTTAGGATCATCCTCGCTAGAAGAAATAATTAAAAAAGCCGAAAATATGGATTATGAATATATTGGGATAAGTGATCATAATCCAAGTTATGCCAATCATAATAAAGATCAAATTATTAGTATTTTAA
>Ga0101944_10002640_pt1 | contig 28085 bp, 18 predicted proteins | sample DewCreD2012metaG_FD_75245 | JGI IMG/M metagenome (GOLD analysis project Ga0101944, IMG submission 75245) | Hot spring sediment bacterial and archeal communities from British Columbia, Canada, to study Microbial Dark Matter (Phase II) - Dewar... ... | reverse complement strand
GGCTTTGCCGCCGGACGGCAAACAGGTCCAGGTGCGCGTCGAGAACCCGAGCGGCGAAGCCTTGAACGCCGTCGTCGTGCTCACGGATCTGGCGGGCCTGAACTGCGCGCAACCCAGGACCCGACTCGTCTTCGAAAAGGGACAGCCGGAAAAGCACGCCTCGTTCCAGGCCTCGATCAAAGCGTCCGAGTACCGGTACGGAGTGCGCATCGAAGACGAGCATGGCGCCGAGCTGCTGACGCTTCCCGCCGTGCGTTTCCGCCAGCTGGGCGGTTTCCCGAAGGCGGGCGAAGCGGTCCATCGGTACAAACTTCACGCCGACGGCGACGCGAAGGTTCAAGCGGACCTGAAACTCGAGGCGGCGACGCCCGGCGACGGCGCGGCGGTGGCGGGCCAGGGTGCGTTGAAGGTCGCGTATCGCTTCGGCGCCGGCTGGCGATTTCTGCGCGTGGCGCCGGAAGACGCCGCGCTGAAGGCGCCGTGGGACGAGCAGCCCAAGGCGCTCGCGCTGTGGGTCTTCGGCGATGGCGCCGGTTTGAGTCCACGGATGCGCTTCGTCGACTCGACCGGGCAGACCTTTCAGCCCACCGCCGAGCCGTTGGGATTCAAGGGTTGGCGCTGCCTGACGTTCCGCCTGGACGGCAAGGACTCGGGCCATTGGGGCGGCAGGAACGACGGCGTCGTCCATCCGCCGATCCATCTGGACACGCTCTTCCTGCTCGACAACCACGCGCAGCAACCGGTTTCGGGCGAAGTCTTCATCCAGGCACCGGTGCTGATGTGGTGAGGACGATCTGCGTCCAGTGCCGTTTGAATTCCGGACCTCCCGGGTTACGCTTTCTTCGTTCCGCTCCGTCTGTGCACGGGCGGGAACGTTGCCAAGTTTGGAGAAAAATCCATGATCCGATCGATGAGTTTGGCGGCGATGGTCCTCGCGTTGGGCCTGGCCGGGTGCGGTTCCGGTTCCGGCGAAGCGTCGAAGGCGGGTTCTTCGGCGAAGCCCGCCGCGGCGGGCTGCAAGTCCTGCGACAAGGCCGGAGCGGCCTGCTCGGCTTCCAAGGCCGACGAGGCGAAGACTTCGGCGAGCGAACCGGCGCAGCCCGCGGCGACGGGCTGCTCGTGCGGCGACAAACCGCAGGGCTCGCGAACGGATTGTTCGTGCAAGGAAAAGCCCAGGGCCGACGACGCGGGCTGCACGCCCTGCGAGAAGGCCGGGGCGGCTTGCCCGGCTCCCACTGCCGGCGAAACGAAGACGCCGGCGGACGAGAAGAAGTAGACGAAAACGCCCCTGCCGCCCCGCGCTCTGCGGGAACCGGACGTCGCGCTTTACGGCAGCCTGTCGCACGCCCAGAGCAAGCCGCGAACGAGCACATCGCCGTAGGGTTCGGCCTTCATGGTCTCGTTGTGATGTCCGATCGAGCAGCCGAAGACGCGCGCCTTCTCGCATTGGTTCACCCAGATGCAGACCTGCGGTCCCTGGTGGGCATCGCCGTTGTCGCCCATGGCCAGGGGCGTGGCGGTGGGCAGGACCTGGTGCGAGTTGTAGAGTTCGCCCGCGGGCGTCTTCCATTCCTTCGGCAGACCTTTCATGATCGGATGATCTTCCTTGATCACCTTCACGGCGATGGGAGCCTGCTTGCCATGGCTTGCCGAGGCGATGCCCATCACCTTGACCCACTCTTCGCCTTCCTCGTACTTCATGCGGTCCTTTCCGATCTTCCAGTGGAAGGAGTGCAACGCGCCGTGGATGATGACGGCGCCCGTGGTGCCTTCCGTGTGGACCTTGGCGATGTTGTGGATCAGTTCCTTGTCGGTATTGTCCGCATCGCAGAAGTTATAGACCACCACCTCGTAGCCTTTGGCCCAACCGTTCTTCTTCAAGGCTTCCTGGGCAGCCTTCCAGTCCGGACCGATCACATCGACTTGGAAGTCGCCGCGCGCCTTGATCAGTTCCGGAATGATGACCGATTGCGCCTTGAAGTCGTGATAGCCGCCGCCTGTCACGAGCAGCACCTTGAGGGGCGTGCCGCTGTAGAGTTTTTTCGGAGGTTCCGCCGCGGAAAGCAGGGCCCCCGCCACGACGAGCAGTCCAGTCCACAGCACGATGCTTCGCATGTGTTCTCCTTGCCTCTTGGGCGGTAAGGGTTAAATCCCCGCGAGCGTGGATGTCCAGCCGCGATGGCAGCCACCTTTATTACCCCGCAAGCCAGGCGGTTGCATCCGGAAATATGGCGTGCCATAATTCGGGCATGCGCTGCTGGGCAACCATCGGCTCCGCCTCGATCTGTGCCTGCCTGCTGCTGGCCGCCTGCGGGCGTACGACCACTCCGCAGGTGCCCAAGCCGGTGGACACCGACCGAACGGCGACCATGCCGCCGGCCAAGAAGGCCGTGGCCGAGGGACCCGCCAAGGCCGCACCGGCGCCTCCCCGCGCGGCCCTGGCCGCCCCGCCCACCGGTTTCGGTTGGGACGGGCAAGCGTCGGTCGCCGGTTTCAGGACGAGCTTCGACCAGGCCGTGAACGCATCCGTTGCCGCCCTGCGTAACCTCGGGTTCACCCTGGATCAGAAACAGTCGCGACGCAGCCTCGATGCCGCGTCCCTGGTCGCCATGAACGCGCAGCAACGCCCCGCCCGGGTCGATGTGAAACCCATCGCCGAAACGCGCGTGGAAGTGCGTGTCACGGTCGGTCCGGCCGGCGACCGCAGCAGTTCCGAGCGCCTCCTGAACGAACTCTCCAAATCGCTCGGCAGCGCGCCCTAGGTACCGCGCCGCAGAAGTTCCTGACCCCGTGCGCTGCGGATGCGGGTCCGGATCGAGGCGCGAGCGAGGAGCATATCCGGAGGAGATCTGTGACGAGCGAGCAACGAAGAGCCGGGCCCGCAGGCGCTGCGCCATGGTCTGGAACTTCTGCGGCGCGGTACTAGGCGGCGGTCCGCATCGAGCAGCCAGGAGCCGACACCCATCCTCGACCTCCATCGCCACCTCGAAGGCAGCCTGCGCCTGGAGACGCTGTGGGAGTTCCACGAGGCGCAAGGGCAGCGCCGGCACCCCAGTTTGGAGTCGTTGCGGCGAGCGCTGGTCGTACCGCCCGGCGAATGTCCCGGTTTTCCGGGTTTTCTTTCGCGCTTCGACGCGCTGCGGTTTCGCTACGGCGGGCTGAAGGAGATCGAGCGCCTGGGTCGCGAAGCGGTGGAAGATGCGGCGCTGGATGGCGTGATCCATCTGGAACTCCGTTTTTCGCCGGTCTTCCTGGCGCGCCGGATGCGCGAACAGCCGGAAGGCGATCCGTGGGCCGCGCCACCGCCGCCGTTCGAGGAACTCGAAGCCGCGGCGGAAGCGCTGGTGCGCGGCGCAGACGACGAAGCGGCGAGGCGCGGAATCGGGCTGGCTTTCATCCTCTGCCTGAATCGTGCCGGCGGCCTGGCGTTGAACCGTCCCGCGGCGGGCCTGTTGCGGAGGCCGATCGGCCAACGGCTCGCCGCCGTGGACGTGGCCGGCGACGAATCGATCCCGCTGGATGAGGTGGCGCCGCTGCTGGCCGAATGGCGCGAGGCCGGCAAGACGCTTACGCTGCACGCGGGAGAAGATCCCCGTGGCGACGGCGCCGCGCGCGTGCGCGAAGCGGTGCTGGTGCATGGCGCGACGCGCATCGGTCACGGCATCCGTGCCGGCGAAGATGCCGAAACCCTCGCGCTGCTCCGCGATCGCGGCACCGTGCTGGAAACCTGCCTGACCTCGAACGTGCAGACCGGCGCCACCGCCTCCTACGAAACGCACCCCATCGGGCGGCTGCTCTCGGCCGGCGTGCGCGCGACGCTGAACAGCGACGACCCGACCCTCAGCGGGATACGGTTGAGCGACGATTACGAACGGGCCGTGAGCCGTGCAGGGCTTTCGAAGGAAGATCTGAGACAGGCGGTGCTGAACGCCGTGGACGGCGCGTTGACCGGCGAAGCCCAACGCAGCGTCCTTCGCCGTCGCTGTCGGACGCTTTGACGATCGCCCGTCAGGGCGCCGTCCTGCGATCGCGCCGCTCGGCCAGCCAAAAATACTCGCGACGCTCTTCGAGATAGGGCCGGGCCCGCCCTTCCATGAGCGCCGCGAAGAGGTTGCGCGGATTCACCCTTTCGTAACGCCATCCGACACGGACTTGCTCGAAGTCTTCCGCTGGAAACTGCTCCTTGCAGGCCTCCGGCAGGATCGTGAAACGCTTCCCGGTATGGGCGCGTGCGTCTCCCACGGGGCCTTCGGAAACCTCCAGCGTCCCGCCGGTCGCCACGCGCAGTTGACTGTCGAGGCCTTTGTTCCAGGTCACCACCTGCACCTGGCGCACGCCGCGCGCCTCGAGCGCTTCTGCCATGGCGGGCACCGGCGACGTGCGATAGGTCGGTCGAACGCGGTTCTCGTAGACGAATGTGAGCAGCATCAGGAACGCGCCCAGCGCCACGGGGGCCAGCGACGTACGCCAGCGTCCGACCAGCCACAGCGCCACGGCGCCGCTGGCGACCAGCCAGCCGCCGGAGGTCAACAGGGGAAGTTCCTGACGGCGCGCCAGCACGAGGAGCACGGCGGCGAGCACGACGGCGGGGATCGCGATGACGGCGAACAGCGCCGCATAGCTCTTCGCCGGACCCGGCGCGTCGCCTTGGGGCGCCAGCAGTCCGGCCAGCGCCACCGCCAGCAGCGGAAGGGCCGGCAGCATGTACCGTTCGTAGGTGATGTTCCCGGGCACATAGACGAGCATCGTCAGCGCCGCAAAGCCGAGCGCGTAGCCGATGCAGGCGCGACCCGGGCCGGTCAGCGGCTTCCATCCGTCGCTCTTGCGAAGGCGTGACAGCAGCAAGGCCAGCCAGGGGAAAAACGATCCGAATGTGAAAAGCGCGTACGTCGGCAGGTTTACGAGCCAGCGGCTGTTCGCCACCTTGTTGGCGAACTGATCGCCCCAGAATCCCGACAGGAACTCGTTGCCGTGACGCGCGTACGCGAAGGCGAACCACCAGAGGCCCAGAACGGCTCCCGCGACAATGGCCGGACCGTGCCACAGCATGCGAAAGACGGGTGGCGTTGGATCCGTCTGCCGCGAACGCCGGCGCATCCAGGCGATGTAGACGACGGCATGGAGCAGCGGCAGGAGACCGGAGAGGCCCTTGCTGCCGATCGCGAGCCCCATGCCTCCGTACGCGCAGAGGTACTCCGGCCACCCGCGACGGCCCAGCAGGATCGCATGGACGAACCCGAACTGGCTAACCGCGATGCCGGCCAGCAGCAGCATGTCGGGCAGCGCATGACCGGCGGCGTCCATGAAGAGCAGGTTGCTCAGCAGGAAGACGGCGGCCAGCAAGGCGGTCCGGCCGCAACCGTGGACGCGGCGGGCCAGCACGAAAACAAGCCAAACGATCGATGCGCCGAGGAAAAGGAAAGGCAACCGCGCGGACAGCAATCCCGGCCCGCCCGCCGCGAAACCCGCGGCCACCAGCCAGTAGGTGTAGATGGGTTTGTGGAAACGCGGACGTCCATCGTCCCATCGCGGCGTGAGGTAATCGCCCGTGATCCGCATCTGCAGCGCCGCGTCGGTGTAGTAGGCTTCGTCGAGATGATACTTGCAGAACGTCGAGGCCGCCGGGATCCCGCCGAGGATGTAGAGCGCCAGCAACACGGCCAGGATCCGCTCGGGCCAAGCCGAGTCGCGCCGGTCGGCCAGGAATGCCGTCGTGCCCGATAGCGTCTCCATCGAAACTCCCCAGCAGGTCGCGTATCGCTACCTTGGACGCCGGGAGGCAAAATGCAAGCGCAGAGGCGAACGGGGCGGGCGATGGGCGCAACTGCAAGGCAAGCGAAGGCGGACTTCCGGTCGTTCGGGCGCAGGGGCTCCGACCGACGACGGTCACGACATGGAGTACGAGCACGAGCTGCCGTGGGACTGCGGACACACAAAACAAAAGAACACTACTCTTGCGTCGATGCGGGCCACCTGATAACATATATGATATCTAGAGGACCGGACGACCCCGTGGGAAGGATGCGGAAGCGATCATGGCCGAGAACGAGCCCCCTCAGGCGCCTTCGCCTGCGACGAGCAACGGTCAACTGGGACGCCGGATGGCCGGGCACGAGTTGGACGACGCGCAGCGTCTTGACGATTTTCGCTATGAAGGCGCCACGTGGCGCGGGTGGGCGGTGGGGCTTTGCGGCATCGCCGCGATGAGCTGGCTGGTTCCCTACTGCGATTTTGTGGCGCTCTCGGCCTATTTCAGTTTCAATTCCTTCCCGATGCTGCCGGTCCTGTTGGTGCTGGCGCTGGTCATCCTGACGAATCTCGCGCTTTACCTGTTCGGCTCCAATCTAGGTCTGACCAAGCAGGATTTGGTACTGGCCTACTGCATGACGGCGGTGGCTTTCGCCATTCCGGGTGTGCAATTCTGGTCGTTCTGGGCCAGCGGAGTGACTTCGCCCTTTTACCACGCGCGTCCGGAGAACCGCTGGGCCGAAGTGCTGCATCCGCATCTGACGCAGGGCTTCTTCCCGACCGATCCTGCGGACGCCTTCGATCCCGGGCCGCGGCCGGTCGAATGGTTTTACACGGGCCTGCCGCCTGGGCGGAGCGTTCCCTGGGCTTCGTGGGTCGGTCCCTATCTCCGCTGGCTGCTGGTCTTCGGATTCATGTACGGGTTGTGGTTCGGGGTGGCGGCATTGCTGCAGCGTCGCTGGTCGGATCAGGAGCGGTTGCCGTTTCCCGTCGCGCAGGTGACCGACGAGCTGCTGGTAGGATTCGGCGCGGGTGCCTCGGACGCATCGCGGCGCGGGATTCTGACGCGCAAGCTGTTCTACTGGGGCGTCGGCGTGGCCTTTGGCGTGCATGCCTTGAGCGGATTGCACGACTATTTCCCGAACGTACCGAACCTGCCGCTGATGAACTGGGGCTTGCAGTGGCGTTACTTTACCGAGCCGCCGTGGAATGCCCTAGGGGCGGTGCATATCCACATTTACCTCTCGGTCATCGGCTTGACCTATCTGCTCTCGCTGGATGTGGCGTTCAGCCTGTGGTTTTTCTATATCGTGCAGAAGATGATCAACCTTTGCTTCGCGCCGATCTATGGAGGGGAGGCACTCAACCAAAGCTACTGGGCGCAGGGCAGCGGCGGACTGCTGGCCCTGGTGATCCTGGGGTTATGGGCGAGCCGGGCCGAGTGGTGGCGTTCGATACGCGAAGCGCTGGGATTGGAGAAGCCCGGCGGCCGTTCGGGCGATCTGAGCGCGCGGACGATCTGGGTCATCCTGATCACGAGCTTCCTGGGGGCCGTCATCTGGCTGAGCTGGGCGGGCGTGAATCCGCTTTACGGCGCCTTGCTGGTGGCCTTGGTGGTGCTGGTGATGACCGGCATGGCGCGCCTGGTGGCCGAGGCGGGTGCCTTTGCGGCGCAGGTTTTCAACTTTCCGGTCCACCTGTTGACGGCGGTCGTACCACCGGCGGTGCTGGGCGGGAAGAATTTCGTGATGTTGACGGTCTGGGACCGGGTGCTCACGGCGGACTGGTTTCGCATCTGCCCGATGCCGAACATCATGAACAGCTTGCAGGTGGCGCGAACCACGGGCTTGCGCTCGCGCACCGCGCTGGGCGGCATGGCTGTGGGCGTGGGCGTCATGTTCGTCCTGAGTTTTTTCACCTTCCTCGGACTCATCTACACCCATGGGGGGGCGGGTCGGAGCAACTGGTTTCTGAGCGACTGCCCCCAGATGGAAAACCGGCGGATCGCGGACACGATGGCCACGGTGGACGGCTGGGAGCGCAAGGTGGCTTCTGCCCAAGGGGCGGCGATTCCGGCGAGCGAAGTGCCGGCGGTCGCGCGGACCGACTGGCGCAAGTTGCTCTGGCTGGGCGTCGGGTTCGTGACCATTTCGGTCTTCACCGTGGCTCGCCAGTCGCTTTTCTGGTGGCCGCACCCGGCCGGTTACGTGCTGTGGATGGCTTCGACCATCGACCGCCTGTGGTTCAGCTTCTTTGTCGGCTGGTTGCTGAAATTCGCGGTGTCGAAATACGGCGGGATGCGTTTCTACACCGAGATGCGCCGCTTCTTCATCGGACTGGTGGTGGGCGAATCGTTTGCGGCGCTCTTCTGGGCGTTGCTGGCCGCCTATAGCGGACACCGCGCGGGGTTCCTGGTGCAGATGGGATGAAGGGCAGCAAGGTTCAAATATGAACTAATTTGTTTCATATAAAGATTGATTGTGGCGCGGCCGCGTTGTATGCAGAGAACATGAAGCGCGGCGATACGAATCGCATCAAGCACACCATTCCGGCGGTCAACAAGGCCCTGGAACTGGTGCGGCTGCTGGCCGAAGAAAAGGGCGAAACCACCGTCAAGGCGCTGGCGCTGCGCCTGCGCGTCCCGCGGACCACCTGTTACCGCATTGTCCGTTCGCTGTTGGCCAGGGACTGGATCCGGGCGCTGGAAGGCGGACGGCACGAGCTTTCGCTGGGCCTGCTGTCGTTGCGGGCACCTTTGCGCCAGGCCGAACGGCTGGCTGAAACCGTGCAGCCTGCGCTCGAGGCCCTTGCCGCCCGCGCGCAGCTCACCGCAAAAGTCTCCGTGCGCCAGGGCGATTATGCCGTTACCGTAGCGCGCCGCGAATCGCCCCGGGAGACGTCCGTCGCCGTGCGCCTCGGGGCGTCCTTCCACCTGGCCTACGGTTCCTCGGGGGCGGTGCTGCTGGGCGGCTGCGACGAGGAGGAGATCCGTCGCATCCTCGACCGTGCCCCCGACGAATGCTGGGAGTACCAGACGCCCGCGGCCGTTTTCGAACGCATCGAGATGTGTCGCGACAAAGGCTGGTGTGCCGACATCGGCACGTTTCGCCCGAGCTGTCATGCGCTGTCGACGCCGCTGCGCGGTCCGCGCGGCGATACGCTGGCGGCCATGACGCTGGTGGGCTTTCCGCACGAATTGCCCCAGGGCAAGCTGTCCGCCCCGTCGCGCATGCTGCTCGAGGCCGCGAGAGACGCCGAAAAACGCCTTCGCGCGAGGTTCCCGCAATGAAGATCGTCGATCTCAAAACCCGTTGTGTCGCCATCCCGCTTACCGCGCAGCTGCGCCATAACACCGGCGTTCATCCCGGCTACTTCCTGCGCACCATTCTGGAAATCGTCACCGACGAAGGCGTCATCGGCCTGGGTGAAGTCGGCGGCGGCGACCAGCGCGGCGCGCTGCAGAAACTCAAGCCCCGCATTCTCGGACTCGATCCCTTCCACCTCGGCGTCATCAAGCAGAAGGTGCTGCGCAGCATCTATTACCTCTCCAACGCCCGCCTGTACGCGGCCATCGAAATGGCCTGTCTGGACATCCAGGGCAAGATGCTCAACCGCCCCCTCTGCGACCTGCTGGGCGGAGCCCTGCGCGACCGCGTGCCCTTCATCGCCTATCTGTTCTGGCGCTACGACCGCCCGGGCGGCGGGCACGACCGGCGCGCGGAGGATCTCGCGGAGTTCTGCGTGCAGTTGCACGAAGAGCTGGGCATCGGCGCGATGAAGCTCAAGGCCGGTGTCATGGACCCGATGGAGGAAGTACGGGTGCTCGAGCTGTGCCGCAAGGCACTGGGCGACCGCTTCGGCCTGCGCATCGACCCCAACGGCGTCTGGTCCGTCCCCACTGCCGTGCGCGCCGGTCATCGCCTGGAGCCGCTGGAAATCGAATATTTCGAGGACCCTTCCTGGGGTCTGGAAGGCAACGCTGCCGTGCGTCAGAAGATCCGCATCCCCATCGCCACCAACATGTATCCTGCGCGCTTCGACGACCTCGGCCCCGCCATCCGCATGGGCGCGGTGGATATTGTCCTTACCGATCTCCACTACTGGGAGGGCCCGCGCGGCGTGAAGGAATTGGAGGCCGTTTGCCGCACCTTCGGTCTGGGTGTGGCGATGCACAGCGGCGCGGAATTCGGCGTCGAACTGGCAGCCATGATCCATACCGCGGCGACCCTCCCCGCCATGACCTTCGCCGGCGATGCGCATTATCACTACCTGACCGACGACATCATTCAGGGCGGCCGGATGAAATACGAGGACGGCTGCATCAAAGTCCCCACGGGGCCGGGCCTCGGCGTGAAACTCGATGAAGAAAAGATGAAGACCTACGAGCGCTATTACGAGGAAAAAGGCGATTACTACGCGCGTTTCCACCAGGACCCCTTCCGGCCCGACTGGTTTCCGACGGTCGGCAGCATCTGACCGCGCACCTCGATGGATTGGGAGATACGCATGTTGCGAAAACTGGCTCTTCCTCTGCTATGCGCGCTTCCGGCGCTCAACGCATCCGCCGGCGAGCCCGCTCCATCCGTCGCGCCCAAGGCGCCGTCGCCGGAGCCGAATCTCCGGCGATGGCGCGATCCGGCCTGGCAGGAACGCGTCGCGAAGAATATCGAAACGTACCGCAAAGGCGACGTGGTCCTCGAAGTCGTGGACGCGGCGGGCAAACCCGTTCCCCACGCGGAGATCGAAGCGCGCCAGACGAGGCACGAGTTCCTGTTCGGCTGCAACGCCTTCGTGCTGCAGCAGCTGGCCACACCGGAACTGAACCGCATCTACGAGGAACGCTTTTTGAAGCTGTTCCATTTCGCCACCGTGCCGTTCTACTGGGAGGGCACGGAACCCGCTCGCGGCGAATTGCGCTACCGGGAGGAAGGTTCGCGCGACATCTGGCGCCGCCCCCCGCCGGACCGTTTCCTGCCCTGGGCCGAAAAGAATGGCTTGGTGCTCAAAGCCCATCCGCTCCTCTGGCACGCCTACAATCCCCCATGGCTGCCCAAGGACGCCGAGGAACTGCGCCAACTGTATCGCAAGCGCTTCAAGGAGATCGCTTCGCGGTATGGCGAAAAGATTCCGTTCTTCGAAGTCGTCAACGAATCGCTGGTCTGCGCCAAGGATTACCCGCTCCTCACGCCGGACCGCAGCTACGTCGGCTGGGCCTTCAGGGAAAACGCACCGCTGTATCCGGCCAAGGCGATCCTGATGATCAATGAGGTGACGGAGTTCAACTTCAGGCCGTTCGCTTCGAATCCGTACGTCGCGCAGGTGCGCGGGCTGCTGGAACAGGGGACGAGAATCGACGGCATCGGCCTGCAATACCATTTCTTCCGCCGCAACGCGCTGGATGGCTACCTGGCCGGCAAGAACAGCGATCCGGCCCGGCTGCTCGATCTGTACGAAGGCTTCGCGGAATTCAAACCGCCGTTGTACATCACGGAAATCACGATTCCGTCCGCCGGACCCGACGGCGAGGAATTGCAGGCCGAAGTGGTTCGGGAACACTACAAGCTCTGGTTCTGCGCGCCGACCATGGCGGGCATCACGTGGTGGAATCTGGGCGACGGCACCGCGGTGAAAGGCGAAAATGAGGCGCAGGGCGGCCTGCTTGATCGAGAGTTCAAGCCCAAAAAAGCCTATGTCGAACTCGACAGGCTGATCAATACCGAATGGAAAACCAGGGCGCAGACCCGGACCGACGCGCAGGGCCGGGCGCGCTTCCGCGGTTTCTTCGGCACCTACACCGTCGCGGTGACGGCCGGCGGCAAGGCGTGCGAGTTCACCGTCAACCACTCGCACACCCGCAAGGACGTGTTCCGTCTGAAGCTGGAGAACTGAGTACCGCGCCGCAGGGTGTGAATGGGATGGGGCGTATCGGCCATGAAGGAACTTTTCAACCTTGCCGGAAAACGCGCGGTGGTGACCGGTTCAAGCCAGGGCATCGGACGGGCCATCGCCCTGGCGCTGGCCGAATGCGGCGCCGATGTGCTGGTGCACTGCGCGGGCAGCCTGGACCAGGCCGCGGTGGTACGGGACGAAATCGCGTCCTTCGGCGTGCGCAGCGCGTTCGTCGCGGCGCCGCTGGAAGGATCCAGCGCGGCGCAGGCGATCCAGGCGGCTGCAGGCGAATGGTTCGGCGGCGTGGACATTCTGATACTCAATGCTTCCGTGCAGATCCGCAAGGAATGGCGGGAGATCGCGCAGGAGGAATACCGCCGCCAGATCGATGTCAATTTTGGCGCCAGCCTGTGGCTGGCGCAGGCGTTCGCGCCGGAAATGTGCGAACGGCGCTGGGGTCGGATTCTGGCCATCGGCAGCGTGCAGCAGGTACGTCCGCACCCGGCCATGCTGGTGTATGCGGCGTCCAAATGCGCCCAGGGCAGCATGGTCCGCAGCCTTGCACCGCACTTGGCCCCGTATGGCGTCACCATCAACAATCTCGCGCCCGGCGCCATCGCCACCGGCCGAAACGAACAGGTACTCGCCGACGAAACCTACCGCCGCGCCGTGTGCGGCAAGATTCCGCTGGGGTATGTGGGCGAACCTCGCGACTGCGCAGCCATGGCGGCGCTGCTGTGCTCCGAAGCCGGGCGGTACGTCACCGGCCAGGACATTTACGTGGATGGCGGGATGGGCCTGCCGTGACCTTTCCCGTCGGGTTTTTCCGCGTTCGGCGCAAAACGCCGGGCCGAGCGCCAAGGTTTCGGGCCGATCGACGAACGGCGAAAGGAGGACCATGGACGAGCTTCAAGCCCACCGGCAGCAACGGGAAGCGGGCCTGATGAACTTGGAAAAGCTCATCGCCGAACGCGAGGGCATCTCCACCAAGCCGTTCCCGGTGCCGGTCAAGGAACTGCTGGCGCGGTACGAAAAAATGTACACGGGCGCGATCAGCGACGTGTTGCGCGAATGCTGTCTGCTGGATCAGGCGCTGCCCGGCTACCTGCGCCCTCTGCGCGACAGCGATGTCGTGGCCGGCATCGCGTTCACGGTCAAGAGCTCGCCGAACGTGAGGATCGCCGGAGAAATGACCTTCCGCACGCGGATGCTGGACGACATGGCGGAGGATGCCTTCGTCGTGTGGGACACCTCCAACGACGAGCAAGCGACGCTCTGGGGCGGCGTGATGACTGCAGCGGCGCACGGCAAGGGCGTTCGCGCGGCCTGTATCGACGGCGGCATCCGCGACACCCGGCAGATACTGGAGAAGCCGTTTCCCGTTTACTACAAATACCGCAGTCCCAACGGCTCGCTGGGCCGATGCCTGATCACCCATTACCAGATTCCCATTGTCATCGGCGGGGTGACGATCAAGCCCGGCGACGTGATTTTCGCGGACTTGGACGGCGTGGTCTGCATCCCGCGTGACAGGGCGTGGGACGTGCTGTTGCGCGCCGAGGAGATCGCTCGCAACGAGAGAAAGATTTTCGGCTGGGTCGCCGAAGGACAGTCGATCCGGCAAATCGCCGAGCAAGGCGGTTACTTCTGACGCCTCGTGCGTCCGGATCGCGGGAGACCGACGATGAGCATTGCGATGACCGTCATCCTGGGTGCGCTGCTGCTCCTGGCATTCGCGGCCCTTCCGAACGCCGCGGAACCGGCGAGTCGGGACGATGCGCCGCCATTTGAAAACTTCATCACGCGCAAGGGCGACAAGCTCTACGACGGCGACCGGGAGTTCCGTTTCGTGGGCGCGAACATGCCCGGCCTTTCGCTGCCCTACGATTTCACGCTGCGCCTGCCGGAACGGATGTGCCTGCCCACGCCGTGGGAACAGGAAGACGCCTTCAAAACGCTCCACCAGATGAATTGCGGCGTGGTGCGGCTGTGGAACCTGCCCATCCGCGCGCCCGACGAAACCGCACCCGAGGGGGGCATGACGTGGCATCCGGTGCAGGGGCCGGGCCGGTTCAACGAGGCGTCGTTCAAGGCGCTCGACCACGTCCTGGCCTTGGCCAACCGATACGGCGTTCGGGTGATGTTCAGCTTCTGCGCGGAGGCCGGCGATTACCTGGGCGGCAATGCCACCTACGCCGCACACCGGGGCAAGAAGCGGGAGCAGTTCTACACCGATCCGCAGATCAAGGACGACTACAAGGCCACCCTGAAATTCTGCATCGAACGCATCAACACGGTGACCGGCGTGCCCTACAGGGAAGACAAGGCGCTGCTGGCCTGGCAATTCGGCAACGAGATGGATCGTGCGCCCGTGGCGTGGCTGGCGGAAATGGCCGCCTGCATCAAGAGCCTCGACCCCAACCATCTCGTGGCCGAAACCAGGCATCGGTACGGACTGAAGTTCGTCGTGGACCCGAACATCGATCTGTACAACCGGCATTACTATCCGAACTACCAACCCGACGGCACCGATTGGAAGCGCACGTATCCCGAAGAAATGGCGGCGCTGAAAGGGGAACGTCCTTTTTTCGTCGGGGAGTTCGGCCCGTACATCGACGGGAAGGTCTACACGCCTGAGAACGTGATCCCGAAAACGCGAGAATACCTCGAATGGATTCGCGCCACGGAAGGGGTGGCGGGCGTAATGTTGTGGAGCATGTACTTCCACCACCGCAACGGCGGTTTCTATTGGCACCAGATTTTCACGTATCCGTCGGTCTGGTCATACCACTGGCCCGGTTTCCCCAGCGCGGAGGCGCAGAAGGAGCGCGAACTGCTGGCGCTGTGGCGCGAGGAGGCGTTCAAGATCCGGAATCTCCCCGTGCCGCCGGTTCCCGTGCCGGAGTCGCCGGAGCTGTTGCCGTTCGATGGCGTGCCGATGTTTTCGTGGCGGGGTTCGGCAGGCGCCGACGCTTACGTCATCGAACGCGCCGAAGCGGAAGACGGCCCTTGGGAAACCATTGCCGCCCATGCATCCGATGCCGACACCGCTTACCGACCCCTCTTCAGCGATCGGACCGCGTGCGTGGGGCGGCGCTGCTATTACCGCGTCAGCGCCAAGAACGGATCGGGCGTTTCGAAACCCTCCAATGTCGTCGGCCCCGTCGCGATCGAACGGCTCTGTCTTGCCGACGAGCTGCGGGATTTCTCGCTCGCGCATTCGCGCTCCGAGACCCTGGTCCTGAACAATGCCTTCAACGCCCTGTACGCCGAATATCTCTTCCGTGCGAAAGGCGCCGCCGGCGATTGGCTCTGTTACCGCACGCCGGGAGCCGTCGAGACGGTGAACCTGACCGCGTTTTTCACGCAGGTCGCGGACCTGACGGTGGAGACCTCGGCCGACGGTGTCGCGTTCTCGCCGCTGGCACTGGAGCGTACGGAACGAAAGCTGTCCAGTCCGCCCGGCGGCGCAGCCGGCGGCCAGAGACGCACGCAGGTGGATTACCGGGCCGCGCCGCCGGCCCATGCACGCTGGGTGAAAATCCGGTGGAACGGCCCCGCGGAACTGGATTATGTGGCCTTGTATTACCGGTAGGTGTCTGAGGCGGCGGGCCGACGGCAGCCGTTCAGGACGGGAGGTTGCGTTTGCGTGTCTCCCGCATCAAGTACTCGTGCGTGCCCAGCGTTTCGGCATCCGTACCGGCGCTACCCGGTTCCGGGCGTCGCTGGATGTAGCTCCCGTCCGGTTGCATGTCCCACGCCTGGCGGCGGTCTCGGAGCATGATCTGCAGGATTTCCCAGCAGCGTTCGCGTCCCGCACGGCTCTCGATCGGCGTGACGGCCTCGACGCGCGCCAGCAGGTTCCGGTACATCCAGTCTGCGGAGCCGATATAGAACAGTCCGTCCACCTCGTCCTGGGCACCGTTCCGGAAATAGAAGATGCGCGAATGCTCCAGGAAACGGCCGATGACCGAGATGACCCGGATGTTATCGCTCAAGCCCGGGACGCCCGGGCGCAGGCAGCAGAAGCCGCGGATGATCAGGTCCACCCGCATGCCCGACTGGGACGCCTCGTACAGCTTTTCGCACACGTCCAGCTCCTCCAGGCTGTTCATCTTGGCCACGATCCGGGCCGGTCGGCCGGCCTTCTGGTGCTCGATCTCCCGATCCAGCAGGCGCATCAGCCCCGACTTGAGATTGACCGGAGCCACCAGCAGCTTGCGGTAATCGCGCTTCAGCGAACGGCCCGTGAGGTAATTGAACAGCTCGATCGTATCCTGGGTGAGCACCGGGTCGCAGGTGAACAACCCCAGGTCGGTGTACAGCTTGGCGGTCTGGATGTTGTAGTTCCCCGTGCCGATGTGGGCATAGGCCCGCAGGCCGTCCTGCTCCTGCCGGACCACCAGCGCCGTCTTGGTGTGCGTCTTCAGCCCGACGATGCCGTAGACGACGTGGACGCCCGCCTTTTCCAGGAGCTGCGCCCAATAGATGTTGCGCTCCTCGTCGAAACGCGCCTTCAATTCGACCAGGCAGACCACCTGTTTGCCCGCGAGGGCGGCGCGGATCAGCAAGGGGATGAACGGGCTGTCGTCGCCGGTGCGGTACACGGTCATCTTGATGGCCAGCACGTTCGGGTCGTCCACGGCGGCGCGCACGAACCGCTCGACGCTCGCATTGAAACTCTCGTACGGATGATGCACCAGCACATCGCCGGAACGGATGATGCCGAAGAGGTCGCTCTCGTTGTCGGCCAGCGCCTTCGGAATCAGCGGCGTCCAGGGAGGAAAACGCAGGGCCGGGATGCTCAGGTTCGCTATGCAGTTCAGGTCCGTGAAGTCGATTTCGCCGGGCAGTTCGTAGACGTCGGTATCGGAGAGCTGCAGTTCCTGCAGCAGAAAACGCAGCATCTTCGCATTCGGCTTCGCCCCGTGCTCCAGCCGCACGACGCTGCCGAAACGCCGTTGGCGGAGTTCCTCTTCGACCATCTCCAGCAGGTCTTCCGTGTCGCCTTCGTCCCGTTCGATCTCCGCATTCCGCGTCAGCCGGAACGGCATGACGTCCAGCACGCTCATGTCGGGGAACAGGTGGTGGATGTTGTCGCGGATCAGGTCCAGCAGGCTGACGAATCGGAATCCGGTCCCGCTGGTGTCCTGACTGAGCTGGATCCATTGCGGCAGCACCTTGGGGATCTTGACCCGCGCGAAATGTTCCTCGTTGCTCTCCGGGTTCCGCAGCAACACGCCCAGCGACGTGGAGAGGTTCGAGATGAACGGGAAAGGATGCCCGGGATCGACGGACAGCGGCGTCAGCACGGGAAAGACCTGGGTCTTGAAATATTCGCCCGCCCGCCCGCGCTCCTCGTCGCTCAGATCCTCCCAGTTCAGCAGGAAGATGTCGTGCAGGCTCAGTTGGGGCAGGATCTCCTTGGTGTAGCATTCCGCCTGCAGGCGCAGCATTTCCATCACCTTGGCGCGGATTTCCGCGATCAGGCTCTGGAGCGTATGTCCATCGGAAGTCCGTTTGCGCACCCCCGCCGCCAACTGCCGCAGCAGCCCCCCGACACGCTTCATGTAGAATTCGTCGAGATTCGACGTGAAAATGCTCAGGAACCGCACGCGCTCGAGCAGCGGCGTGCGATCGTCCATCGCCTCGTGGAGCACCCGCCGGTTGAACTCGAGCCAGCTCAGTTCGCGATTGAGAAACCGGCTGCCTGCCGTCGTTTCGGCATGCGTTTTCGCTGCCGCACTTCCGTCCGAACGCCGCGCCATGATCCGTCTCCCGATTCGCCGCCAAGTTGCGTCCAAGCGCGCTTGCACGCGAAGAGGCAGCTACACTCCATCACGTCGCCGGTAATTCCAGTCCTTTTCTGGCGGTCCGGCCGAGTCCATGTTTGCGTTCGGTTAAGCGTCGTTGCGCCATGCGTGGCGGACCGGGCGCGAACAAAGCGACCATGCGCAAGAGATTCAAGTTTGGAGGCATAAGGAACGCCCACTCCCTGCGTTCGCTTCGCTCACGTCGCCCTCTCCCACGCGGGGCATTCTCCACGGCCTTCATCCGGGAGCGCCGCATTCGGCCGAAACCACGTGCGTTGAATTCGCTCTGGACGGTCGCTCAGTTTTTTTCGGCACCGGACCTGGGTGTGGCGACGACCTGGAGGTAGCCTTCGGGCTTGACGTATTTGCGAAGCGTCTTGTGAATCTCCGCGCGCGTGTAGCCCTGCATGCGTTCGCGCAGGGTTGCGACGTCCGAGAGCTTGGTGCCTCGATAATCGAGGTCGGAAAGCAGGCCCAGCCAGTAACTCGGCTCGCGCAGCTGCACCTCGAGCTGGTTGTCGATCTGTTTGCGGACGGTCGCCATCTCCTCCTCCGTCGGACCGCTGGCCAGGAACGCCTCGAAGACGCCTTGCATGGCCGTGATGTTGTCCGACACTTTCTTCGGATCGGCGATCGAATACGCGCCGAAGAAACCGGTGCCCGGGTACGCTTCGCCGGGGCGCAGCGTGGCGAAGACCGAGTAGGTCAATCCGCGTTTTTCGCGGACTTCCTCCCGCAAGCGGGCCTGCAGGATCTGCGAGGCGAGGAGCAGTTGGCGGCGTTCCTTGACATCGCGCCAGTCGGGACCGCGCCAGCAGAGGGCGACCAGCGCGCGGTCGGTGATCGTATCGACCAGGACGGTCTCCGCGAGCGGGCCGCGCGGCAGTTTGAGTTTGCGCAGGCCGTCGAGTTTTGCGTCCAGGCGCGGGCGGCGGGGCAGGGTGCCGAGGTATTTGCGCGCCAGTTCCATCGCCCGGAAACGCGAAAGGTCGCCGACGATGGCGACTTCCATGGGCGCGTCCTTGAGATGGCGGTCGAGGAAGGCCTGCGCGGACTCCAGCGTCACGCGGTCGAGCATCTCGGGGGACCAGCCCAGGAAGCGCGGGTCGCCGCCGCCTTTGAGGAGGCTGAGCCGCTCGGAAAGCTGCGCCTCGACGTCGCGCTGGCGTTCCTTCCAGTCGTCCTTGGCCTGTTCGCGCCACTTTTCCAGCGCCGGGGCTTCGATGCGCGCCTCGCGGAGCAGCAGGTGGGCGAGCTGGAGGCCGACCTCCAGGTCCTCCGGCGAACCGGCGATCTGCAGGCCCAGCGCGTCGTCTTCGCCCCAGCCGCTGACGGAAACGTTTCTGCCCACCAGGAAATCGCGAAGCTGCACGGAGTCGAAGCGGGCGGTGGCATGCCGGTTGAAGGCGAGCGCGGCGGCATCGGCCAGGCAACGGGTTCCGGCGGTTTCGAGGAGCCGGCCGCCGGGGAGCGTGATCTGGACCCAGGCCTGGCTCTTCTTGAAGCTCATCTCGCGGACATGGACGCGGACGTTGTTCTGGAACCAGGCCGAATAGACCTCGAGTTCCTCGTTCCAATCGTCGTGCTCGACGAGCGCGCGGCCGGGGTCCGCCTCGAGCAGCGAGGCGAGGCGTTCCTTCCGGGCCAGCGCGGCGACCGGGGCCTGCTCGGCCTCGCGCGCCACGGCCAGGAGGTCGGCTTCCGAAGGGGCGGGCAGATCCTTGGATTCGGGCAGTTGGAGCAGCAGCAGGCGGTTCTGCGGGGCGAAATTCTTCCGGAAGGCGGTGTCGACATCCTCGAGGGTGACCCAGGGCATCGTCTGGAGCAGGCACTGCGCGCGCTGCGCTTCGGACATGGGCAGTTGTTTTCGGGCGACGACGCCGTTGAGCCGGCTGAGCCAGCCGCGCATGTCCCACGTCGGTTCGGTGCGCACGCCCTGTTCGGCCCCGGCGATCACGGCGCGCTTGGCGTCGTCGAGTTCCTGCGGGTTGAAGCCGTGGGTGCAGGCGCGTTTGAGTTCGGTCAGCAGGGCGACCAACATCGGTTTCCATTGCGCCGGCGTTCCGGACGCGCCCGCACTGACGGTCGTGCAGGCGTTGAACCAGGTGCTGACGCTGCAATAGGCCGACTGGTACGGCGCCTGCCCTTTCTGGAGCAGGTCAGAGAGCCGCCGATTGAGGATCCAGCAACCCAGCTGCTCGATCAGGCGATCGCGGAAGTCGCCGAGGGTTTTCTCTTCGCGGAGCGGCTTCACGTTGACGATCATCCACTGCGCATCCGCCAGTTCGGGATCGACGATCGTGGCCGCACGCGTGGTGGTGTAAGGCCGGATGCCCGGATCGGCGTGGGCGGGGGTAGGGCCTTCGGCCTTCCAGTCCTTGAAGGCCTCGCCGATCCACTTTTCGGCGAGCGACGGTTCGAGATCCCCGACCAGGAGCACGGTGGAGAACTCGGGGCGATACCACTTGCGGTAATATGCCTCCAGGAGTTCGCGGGTCGCATCCCGGACGACCTCCTCCCTGCCGATCGGGAGACGTTCGGCGATCCGCGAACCGGGGATCAACAACGGGAGCATCTTGTCCAGCAGACGCTGGTCCTTGCCCTTGCGCGCGCGGATCTCCTCGAGCACGACCAGCCGTTCCTTTTCCACCTCCTCCTTGGCAAGCGACTGCCGGAAGGCGTAATCGGCCAGGCAGAGGAGTCCTTTTCCGACCGTCTCCGGTTTCGGGTCGGGGAGGTAGATCATGTAGGTGGTCTGGTCGAAGCTGGTGAAGGCGTTCTGATCTCGGCCGAAGCTCAGGCCGATGGACTCGAAGTACTTGACCAGGGTGCCCGGGGGGAAGTGGGCGCTGCCGTTGAAGGCCATGTGTTCGAGCAGGTGGGCAAGTCCGCGCTGGTGGTCCTCTTCGTTGAGCGACCCGGAACCGATGTGGATCCAGGCGCCGACCTTTTCCGGGGGCGTGGCGTGCTTGCGAATCCAGTAGCTCAGCCCGTTGGACAATCGTCCGCGATGGACCAGCGGGTCGACGGGCAGCGGCGTATTCCAATCGGGCGCCAGTTCGCCTCCGCAGAGGGACCAGGCAAAAAACAGGGCGAAGACCCGGCAAGGCAGCCGTTTCACAGGTCGATCTCCATTCCTTCGTGGGCAGCCCGAACGTCGATGCCCAGCTTGCGACCGGCAACGCGGGCTTCGCTTTCCAGCCGAGCGATCTCCCAGTCGTCGTGCTGCGGATCATGATGCGTCAACAACAGACGTTCGACGCCGGCCACCCGGGCTTCTCGCAGGGCCTCCCGCCAGGTGGAATGTCCCCACCCCCGGCGCTCGTTCCCTTTCTGGCCCGCGTATTCCTGCGGCGAGTATTGCGCATCGTGGATCAGCAGCGACGCCCCGCGGGCCGCTTCCGCGAGCTGCGGCCGGTCGTCGGCGGGCGGTTCGCAGTCGGTGGCAAAAAAGACCGCCGCGCCGCGGCCTTCCCGGGGCTGCTCGTCGATTCGGAAGCCGAAACAGCCGCCGGGGTGGTTCAGTGCAAAGGGCGCGATCGACAGGCGCGAGGCGTTTCCTTCCAGCACCACGGCCTGTTCCTGGAGCAACTCGTGGAAGCTCAGTTCGGCCGGCAACTGTTCGAGTCCCACCGGGAAGTAGACCGCATCCTGCTGGACGCTCAAGGCCCGCTGCAGGGCCCCCCGAACGCCGGCATGCGAGCCGTACAGGTCGAAACGGTTGCCGGAACGGTAAAGCGGCGCGAAGAACGGGAAGCCCTGGATGTGATCCCAGTGCAAGTGCGTGAAGAAAAACGTAGCGCGCATGGGCTGCAACGCGTCGAGGGCCAATCCCAATGGCCGCAGACCCGAGCCGGCATCGAGGATGGCCAGCGCGCCCGGAACCGAAACGGAAAGGCAGGTGGTGTTGCCGCCGTAACGCGCGGTGCAGAACTCGGGCGTAGCGGGCGTGGGAATGCTGGCGCGCGCCCCCCAGATGCGGATTCTCACGAAGGCCCCCCTGCTACAACCCGCGGTAACTGTCCGGATGCTCGATCCCGGCCGGCGCGGCCATGGTGGCGCCTCCCGACGAACCGCTCTCGCCCCCGCCGGATGAGGTCAGTTCCTGGAAGACCAGGCGCACGTTCTCGCCCAGCCATTCGCCGTATCCCTGCCAGCGCGCGAAATTGGGCAACTTCACTTCCTGCACGGCCTGCTCGACGGTCTTCTTGGCCAGCACGGCCGTCTTGACGGCCGCCAGCAGCGCTTCCAGGAACTCGCGCTGCTGCTTCAACAGCTCCTTCCCCCCCTGCGCACCGTGGCCGGGGACCACGACCACGTCGTCGGGAAGCAGCTCTTCGAACTTTTTCAACTGCTGTATCCAGGCGCGCGCGGTCAGCGTCCGGCCGCGATGATACGGCACGAAACCGGCCAGGACGAAATCCCCGGCAAAAAGGATCTTCTGCTGCGGCAGGAAAACCACCGCGTCGCCTTCCCCCACGCAGTCGCCGATGGAGATGAGCCGGACCTCGACCTCGGGCGCATGGATCGTCATCGCGCCGTCGAAACTCATCGTCGCGCCCGTCAACCCGTGGCGTTCCAGTCCGGGGACTTTGAACTCCGTCTGCAGCAATTCGCGCATCTTGCGGCCCTCCAGCAGGTCCGCCATGTGCTTGGCCGCTTTGGTCGAGGAGACGATTTCCGCCGTCGCCTTGAACGCCTGGTTGCCGAACGTGTGCGAAGCGCGATAGGTGGTGTTCAGCACATACAGGACGGGCGGCGGGCCGCTGGGTTGCCCCGTCCCGCGGTGCTTTTCGTCCCAGAAGGTCTTGCTGCGGCGCAACGCGTCCAGGTTGAGCCGTTCGCCCAGCTCCGGGCTCAGCGGCGGGTCGATGACGATCGCCCCGAGACTGGTGACCACGATTCCCGCGTTGGGAGCGCCCGCACGGCCAATGGCCGCATACACCAGCGAACGCCCTTCCTGGCCCTTCAGCGGAACCACGTCGTACTCGCAGCCGCTGGCGAAGACCAGGACGAGCAACGCCAGCCCCCGGATCGAAAGACGCATCCATCGTTCTCGAACAGCCATGCCATTCCTTTCCCCGGAGCGCGGGCCTCGTTGCCCGCTGGAAAGCCGAATCCATCGGACCGGGCGGCCCGGAAGGCCGCGGTCCGCTCAATCCTTCACCAGCCGGGCCTCGCACCAGTTCAGCAGATCGCCCGAATCATCGCCATCGGCGCCGTAATCGCAGACGAGTTCCAGGATCTTGACGCCAGCGACCGGCAGTTTCAAGGTCGTAGGCGCCTCGCCGGCCTTCGCCTCGCCGGCCTTCAATTCCTGCCCGTCGGCGAGCACCTTCCAGGCGCACACCGCGTTCGACAGGGCCGTCCGGTCCATGCCCACCTCCGCGATGAACCGCGTGAACGCACCGCCCAGGTCGAAGGTCAACCTGCAGAACGAATGCACGCCGAAACCGCGCAGATACTCCTTTTTGCCGACGGCCAGCGGCCCGTTCGCGGCGGACAGGTTTCTCCGCCAGCGGAAAAGCAGCGGCGCGCCGCCTACCAGCGGTTTCTGTTCGGCCTTCGGTTCCAGCTCGTCCAGATACACCAGCCGCCCGCCGGCAAAGGCGATGCTTACGAGCGCCTCCTCGGGAATGCTCCACGCCATGCCCTCGCCGCCTTCGAGCGCCAGCTTGCCTTCCCGATAGTCGCCCAGCTTGCCGCTCAGCATCGAACCGTCCGAAAGGTACACGCGCGCCAGAAGCCCCTTCAGCGGTTCGAAGGGTTTCAGCGCGGCGTAGCGGAACGCGGCCACCTGATCGTAAGGTCGGGTGCGCTTCTGGCCTTCCACGTCGTACTGAAGGTCCTTGTCCGTCATCTCGTTCAGGAAACAGTTCACCGTCTCCCCGTTGGGCGCCAGCAGTTGGTCGTTCTCGCCCGTCTGCGCCGCGAAGAACCGGGCCAACGTCTCGGCGTTCGGCCCCTCCTTGACCGGAAAAGCCAATCCGGCCAGCGCGTCGTTCTTCACGTCGATCTCGCCCAGCAGCGTCGCCTGGAAACGCAGACTCTTGTCGCCGCCGGATACCGGCCTGCCGTACAGCAGATCGCCGTTGCGGAAACGCAGGCTGGCCAGATCCTTGGCCGCCTGCCGCGCATGGCGGAAACGGATCTCGGCCAGGGCGCTCGCGGGAACCTCCCGTTCCTTCACGCGAACGCGCTCGGCCCCCAGCGCTTCGAGCGGACCCGAGACCTCCTCGCCCTCGACGGTCACCAGCGTGACCTCGGCCGCCCACAGCGAAGCGATCCACAACGGCACGAACAACGCGAACGCCTTCATGCAATCCTTCCCTCGTCAAGGGTTCGACTCTTTGCTCCGCCTCCACCAGTCCCGCCATGCCGCCGGATCCGCACCGATCTCCTGCCCCGTGAGCGCCTGCAGCGATTCGACGGCCGCTTCCCGAACCAGGACATCCTCGTCAGCCAGCGCATCCATCAGCCGCAGGATGCCCGCATCGCCGATCAGCGACAACGCCTCGACCGCCGCCAGACGAACTTTGCCGTCCGCATCCTTCAGGGAGGCCGCGACCGCTTCGAGCTGCGCTTCGCCGCCCTGCTTGCCCAAACCGACCAGCGCCCTGGCGCGCACCTCCGGCGCCTTGGATTTCAGCAGTTCCCTGAGCGCCGGCAAGGCCGGACCCGAACCCAGTTTCGCGGCGGCAAGGGCCGCCTCCAGCCGAACGACTTCGTCCGGATCGGTCAGCAATTTCTCGAGATCCGCCACGCCTTCCCGGTAACCCAGATCGCCCAGCGCCTTGGCCGACGCCGCCCGGACCTTGGCGTCGGGCGAAGCGAGCGCGCCCACCAGGATCGGCCCCGGCTGTCGATCGGTCAGACCGCGCAGCCCGGCCAGCGCCGCGCCACGCACGCGATGGTCCGCGTCCGCGAGGGCCCGCGCCAGCGCAACCTTGGCCTCGTCGCCGCCCACCAGCCGCAGCGCTTCGACGGCATCCGCCCGCACCACCGCCTCCGGATCGTCCAGCGCGTCGGCCAATACGGCCACGAACGGCTTGCCGCCGTACTTGCCGAGCGCGAAAATCGCGCGTGTCCGCGTCGCCGGCCGCTCCGACGCAGCCAGCGCTTTCAACGCGTCCTGGCCGATCGCGGACTGGAACTTGGCCGCCGCGATACCCGCGAAAAGCCGGACCTCCTCCTCCTCCGTCGGGTCGCTCGCCAGACGCTCCAATCCCGCCAGCGCCTCCCTGTACCCGCTGTCCCCGATGGCCCGCGCCGCGCCCAGCCGCACCAGCGGATTCGAACTCTGCAGCAGACCGGCCAAGGCAGGTCCTGCACGCGGATCCTTCGAATCGCCCAGCGCGATCATCAGCGAGTTCAGCATCTCCGGCGTGGTGTCCGGCTGCCGCGCCACGGCCGTCAGCCCGGGCACCGCCAGGTTCCCCATGTTGCGCAACTGTTTCCAGCCTTCGTCCCGTTCCTCGCCGTCCTCGGACAGCGTCGCGCGGATCAGCTTGCGGATCTTCCGCACCACCTCTTCCGGAACCGCCTCCTCGTGGGGCTGGCTCTCGCTCTTCGCCGCCACCGCCGGCTGGACCCTGGCCGAAACCAGCGCGGCCGGCAACGCCGACTCGCCCGCCGCCAGCTGGAAACGACCCTCCAGCCGCCCGGGCTTGCGTTCCCCGCCATCCTTCAAGCGCTGGTCCAGCGTCACCTGCAACCTGCCGTCCGGCTGGACCGTCGCCTCGAGCCGGCCCGGTACGCTGCATTCGTCGATCCGCAAGGTGAAACGGCGTGGCCCGTCCCTGTCCTTCTCCGCCGTCCACTCGGCGCTCGCCGTCCCGTCCAGGCTTCCGAAGAGGGCGAAGAAGCGGAGCACCTTCAACGCTTCGCTCTCGGCCATGACGTGCTTCTGCTCCTCGATCAGCGTCCCCGATGCGCTGAAAAGCACCTCGTAGCCCTTGGGTTCCCTCCGGTCCATCAGCTTCAATTCGATGTAGGTCTCGTCGTTGGCGGACCTGGTCTTCGAACGAAGAATCACGGTGCCGGGAAAAGCACGCGTCCAAGCGCTGATTACCGGCTGCGGCAGCGCTTCGCCTTCTTCTGCGCAGGCCACGCCGCCTGCGAAAAAGACCAGCATCAAAGCGTACCTGGAGCACTGACGCATGATGGTATTCATCTCGGTAGGTGACCTATTCCAAGGGACTTGTATCTGTCGCGGCCGCTAGTGTCAAACACGCCAAGGTGCCGTGCGGTCATGCGGAGAACCTAACGCCGAACCCACAATATGGATGCGATAGGCATTCGCCAGCCTCCATTCAATCCACCCAAGTTACCGCGCCGCAGAAGTTCCTGACCCAGTGCGCTGCGGATGCGGGTCCGGATCGAGGCGCGAGCGAGGAGCATATCCGGAGGAGATCTGTGACGAGCGAGCAACGAAGAGCCGGGCCCGCATCCGCAGCGCACTGGGTCAGGAACTTCTGCGGCGCGGTACCAAGGGGCGTATCGCTTGCGCGCTTATCGTCGATTAACACATTATTTTTAAACGAGTAATGATCTGGCCGATGAGGGTTTCTGGCGTAGCGAAGACGGCGGAAGGTGCTCTCTGCTTCCGTGCGGCCCCATGGGGAAAACCCGACGTGCTTTTTAGGTGGAAGCGTCGTTGCGAAGGCGAAAGCGAAGCGAAAAGCGGGGGGGCGGTCAGCGCCTCTTCAGTTGCGCGTAGGCGAGCAGCAGCAGGCGACTGCCGGTTCGGAAGCGGACCCTCGCTTTGGCGGACAGACCTTGCCCGGAAATCTCTTCGACCACGCCGTCGCCGAATTTCGCGTGATGCACGCAGGTTCCCACCTCCAGTTCGCCTGAATCGAGCTGGCTGGAATCGTAATCGAGGTTCCGGTCAGGGCGTGCGTGCGTGAGCCGCTCCGGCATGCGGTGGCCTTGACGGCGGGCGGATGCCGGCGTCGCCGGCTCGTCCCATTCGGATCGGAACGGCGAGCGGGACCGGGCGCCCGGCGAACCGGTCCGGAGGAAGGCCTCGTCGTCGGGTTGCAGTTGCAGCAGGTCCGGAGGGATTTCGCCGAGGAAACGGGACGGCCGCGAGATCTCGCTCCGGCCGTAGCGCATGCGGAAACGGGTGCGCAGCAGGTAAAGTTCCTCGCGTGCGCGCGTGACGCCGACATAAAAGAGCCGCCGCTCCTCTTCGATCGCGCGCCGTTCGGACTCCGGATCGTAGTCCTCCTCGGCGAACGCATCGGTCCGCATGCGGATCAGGGGCAACAGACCCTCTTCGACGCCCGTCAGGAAGACGACCGGGAATTCGAGCCCCTTGGCCATGTGCAGCGTCATCAGGGTGATGCGATCGCTTTCGCTTTCCCAAGTGTCGGTGGACTGCACCAGCGCCGCGTTTTCGAGGAAACCGGAGAGCGACGGCGGCTCGGCGGGCAACTCGTCCATCCCGTCGAAGGCGCCGGGTTCGGGGGGCGGACCGGCCGGCGCCTCCGCCGCTTCCGCACGTTCGCGGTCATACACGGCGGCGGCGTTGAGGAGCTGTTCCAGGTTTTCCAGCCGCTCGTCCTCGCCGGCCTTTTCCAGCGCCTCGTGCAAACCGCTCTCCCGCAGCACGAATTCCACCAGCGGGGCGACGGGATAACCGGGCTGGAGGCGACAGGCATCGAGCAGCTTGCCGAATTCGCGAAGCGCCGCGCGCGGTTTGGGCTTCAAGACGCGATCCAGCCAGTCCGCATCCTTCAACAGCGCGGTCAGGGGAACGCCGCGCCGGGCGGCTTCGTCGGCGAGTCGGTCGACACTCGAATCGCCCAGACCGCGACGCGGGACGTTGACGATGCGCCTGAACGACACGTCGTCGGCGGGATTGACGATCAGGCGCAGGTAGGCCAGCACATCCTTCACTTCGCGCCGCTCGTAGAACGGCGTTCCGCCCACGAGCTGGTAGGGCAGTGCGGCGCGGATCAGCGCCGTCTCGAAGCTGCGCGACTGCGCGTTGGTGCGGTAGAAGACGGCGATATCCGAGTACCTGCGCCCGGCATCCACCGCCTTGCGGATGCGCGCGACGACCTCGGCAGCCTCCTCTCCGTCGTTGTCCAAAAGCAGCGAAAGGGGGCGCTCGCCGCCTTCCTTGGCCGTCCACAGCCGCTTCTCCATGCGGTCCCGGTTGTGACGGATCACGGCCGAGGCGATCGCCAGGATGCCCTGCGTCGAACGATAGTTCTGCTCGAGACGCACCACTTTGGCCTCGGGGAAATCCTGCTGAAACGAGAGTATGTTCCGGACATCCGCGCCGCGCCAGGCGTAGATCGACTGGTCGGGATCCCCCGTGGAGCAGACATTGCGGTGCTGTTCACCCAGCAGTTTGACCAGTTGGTACTGGCAGGCATTGGTATCCTGGTACTCGTCCACCAGCACATAGCGGAACCGTCCGCGGTAACGATCCCGCACCTCAGGGTGATCCCGCAGCAACTCCAGTCCCGTCAGCAGCAGATCGTCGAAATCCAAGGCCTGGTTTTTCTGCAGGCGCTGCCGATACGTCTCGTAGACCTGCTGCAGGATCCGCGCGTAAAGCGAACTGCCGACGATCTCCTGCGGGCGCTGGCCGGCATTCTTCAACCGCGAAATGGCCTGTCG